>Ga0209542_10002726_pt1 | contig 39077 bp, 34 predicted proteins | sample RifCSPhighO2_01_FD_184028 | JGI IMG/M metagenome (GOLD analysis project Ga0209542, IMG submission 184028) | Soil microbial communities from Rifle, Colorado - Rifle CSP2_plank highO2_0.1 (SPAdes) (version 2) | ecosystem: Environmental > Terrestrial > Deep subsurface > Rock core/Sediment ... | reverse complement strand
TTTCATAGTAGAGGCATTATACAGAGGTGTATCATAGAAGACGTGCTGATATCTTGTTGAAACTCCTACTTTTCCCCGCATAAATATATACCCTCAGAGTCTCATATGTATCGTAACTTATTCATTTGTGAAGATAAATCTCATTTTTTATAGTCTTCATTACATCAAGCTTAACTGTTTCAATTTTCATTAGTAAAAGAAATTAGAATCTATTGTTATCTTTACCCTAAAAACTATCTCCTCATTCAACATCACGGAGATTTGACTCACTTCCATACCTTATTTTGTGAATTTGTGTTACTTACTCTTCAAATAATGTTCATCGTGTGATATCATATTAAGATGATATTAAGACTGTTAAAACAGAAAAAACTCGTAATTGGAGCAATTTTAATTCTAATTATTGGTGGATCGACAGTATATTTTCAATCTAATAAAAACGGCACAAAAAATTTACTATCAGCTAAAGTCAAGCGAAGCGACATTGAAAAAACTCTGACCTTATCGGGGAATATTAACGTTGAAGAAAAAACAACTCTTCGATTTCAAACCTCCGGACGACTTACTTACGTTGGAGTTAAAGAAGGTGACTTCGTCAAAAAAAATCAACTCGTAGCGATGCTGGACCAGCGGACTGTGAAGAAAAGTTTAGAGAAGGACCTAAATGATTATTTAAAAACCCGATGGGACTTTGAACAAGACAAAGATGATAATAAATATTCAGTAATTACCGATTCCGTCAAAAGAATTTTAGAAAAATCGCAATTTGATTTGAATAATGCTGTTTTAGATGTCGAACTGCAAAGTTTGGCAGTTGAATATTCTAAATTATTTTCTCCCATTGAAGGCATTGTCACATCTGTCGCTACGCCCTATGCCGGCGTCAATATCACTCCTACTCAAGCAGAAATTGTAATAATGAATCCTAAAACTATTTATCTATCTGCTCAAGCTGATCAAGATGAAATAATAACAATCAAAGAAGGAATGACAGGAAAATTAATCCTTGATTCCTATCCTAATGAGGAAGTCCAAGGAACTATCAACAAAATTGCATTTACTCCGAGTCAAGGTGAAACCGGCACGGTCTATGAAGTTAAGATTTCTATACCTTTTGACAATAGCGGGTCGAAATTCCGCTTGGGAATGAGTGGCGATATCACTTTTGTCACCGAGAAAAAATCAAACGTTCTCCACATACCGGTGAAGTTTGTATTTGAAGAGAATAATAAGTCTTATGTAAACATCCTGAAGGATAAAAAAAAGATCAAACAACCAGTAAAAACCGGTCTTGAAACTGATGAAGACTTTGAAATTACTTCCGGACTTGCCGATGGTGATACCATTTATGATTAGACTTCAGCATATCTTTAAGGAGTATGAAACCGAAGATGAAAAACTTATTGTATTGAATGATATTAATTTGGAAATCAAAAAAGGAGAATTCACCTCTATAATCGGTCCTTCAGGATCAGGAAAATCAACTCTTATGCATCTTCTGGGAATGCTTGACCGGCCATCAAGAGGAAAAATATCAATTAACGATAAAGACGTTTCAAAATTTGATGACAATGAAATTTCAAAAATGCGGAATAGATTTGTGGGTTTTGTTTTTCAACAATTTAATTTAATACCGAAACTTTCCGTCATAGAAAATATCTCACTTCCGGCTATTTATGGTAGAACGAATGTTGCATATGATCCGAAAAATAAAGCTAAAGAACTCTTGAAACGGTTTGGAATTTTGGATAAAGCCAATGCACTCCCTAATAAACTTTCAGGTGGTCAACAGCAGCGCGTAGCCATTGCCAGAGCACTAATCATGAATCCTAATCTTATTTTAGCCGATGAACCGACAGGCAATCTTGACACGAAAAACGGTAACACCATACTGGATCTTTTAGGAGAGTTAAATAAAAAAGACAAGATTACTGTTGTATTGGTCACTCATGAAGCAGATGTGGCAAAACGAACCAAAAGACAAATTAAAATAGTCGATGGGAGAATAATATGACATATATTATTTTTTTAATAAGATCATCAATTGATGATTTCCGGCGAAATAAAATCCGTACATTTCTAACCTCACTTGGAATATTAATAGGCGTTTCCTCTGTAGTATTACTTATTGCTTTTGGCCTGGGACTAAAACAATATATTAAAGGACAATTTGAAAGCCTTGGAACAAATCTTATTCTGGTCGTACCTGGGAAAATCTTGCAAGGGGGATCACTTCGAGCCGGTCCGGGTGGTGGATCATTGGGTGGCGCACAGTTTGATGAAAAAGATGTGGCCAGTTTAGAAAAAGCTAGACATTTGCGAAGTGTAGCACCGGCATTTATTAAAACAGTTACAGTTTCTTATTCATCAACAGCTGAAGTTGGTGATCTTTTTGCATCTACTGAAGATATCATCCCTGTTTGGAATCTTGAGATAGAATCCGGCAGATTGATTCGCAAAACCGATATTTCAAAACGTAGCAAAGTTGCTATGTTAGGACCTCAGATAGCTGAAAAATTATTTACAGATAAGGAGATTTCTGTGGGAAAAACAATAAAAATCGAGGGACAGGCATTTAAAGTCATTGGTCTTCTAAAATCAAAAGGAGGTTCTAGTGGTGGTCAGAATTTTGATTCATTTATATATATCCCATATAAATCAGCGTATACCTTTAACCCAAAAAAAACTTTTTTCGCCCTTTATACCAAATCGATGACTGAAAACGATATCAATGAAGCAAAACAAGAAATTTCGACGATCCTGACAAAACGTTATGATGAAGGTGATTTCTCAGTCCTGGAGCAAAAAGAAGTTTTAAATGCAATAAATTCTATTTTTTCCATGTTAAATACAATATTGGTCATGATAGGTGCGATTTCACTTTTGGTCGGCGGTATAGGAATTATGAATATTATGTATGTTACGGTAGTTGAAAGAACGCATGAGATCGGTATCAGGCGAGCCATCGGTGCAACTAAAAGTGATATTCTTTATCAATTTTTGGCAGAATCAATAATATTATCATTGATTGGAGGTATTAGCGCTTTGATATTGTCTTTTTTTGTTGTTCTTGTCATTCAGCGATTTTTCCCGGCATATATAGATCTACTTTCAGTCATAATTGCATTGGTTGTTTCTTCATTTATTGGAATAGTCTTTGGTGTTTTCCCTGCCAGAAAAGCTGCGAATCTCTCACCTATCGAAGCGATTAGATATGAATAATCACTTTTGACACTTTGGACAGTAATAACTGCTGCGACGGGCTTGTTTGATACGTTTGATTAAAGTTTTACAACGAATACAAGGTTTTCCTTCTTGTTGATATACCAAAAAGTGATATTGATATTCGCCTGCTGAGCCATCGGGCAAAATATAAACATTGTCTTTCCCTGATGAGCCGTTATGTTTAATTGCATGCTTGATTACATTAACAATCGATTTGAATAAATGATTGGATTGTTCAATTGCTAATTTGCTAGCCGAAATTTCAGGACTAATATTTGCATCAAACAATGATTCATTAGCATAAATATTACCAATACCTGCAAAGCGGTCCTGATCCATCAGAATTACTTTAATTTGACGATTGCTATTCAATTTCTTTCTAAAATAATCCAATGTAAAATCAGGCGATAAAATATCAAGACCTTTTTGAATTTCCTGTTTATCCGTGACTTTAACCCAACCGAATTTTCTTGACTCATTGAAAAATAGACCACTTTTATCTGAAAATCGGATGATAACCCGGGTAGATGATGCCGGTAGCTTTGTCGCTCCTCCGGTCAGGGAAATTGGATATTTATAATTAGCCCGATGAATATCTTCGGCATACATAATTTGGCCGGAAAGTTTAAGATGAAAGTTAAGATATTTACCGTTACTTAATTTTATCGACAAGACTTTACCTGCCCTTAATAATTTAATAATTTTTTGACCAAGAATATTTTCTTTGTCACCTATGAATTGTTTTTTAAATAAAATCTCAATTCCAGTGATTTTTTTACCAATGATTTTTTTATTCAATGCCAATCTTATGGTTTCAATTTCCGGCAGTTCAGGCATAACTTTAGTTATAATTGACTGTAATAAATAAAGATTCGTTGAATTAGCTCAGAGCATGTCATTTCGACTTGTTCGCAATCTCTCCAACAAATTTCTCAATTTCTTTGACAAAATGGTCCTCTGAATACTTTTCCGATTCTTTTCTTGCATCTAAACACATTTTTCTATATTGATCTTGTGATAATGCATTCAATCGTTTAATCGATTGAAAGAGTGATTTTGATTGTAATTGGTCATATAGAAATCCATTCTTTCCATCTTCGACGGTCTCGCTGAGTCCTCCACTTTTATAAGCGATGACCGGTACACCAAAACCCATTGCTTCAACAGGAGCTATGCCAAATTCTTCATCAACGCTAGAGAATAAAAATGCTTTTGATCCAGCAAATAATTTGTCAAATTGATCATCCGGTATATTACCTAAGAATTCGACGGTCGGTCCGGCAATTGTCTGTAGATATTTTCTTTCTTTACCATCGCCTATTATTTTTAACTTGAAATTACCTTTATTCGCTGCTTCAATTATTATCTCCACATGTTTTGCCTTTTGCAGACGTGAAACTGTAACAAAATAACCTGAAAACTTACCTTTAAAGCTTGTATCCTTGATGTGTTCCGGAATATGAACCGGAGGATAAATCACCATAGCATCTCGTCGATAGAACTTTTCTATCCTTCTTTTTGTTTCTTGGGAATTTACGATTATATAATCCGGTCGTTTTGATCCTTTGAAATCCCACATTCGTAAAAAATGATTAATCAGATTGCCGTATATTTTGATTGGCCAATATTTCCGCCATTGCATCGCTGTTTCATAACCATATAGATATCTCGGTGGGTGATGTATATAGGAAATATGAATAGTTGGTTCTTTTGTTTTAATACCCTTACACATATACCATCCTGATGAAGAAATCACTAAATCATAATTTGAGAAATCAAAACTCTCCCAAATTTTCGGAGCTAGAAATCTTAATGGAGAATAGATCCGGGTAATCATGGGAATTTTTTGAATCCATGATGTTTTGATATTTCTGTTTGTTAATTCAGGGGCAAACGCTGACAATTTATTTTTGTCAGCAAATGCTGTATATATACATGCCTGAGGAAATATTTTTGCAAGTACGACAAATACCCGCTCAGCACCTCCAAATTCAAAAAGCTGATCGTGAACTAATGCAATTTTCATTGGTATAATTGTATCAAATGACATTTCTCCATGCTGTTATTTTGGGTATTGTAGAGGGATTGACAGAGTTTCTACCGATCTCTTCAACTGCTCATTTAATCTGGATCTCCAAATTCCTGGGGCTACAAACTACTGAGTTTACAAAATTTTTTGAAGTATTTATTCAATCCGGAGCAATTTTGGCCGTGGTTATTTTATATTTTAAATATCTGCTTGAACATAAAACACTACTTCTAAATCTGCTCCTTTCTTTTATCCCAACGGCTTTTATAGGTTTTTTTTTGTATAAAGTCATCAAGAATGTCTTTTTTGAATCATCCAACTTAATATTATTGGTATTTTTTATAGTCGGAATCATCTTTATTTTATTTGAACTTTTCATAAATCAGAATAAAATCAAACCAAGAAGATCTATCAACGAAATTAGACCTTGGGAAGCCATAATAATAGGTTTTGGCCAGTCTTTAGCGATTGTTCCCGGTGTCTCACGAGCAGGGGCTGTCATTGTAACAATGATGGGTTTTAATTTCAGACGCGATGAGGCGGCCAGATATTCTTTCTTTCTGGCGATTCCAACTATCATCTCCGCTTCAGTTTTTGATTTGTTAAAAACTGATTTTTCGCTTGTTTCAGATCCGGAAAACATCTCATTAGTTGTTCTTGGATTTATAACTTCCTTCATAACAGCTCTATTTGTCGTTAAGTGGTTTATTAAATATCTGCAAAATAATAATTTAATCGGATTTGGGATCTATCGGATTGTCGTTGCCTTTTTTCTGTTTTTGCATCCGTAGTTCAATGGACAGAATGTGGGCTTCCGGAGCCTAAGATGTGGGTTCGATTCCCGCCGGGTGCACAAAAATTCTAGTATAATTTGGGCAGTTATATAAAGCGCTTGTAGCTCAGTGGTAGAGCACTACTCTTATAAAGTAGGAGTCGATGGTTCGATCCCATCCAAGCGCACAAATCATAAGATTGATAAAGCCTATCTCATCGTAATCCAATCATCCAAAATTGAATCTGAAGGAATTTTCTGTTGATCGCTGTTCAGCTCATACTTTAAGACCTTATAGCCTTCTTGAAATTCAAAAGTTTTAACCGGTAGAGCAGATATTTTGACCCTATTTGCTATCCACCATGGAGGCTCCAAATCAGGTCTTAATTTCGGAACCGGAGCAACGATAATATAGGTAAGTCTCTTTTTTTGATTGATGCTAACTTTTTTCTGAGGATTGTTTTTGATCCCATATAAGACTCCTGCTTTTATCTGATAAGCAAATGTGTCAGGTGAATAAATATAAATTCCAAAATCCTGATCCGCGTCTTTAAAAATTGTCGACGAGATATTTTTTTGAAAACTCCAGGAGTTTTCATTCTTGCCTCGGGAATTTTTATCCCACCTCAATACCTCACTTGATGCCTGATAGAAATTTAACAAATATACACATAAAAAAATAAGCGTAAAATATTTTTTATTCATCAGTTTAAAACATGAGACAAAAATCATGAATGTTAATGCTGTTAAAGGCAACCAAAAATGGTGAAGCAGATAACCGTTATGCATCAAAGAAACGATAAAAAAACCGACATAATAATATAATCCACTGAAGTAAATTGCCCGGTTATTAATTGATCCTGAGTGAATTTGTTTTACTAACAATGTGACCAGTAAATAACCCAGTAGAATGTTAAAAATATCATACGGAGCTTTAAAAATTTCCATACCGCTTCTGGTCATAATATCAATACGTTGCACTATCATGGTGAAGTAATCGAGACGGGCAATTTCAGTTTTACCCGTCAATGAATTCACTATCGCGGAAAACTGAGAAAAATTATGTCTGATGTCAAACAAAATATAAGTTGAAATCGGTAACAAAAGTATTAAAAAAGAATAAATATGCTTATATTTTTTACCCCTGATGATGGAATGTCCAATATAAAGTACGGATAGAATTAAAAGAGGCAATCCTACAGCCATTTGAAACTGTACTATTAATCCGGTTATAAATAAATGAATTAATAAATATTTAGCCATCTTTGTTTGCATATATCGTATTATTGAGTAGAAGAAAAAAGGCATCATAAAAAGTGCTCCTGACGGATTAAATAAAGAGTTAGCCATTATAACAGTCCGGGTAGACATCAGTAGTAAATATAAATATGCAACTTCTTCACCGAATAGTTTTTTTACAATAAAAAAACTGGATATCAAAAATAGTATGATTAAAACTATCCACCACCAACCGATAATAACCGGGTCACCATTACTTAATGTATAGGGAATCAGATTTACATAATTCCATAAAGGGCCGTGAAACAGTCCTTCTGTACTAGCGCGGGGACCAATCAAAACAAAAATTTTATGCTGCATTTCATTTAACAATAAGTAGTCTCGTGCAATATCAGTATGCTGATTGATCTCGCCATGAAATACCGATAGGGAAGAAAATACAAGATTTACAATAAATAATATGAGGATGACAATTCTCAATTTCTTGTTCACTGCTTATTTATTATATCAGTTGCATTGAATAAATATATAATATTAAGCAATGGAGATTGATAAAAGCATAAAACAAATATCCATATTTTTGAAATCGGTGGGAATCATTCCTTTAGTTTTTTTTTGTATTCTTTTTATTTTTTTACTGGCTATATCGATACAAAGATTTTTGATTTTTCAGATTTTCTATTATGATTTCGGTATTTTTGCGCATATTTTATGGCAGGGCTCACGGTTTCAGATCCCATATATAAATCACTTCGTATTGGGTAAAATCATGTTTTTGGGCGATCATTTTGAACCTAGTCTGTTGATTATCTCCCCGATATTCTGGTTGACATCGAATTTGATAATTTTATCAATACAACAAGGATTGGTTACTTTCTTAAGCAGTCTTATGATGTATTTTATTGCGTTAAAAAAAAACATTCATAAAATCGCCTCACTTATTATAGTTTTTTTATTCGTAGTCTTTCCCGGAACAACCAATCCGCTTCTTACCGACTGGCATCCTGAATCCACAGCGGGACTTTTTCTTTTAATTTTTATATATCTTTTTTTATTCACAAAAAAAAGATGGCTTTATTATTTGATCGCATTCATTTTTTTGGGGTTTAAGGAAAGCAATTCGCTATACCTAATATTTACGCTTATCTGGATTTATATTTTAACCAAAAAAAAGGATGCCCTGATTTTAAGTGCAATATCCGTTTGTTGGTTTTTTGTTGCAATAAATATACTCATTCCTTTTATTTCCCAAAAATTTTATCTCTATACCCCTGAAATTTCCCTGTCCCCAATCCGGATTTTTTCAAACATCACCGGAAATCCAATGAAAATTCAATATATTATTCGCTCATTTACCTCTTTTGGTTTGTTACCATTTATTTCCGGATTTACATTAATCCCCGTTGTTCTGGATCTTGGACTGAAATTAATCCCCATGAAAACTATGTTTGATAATTTTACATTTGGATCACACTATCATGTTTATTTGGGTATTTTTCTTACCCTAGCGTCAATAACTACAATTGCAAAAATATTAGTATTAAAAAATAAGTACCTTTCTTACTCAATTATTGTTGTTTGTCTATTAATTTCTGCATACACTGCCAGAAAATTAACATCTTCACCAATTAACCTTCTAATAAATAAAACCTTTTGGATTGAACTTCAGAACCCAAATAAATCGTTATTTGATTTAATTGAAAAAGTACCAAAAAAGGGCAGCGTCATGAGCCAAAACAATCTGTTAGCTTATTTATCAAATAGAAATGAAAATCTTATTCTTTTAACTCCAAAGTACGAAAATTTTAATCCGGATATCATTCTTTTCGACATGTCACCTGATCAAAATGCCAATAATCACTGGGAATCAAACTGGGATAAAATTGAAATAATTAAAACAAAACTTGCCAGTGATAATAAATACAGTCGCGTTAAATTATCAAACCCAAATTATTTTCTCTTTATAAAAAGGACGCTATAATAGTGATATAATAACAATTATTTTCCTTTGCCAGGATAGCCAAGGTGGTCACGGCGCGTGTCTGAAAAACATGAGATCTCAGTTCGACTCTGAGTCCTGGCACCGAGTCAAACTCGGCTTTTCCCGCGGTGGTAGTTCAGTGGTAGAATGTCTCCTTGCCAAGGAGAAGGTCGAGGGTTCGAATCCCTTCCACCGCTCATGAATAATGATGAGAAAATTTACTCCCTGTTACGGAAAATCCCTAAAAGAAAAGTCACCACTTACAAAATATTAGCACAAAAAGCCGGTTTAAAAAATCCAAGATTTGTTGGTCGAATACTTCATATAAATAAAAATCCCGAAAAAATTCCTTGCTACAAAGTAATTAAATCAGATGGCTCTATAGCTACAGGATATGCATATGGCGGACAAAAAGCTCAAATAGACAAATTAAAATCAGACGGCGTCGAAGTCTTAAATAAAAAAATTGATCTTAAAAAATATTTATATAAATTTTAGATTTCGTCTCCTGTATTCAATCCTCTATCGTCCACCCTCTGTCTTCCCGAACAATTTCAATGCTTCTTCAAATGCTTCTTTGTCGACAAGATATGTCAATGTTTTTCTAACATCATCTTCAGATACAAATTTTGCATCCAGCATTTCAAAATCATGATTTTTCGGATCGCCGGAAATATATTCCATTAAGAAATAATAAACCGTTTTTTTGATCTTTTGTCCCTGAAAGGTATAGTAATATGAAACTGGTTTAGTAAGGGGGTTAATCAATCTTGCTTTTATTCCTCCCTCTTCATCAACCTCTCTTAAAGCTGCGATCTCAAGTGCTTCGTCTTTTTCATTATCACCGACTAATCCTTTCGGAAATACCCATCCTTTATGTTGTGAGTGCTGGCAAATTAACCATACAATATCAGTTTTGACATTTGATATTTGACCCCGATTAAATCGGGGTTGAATTTTGAGCTTTTTGAAGACTATTCCCCCGGCTGATATTTCATGCTTCATATTTTATTATCAGTCATCTTTATAATTAAGTCACTTTATATAGTCTTAACGATACAAACAGGTTTGTCATTTGTTCTTTTTATGATTTTTTATATAACTCTCAGTGACAGTGCCGCCAACGTATTTCAACGCACCACCGGCAACTAACGTCGCGCTACCCAATACAGCACCTAAACCAATTAAACCAACGGCAATAAGTTTACCAAAATGAATAAGTTTCTCCGCGACGCCTTTTTTTTCTGTCTCAACACCCATATCTTACCTATTTTATCATTTGGATTGTACTGTTTTATTAAGTAAAATATATTCAATTGTATTTTAGCTTGGAGGGTTGGCCGAGCGGTTTATGGCGCAGGTCTTGAAAACCTGTGGGCGCAAGCCCTCAGAGGTTCGAATCCTCTACCCTCCGCCTGTTGGGAAATGAAGTCATCGGCTCGCCCTGAGCTTGTCAAAGGACTCTACCCTCGCTAAAATTGAGAGTAATGTTATAATGAGGCCAAACGTCCAAACAATGGCGAAAATCGCCAAAGCTTTTGGCGTTTCAATAGAGAATTTGTTAAAATCGTAATATTAAAAGGGGAAATATATAATGGGAAAAATTAAAAAAATAGTATTTGTTCTCGCGGTCTCTTTCTTTATCTCTTCTCAAATTGATGGTTCTGCTTTTGCTCGGGAACCCGGAATCGAAAGTGGATTTACTTTACGATCCGTTCCTGGCCCAATGATCGAAGGAGATTATCTCGGCAACATGTGGAGAGATCTCTACAAAGGCGCTTCGATCGTTGTCAAAGATAATGCCTTCGATACCAGCTACAGTTCACGATACAATCTGGGTCCAGGCACCGGAGATACTAACTCTTCGGTACATCTCAAAGGAACCTATGACCCCGAAACGGAAATGCTCAACGCTCAATGTGAAATGACCAGGGAACTACTATATTCGAGTAAGGGCGACAAGCAAAACAGTGTCTACACCGGTACCGGCAGCGTAAAAATTACCAATCAGGATTTTGGAAAAACAGTAAACCTCCAATGCAAAGTTGATATTACTTACGTTGAGTCCTCAAGATATCGCATGGGGAAGAGTACCTGGTCTGACTGGAAGGAAACTAAAAGAGAGACATATCCGACAGTATTGAATGTAACGTATCAAGTGGATAAAACAAAAAGTACCGAGGACTCCGAGGCAGGAGATACAAATAACGAAAATGCTGAAGGAAAACAGGATTTCAGTGACCTTCCGGATGTAGAGTATCAACCCGATAAAGACAGCGGCGCAAGATTTACGAGTATCCAGGGCGAGGTAAAAAGTTATCCGGATGGCAATCCGGAAGATATATCATTTCCAAAATTTGGCATTAAAATTGCCCCCGGTACGCATATCTTCACCGGTGAAGAAAGTAGCGTTACTTTAACATTTGCTGATTTGTCTACATATAAAGTGCCGCCAAACTCAGAAATTGTTATTAGATCAGGCGATCCAAAAGGTCCTCTTTCTCTTACGGCGGGGAAAATATGGGGTAATATCAAAAAGATTGCCAGCGGTGAATCAATAGAAATCAGGACTAACCAGGCAGTGACGGGTATAAAAGGCACTACATTTGTGTTGGAAGAAAATAATGGCAAAACTGTTTTGAAGGTGATAGAAGGTGTGGTTTCTTTCATATCTCAAAAAACCGGTGGCACACAAGAAGTCAAAACTGGAGAATCTTTATCTGCCGACGTAAACGGTCTGGGACAAAAAAATACTTTTGATGTGGCTGCCGAACAGGCAAGCTGGGATGTTTTGGAAAAAGAAGCACGTAAATCAGCCCCCAAGTTAAATAATTTGGTTTATGTCGGTTTGGCAGTACTTGTTGTGATTATTATCGGAACTGTTTTGAAATTCAGAAAGAAAAAAGCAGGAAAGTGATAATATAGGCTGGTTATATCTGAAGTTTCTTAATTTCCTCCCACCTCTGTCTTAATTCCCCAATATATTTCAAATCCTGAAATGCCTGAATAATTGGGGCATAATCTATCGTTATATTAATCCTAGACTTGGGGAGCAATTTCTACGGCTTTGATTTTCTTTTATTGTGTACTTTTATCTGCATTTCATCTATAATCCCCATAGTGTTTAAAAAACTATTCCTTTTAATATTATTTTTAGTAATTACCACTCCAGCTCAAGCTGTTGTTAGTTGGCCACCTGAGGTTAAACCGGAACAGGGTAAAGCATCCGGTACGTTGGGAACTGGGGATACACAATTAACCGTCAATATTGAGTTTTGGAACGTTGGTGAAGTTGGAGGGTATGGAGAAGTAACAATTGGCTCTGTATGTCCGCCCGAAATGGTTAGTGAGGGATGTGTATCGAACGAAGGGATTGGAACTTTTAGCGGTGGGCCTAACGGGGAAATTACTGCAAATGGAAAAAAGACAGGTATCCAACTGGTTAATGGTAAATCTTTTAAATCTAATCTGGAGAAAACTTTTCAAGCAAATGTAGAAAATCCGGAAATATTCTCAAAATACAGATGGAGTATGGATGAATCCGTTCCGGATCTCGAAATTAAAAAAGGAAAATACGAAGTAGAGACCATAGGTTCTGCCCGTTTCGGTGATCTTTCGGGACAGGTGGAGGTAAATATGCCAAATCCAGATGGAACCTATGACGAGCAGGCTTGGGATACTGCCAAATTAGATATGGAATTACCGCCGGGTACGCGAATAATTGTACGTGAGAAAAGCGGATTAATTCTCGTATTTCCCGACACCCAAACGAATATTACGGTTGGACCGGGAACAGAAATTATACTGGTTTCACCGGACCCGCAAAAAAGCAAGATTAGTCTGCCGTGGGGAATATTAAAAGCGAATGTCCAGAAGATGATGAAAGATGGCTCGATGGAAATTGAGATGAGCCAAGCTGTAGCCGGAATAAAGGGAACCCAATTTGTATTAAACGAAACCAAGACGGAATCTTCAGTAAAGGTTATTGAGGGAAGTGTTTCTTTCAAATCAAAAGCCAATGGTCAAACTGAGATGGTTAATGCGGGAGAAACCATGACTGCTGACAAAAACGGTCTGGGACAAAAAACAACTTTTGATGTAAACGCGGAAAACGCCGATTGGAAGAGCTTAGAAAGTAATTTCGGCAAAACCAGTGCCGACTCAAAAAAGTATCTGTACTACTTGGGAGTTCCGATTTTACTCGTTGTTGTTGCGATCGCATTCGTGATCAAGAGGAGAAAAAGTAAAGTTTAACTTACAATCTGCCGCCCTACAAATTTTGGCGTAATCTGTTCGAATTTTTTCAAATGCACACCGCCAAGAGTCTATAATCATTATAGACAGTTTAATAAGATATGAACAAATGGAATATTCCCAGCAATCTTGAAGACAAAATTAGAGATCGTGATAAATTTTGCGTTTATTGTCATTCAGAATTTAATAGAAATTCATATACAAAACGAGCAACATGGGAACACATAGACAATAATGCAAAAAACATATCTGAAACTAATATAGCCTTATGTTGTGCTTCATGTAATGCAAGCAAGGGTACAAAAAAAATATTATCTTGGTTTAATGCACCATTCTGTCGAAAAAATAAGATAAATATGGAGTCTGTAGCTGATATGGTAAAAAGTCAATTAAATTTACAGAAGTGTAACTTATATATATGAGATTTACTGGCTCCAGACCCACATGCTCCGCAACGTAAAAAAACAATAATCTGCGTTTAATTATAAATTTAAAAAAACATTATGATCCATAAAAATATCAAGCCAACCGGGTGCTGTGATCCGTTTGACCCTACACCCTGGGAAGATAAGGAAATTGCGTGGGATAAAAAATTGTTCGTTAAAGATCGAGTGACAAGTTTTTTACATATTCCTTTAAATATGGGTCAAAAAGTGGTTAAGAATATGAAACTTATTGAAAAAGCCGCTGCCAAAACAACATATCAACTCATGTTAACCGATGAAAAATCGCTTTGGGGCACAGATATTTATATTTATGTCACCAAAGATGTCCCCGGATCGCAAATGGCCACTCTTTCCGGTGTGTATTTAACAAAAGTATTTGAAGGTCCATATCAAATGGTAGGTAAATGGGCTAAAGAGATGATGGAATATGTTAAATCGAAAAATAAGGAATTAAAGAAACTCTATTTTTCCTATACAACATGTCCTAAGTGCGCAAAGATCTATGGCAAAAATTACGTCGTGCTTTTTGCACAAATAACTTAATCACAAATAACACCAGACATTGTTGGTTATTACTTCCAAAGATGCATTAATCCCAAGTCTGCTTGACAATTAGCTAACAAATATTCTATCGTGATATTATGGAGGGTATTACGGAATTAAAAGATAACGATAATAATCCAAAAAAAATTCTTCTATTGATAATAGCTGTATTTATCTTATCCTCGTTTGCATTCACTACGATAATTATTACCAGATTAAACAATAGACGAGCTTTGTTGGATAAACCTTTTGCTGCTATTCCGGAGAATATTACTCCAATTTTGACACCAACGCCCACGATTATTCCGGGTGGAAGTATTGAATATGGCAGGTTTGATTTAAATAATGATTCATATATTAATGCCGTTGACACTGGAACATTGGTCAGTAATTGCATCTTTGGTGACAATGAAAAAAAGAAAACCTGTTGGCCAGATGGCGACTTCTCCAAACCACCTTTAAATGGTGATTGCAATTATGATTTAAAAATTGATGCCGGAGATACCTCGTGTTATGGTATCAGAATAAGCCAAATGGGCAATCTCAATTATTCATCACTTGATTTAAGTATCGATAAAATCATAAATAAATCCGACGTCGATCAGCTAATCTCAGACTGTATTTTCGGGGATAATGAAAAAAAGAAAACCTGTTGGCCAGATGGCGATTTCACAAAACCACCACAAAATGGCGACTGTAATAATGATTTAATAATTGACGCTGGAGATATATCGTGCTTTGTATTTAAAATCAATACTTGGGTTCAGGCAATTCCTACCCCAACTCCATCACCAACATTACCTCAATTTGTTGAGATAACTCCAATGCCATATCATTATCTTTGTGATTGGGGCAGACGAGATAAATTCTTTACCGAATCCGATGTATTACCTCTATTTAATTGTATTGAAAATTATTCCTTCTGTGCCCGAAGTGATATAAATGGAGACGAAGAATATAATATTTTAGATCTCAATGCTGCAAAAAAATGCATTAATAACTTTAATGCCTATCCAAATTGTCGGCTTATTGATTTTGATGCTCCATTTAATCAGATAACTGCTCAAGAATATATGAAAATAATCATGTGTTATCGTTCAAGTTGCATGACTGATCCCGATAGAAATACAGACTTATCTATAAATGAAAATGATCTTAGATATTGTTATCAACATTTCTACCCGATTCAAAAACCACTTTCAAGTAATTTCAATTGTAATCAGGCAGATTGGAATGGTGATAGACTAATAACTCGATATGAAATTGAGAATTATATGACCAATATGTGTATTTTTGGAAAGAATCAAAATGAACTAAAATATTGCTGGATCCAAGGAAATAATAATAGACCCAACTTCATGGGTAATGTTAATAATTCAGGATCACAAGGTCAAGAAGTGGATGCTGGCGATATCTCTGCGGCAGTCCTTTGTGCCAATGTGACACCGACTCCAACCCCAACAATAGATCCTTATAAATTGGGTCAGTGTGATCTAAATAATGACTCAAAAATAAATTATTCTGAGATATCAGATATTAATATTTCGTGCGTCAATCGAAAAGCCGTAAATAAATGTTGGAACTCCGTAGGAGCATATCGTTATGGTGGTTCATTCAGCGGTGGTTCGATGGGTTGTCCTTTTAAAGGGGATCCAAATAAGGACTGTAAAGTAGATAATCTGGACATTCGAGATTGTTTAATGCTAATGCTTCAATATTATTGAAATCAGCTCAGATTTTAATTTATTTCATAGATCTTTAGTCTCGATTATGTTAGAATAATCCATCATGTTTACTAGTCCTACATTTGGGCAAGTAACTCCTAACAGTTTAAAAAAAGTCATCTCAGATTTTATGGCTGTCAATAAATCCGCAATTTATAGAATCATAGTTGGTTCTGATTCACAAAAAGTTAAAACTGACACTCACGATTTTGTATCCGCTTTAATTATTCATCGAGTCGGAGAAGGAGGAATTTACTTTTGGGAACGACATCTGGTTAATCAGAAAATGGGTTTGAAAGAACGTATTTATAGAGAGGCGATCGGGTCTTTGGAAACGGCGGAGTATTTTGTAAATTTATTTCGTGGTAATGGTATATCCAGATATAATATCGAAATCCACGTTGATATCGGCAACAATGGTGAAACAAGAGGTCTGATTAATGAAGTTGTAGGAATGATTAGATCAAATGGTTATCAGGTCAAGACAAAACCGGATTCGTTTGGCGCTTCTAATGTAGCAGATAGACACACGTAATTTATTCAATAAATTCTTTTGCGTTAAACTCATTGATTAAAAATTGTGTCCCTTCACCCGAAACAAATTTAAAGGCGACTTTTCTGACAATCATCTCAATTTTCCGCTCCACCGATCGAAGCCCCGGATCATATCCTGACATTCGAGCTATTTTTTGCCAAACTACGTCATCTACTTTAACGTTCTCTTCAAGTAAACCACTTGTCTTGACAGCACGAGGGAATATATATGATTTTGCAATAACCACTTTTTCTTCATCGCTGTATGAAGGTAATTGCACTACTTCCATTCTATCCATGACGGCTGTAGCAATGTTATTTGTGTTGTTTGCAGTAGCAATAAAAATTACTTTAGATAAGTCAAAAGGGTAATCAATATAATGATCGAGAAAACTATTGTTTTGTTCGGGATCCAAGAGTTCAATCAACACCCCCATAATTTCTCCTTTTGCTTCAGGTGAAATCCTATCCAACTCATCCAAGAGTATTACCGGATTTTTGCTATTGACACGTCTCAAAGCTTTAATGATAAGACCAGGCTCCGCCTCGGGTTGAATCTTAGACATGCCTCTTAAATCTAAAGCATTCGATAATCCACCGAAAGGAATTCGTATATATGTCCGACCCAAAGTCTCGGCTATGGAACGAGCAAAAGTAGTTTTCCCTGTGCCAGCCAAACCGGTGAAAAAAAGTACCGGCGCGTGATAATTGGAAAAATCCGTTTTTTTACTTTGTAGAATTAATATTGATAAATATTCCAAAATTCTTTGTTTGATATCGGTCAAGCCATAGTGATTCTTATCCATTATTTGTTTGGCTTTATTGACATCAAGAATATCATTAGTCGCGCTATTCCATGGCAATGAAGCAATCCATTCAATATATTTGGTAGTGTTATCTATTTGATTTAATCCTGCTCCATATCGAATTGCTAAAGATACTCGTTGAAGCTGACTCTTGGCTTTTTCTGTTAGATCTGTTGGTAAAGCAGCTTTAGCTATTAACTCCTCAAGTCGTTTTATCTCGATCAAACCATCCTGAACGCTTTTCATTTGAGAATCGCTCGAACCGTTAGTTATAGATACATCCATTTTTTTACATTAACTTATAGTAATTAGCAGACAACAATACCACTTGACAAAAAAGTCAAATTTCGCTATTATTTACACGTCCAATTCATATCCATTATAAGTTATATCAATTAATATATATTAATTTCAATATGAAACAAAAAATAAATATCCAACCAACTTTCGATTATGTTTTGGTTAAACCTTTAGAAAAAGAGGAAGTTCTACCTTCCGGAATTGTTCTTCCCGACAGCGCCAAAGAAAAACCCCAAATGGGTGAAGTAATGGCTACTGGACCAGGAAGTATCAATGATGAAGGAAAGAAATTACCTATGCATTTTAAAGTGGGACAAAAAGTACTTTATAAAAAATGGGGTGGCAATGAAGTGAAAGTAGGCAGTGAAGAATGGCTGCTGATCGAACAAAAAGACATAATGGCTCTAGTCAATTAAATTATAAGTTCTAAAAAATAAATTTTAATATGGCAAAACAACTTAAATTCTCTGATGATGCGCGAAGCTCGCTATCACGCGGGGTTAATATTTTAGCAAAAGCAGTCGTGACTACTCTTGGCCCAAGAGGACGAAATGTCGCTCTGGATAAAAAATGGGGCGCACCAAATGTCGTTCATGATGGTGTTTCAATTGCTAAAGAAATAGATCTTGAAGATCCTTTTGAAAATATGGGTGCTCAGCTTGTCAAAGAAGCAGCATCTAAAACTAATGATGTTGCTGGAGATGGTACGACTACATCAACTCTTTTAGCTCAAGCAATGGTAAATGCCGGTTTAAGAAATATTACTGCCGGAGCAAATCCTATGATTCTTAAGCGTGGTATTGAAAAAGCAGTCCAATTGATAATTGCTGAAATAAGTAAAAGCTCAAAAAAGATTCCACTCTCCGATCAAGCGGCAGTGACACAAGTAGCTACAATTTCTGCCGGTGATCCTTCGATTGGCTCGATGATAGCTGATGCTATAAAAAAAGTTGGTAAAGATGGTGTCGTCACAGTAGAAGAGGGAAAAGGATTACATATGGAGATTGAACATAAGGAAGGTATGGAATTTGATAAAGGCTACGCATCACCATATTTCGTCACTGATTCAGATAAAATGGCAGCTGAAATCGAAGACGCATATATCTTAATCACTGACAAAAAAATTACAGCTGTGGCTGATTTGTTACCTTTTTTGGAAAAATTTGTCAAAGTATCCAAAAATCTGGTCATCATAGCCGATGAAGTTGAAGGTGAGGCATTAGCGACTCTTGTCGTCAATAAACTTCGAGGAACCTTTAACGCCCTAATCGTTAAAGCTCCCGGATTTGGCGACCGAAGGAAATCCATGCTTGAAGATGTAGCAATTTTAACCGGGGGACAAGTTGTCTCAGAAGAACTCGGTAAGAAGTTAGAGAATATTGATATGGACGTCTTAGGGAAAGCAGACAAAGTTTGGGCTGATAAAGAGAATTGCCGCATCATTGGTGGAAAAGGTAGCGCGGGTGATATCAAAGCACGTGTCAATCAAATTCGCCGGGAAATGGACGATACCACCTCTGAATTTGACAAAGAGAAGTTTCAAGAAAGATTGGCTAAATTGACCGGTGGTGTTGCTGTAATAAATGTTGGTGCTGCCACGGAGATTGAAATGAAAGATAAAAAAGAAAGGGTCAATGATGCCGTATCAGCAACGAAAGCAGCGCTTGAGGAAGGAATTGTCGCCGGTGGTGGTGTCACTCTACTCAAAGCCAGGAAACTATTGTTACCGTTTAAAGAAAAATTAACTAACGATGAGGAAAAAACGGGTGTCGATATAGTCTATCGATCTCTTTGCGAACCTCTTTCAATGATAGCCAAAAATGCTGGAATGGATTCAGGATGGGTCTTGAAAAAGATTGAGGAGTCTAAAGAAGGGGACTTTGGTTTTGACGCCTTATCTTTGGATTTTGGATCAATGTTTAAAAAAGGAATTGTCGATCCAACAAAAGTAGTCAGAACCGGTCTTGAAAATGCCGCATCGGTAGCAATTATGATCCTAACAACAGAAGCTCTGATTACAGATATTCCAGAGAAAAAAGATACGACCATGCCGGCTGCACCAACAGGTATGGGAGATTATTAATTTCGTCAATAAATTAAAAAAAAGCGGTCTGTAAAGGCCGCTTTTTTTGTTGTAGAATATCTACAATTCATGTTAACAACTGGTACCATCTTAAATAAAGAAAGAATTAGAAGGGAACTTTCCATCGAGGATGTAGAAAAAAAAACGAGAATAAGAAAAAAATATTTATCGGCGATAGAGAATGATGACTGGTCGATCTTCCCCTCGAAGACTTATATCTTAGGCATTCTTAAATCTTATGGTAAATTCTTAGATCTGGACGGCGATAAATTAACTGCATTTTTTCGTCGAGAATATGAAAAAAAAGAGGAGATCCGCTTCAAAAGAAAAGTCCCCAAAACATATTTGACACCGAACACTAAACGAGCTCTTTCAACCTTAATGTTTATTTTCATATTATGTTTTATTGCTTATTTTGGATTCCAACTTAAACTACTGTTTTCAACTCCCAATGTTGAAATTTTATCACCCACGAAAAATTTATTCATAAAAGAAGAATTTGTAGAACTCGTAGGTAAAACAGATAAAGAAACGATAATTATTGTAAATGGTGAAAAGATTATCCCTGATAAAAATAGTATTTTTAGAACAAAAATTCCGCTAGCAGCAGAAGTCAACAAAGTCGTAATAGAGGTTACCGGAGCCAATGGCAGAAAAACAATATTGACTAGATATTTCGAGAGAAAAAAATAGTTTAATCCTTATATTGCATTTGATAATATTCTTTAAACTCCCCGGATTTTATTTTCTGCCACCAATCAGTGTTTTTTTTATACCAATCGACCGTTGTTGATAAAGCTTGAGTAAAATTATATTGTGGTTGCCACCCTAGGTCACGTTTTATTTTACTCCAATCTATAGCATATCGCCTGTCATGACCTGGTCTATCTTTAACAAATTCTATTTGCTTTAAAGTCTCACCCATCATGCTCAGGATTTGCTTTATCACATCAATATTTGAAACGTCATTACCCGAAGCACCGATAAAATACGTCTCACCGATTCTCCCTTTTTTCAATATTAGATCAATTGCTGTGATATGATCCGTGACATATAACCAGTCGCGAATTTGCTTACCGTTCCCGTAAATTGGTACTTTTTTCCCCTCCAAAATATTAGTAATCGTTAGAGAAATTAATTTTTCTGGAAATTGATATGGGCCAAAATTATTCGAGCAGTTAGATATAGTCACTGGTAAACCATAAGTGATGTTAAAGACACGTACTAAGTGATCTGAAGCTGCTTTTGATGCTGCATATGGACTTCTCGGATTATATGGAGTTTTTTCATTAAATTTTTCTTTTGAAGCTAATGGCAATTCTCCAAAAACCTCATCCGTTGAAATATGATGAAATCGTTTTATTTTGTATTTTAATGACGATTCTAAAAGAACGTGTGTACCAACAATGTTAGTTTGTATAAACGGCGCCGAATCATGAATTGACCTGTCAACATGTGATTCAGCAGCAAAATGAACCACCAAATCCACCTCTTTAATCAATGAATCGACTAAATTTTTATCACAAATATCGCCTTTTACAAAACGATAATTCTGATTATTTTCAATCCCTTTTAAATTATCAGGATTACCAGCATAAGTTAATTTATCAAGATTGATAATTTGATCTTCAGGATATTTATCTATCCAATATAAAACGAAGTTTGAACCGATAAAACCACTCCCGCCAGTTACTAAAAGCTTCATAACTGACCAAATTATATCATAATGAATGATCCAGCAATCGGTTGACAAATGTTTTTTTATTATTCATAATGTTCAATATGGCAGTATTTGATTTATTTAAAAAGAAAACACCTACAAATCATCAACAACCAACTACTCAATCGGGACAAACAGTAGTCACACAGACAGAAAGTCAGACTGTCTCGAGTCAACCACAAGCATATTCGGGTATTGGTAACCCTCCAGGTGGTCATGCTTACTCTGGTATCGGAAGCCCGCCAAGCGGTCAAGCTTATTCAGGCATAGGAAATCCACCTGCTCCGATGGCGACAACGACTACTCAAACTAATACACAAGATTTATCGCCCCAATCACCTCCTATAGATAAGTCAAAATCAAATCTATCTACAGATAAACCAACTAATGCAGATACAAAAAAGACCACTACCCCAACAAATAATAATCAGCCACTAGGATCAACGATTGATGGAAAAAAACGTGAAGAGTTAGATCTGATGACTCACTTGACACAACGATCAAATCGAGTTTTTCTGACGGCACAAAATAAAGCAAAAGAACTAAAAGATGACTATGTTGATTCAGAACATCTTCTTCATGGGCTTCTCTCTGATCCAGAAATTTATAAGCTGTTTACCGAAGCTAAAATTCTACCCCAAATCATTGAGCAAGAATTGGAAAAAATATATAAAAAGGGGGAATCGGCTAAACTACCAGGATTGTCACCACGGATCAAACGTATACTGGATAATTCATTGGTGGTAGCGCGCAAACTTGGTTTTGATTTCATCTCTCCGGAACATATTTTATTGTCATTATACGAAGAAGGCGAAGGTGCTGGAGCTCGAGTCTTAGCTAAGCTCGGTGTTAAAAAAGAGGATTTGAATAAAAAAATTATCGGTAAAAAAGAAGGATTGGCTACAAAAGAAGGCACTGGTGAGACAAGGCATCAAAGCGTGGTTGAACAATACACGGTCGATCTGACTGCTAAAGCAGCACAAGGACTTCTTGATCCCGTCGTTGAAAGATCAGACGTGATTGAAAGAGCGATTCATATTCTATCCAGAAGAACTAAAAATAATCCTGCCCTTGTGGGTGAAGCGGGGGTTGGTAAAACAGCTGTGGTTGAAGGATTAGCTCAAAAGATTGTTTCCCGATCTGTCCCTGAATCACTTCTTAACAAAAAGGTCCTGCAACTTGATCTTATGAGTATTTTAGCTGGAGCATCACACCGAGGAGAATTTGAAGAACGGATGAAGAATCTAATCGAAGAGGTCGTCGCTTCAAAAGGACAAATCATATTATTTATTGATGAGATACACAACTTAGTTGGAGCTGGTGCAGGAGGCGAGGGCGCAATGGATGCATCCAATTTCTTAAAACCATCTCTTGCCCGAGGAGAACTGCAGATAATCGGTGCCACAACATTGACTGAATACCGACGTTATATAGAAAAAGACCCGGCGCTAGAGCGTCGTTTCCAACCAGTGATAGTTCCTGAACCCAGTGAAGAACAAGCCGTAAAAATGTTGAAAGCACTAAAAAATAAATATGAAGCTTTCCATCGCGTGAAAATTCCTGATGAGACAATTGAAGCTGCTGTTAAGTTATCAAAAAGATATATTGGCGATAGATTTCTACCTGATAAAGGAGTTGATCTCATAGATGAGGCTGCATCAGCTGTCAGACTACCATTAATTTCCCTACCTGAAGAAATTCGGTCAATCGAAGAACGTGTATCTCAATATAAACAAGAGATTCAAGAAGCTGAGAAATCCGGTAATCGAGTCAAAGCTAATATTTTAAAAAATAAACTAGAGGAAGTGGATACCCAGTTGAAGGAAAAACAAGAAAGTTTTAACGTTAGAAAATCTCAGACTACAAGTAGCGTATCGATTCAATCAATTAAAGATATTGTCTCACGATGGACAGGAATACCGGTATCCAAAATAACGGAATCGGAGTTGGAGAAGTTAAAGAAGCTTGAAGACATCATGCATCAGCGACTCATCAATCAAGAAATTGCTGTCTCAAGTGTATCTCAAGCAGTACGACGAGGCCGTGCCGGACTGAAAAGTACTCAAAGACCCATTGGAAGCTTTGTCTTTTTAGGACCAACGGGTGTAGGTAAAACCGAACTTGCTAAAACTTTAGCAGAAATTCTTTTTGGTCAAGAAGAAGCAATGATTAGATTTGATATGACAGAGTATATGGAGCGTCATGAGGTGGCTAAATTGCTTGGGGCACCACCAGGATATGTCGGCTATGAAGAAGGTGGTAAATTAACCGAAGCGGTTAGAAGAAAACCATATTCAGTAGTGTTATTTGATGAGGTAGAAAAAGCGCATCCGGATATTTTTAATATTCTCTTGCAGATTTTAGACGATGGCCGCCTGACCGATAATAAAGGTCACACAATTTCTTTCAAAAATTCTGTAGTCATCTGTACGTCAAATATCGGAACATCGCTTATCCAGGATGAAATAATGAAATCAGGCAAAATGGATATTCAGGAGCCGACAATTCTTTCAACGTATACTTTCTCTCCCCGGGGCAGAGAAATAATGACCATTATGGGTAAGATTTTTCAGCGAGAATCAAAAGATGTCGGTGAATGGCAAGCATCAATGTTGCTTGATTATTTTTCAGGTCAGAAATTGGAGTCTCAAGATGAGAAAGAAGATGACGCACAATTTCCTATTCAAGGATTTGATACCCATGCCATATCAGCAAAAGGAGTTGAATTTATATCCAGCAAAGATTCAGTATTTTATCGCACCTCAACCACATCAAAGATCTGGAAATTGACTAATCTTATAGACTATTTTAAGGATAATGTCGTCATCAATGCCCTACCTGATGCTCCCGAACAGCAATTACCTACTAGTAGGTTAAAAACACATGCCTTGAGCCTGGATGAATATGAATATGTAACTTCAAAGGACCGTTACTGGCGTCGAAAAGAAGGTACGACTGATTGGGAAACAGGCATGTTAAAAGATTATTTTAACGGGCATACCGTCCAAAGTCCAGCTGATGTAAAATCGGCACAACCGGTTAAAGAAGAACAAAAAAACGTTGCTAAAGATGAAAAAGCTGCGAAAAAAACGAATCAACCCGAAGTTGGTTTACCCATAAATTATTGGGATGTCCATTCATTCTCTCCTGACGGAAAAGAACTTATTATTGTCGGTGACCGACTTTGGATTCGACAGTCGAGCGAAAAATCATGGAAAACACTAATGTTGAAAGATTACTTTGGACAAAACTTCCCTCTTGAAAAAGAACTGGATGAAAAGAAAAAAATTGAGAATGAACTCGATAAAAATCAATATCTCAGAACAAAAATCAAGGTTATGAATGAGCTTCGTAAATTTTTCCGGCCTGAACTTATTAATCGTTTTGATGAAGTAATCATATTTGAACCTCTTAAATATGAACACATGCTCAAAATTGTTGAGTTACAATTGAAGGCTCTAAAGAAATTATTAGAAGATCAAAATATCGGATTTAGTTGGACTCCCGCTGCGGCAAAAGAGATAGTTCGCGCTGGATTTGATCCTTTATACGGAGCTCGACCTCTTAAACGAACCATTCAAAAATTAATTGAAAATCCCCTTTCTAGTTTGATAATAGAGCAGAAAGTCAAAGATTCAGACACTGTTATCGTTGATTTTGACGGTGATAATTTTATCTTCAATATCGAAAAGGTAGAACTTGTTGATGTCTCTAAGCTAAACGTAGATCAGACTAAACCAATCCGATACTTTTGCGAAAAGTGCGGAAATAAATTCGAGACATTAAAATTAAAAAACAGCACGGTCATTTGTTCTAAATGTGCTTCGAACCAAGTTCAACAAGTTGCTGCGGAAAAAGAGGAAAAAATGGAGGAACCTACTTCAAAAGGCGTTACTGATAAACCGCTCGAACAAAATCCGCAAGTTGATTTAAAAATAGCCGATGCGGCAAAAACCGGTCAAGAAAAAAAAGATCAAAAAGAGCAACCTGACAAGACACAAAACGGATTTTTGAAAAAAGATACAGCAGGATTTAGCAGAAATACTCAATCACCGGTCACCGCCTAAATCAGACATGAACAACTTTCTCTGTCAAAAATTAATAATTAGTCTTGAGCCTGATCCGACTGGAGGAGCTTCTTCAGGTCCATTCGAAATTCAAGGACCATTAGTTGGCCCAAACGGGACTCCAATTAATACAATGGCTGATGTCATCAGTATCGTCCTCAAATTCTTGATTCCCTTTGCAGGAATATTACTTTTTGTATATCTTGTCTGGGGAGGATTTACTCTACTTACTTCCCAAGGTGAACCAGAAAAAATTGGGTCAGGAAAGAAAAAAATTACTTATGCTATTTTTGGATTTATCCTTTTAGTTTTTTCTTATCTTCTTGTCGGTATAATTTCAAGAATACTAGGAGTGGGATTAGGAATATTCTAATTAGATTTATGATAGAATAGTATAAAGTAGACGGTATTTTTGTATGTTTCCGGACAAAAAAACTCAAGAAACAATTGTTCTTTCTGTCGGCGGAAGTCTCCTCGTCCCCAATGGTGGAGTTGATACTTTATTTTTATCGCAACTTAATTCTTTCATTAGAAAACACATAAAAAAAGGTCGAAAATTCTTTATTGTGGTTGGCGGAGGCAAAACAGCTCGGAGATATCGCGATGCAGGCAAACAAGTTATAGGAGAGTTAACCGCTGACGATTTAGATTGGCTCGGTATTCATGCTACAAGATTGAATGCCCATCTCCTGAGAACCATATTCCAAGATATCGCTCACCAACGAATTATTGAAAATTATCATAAAAGACTCAGAAATTGGAAAGAATCGGTCGTCATTGGAGCAGGTTGGCTTCCCGGTCATTCGACAGATTATGATGCCGTTTTATTGGCCAAAGAATATCGCGCTTCAGTACTTATCAATTTAAGTAATATAGATTGGGTCTATGATAAGGATCCTCAAAAACATAAAGATGCTAAACCTATTGAACGAACTACTTGGGAATACTTTGAAAAAATAGTTGGTAAGATCTGGGAACCTGGGATCAATGCACCATTTGATCCTGTTGCCTCCCAACTCGCAAAAAAAATAGGACTGACAGTCATAATTGCCAATGGAAATAACTTCTCTAATTTAGATAATATTTTAAACGGTCACCCTTATAAAGGTACGATGATAACCCCTCTAAAAATTGATGCTGATTTTTTTGACCGGGAATATTTTGAGAGGCAGAAAGGTGAATACCGACTCGCCTATACGGAATCCACTTTAGGTAGTTTCTTTCAGACAATCGCTAATTGGTATCGTGCATTGTGGATAAAATTCTTTCTTGATCCTAAAGATGTTCTGGATGTTGGCTGCGGAACAGGTAAGCTCGTTGGCACATTAAGAAGATTAGGAATTAAAGCATATGGAATAGATATATCAAATTACGCATTGGAAAAGGTTAAACCAGAACTTCAACCATTTATAAAAAACGGCGATATTATCAAAATTCCTTTCAAAAGTGAATCATTTGAACTAGTTGTAAGTTTTGATGTATTGGAGCATTTGGAGAGGTCGAATCTACAACGCGCTATTAAAGAAAGTGCTCGAGTATCAAAAAAATGGATTCTCCATAAAGTCTACACCAAGGAAAACAAATGGATCACCTTCTTACATGGTCATGACTTGTCACATATGTCAGTATTATCTCATCAGTATTGGTTAAATCTTTTTAAATATATTGACAATATCACCGTAGTAAGAAAAGGACTAATAAAATTGCCTTCTTTTTTTGAAAGTATGTTCCTCTTAAAGAAAAAATAAAATAATGATACTTAAAAGTATCGAGCTCACTAATTTTCGAAATTTTGACAAGGCAAGATTCAATTTTAATCCATTCCTGACTGTCATAGTTGGAAATAATTCTGTCGGTAAGACAAATTTGATCGAAGCGATACATTTTCTCCTCTATGGTAGTGGCTTTAGAGAAAGCCAGCGTCAGGAACTTTTTTTAACAAACACAACTCAACTTAACGTTGAAGGTTTATTTATTCAAGCGGAAGAAAATAATCTTTTTCGGATTATTCTCGAAGCAAGAAATGGTGTTATTTATACATCTCTTGCGATTAATAAAATCAAAAAAAGACTATTTGATTATCTATCATATTGTCCTATCGGAGTTATATTTTCCCCTTTCTTAATTTATGCAATCGATGGCCAACCTTCCGACAGAAGAGAGCTTATAGACAAGGTTTTGACCAAACTTGATATCGAATATAAAAAACATTTAACCAGTTATGAAACTGCCTTAAAAAAAAGAAATAAATTATTAGAAAAAGAAAAAAATCCCGATAAATTAAAAGACTCATTAACGTTTTGGGATGGATACCTTATTGCAGAAGCAAAATATATCCAGGAGAAAAGATCTGAATTCGTAGAATTTTATAATCAACATCCTAAACTTGATAACAAAGAATTTTCGCTTGAATATAAACCTAATTTGATAAATCACGATACCCTAAAAGCGACTTTTGAAAAACAACTCTATATAAAAAAAACTCTTGTCGGGCCACAACGTGACGATTTCCAGATTTATATTAAAAAAAATGAGTTAAATATTAACGTTCATCATTTTGGATCAAGAAGCGAGCAACGATTGGCACTTTTCTGGTTTATCATCAACCAAATTAAGTTAATCGAACAAACAAAAAACACAAAACCAATTTTACTTTTAGATGATATTTTCTCCGAACTTGATCTAAGCAATAAGGCGCTGATTCTAAAGCTTATTACTAATTACCAGACGATTGTCACTACGACTGAAATTCATCTTGAAGAAATCATCGATTTTCCTCATACGATCATAAAATTGAAAAGTTAAAATACCCTCCAAGTCATCTGATGGTAGAATATATATTATAAGGTGAGGTGCCGGAGAGGCCAATCGGCCAGGTCTCGAAAACCTTGGGAGGCGCAAGTCTCACGCGAGTTCGAATCTCGCCCTCACCGCTGATTCGATAAGAATTCAAGGAGTTTGTCTTTTTGCTCTGAAGTTAAAGTCGGCATTATCTTCTCAATATATTCAGTAAAATTCTCTTTGGTTATATCAATTAGCGTTCGCTGATATTCATCAATATTCTGATATTCACGTAAAACGGAAGTAATTTTGTTTTGATCTTTAGCCTTTTTTATTTTCTCTTGAATTTCTTTTTGTTTTTCGATTGGGAGATTTGCAAGAACCTTAGCAGAAGTTTGCGCCATACACATGGTTAAAAATTCCTGGGCAAATTTCTGTTTATCATCAGCATATCCGATTATATTCAAAATTTGAATCATGAATTCTAGAGGATTTTGATTCATAGATTAATGTCGGTGTCTCATTGCTAATGCAGTTGAGCCTATTGATAAACCTACAGCAAGGGGAATTGCCCAAGGCGCTTGAGTAAAGGCTCCAACTGAAGCTAAAATCGGAGCTGCTATTTTTATACCGGTATATAAATTTCTCTCAAGCGAACCGGCATTTTTTGCTCCCTGCCATCCAATTTCATTACCGATCATCCATGACAGATATCCTACGGCTGAAGTGATATACGGATGTACGCTTGCCGAATCTATTACAAATTTGGATGCTTCTGCAAGATAAGGTATATGTGGTGCAGCGGCTGCAAGTGACGAAGCAACGCTTGCTATCGGAGCAGTCAGATTTTTAGTATGGTATATAAAAGTAGGCAAGGCTAAAGCTCCGGGGACTGCAAGCCCTTCTCCGAAGGCTGTACGAAAAGCATGTCCAATACCTCGACCAACTTTTTCTACTAGAAAACTGTTAGATGTTTCTGTGGCTAAATTAGTACCCTTTACTTCAGGATGAAATCCAACTTCTCCTTCTACCTTTTTGTATGCCACCGAAGATGCCTCTGCACTCATATTATGGGATATTATATCATACATAACTGATTATATCCACCTATAGTATAGATCCTGAAACAAGTTCAGGATGACAGAAGCGTAGACTTTGTACTTGGTGCTAGTCTTTTTTAAGTAGATTTTATGTGTTATGATTATGCCACTACACGTTTTTTTTGAAATACCAGCCATGGCAAGCGACGTTGAAGAAATCAAGAAGAGAATCGATATTGTTGATTATCTCGGTGCATTTATCACGCTTAAAAAAGCCGGGCGGAATTATAAAGCTCTTTGCCCCTTTCATAACGAAAAAACTCCCTCATTCATAGTCTCTCCCGACAGGCAAACCTGGCATTGTTTTGGAGGATGTCAAGAAGGAGGAGACGCAATTAAATTCCTGATGAAGTGGGAAAATATGACATTTTTTGAAGCGCTTAAAGAGTTGGCTGAGAAAACGGGTGTTAAACTACAGAAACTTGATTTTGAAGACAAGATTTGGAAAAAAAAGGAGCGTCTTTTTGCGATAAATTCCCTGGCAGAGGAGTTTTTTCATTTTCTACTAACTAAACATAAGATAGGAGAAGAAGCCCGTCAATACTTATCAAAAAGAAATATATCATCGAAGGTCATCGAGACCTTTAAATTAGGCTATTCTCCTTCTTCTTGGGAATCGCTATCAAAATTCTTAATTAAAAAAAATTACCAAAGTTTAGATCTAATTGAATCAGGACTCGTTGTACAAACTGAAACTAATAGGACCTATGATCGATTCCGCCACCGGTTAATTTTCCCGCTGAAAGACCCTCGTGGTAATACTTTGGGCTTTTCCGGCCGGCTGTTTACCGATGAAAAAGAAGCCAAATATGTTAATACACCTGAGACTCCCGTATATCATAAAAGAGAAACCCTTTTTGGATTGAACATCACTAAAGAAAATGTAAAAAAGAAGGAACAGGTAATTGTCGTTGAGGGTGAATTTGATATGCTTACCTGCTTTCAAAATGGCATCTCAAATGTCGTGGCTGTCAAAGGCTCTGCAGTAACTCGCGATCAATTAATGCTACTTAAAAGATATACCAATAAAATGATTCTCGCACTTGATGCAGACTCAGCTGGAGAAGAAACCACCAAGCGTGCCATTTCAGATGCTGAGGCACTTGATTTTGAAATTTATGTAGCAGACTACAATTATGCTAAAGATCCCGATGAAGCAATCACGACTGACTTAGCACGTTTTAAAAAAATTATTGATGAACCGGTCGTATATTACGATTTCATAATCTCCCGTGCATTTAATAAATACCATGCCGGCGATGCCTTCTCAAAAAAAAATATTGCTACGGAAGTGGTTAATTATTTAGTCGATATTCAAAATCCGATCGTGAAAATTCACTATATAAAAAAATTATCTTCGATGATCGATGTAGATGATAAAACTATTGAAAATTTAATGAATAAAGAAATTATTAAAAGAAAAAAGAAGAATTTGACAAAAGTAATTGTCAATAAAGCCGTTGAAATAAACCGCTTTGAATTATTACAAAGATATGTTTTAAGCGTACTATTTCAAAATTCCGATCCAAAAAAAACAATAAAACAAATATTAAAAATTGTCCAACCCGAGAATTTTTCAATTCCATCATATCAAAAATTACTTGAACGATTCGGAAACTTCATAGAAAAACGCGAATCCATGGATTTTAATATTAAACAATTTATTCAAACTTTAAGCAGTGAGTTAATACCCGTCTTTGATGAAATCTATCTTTTTGATATTGCGATTTTTGATAAAACTATAGAAGAAATTGATTTAAATAAGACACTAATGGAGATAAAAAAACTCGCTCTAAAAAAGCAAATAAAGGAAAAAATCACTAATATCGGCGACAATGATGAAGAAGATAAACACTCCGTAAATCAACTCGTTGAACAACTTTCTAGCCTAGAAAAGAAAATATCAATGGTATAATACTAAAAGATACATATGAGTTATCAAAAAATTCCAAAATCTACTAAAGAATTACTCCGACAAGGAGAAGAAAATGGTTTTTTGGTTCAAGATGATATTTTCTTTATTTTCCCTGACCCGGAACATCATATAGAAGAAATTGATGATTTTTTCAATACTGCGATGTTGAAGAATATCGATATTTTTGAAAATGTTTCCTCATCTGAAGAAGAAGATGTAAAAAAATCTGTAGAAGAGATTGAAAAAGAAATCAAGCTAATTATTAACCTTAAGCATGGTGAATCACTTGATCCAATAAAGATGTATTTAAAGGAAATTGGCAAACATCCACTATTGACCTTTGAACAAGAAGTCGATCTTGCAAAAAAATATGAAAAATCTGATTTAAAAGCACGTGAACTATTAATTAAATCGAATCTTCGCCTGGTTGTTTCTATAGCCAAAAAATATCTGGGTCGACGGCTATCATTTCTTGATTTAATACAAGAGGGTAATCAAGGATTGATAAAAGGGGTAGAAAAATATGATTGGAGAAGGGGTTATAAATTTTCAACCTATGCAACTTGGTGGATCAGACAAGCGATAACTCGTGCTATTGCTGATCAATCAAGAACGATTAGAATTCCAGTCCACATGGTTGATCATATCAACCGTTATTATAAGACACAACGAAAAATGATCCAAAAACTCGGGCGGGAACCGAATAACGATGAAGTAGCTAAAGAATTAGGCATGACAGTCAAAGAAGTAGAAAATCTTATTAAAATTTCTCAACACCCGAAGTCCCTATCAACCCCAATTGGTGATGATAAAGAGACAACATTAGAACAGTTTGTATCTGATCGGGATCAACCGACTCTATACGATAACGTTTCTAAAGAGTTTTTAAAAGACTACCTTAATGAAGTATTAAATACTTTATCTGATAGAGAACGTAAAGTTCTCATTATGCGTTTTGGACTTGACGACGGTAAAAGTAAAACTTTGGAAGACGTCGGCAAAGAATTCAATGTCACCCGAGAACGTATTCGCCAGATTGAAGCCAAAGCCATCAGAAAACTTCGCCATCCAACCCGCGCTAAAAAACTCAAAGACTTTGTGGAATAAAAAATAATCCTCCGCTTTGCGTCACTCGCTTTTCAATTGTTATAATAGTCCTTGCCATGCAACTTACGCCTTCACAAAAAAAAGCAGTCGCTTATAATAAAGGACCTCTTCTTATCATTGCCGGAGCCGGAACGGGAAAAACAACAGTATTGGTTGAAAAAATAAAATATATTCTTAAGAAAAAATTGGCCAAACCTGAAGAGATACTTGCATTGACTTTTACTGAAAAGGCAGCAACTCAAATGGAAGAGAGAGTAGACAAAGCTCTTCCTTACGGCTATTTTCAAATGAATATTTCAACTTTTCATTCTTTTTGCGATAAAATATTGCGTAGCGATAGCATACACATTGGACTTTCATCGGGGTATAAACTATATTCCCAGGCTGAATCAATAATCTTTTTGAAACAAAATCTATTTCATTTTAATTTAGACTATTTTCGTCCGCTTAGCAATCCAAATAAATTTTTGGAGGGCATCCTGCAGCATTTTTCAAGATTAAAGGACGAGAATGTAGCGCCCTATCAATACATTGATTGGGCTAAATCCATATGTCAAAACTCAAAAGTTCAAAATCGGGAAACAAAAATTGAATGTAAAAAATATCTTGAACTGGCTAACGCTTATAAGCAATATCAGAATTTGAAAGTAAAAAAAGGGATTTTTGATTTTTCTGATCTGATTTTTTTTACGATTAAATTATTTACGGATCGTCCTAATATTTTGAAAAAATACCAACAGCAATTTAAATATATTCTCATTGATGAGTTCCAGGATACTAATATCGCTCAATATGAACTTATTAAACTACTAGCTCCGATAAAAAATAAACCCAATCTTACTGTCATTGGAGACGATAACCAAAGTATTTATAAATTCAGGGGTGCATCAATATCGAACATTCTACAATTTATGGATGATTATACCACTTCAAAAAGCATCATTCTTACTGAAAGTTTCAGATCAAATCAGCAAATTTTGGACACTGCTTACCGCCTGATAAAACATAATGACCCGGACACTTTAGAAGCAAAACTTAAAATTCCAAAAGAATTAAAAAGTAGAACAGGTAGGGGAAGCGAAAAAAGTGTCAGGTTTCATTTAAGCGACAGAGTAGAAGAAGAAGCTGAATATATCACAACACAAATTCAGAAATTGAAAGATAACTATAACTTCAACGACGTTGCCATTTTAGTAAGAGCAAATAATCACGCCGATCCTTTTGTAAGAGCACTTTCACGCAAAGGAATTCCCTACCAATTTTTAGGCCCGGGAATGCTTTTTAAACAGCCTGAAGTAAAAGATCTCATGGCTTTTTTTAATGTTTTGGTAGATATTAATGATTCAACTGCTTTTTATAGGGTTTTGACAATGGATGTTTTTGATCTTGATAATCGCGATATAGCAAGCCTAATTTCATTTTGTAGAAATACTGGTAGATCGCTCTTTGAAACAATGGAAATTTATCTTTCATTTTTCTTTACAGATCTCAAAAATGATGAGTTTTTACCATATAAAGAAAATCTGTTCTTGACGAAAAAAGAATCTCAACAAATACTTTATAAAATTTATCAGGTTATTAATCGAGCCTTGTCACTTCTAAAAAAAGAAACCGCTGGGCAGATACTTTATTTCTTTTTGGAAGAATCAGGATACTTGCAAAAATTAATGAATCATACTTCAGAAAAAGATGAAAGAATTGCCTTAAACATATCAAAATTTTTTGATCGATTGAAAACATTTGAAATTGAACATGAAGACGCTTCGGTTTTTACTACGACAGATTATCTAACTATGTGCATGGAACTCGGAGACTCACCAACTTCTCAACAAGTCGATATGACAGAGTATGATGGAGTAAATATTCTGACGGTCCATGCCGGCAAGGGTTTGGAATTCCCGATTGTATTCTTGGTAAATCTTACTCAAGAGCGATTTCCAACTCGACAGAGAAAAGAACAGGTTCCCATTCCAGATGCGTTAATTAAAGAAATTCTGCCTCTTGGTGATTATCATATGGAGGAGGAACGTCGACTTTTTTATGTTGGATTAACTCGTGCAAAAGATTATTGCTTCATGACGTCATCAAACTTCTACGGGGAGGGAAAACGAGAGCGAAAAATATCACCATTTATCTTTGAATCTATAGGGAAGGATAATGTTCAAAAAATTGTCGGAAAAGTCGATAATATGAAAAAACAATTATCTTTTTTTGATTTTAAAAAGATAGAAGAAAAAGAACCTAAAAAAATAATAATCCAATCTGATACTTTTTCTTATTCACAACTTGAGACATATAAAATATGCCCCCTGAGATATAAATATCAGTATATAATCAAAATTCCTATTCCACCAAATCCGGCCGGTTCATTTGGAGAAACAGTCCATATAACTCTTCAGAAATTTTACGAACTGTATTCGAGTGGAAAACATATTGATTTCAATAAAATGATGACTATTTATCATGATGCCTGGATTCCACAAGGTTTTACTTCGAGACGTTATGAAGAAAAAATGAAATTACAGGGCGAAAAAATGTTAAAGATTTTCTATAAAGAACATCATAATAAAGAAATAAAAATTATGGATTTAGAACGTCGTTTTAAAATTAAACTGGAGCAAAAAATCTATTTAGTGGGAAAAATTGATAGGGTTGATAAAAAAAATAGACAATATTTGGAAATTATTGATTATAAGACCGGGAAAGTACCGACCGAACCAAAGTTAAAAAAAGACTTACAAATGGGGATATATGCTCTGGCAGCGAAAAATCCCGGACTTTATGATAAAAAATTAACTGAAATTACTCTGAGCTTTTATTTTCTTCAAGAAAATAAAATAATCTCGCTTCATAAAACATCGAAGGAGTTGGATAAAGTTACGGAAGAAATAATAAAGATCGTCAACGAAATAAATATAAGTAAATTTCAACCAAAAGTAGGAATTTGGTGTAACTTCTGCCCTTTTAAAATCAACTGCGAAGCGTGGCAGTAATTCTGACACCCGTCGGGTGTACTTTGCTTTGCACCCTACGGATATTATCAAAGTATTTTTTTTCGTATTGCATTGACAATATTATAGCCAGTGTATAACAACTGGTTAATTACCAAATCGAAACTTTCGACAAATTCAACAAACTCAGTCCCATAACCTTCTTTGAAGCGTGTAAAGCCTATCCAATCTTTGTTTAGATTGGTCCTGAGCTCCGTCGAAGGACCGACCGACGATAACTCTTTGTATTCGAGACCTAATGATCCCCACATATCAAATTTCTTAGCGCCAGATCGTTTAGCAAACTTAATAGCTTCCCACATTAGCAAATTTGCTCCCATTAAATTCCGGTTTTCAAGAGCGGAACCACCATATGGATAATAACAGACGTCGTTAAATGTAAATAGCTCGAATGACGATAGGGGAGTCATTTTCCCTTTTTCGGGATAAAACGCTACAAAGATATGCGCGATTTTATCTTTCAGTGTTTCAAATATGATTTGATGATACTTATATGTATGCCCCCTATACCCCTGTCTTCTGCAGGTATCAAAATATAATTTAGCAAATATTCCAAAACCCTCATCATTAGTCATCTCTCTGATCTCTACTCCTTTTTTTTCAGCCAATCTTATGTTATAACGCGTTTTCTGATGCATGTTTTTCAAAAGCTCATCTTCGGATTTTGTAAGATCGATCAGTTGAGTCCAAGAGGGAAATAAAGGATGAGATGAAATTGTCACATTGTTCAATTGTTTGATTGTTAAATCGCTTTCCGTTTTACGTTGGAATTTTGAGTCTTGAGCTTTGACATTTGAGCTTATCACATATGGTTCTATTTTTATAAAGATACAATTCCTCTTTTTAGCTTCGTTTTTTAGAAAATCTAAGACTTGTCTTGAGGGTATCACTGACCGTGGTAGATATCCAATTGTGAATCTCGTATACGGGATCTTATGGAAAGTTAATTGAAAAACATTTTTCAGCGCAAATTCTTTATCTCGCTCAGAGGATGATCCGCCTCTAGCGGAAAATTCACCAAGTCGTAGAACTTCAATCCCCATTTTTTTTCTCGCCTCACCCCATTCCCAGGATTGAAGAGGATTGATAGCCAAATTATTAAATCGCTCTGCATCAGTTTTTTCAGAAATAATCTTGATTTCCATAAGTTGGTTCTGAATCATTAATCAGGAAACGCGAAATTTGGCTAGTTCCTCTTCTGCCAAAAAAAAATCGGCGTTTAGTATGAGTAATATATAATTTTTTCATTGCTCTAGTAATTCCGACATAAAATAAGCGACGTTCTTCTTCAAGACTGGAAAGATCATCCATAGATCTTGAATGTGGCAGTATACCATCTTCGACCCCCACGATAAACACATAAGGGAACTCGAGACCTTTTGCTTGATGAAGCGTCATCATATATACCCCTTTTTTTTCTTTGTTAATTTTTTCGCTTTCAGAATATTCAGATTCAACTAAAGCAATTTGTTCTAGAAACTCAGTCAAATTAGGAAAATTGATCGCAACTGATCGCAACTCCTTAATATTTTCCAATCTTGCAATATCGTCTTCGCCGTCAGTTTTATATAAATCTAAATAATTAGTCTTTTGTAGAATTTTCTCGATTATTACAGAAGTAGAATCTTTGATTATTTCTGTCTTAAGATCTTCATATAATGACTTAAATTTAGCTAGTCTTCCTTTTCCAATTTTTACTGCTCTTGAATACGATATATCATCATTTGGATTAACAATTAGTCTCAAATATGAAATAATATCTTTAATTTCTTTTCTTTCATAGAAACGAGTGCCACCTATTAAGACATATGGTATACCCATATGTAAAAATGCCTCTTCAATGACTCTTGATTGAGCATTGATGCGATATAGGACTGCTACTGAACTGTAATCGCCATTCCCCATGACCGATCTCTCAGCTTCATCAGCTATATAAAGAGCTTCATATTGTTCATTTTCAAGTTCTTTAATCTCAATATTTTCTCCTTTTTTATTGGTCGTGTACAGCTTTAAAATTGGATGACTTTGGTTTTTCGAAATTACATTATAAGCAAAATCCAAAATATTTTGTGTTGATCGATAATTTTTCTCCAAAGAGAACGATTTTGTATTTGGAAAATCTTCTTTAAATTTCTCTAAATTTCTCAGTTCAGCTCCTCTCCATGAATATATGCTTTGAGAAAAATCTCCAACAACAGTGATATTTCTATATTTTTCACCTAAATATTTCATTAATATATACTGTGCATGATTGGTATCCTGAAATTCATCAACCAAAAAATAATGATATTTATTTTGATATTTATCTAGAATAACTTCATTTTTTAAAAAAAGCATGACTGTCAGATAAATTAAATCGTCAAAATCTACTGCATTGTTTTTTTTTAGTTTTTTTTGATAATTTTTATATACCTCAACGACTTCATTTTTTGAGTAAATAGAGGCCAATTTTGAGTATTGTTCCGGTGACATAAGCTGGTTTTTAGCTGCCGAAATCTGATTTAAATAGTAGTTAATACTATGTCTTTGAAGATTACTATCCTCCATTATTAGCTTTTTTAATAGCTGTTTTTGATCGTCTTCATCATATATAACAAAATTTTCTTGCAATCCGATATGATCACCATCAATCCGCAAGACTTTCACACAAAAACTGTGAAAGGTTCCAATAAAACCCAAAGAATGAGAAACGCGCTTTTTCATTTCGCTAGCGGCTTTATTAGTAAAGGTAACCATCATTATTTTTTTTGGATCGACAGCACAGTTTTTTATTAGATTGAGGACTTTATGAGTTAAAACCCGAGTCTTACCAGAACCTGCGCCAGCTAAAATAATCGATGGTCCCTCTGTATGTTTGACAGCTTCAAGTTGTTGATCGTTTAAACCACTTAAAAAATCGCCCTTCATAAGTTATAATCTTATCAAATTGTAAGTTCTTAAATTATAAATCAACCTAGTTAACTATGAAGTACGTAATTGGCAATTGGAAAGCTAATAAAAACATTTCTGAAACAAATCTCTGGTTAAATACTTTTCTAAATTTTGATTTCTCCCATATTCAAAATCGCTCGACATTGATAATATGCCCACCCTTTCCACTTATTCCTTTAGTTAAAGAAAAACTTACTGGCATTTCTTTTATCAAAATTGGCTGTCAAAACGTCTCTTTTTATAATCAAGGTGCTTATACGGGTGAGGTACCCGCTCATACGCTTGTGGGACTCGTTGACTATGCAATCGTTGGACATAGCGAGAGACGTCAACATTTTAATGAAAATGATGACTATTTAATATCTAAGGCAAAACATCTTCAAAGTCTTAATATTGAACCGATTTATTGCGTCAGAGGAGTTGATGATTCTATTCCTGAATCGATTAAATTTGTAGCTTATGAGCCTGTATTTGCCATCGGCACCGGAGAATCAGATACTTTAGAAATA
>Ga0209542_10002725_pt1 | contig 39087 bp, 35 predicted proteins | sample RifCSPhighO2_01_FD_184028 | JGI IMG/M metagenome (GOLD analysis project Ga0209542, IMG submission 184028) | Soil microbial communities from Rifle, Colorado - Rifle CSP2_plank highO2_0.1 (SPAdes) (version 2) | ecosystem: Environmental > Terrestrial > Deep subsurface > Rock core/Sediment ... | reverse complement strand
GAACCTGCTAATAAAGGGAGGAAGGATAATAGACCCTGCAAATAAGGTAAATAGAGTTGCTGATCTCTTAATTAAAGACGGCAAGATTGCAAAAATAGGCTCTAATTTATCAGGCAGCGGAAAAATAGTTGCAAAAGGCCTTATTGTATCGCCGGGTTTTGTCGATATGCATACTCACTTGAGAGAGCCTGGAAGAGAGGATAAAGAAACAATAGAAACAGCAACAAGGGCTGCTGCCCGAGGTGGTTATACTTCGATACTTGGAATGCCAAATACGGATCCGGTGCTTGATGACCAGACTGCAGTTGAGTTTGTGCTCAACAGGGCGAGAAGGCAAGGAATAGTAAACGTATATACAACAGGTACTGCAACAAAACACAGGAAAGGAAAAGAGCTTGCTGATATGTGGGAGTTAAAAAACAGCGGAGTAGTCGCAATCAGTGATGACGGAGATACAATTCAAAGCGCAGATTTGATGCTTAAGATTTTGAAATACACAAAAATGCTTGGGCTTCCGTATTTATGTCATGCAGAAGACCAAAGCTTTGAAGGCGTTATGCACGAGGGAATGATTTCTACAGAATTAGGGCTTGGTGGAAGGCCATCAATTGCCGAAGACATAATTGTTGCAAGAGATATTATTTTAGCAGGATATGAAAATGCTCAGGTACATTTCTGCCACGTTTCCACAAAAGGCGCAGCAGAGCAAGTTAATTTGGCAAAGAAGAAAGGATTGGCAATAACTGCAGAAGCATGCCCTCACCATTTCAGTCTTACTGATGAGCAAGTGAAAGGATACAACCAAAATGCACGGGTTTCTCCTCCTTTAAGGGATAAGGAACATGTAAATGCAATAAAAAAGGCACTAAGAGATGATGTAATAGATGTCATTGCAACTGACCATGCTCCGCATCTGCCAAGAGAAAAATATGTTGAATTTGATGACAGCCCTCCTGGTCTGGTTGGACTGGAGACAGCTGTTCCTCTGACTATGAATAATTTGGTGCATGCAAAGATATTAAATATCTCGCAGGCAATTGAGAAAATGACAATTAACCCTGCAAGAATATTAAAAATTCCTGCAGGAACATTAAGCATCGGAGCAAACGCGGATGTGACAATAATAGACCCAACCAAAGAAGAAATAATAAATCCGGATGAATTTGAGACAAAAGGGCGCAACACACTTTATGGCGGGATGAAACTGAAAGGAATTCCTGTAATGACAATTGTAAGAGGAAAAGTGGTAATGAAAGACAGAAAGGTGATTGTATGACAACTGCCGATGAAGTAGCAGAGCTTTTATTGAAATCAAAGGCAGTCTTGCTTAGGCCAGAGGAACCTTTTAGGTTCACGACAGGAATTGCAAGCCCCATTTATTGTGATAATCGCCTGCTTCTCTCGCAGGTTAAGGAAAGAGAAAAAATTGTGAATTATTTTATAAAAACAATAAAAGAGAATAAGATTAAGGCAGATATAATCGCAGGCATTGCAACAGCAAGCATTTCATGGGCAACAATAATAGCTGCAAAGCTGAAAAAACCGATGGTTTACATCAGAAAAGAAGCCAAAGGCCATGGAATGCAAAATAGAATAGAGGGAAAAATAGAAAAGGGAAAAACAGTTCTGATTATTGAGGATTTGGTAAGTACAGGTGGTTCGGCTCTTGGTTCAGTTGTAGCTGCAAGGGAAGCCGGAGCAGTTGTAAATGACTGCATTGCAATCTTTACTTATGAGATGAATCTTGTAACCAAAGGTTTCAAGCAATTAGACTGCAGGCTCACGACACTTAGCAATTTTAGCACACTAGTTAAGATTGCTGCAAAGAAAGGATATATTCAGAAAAAGGATCTGGATGAAGTAATTGAATGGAGCAAGGATCCAATGAAATGGAGAAAATGAAATATACTGATAAGCTTGCTGAAGGTTTTGATAGGACAGCAAGCATAGTCTGTGTTGGTCTCGACCCGGTTTTGGAAAAGATTCCAATTTCTGAAAAAGACCCTGAAGAAAAAATAATCCGTTTCTTCGGCGCATTAATTGATGCAATGTCAAAACAAGGAATCGTAAATACAGTCAAGCCAAATTATGCCTATTATGCTCAATATGGATTTGAAGGATTAAGAGCATTAAAAGAAGTAATAGAAATTGCTCGCGAAGCTGGAATGCTAGTTATATTAGATGCAAAAAGAGGCGATATTGCGCAAACAGCTGATGCTTATGCAAAAGAAGTCTTTGATTTTTGGGAAGCTGATGCAGTAACAGTTAGCCCTTATCTTGGAAGAGATAGTGTTGAGCCGTTTTTGAAGCATTGTGAAAGAGGAAAAGGAGTCTATGTGCTTGCAAAGACCTCAAATCCTGGAGCTGCTGATTTTCAAGACTTGAAAATTGAGGGGGATAATGCATACGAAAAGGTAATGCAAAAGTTTCTTGACCCATTAGTAGAAGGAACAGGCTTCGTGATGGGAGCAACTTATCCTGAAGAGCTAAAGAATGTGCAGAATTTGATACAGGGCAAAAATATTCCTCTTCTGATTCCAGGTGTTGGAACGCAAGGCGGCTCTGTAAAGGACACAGTCAATGCATTAAATAAAGAGGAATTATTTCTTAGCAGAATCAACAGCGCATCTGGGATTATTTACGCAAAAAGTGATGGCGATTGGCTAAAGGCTTCCCTTGATGCGATAAAGAAGCTTGATGATGAGATAAAGGGGAAATAAAAAAATCAAACCCGGGGCTGGAGCCCCTTCGAAGACATTACATTCCCCGGACGAGTTGAGGCAACGATTGTAAGAGGGAAAATTTACAGGTCTAAAGCAAGATAAATTTCCAGAAAAATTATTTCAAAAAAAGGCTAGGATACCCTTTTTCGTTCTTAATGCCATATAGGCTTTTGATTTTTTCCTTGCCGTTTGGCTGCTTCAGTAGCTCATTAATAACACGGTAGGTATTTTCAAACTGGGAATCAATAAACTCCGTGTGGAGAGTTCTCCAATTTTTATTTGACCTAACGTACTTTGCCCATCGCTCCACGCTTTCCATATGTGTTTGATCTCTTATCATTTTCTTTTCCGGAGCATTTTCTTTATCTCCTTAATTTCTCCTTCATTAATCATTTCGGCATACACAATTCTTAAATGTTTAGCATCCTCTAAGTCTTTTGGTGATTTAAGGTATTCCTCCTTGAAAGCAATGTTCGCACTTATGGTGCTAAACCATACATCCAAACCGGTGAGAGGTAATTTTACTCTTGAGCTAAGCTGTATATTATCTATTTCGTCTTTTGCAAATTTAATTTCCATTTCAGGAATTGGCTTGTCTTTCCAAGTGTACCTTATGGAAAGATTGTCTTTAAGATAACCATATAATTCTTCTTCATTTTCAGATTGCATGCAAATGAATTTGTTTTTTAGCAAATCATTATGCAGCTTATAAAATTCCTCTTTGGATAAGCGGGGAATTATCATGTCGATATCTTCAGTTCCTCTTGCCCTTCCAGAAGCAATTGCAACAAATCCTGAAACTATGATGTATCGTGTATGTCGCTCAACAATCTTGCAAAATTCCTCAGCAAAATAATTCAAGATATTTTTATCAGAGACTCGCCTTTCCATGTTTAGGCAATTATATGGAGCTTTATAAATATCTTCCCAAAGATTTCGGTTCAGTTTTACTTCCGAAAATTATTAATCAATCCTCTCAATGATTCGTAATAATCTCTAAACACAAAAGTCCAGTCTGTGCTGTCTTTTGGAATGTCTTTGGATTTGCTTTTGATGAAGTCTATGCCTTTCTCTGCAAGAGGAGATATAGCTTACTTGCTTCTATTTATCTATGTGGCAATTATAATAACATTATTGAAAATTAATTCAGGCTAGTATAGAAACAAATCATTGATAATTTAATCCTCAATCGTCATCATATACCCCACCTTGTACTCATCTAACGACTTCAGCGCTTTCTTGCCCATAAAGATTGAATACACGCCGACAACTTCTGCTTTTGCTTGCTGGCAGATGCTAAGTAATGCCTGCAAAGTCCTTCCGCCTCTTATGACATCATCACAAATCAAAATCTTCTCGTTTTTCTTTATCAAATCCTTAGGTAAAAAGAAAGGCGTCTCAAGAGGTCGTTCAGAAACTGGCAGTTTGGAAACATAATGCCCGGAAAAAGTAAATTCCTGCGTTTGCTTGGCATAAATTGCTTCTGCGCCAACAAAATCTGCAATCGCAACAGCTAAAGGTATCCCATCAACGGCAGCAGTAAATACCTTATCGACTTTTTCAGGAAAATAATGGGCAGCATGCGATGCAATAAACTTCAAATAAAATGGCTTACTAAGTATTGTAGTAGTAACCAAAAACTTGCTTTCCTTGGCGTAAGACTCTTTCAATAAATACTGCCTGAAATATTGCTTCTCAAAATACTTCAAAATCTCATCTGCCCGCGAGCTTTTAGGCAAAACAGTACCATTGATGTAGCGATTAAGCACTCCAGCAGGCAATTTGACCTCCTTGGACAGTTCTCGGAAGGTCATCGCTCCCTTTAGCGTTCTGAGGCACTCTATTGCCAGCAGCTTCTGGTTTACTCTAGCCACCCCGTTCATGTTACACAAACATGTACAAAATATATATAAAGATTTCGGTTTTGCACATATATGGTACAACAAATGGGGGCCATCTAGATGTGCGGCATCTATGGGGTAATAGGCAGTCCCGAAGCTTCTAAAGAAATTTACCTAGGCCTTGCACATTTACAACACAGAGGCCAAGACGCGGCTGGAATCCTAACCTACGATTTCAACCATAAAGACAATGAATCAGGAATTTATGGAAAGAATGACCTTGGCTTGGTAGGCTCAGTTTTCAGCGAAAAGTCATTGGAAAGGCTAAAGGGAAGCTTAGGAATCGGTTTTACAAGATATCCAACCGCTGGAACTGGTGATGTTAGCGAAGTACAGCCAATTTTTCTAAGGCATCCTGATGGCGTTGGCTTAGCTTTCAATGGAAATATAGTAAACTATCCAAGCCTAAGGCAAAAATTACAGCATGAGTCAAGAAGGGTCATCTATTCAAATTGCGATGCAGAAGTTATTTTGCATGAATTTGCAGAAGCGTTCTCAAAAGGAAGAGAAGTTGAGGATATTTTCAAATCTGTTGAGCAAGTTTTTAGCACAGTAACTGGCGCATATTCTGTTGTTACATTAATTGCAGGAAAGGGGTTGTTAGTTTTCAGAGATCCAAAAGGGATAAGACCCTTATCAATGGGTGTAAGAAGAAATGGAGTTACATCTTATGCATTTGCATCAGAAAGCGTTGCATTATCCGTTCTTGGTTACGAGAGCATTGAAGATGTTGCACCGGGAGAAGCAATTTTTGTTGACACGCAGCTGAATGTGCATAGAAGAACAATAACACAAAGGCAGGCAGCACACTGCTCATTTGAATGGGTTTATTTCTCGACGGCAGAATCAGTCATTGAAGGAAAATCTGTGTATGATGTAAGAGCTAAGTTAGGTATTGCTTTAGCAAAAAAGATAAAAAAATTAATGCCGGATTTGGATGCTGATGTCGTAATTCCTGTTCCAGATACGAGCAGGACAGCTGCAAATGCATTGGCAAGAGAATTAAATTTGCCATATGAAGAGGGCTTAATAAAAAATCGTTATGTCTTCAGAACTTTTATCATGCCGCAGCAAAAAAAGAGAGATGATTCTGTAAGATTAAAGATGAAGCCAGTAGAGTATGTTTTAAGAGGGAAAAACGTAATTGTGGTTGATGACAGCATAGTAAGAGGAACAACATCAAACAAGATCGCAAAGCTCCTAAAAGATTCAGGCGCAAAAAAAGTCTATTTTGTTTCAACGTTTCCCCCAATTAGGCATCCATGTGTTTACGGAATTGACTTTCAGGATCCAAAAGAGCTAATTGCGGCCGACCGAACCATTCCGGAAATTGAATCCCAGCTAAATGTTGACAGATTGATTTACCTTGACGAAGAATCATTAACCGAAGCAATTGGAAGAACTGATTTGTGCATGGCCTGCGTTACAGGAGAATATCCAACTTCAATAAAAGACAGCGAAGAACTGAAGCAACTGCGCTTAAGCCACCTAAAAACAAGTGAGGAAAAATGACCACGGTCCTTCTTGTCGGCTCAAGCGGAAGGGAGCATGCAATTGCAGAAGCTATCATTAGAAGCGAGAGCAAACAAAAGCTTGTTTCTTTTATGAGCTCAAACAACCCCGGAATTAGGCACCTATCTACCCATACCGAAATAGGCAACCTAAGCGATGTTGAAGCAATAAAGAGATTTGCAATAAAAAACAAGCCTGACTTCTGCTTCGTTGGTCCAGAACTTCCTTTATCAGCAGGTTTGGTTGATGAACTCGACGGACAAGGAATTCCTTGTGTTGGACCTTTCAAATCCGCAGCACAATTAGAGATAAGCAAGAGCTTTACCCGCTTATTGATGGAAAAATACCGAATTCAAGGAAATCCAAAGATGAAAATTTTCGATTCATTAACCGGAATAGAAGAATGGATGCAGCAATTAGAACAGGTTGTTGTAAAGCCGGATGGATTAACTGGAGGAAAAGGTGTTAGGGTGCAAAGCGACCACTTTCAGACTCACAAAGAAGCACTACAATACGCAAAAGAAATAATATCGCAGCATCAAAAAGTGATTGTTGAAGAAAAGCTCGAAGGAGAAGAATTTAGTTTAATGAGCCTAACAGATGGCAAGCATCTATTCGATTGCCCTGCTGTACAGGACCATAAGAGAGCATTTGAAGGAGATACTGGCCCAAACACCGGCGGAATGGGTTCGTATTCAGACTCAAACCATTTGCTTCCATTCCTAACGAAAAAAGATGTTGCTGAAGCGCACACCATCACAGAAAAAGTCTTGCACGCAATAAACAAGGAGCTTGGCCTGAAGTACAAGGGAGTGATGTATGGCGGCTTCATGGCTACAAAGCATGGTGTAAAGCTAATCGAATATAACGCAAGATTTGGCGACCCCGAAGCAATGAATGTTCTGCCAATAATGTCATCTGATTTTGTAGAAACCTGCTGGAGAATTATTGATGGAAATTTAAGAGGAGTGCAATTTGATAAAAAAGCAACTGTCTGCAAGTATCTTGTCCCGCAGGGGTATCCTGACGAGCCAAAAAAAGGCATATTAAAAGTTGGAAAAATATCTCCCGATGCCAGACTCTATTACGCTTCAGTAGACCAGCAAAATGACGGATTGCATTCAACAGCATCAAGGGCCATAGCAATCGTCGGAATTGCAAACTCGCTTGCAGAAGCTGAACTGATTGCAGAAAAGAATTGCTCAAAAATAGAAGGACCATTGGTGCACAGAAAAGACATTGGAACTGCCGAATTAGTAAACAAAAGAGTTGAGCATATGAAGAGGCTAAGGGCATGAGAAAACTCTACACTCCAAAAAAAGAGCCGATGAGATTGGCAATTTTGCTCTCAGGAAGCGGCAGTACTGCTTCACACATAATCAAAAATCATACAAAAAATTTCATGGTTGCCTGCCTTTTTAGCGATAATAAAGCAAGCAAGGCAGAATTGATAGCTTCTGAATTTAAAATTCCACTAAAAATCAACGATATCAAGGAATTTTACAGAAACAAGGGATTGCAGAACATAAAAGACATGAAAGTGAGGCAGGAATTTGATACAGAAACAAAAAAATGGCTCATTCATAATAAGGTAGATGTGGTTGCACTTGCAGGTTACATGAGTTTAGTTACTTCACCTATTTGCGATTCTTATATTACACTAAATAGCCATCCAGCAGATCTGACAATAAAACAACATGGAAAGAGAAAATACACAGGAGGTCATGCAGTTTTAGATTGCGTACTAAGTGGAGAAAAAGAAATCCGAACATCCATAATATGGGTCAACCTTGGCTGCGATGAAGGGCCGATTCTTGTCCGCTCTAAACCTGTAAAGATCCCAAATATAAATGGAATGAGTTTGGAAGAAAAGAAACAAATGGCAGATAAAGTTCAGGAGCAGCTCAAAAAAGAAGGCGATTATCCTGCTTACATTGCTGCATTAGATCTTTTGGCACAAGGAAGAATTGAGGCTGATGAAAATAATGTTTTCATTGATGAGGTGAGATATCCAGATGGAATCGACCTTGCAGCATAAGAAACAAATCAGGGAAACAATCCTTGCAAAAAGAGAATCTCTAAAGCCTGAGCAAGTTGAAAAAAAATCAGATACAATCCAAAAAAATCTTTCAAATATGAGTGCATATCGGGATGCAAAAATAATTCTTGGCTATATTCCAATAAAAAATGAGGTAAGAACAAATAAATTATTCCCTAATGCACTCCCAGGTTTTGATGAGAATAAGAATCCCGTAGCCTTGAAAAATGACGGAGAGTTAGTTGCAGGGCCTTATAAGACAAAGCAACCATCATATTCAGAGGATAAACTAACTAATTTTGATTTTGCAATAGTTCCTGGAATTGCTTTTGATGAAAAGGGAAATAGAATTGGATATGGCAAGGGATACTATGACAAATTGCTCGCTAATAGCGATGCAACGAAAATCGGTTTGGCCTTTGATATTCAGATTGTAGATGAAATTCCAGCTGAATCTCATGACGTACAAATGGACTTTATTGTTACAGAAACAAGGGTGATCCCATGCTAAAGACACAGGACAGCGAAGTTTGGAACGCGATTGATAGCGAGCTAAGAAGGCAGCAGGATGGCCTTGAAATGATTCCATCAGAAAATTATGCAAGCAAAGCAGTCCTTGAAGCTTTGGGCTCTGTAATGACAAACAAATATTCCGAAGGATATCCTGGGAAGAGATATTACGGAGGAAATGAATTCATTGATGTTGTTGAAAGGCTTGCGATTGAACGTGCAAAGAAACTTTTCGGAGCAGAACATGCCAATGTGCAGCCGTATTCCGGCAGCCCTGCAAATATTGAGATTTATTTTGCACTCTTGAAATTTGGTGATAAGGTTATGGGCCTTAATCTTGCGCACGGTGGCCATCTAACACATGGACATCCAGTAAACTTTTCTGGTAAGGCTTACCAGTTTGTGCAATATGGCGTAGATAAAGAAACCGAACAGCTTGATTATGAAGCAATAAGAGAACTTGCTATAAAGGAAAAGCCAAAATTGATTATTTCTGGCTATACCGCATATCCAAGAACAATTGATTTCAAGAAATTCTCAGAAATTGCCGAGGAAGTTGGGGCAATTTCGATGGTTGATATGTCACATATCTCTGGGTTAATCGCTGGAGGCGTACATCCTTCTCCATTTCCATTTACAGATGTCGTAATGACAACGACGCACAAGACATTGAGAGGCCCAAGGGGCGCAATTATACTTTGCAAGGAAAAGTTTGCTCAGCAAATTGACAAAGCTGTGTTTCCAGGGATGCAGGGCGGTCCGCATGATAACAACACAGCAGCAAAAGCAGTTGCATTAGGTGAGGCAATGAAGCCTGAATTCAAGATTTATGCGCAGCAGATTGTAAAGAATTCAAAGACTCTTGCAAAGGAATTGCAAAAGTATGGTTTTAGACTTGTTTCAGGAGGAACAGATAACCATCTGATTCTGGTTGACTTACAAAACAAGAACGTAACTGGAAAAGAAGCTGAAGCTGCGTTGGACAAAGCAAGAATTACCGTAAACAAAAACATGGTTCCATTCGATACAAGAAGCCCATTTGACCCAAGCGGAATCAGGCTTGGAACTCCTGCAATAACAAGTCGTGGAATGAAAGAAGAAGAAATGAAGCAGATTGCTTCCTTTATGGACGATGCAATAATCCATTTCAGGGATGAACAGAAGCTAAAATCAATAGCAGAGGAGGTTACGAGGCTGACAAAGAAATTTCCTCTATACGAATGACTGCAATAATAATGGACGGCAAAAAGGTATCAAGAGAGATAGAGGATAGAATAAAGTCTAAAGTTGAGAATCTAAAGAGAAAGCCCGGCCTTGGAGTCATTTTAGTTGGAGAAAACCCTGCTTCGCAGATTTATGTAAGAAACAAGCAGGCAGCTTGTGGACGGGTTGGAATCATCTCAAAAAGAATTGATTTGCCCAATGATGCAACACAAATGCAAGTCATAGAAGCAATTGAAAGCTACAATAATGATGATGAGATTGATGGGATTTTGCTGCAATTGCCGATGCCGTCTCACTTAAATGAGAAAAAAATCATGGGGCTAATCTCAAAAGATAAGGAAGTTGATGGATTCCATTTGGAAAATCTGGGAAAACTACTGGCGGGCCACAAAGGAATAAGACCGTGCACACCAAAAGGAATAATTCGGCTTCTTGAAGAATACAAAGTAGATATTCAAGGGAAAAATGCAGTCGTATTGGGAAGAAGCACAATTGTTGGAAAGCCGGTTGCACTTCTATTGCTGGAAAAAAATGCGACAGTTACAATTTGCCACAGCAAAACAGTTGGCATAAAGGAGATTGTAAAGAAAGCTGATATAATTGTAGCTGCAATTGGAAAAGCTAAATTTGTTACCGAGGACATGGTTAAGCACAATGCAGTTGTTGTAGACGTTGGAATAAACCGAGTTGATGGAAAGTTAGTCGGAGATGTTGATTTTGAAAAAGTTTCCCGAAAGGCATCATATATAACTCCTGTTCCTGGCGGAATTGGTCCTATGACAATTGCATCATTATTGGAAAACACAATGGAGTTGTATGAACAACATGAGCAGCTATAAGGAAGCAGGAGTCGACTTGCAAAAGAATACAAAATTAAAGGAAGATATCAAAAAGCTGGTAAGAAGTACATTTACAAAAAACGTTGTTGGTGACGTAGGTCTTTTTGGAGGATTATTTGACATATCAGAATTAAAAAATTATGACAATCCAGTTCTAGTCGCAAGCACAGATGGAGTTGGAACAAAGCTTGCAGTTGCAAAGATGATGAACAAATGGGATACAGTTGGAATTGATTTGGTAAATCATTGCATTAATGATATTCTTGTCCAAGGAGCCAAACCATTATTTTTCCTTGACTATATTGCAGGACAAAAGCTCGAAGGAGAAGTAACCTCGGACATAGTCAAAGGACTCTCGAATGCGTGCAAGGAAGCAAATATTGCTTTAATTGGTGGAGAAACTGCAGAAATGCCAGGTACTTATTCAGAAGGAGAGTATGATTTGGCAGGCACAATAGTTGGCATCGTCGATAAAAAAGATATAATTGACGGCTCAAAAATAAAGAAAGGAGATGTTTTGATAGGAATTCCATCAAGTGGATTGCATACAAATGGGTATTCTCTTGCAAGGAAAGTTTTGCTAAAAGACGCAGATGCCAAAACAAAACAAGTTCTATTAGTCCCCCATAGAAGTTACCTTAAAGAAATCTATCCGCTTAGAAATAAGATAAAAGGAATGGCTCACATAACAGGCGGCGGATTTACTGAAAATATTCCAAGGATAATCCCGAAAGGACTAGGAGTTGAAATAAAAAAATCATGGAAAATACTTCCAATATTCCAATTGATACAGGAAAAGGGAAATATCTCCGACGATGAAATGTTTAAAACATTTAATATGGGAATTGGATTGGTTCTTGTTGTTTCTCCAGAAGAAGAATCGAATATTTTGAAAAAAATAAATGGCTCTGTCAAAATTGGAGAAGTTGTAAGCGGAGGCGGTGTTAATGTACGCTGAAGCGCATGATTTCAGAATTGAAGTCGGCTACAAAAACCCAAGGCAGGACCCATCTGTTCAGAAGCTTAAGCTGCAGGCAAAAAAGAATTTCGGACTTGCATTAAAAGATATAGAAATTGTGAAGGCATTCATAATTCGCATTACCGCAAGAGACCAGCAGATAAAAAAAATAGCTGATGAAGTGCTTACTGATAGAATAATCCAAAGAAACACTATCAATTCACCATGGACTTCTGGATATGATTTCGTAATAGAGAAAAAATTCAAGCCAGGAATCAGCGATAATGAGGCAAAAACAGCAAGGGAACAGATAGGGTTGCTTATTGGGAGAAAATTAAGATGGGATGAATGGGTTCATACATCGCTCCTTATTGTTGCACGGTCAATTTCAGAGCAAGATGCAGGCAAGCTTGCCGGAATAATTGCAAATCCGTTAATACACAACACAATTATTTACAAAAAAGGCAGCTGGCCGTGGATAAGCTCGCCTGCAATAACTACAGACAAGAACCGAGACAAAGTCGAGACAATAAATCTTCATGAAGTACTTGAAGGCAATGTTAATTCTGCAATAAAAAACACCGGCAAAAGCTACTGGGAACTTCTGGCTCTTGAACCGAAGCAACTCAAAGAATTTGGATTAAAGAAAAGAGTTGCAAAAGACGACGATTTGAGAAAACTTTCCGAAAAAATGACTCTTGCGCTAACCCCTAAAGAACTAAAAACTTTCAGAGAATATTTTCAAAAGCCTACCGTTAAGAAAAAAAGAGCAGTTTTCGGATTAAGTGGGCCAACTGATGTTGAGTTAGAAGCTTTCGCGCAGACGCAGTCTGAACATTGCAAGCACAAGATATTCAATGCGCAAATAGAATATGTTAATGGAAAAAAGTCAACAACGATAAAGAGCATTTTCAAGACTTATATTAAGTCTGCAACCGAAGAACTTTCAAAAAAACGCAAGGATTTAGTTTCAGTATTCAAAGATAATGCAGGAATAATTGCATTTGATGAAAAAAACTATGTCTGCTTCAAAGTTGAGACTCACAACGCTCCATCTGCATTGGATCCATTTGGAGGAGCAGAAACAGGAATAGTAGGAGTAAATAGGGATGTTCTAGGCGCAGGCCTTGGAGCTAAACCAATAGCAAATACTGATGTTTTCTGCCTTGCTGACCCGTTCTATAAAGGGACACTTCCTCCAGGAGTACTGCATCCCTGGAGAATCTTTGAAGGAGTAAGGGAAGGTGTTGAATCTGGAGGAAATAAAAGCGGTATCCCGACAATCAATGGAGCTTACTTCTTTGATGAGAAATTTTTGGGAAGGCCGTTAGTTTTCTGCGGAACTATTGGAATAATGCCAAAAAAGGCAGCTGGTAAAGATACAGCAGTAAAGAAAGCTGAAGTTGGCGATAAAATTTTCATGGTTGGTGGAAGGATAGGAAAAGATGGCATACATGGAGCAACATTTTCATCGGCAGAGCTTAATGAGGCCAGCCCGCAGGCAGCCGTTCAGATTGGCGACCCCATTACCCAAAAGAAAATGCTTGATGCTCTTTTGGAAGCAAGAAATTTTGGATTAATTAAAAGCATAACAGACAATGGCGCAGGAGGACTTTCGTCTTCAGTTGGCGAAATGGCCCTGCAGACAGGAGGATGTGAAGTTGACATTGCTTCTGCTCCTTTGAAGTATCTGGGTCTTGTGCCATGGGAAATACTTCTTAGCGAAGCGCAGGAAAGAATGACTGTTGCAGTCGAACCTAAAAATATTGAGGCATTTAATGAATTGATGAAAAGGCGAGCTGTTGAATCAACTTTAATTGGGGAATTTAACGCCAGCGGAATGTTTCATGTTAAATTTGAAGGAAAAACAATCGCATACATTGAACTTTCTTTTTTACATGATGGACTGCCGGCATTGAAATTAATTGCTGAACCAAATTACCAAAATAAAGACCAGCAAAAAAAGAAAGTTGATATCGAAAAAGCGATGTTTACTTTATTATCTGATTTATCAATTTGCAGCAAAGAATATACGATTAGGCAATACGACCACGAAGTTCAGGGAAATACTATCATCAAACCCCTTGTAGGGCCAAAAAAAGACGGTCCTTCAGATGCAGCTGTAATAAAACCTATTGGCAGTTCATGGAAAGGCTTGGTTGTAAGTAATGGACTATGTCCTTTAGTAAGTGATTTCGATTCATATTCGATGGCACAGTGTGCAGTTGATGAAGCAATAAGGAATGCAATCTGTGTTGGAGCCGATCCAAAAACTATTGCCTTGCTTGATAATTTCTGCTGGCCTGACCCAATATACGATGTATCAACCAATCCGGATGGAAAACACAAACTTTCACAGCTAGTAGATGCATCAAGAGGAGCTTACGATTCTGCTTTAGCTTACGAAACCCCCTTTATTTCAGGAAAAGACAGCATGAAAAATGATTTCAGGTACAAAAAAGACGGCAAAACCGTCAAGATTTCAATTCCACCTACGTTACTTATTTCTGCAATAGGAAGCATTCCAGATATCAGACAGGCGATAACAATGGATGCAAAATGCGCAAGAGATTTAGTCTATATTATAGGGGCAACCAAAAACGATTTGGCAGGCTCAAGGTTTGCAAAATATTTTGGCGGCTCTGGAATTCCTAAAGTAGACATGCAAGCGGCTAAGCAAGCCTATGAAAAACTCCATTCTGCAATAATATCCGAGCTTGTCTCAAGCTGCCATGACTGCTCTGATGGTGGCTTAGGCATTGCTTTGGCAGAAGTTGCATTTGCCGGCGGACTTGGAATGCAAATTAACCTTAAGGCAGTTCCAAAAGAGGATGAACTAAAAGACGATGAAATTCTTTTCTCAGAAACACCAAGCAGATTAATTGTTACAGTTCCAAAGATAAAGCAAAAATCATTTGAGACAAAAATGAATGGGATAAATTTCGCCCTAATCGGCTCTGTAAACGAGACTCCAAATCTGGTTTTTACTTTAACAAATGGAAAAAAGGCAAGCTTTGCATTAAAAGATCTCAAAGATACATGGAAAGAACCTTTTGGAGGCACTAATGGTCAAGCCTAGCGTTCTTGTTGTAACAGGATTTGGTGAGAACTGTTCATGCGAGGCGGCAACCGCTTTCGAACTCGCCGGCGCCGAATCAAAAATTGTTCACGTTACAGACATCCTTGCAGGAAAAGTAAGCATGCAGGACTTCCACATACTTAACTGGGGAGGAGGATTCCTTGACGGGGATGATTTGGGTTCTGGCAAAGCTGGAGCTAATAGATTAAAGTACGCAAGAATTGCAACAACAGGAATGACTTTGCTGGAAGAAATCATAAAATTCCACAATTCAGGTAAATTAATAGGCGGCCAATGCAATGGTTTCCAACTTTGGGTAAAAGCAGGGATTCTTCCAGGGCTGTCATGGAATGTCCAGCAAGTCACTCTTTCAAGAAATGATTCTGGAAAATTCGAAAACAGATGGGTTAAGCTTATTGCAAATAAAAAATCCCCTTGTGTTTGGACAAAAGGGATTTCCGAAATGATGCTTCCTGTGAGGCATGGTGAAGGAAAATTGATTGTTTCTGATGATGATGAAGGAAAAGAAGTCCTTAAGGAAATCAAGAAAATGGATATGATTGCGCTGCAATATGCAACTGACAAGGGCACTGTTGCGACATCTTATCCTGACAATCCGAATGGTTCGGTTGAAAGCATTGCCGGACTTTGCGATCCAAGCGGAAGAATATTTGCATTAATGCCGCATCCAGAAGCATATGTCCATCCATACACTCATCCATACTGGACAAGATTAAAGGCTGCATGCAACAAGGAAAAGCTCCCAAAAGAAGGGGACGGACTTGCAATTTTTAGGAATGCTGTAAAGTACGTAAAGGAGGAATTGCTATGAAGGTGCTTGTTATTTTTGGAAGCGCATCTGATAGCATTGTTTACAATCCAATAATTCAGGAGCTGGAAGCCAACGGCATTTCTTATGAGCTCAGAGCATTATCAGCACATAGGACTCCAAAAGAGGTTGATGAGCTTCCATTTGATTCGTATAATGCGATAATAGCGGGTGCTGGACTTGCAGCACATCTTCCAGGTGTTGTTGCAGCAAGGTCTGTTTCTCCAGTCTTTGGAGTTCCCTGTAATGGAGCTTATGACGGCTTGGATTCATTTCTCTCAATTGCACAGATGCCTCCAAATGTTCCTGTTTTATCGACAGGAGTTGGTGCGCATCTTGAATCTTCCAAAGCTTGTGCTGCAATGCAGAAAGGCTTGAAAGGAATCAAGTTATGTTATTCTAAAAAAAGTAAAGCAGTTGAAAAAGCGGTTGAAATTCTTCAGCATTTTAAAGTCCATTACGAAGAAGACGTCAATCCTGAAGCAGGCTTTGTGAACATTTCATTCGTTGACGAATATGCCGAACTAAAACCGCAGGGAATTACAATTTTCTGTCCGATTTCAGAAAAAACATCTGCAGAAGATGCATTGGAATGGTTTTCAAAAGCAAAAATAGGATTGTGGGTCGGGCAAAATAGAGGAGAAAATGCAGCTTTGGGAGCAATCCAATTGCTTGGAAAATACAAAGACGCTCTTAAAAAATACAAGGAGGAGATGAGGCTTAAGGTATTGGAAACAGACCAAAAGCTGCAATATGGATGAATTCATTTTAGAAAAAACGGATTTCCCGAATTTAGGGGAAAAGTATGAAGGAAAAGTAAGGGATAATTATACTCAGGGAGATAAGAGAATAATAATTACTACAGACAGGATATCGACTTTTGATATAATAGTCGGATGTGTCCCATGGAAAGGTCAGGTTCTAAATCAAATGGCAGCATTCTGGTTTGAAAAAACTAAAGACATAATTGGCAATCATATAATTAGTGTTCCTGACCCAAATGTAATGGTCGTAAAGGAATGCGAGCCTGTGATGGTTGAAATGGTTGTCAGGGAATATGTTACAGGCGTTACAAAAACATCGATATGGTATAGTTATCAGCAAGGTATAAGAAATTTCTGCGGAAATAAATTGTCTGAAGGCCTAAAGAAAGACCAGAAGCTTCCAAAGCCAATTCTTACTCCATCCAGCAAAGCAGAAAAAGGAGGGCATGATGAGTCAATAAGCCCAGAGGAAGTCGTTAAAAGAGGATTGCTTATGCAAAATGAGATGGATGAATTAAAGGAAATTTCATTTCGGCTTTTTGAAAGGGGAAAAGAAATCGTAGGAAAGCAGGGCGTAATTCTTGTTGATACAAAATATGAGTTTGGAAAATTGAATGGAAAGTTCGTCCTTATTGACGAGATTCATACTCCTGATTCATCAAGATTCTGGCATAAGGATACCTATGAAAAATTGTTCAAGGAAGGCAAGGAACAGAGGAAGATTGACAAGGAGTATGTAAGGAGCTGGTTGGCCGACCATGGCTTTGTTGGAGAAGGGCCTGTTCCAAAAATTCCAAAGCAAATCTTTGATGAGGCTTCTAAAAGATATATTGAGGCATATGAGAAAATCACAGGGCAAAGCTTTAAAGAACACCGCGAGGCGCCAATTGCAAAAAGAATAGAGGCGAACCTAAAAAAATCAGGGTACTGGAAATGAAATATAAAATAGCAACGCTTGGAAGCCATAGCGCATTGCAGATACTCAAAGGAGCGCATGATGAGGGCTTCAAGACAATTGTAATTTGCGAAAAAGGAACAGAGCGCCCTTACAAAAGCTTTGGTGTGGCTGATAAAATAATTACAGTAGATTCATTTGCAGATTTCTTTAAAGTTGAAAATGAATTGATAGAGGAAAATGCAATAATAATCCCCCATGGGACCTTTACAAGCGTAGTTAGCCTCGATAAAATGGAAAGGCTAAAGATTGCGCATTATGGGAACAAGAAAATTTTGAAATGGGAAGCTGATAGAAATATGTGCATGAGATGGCTTACAGAAGCTGGTGTGCGAATTCCAAGAATGTTTGATAATCCAAAAGAGATCGATAGGCCTGTAATTGTCAAGTTTTTTGGTGCAAGAGGTGGAGAAGGCTATTTTTTCTGCACAAATGCCGATCAGTTTAATGAAAAAATTAGAAATGCACCAAAGGTTCCGTATATTATTCAGGAATATATAATTGGAGTTCCAGTTTATATCCATTTCTTTTATTCTCAGTTAAATAATGAGCTTGAGATAATGGGTTTTGACAAAAGATATGAGTCAAATGTTGATTCGATCGGAAGAATCGCGGCGAGAGACCAGATTGCTCTCAATCTTCAGTCAAGCTATACTATCGTTGGGAATATACCTCTGGTAGTAAGGGAATCATTTTTGCCTGAGATTTTTGAAATTGGAGAAAATGTTGTAAAAGCTTCTCAAAAGCTGGAACCGCCAGGACTTTACGGACCATTCTGTATAGAGTCAATAATAACTCCTGACCAGAAAATTTATGTTTTTGAGATTTCAGCAAGAATTGTTGCCGGAACCAATCCTTTTATCGAGGGTTCTCCATATACAGCTCTAAAATACAATGAGCCGATGAGCTGCGGCAGAAGAATTGCAAGAGAACTGAAGTTGGCAATCCAAAACGGCAGGCTCAAAGAGGTATTAGGATGATTGCCCAAAAAGATGTTCAAGCCATTCTGAAAAAATATAATCAAAAAAATATTCATATTGGGGTTATAGGAGGGCATTCTGCCTTAGATGTATGTAGAGGGGCAAAAGATCTTGGTTTTAATACTGTTGTGGTGTGCGAGAAAGGAAGGGAAAGAACTTATGCGCAATATTTTAAGACAAGGGGAAACAAAGGAATAGTTGACGAAATAATTTTAGTCGATAAATTCAAAGATATTACTTCCAAAGAAGTTGTTGAGAAACTACAGGCATTCAACACAATATTCATCCATAGCCGTTATTTCTGGGTTTACTGCGATTTTGACGAATTTGAGAATAATTTTTTAGTGCCATTGGTTGGAAATAGAGGTTTATTAAAAGCCGAAGAAAGGGATCAACCGAACAACCAATATGATTTGCTTCAAAAAGCTGGAATCAGAATACCAAAACAATTCTCAAATCCAAAGGATATCGATAGACTCGTGATAGTTAAGGCTGCAGAAAAGCAAAGAACATATGAAAGAGCTTTCTTTTTTGCTGATTCTCAGCAATCCTACAAAAAAAATTCTGAAAAATTGATAAAAGATGGGAAGATAACAAAAGAAGGGCTTTCAAAAGCAAGAATAGAGGAATATATTGTTGGTGCACAGGTTAATTTTAACTTTTTTTACTCGTCACTAAATGATGAGCTTGAACTGCTTGGGACAGATGCAAGAAGGCAGACAAATATTGACGGATTAATCAGGCTGCCTGCGAACATTCAAAACGAAGTTTCTGCCTTTGTTTCTCCAACTTATATTGAAAACGGCCATATTGCAGTAACTGTAAAGGAATCATTGCTTGAAAAGGCATTTGCAGCAGGGGAAGCTTTTGTAAAAACCGTTAAAAAAGAATATCCGCCAGGAATAATCGGACCGTTTGCACTGCAGGGAGCAATAATTCCAGGCCCTCCAAAAGAAGAACTCATTGTTTTTGATGTCAGCCTAAGGATTCCAGGCAGCCCAGGAACGATGTTTACGCCGTACTCAGGTTATCTATATGGCGAAAATATGAGCTTTGGAAAAAGAATAGCAATGGAAATAAAAGAAGCCATAAAGAAAAACAAGCTGGGTGAAATTATCACATGAAAGACCGTCTACTTGCAATTAGCCCCCTTGACGGGAGATATAGGGAAAAGGTGGAAAGGCTTTCAGAGTTTTTCTCTGAAAATGCTTTATTTAGAGGCAGGGTTGAAGTCGAATGCAGGTATCTGGAAAAGCTCAGCGATAAAAACATTATAAGAAAGTTTTCAGCTAAGGAGAAAAAAGCATTGCAAACGCTATATCAGAATTTTTCGACAAAAGACTGTGAAGAAATTAAGAAAATTGAGAAGACAACAAAGCACGATGTCAAAGCAACTGAGTATTGGATTAAGCAAAAGCTAAGAAAGACAAGTCTAAAAGATGTCATTGAATTTGTTCATTTTGGACTTACTTCAACTGATACAGATAATATTGCTTATGCAATTTTAACTGATAGAGCCTTAAAGCAGATTGTAGTTCCAACTCTAAGAGAAACAATAGAGATTATAATTTCCTTATCAGAATCTGAGAAGAATACTTCAATGCTTGCTAGAACCCATGGTCAGCCGGCAGTCTCGACAACATTAGGGAAGGAATATTCTGTATTTGCAGTCAGATTATGTGAGCAGTATAAACAGCTGAAGTCGTTTAGGTCAAAGGCCAAGTTAAATGGTGCTGTTGGTAACTTTAATGCACATTCATTTTCATTGCCGGAAATTGATTGGATTTCATTTTCAAGAGAATTCATTTCAGATTTAGGAATAGAACCCAACCTATTCACTACTCAGATAGAGCCTCATGATAGGTTAGTGGAGCTTCTTGATCTTCTTTCAAGAATCAACAGCATAATAATAGACCTCGATAGGGATTCGTGGATGTATATCTCTAATGAAATACTTGTATTAAAGACCGTTAAGAGTGAAGTTGGCTCTTCTACTATGCCTCAAAAAATAAATCCCATAGATTTTGAGAATAGCGAGGGTAATGCAAAAGTTGCAAACAGTTTAATGGAAGGCATTGGGAGGGAGCTTCAGGTCTCAAGGCTGCAGAGGGATTTAAGCGACTCAACTGTTATGAGGAACCTTGGTGTAATGTTTGGCCATTCATTATTGGCTTACATAAGCTCAACTCAGGGTCTAAGAAAGGTTTCTGCAAACAGGACAAAAATAAAACAGGAATTAGATGATCATTACGAGATACTTAGCGAAGGATACCAAACCTTGCTTCGTTTGAAAGGCAAAAATAAGCCGTATGAGCAATTAAAGGAGCTTGTTAGAGGAAAAAAAGTGCTCAAGAGCGATATGAAAGCATTTGCTGAATCTCTTAAGATTGATTCTTCAACTAAAAAAAGGCTTGCCGAGCTTACTACTGAAAAATACATTGGAAACGCAGTAAAATTGACTGAAATGGCAATCGAGAATTGCAAAAAGGAGTTGAGAAATTGAAATATTTCCTGTATGTAATCGGAGGACATTATGGTGATGAGGCAAAAGGAAAGATTACTGATATCCTTGCGCCTCATTTCGATGTAGTTGTCAGAGGCGCCGGTGGAGCTAATGCAGGCCATACAATTATTTCAGGTGATAAGAAAATAGCCTTGCATTTGTTGCCGGCTGGAGTTTTACATAAGGAAACACTTGGCATTCTTGGCGCTGAAATGATGATTGATACTTCCGCACTTGAGAATGAATTGGAAGAAGCAAAGAAATGGAATCCCTCACCAAAAATAATGATTTCGGGAAAGGCAAATGTCGTCATGGACTGGCATAAGGCCTTTGATGGAGCAGGGGAGAAGACCGGCCAGAAGATTGGAACGACAAAAAGAGGAATTGGACCGGCAGCCGAGACAAAATACAGCAGGAGATGGGCTGTAACAATGAGCGATGTGCTTTCAAAAGATTTAGATAAAAAAATACACAGGATTGTGAGCGAATTAAGACTAAGATTAGTTGAGCAGCATGATGCATTCTCAAAATTTAGATCAATGAAGGTCTCTGAAATTATTGATGCCGATGAGAATAGCGAGCTTGGAAAGGTATTGAAAAAATATGCTGATGAGCAGACTGCATCACTTAAAAAAATTGAGAAATTATTTGGTTCATTAATTGTTGAAGATGTCGGAGAAGTTGTATCACAGGAAAAATATAAGCGAATTTTAGGTGAAGGTGCACAAGGCACAATGCTTGATCCTACATTTGGAAATCTTCCTTACACTACTTCGACTCCGACAACAACACAAGGCCTTTCTAGAGGAATGCAGCTTGAGCCGAAGTCGAAGGAAGTAGTTGGAGTATTCAAAGCTTATGAGACAAGGGTTGGAGAAGGTCCTTTCCCAACAGAAATTCCTGGAAGACTTGGTGAAGAATTGCAGAAGAAAGGCGGAGAATTCGGGGCAACAACAGGAAGAGGAAGAAGATGTGGCTGGTTTAATCTTCATGAAGCACAGTTTGCAGTAAGAGTAAATGGATTGACCTGGATGGCAATAACCAAGCTTGATGTTTTGGATGAGCTTGACGAGATAAAAGTCGGGATAAAATCAAAAGGAGATTCGGTGGAGTATAAAACTTTCAAGGGATGGAAAACAAACACAACAAAATGCAGGGATTTTGATTCTCTGCCAAAAGAGGCTAAAGAATATTTGCTCTGGCTTGAAAAGCAGCTGGTTCCTTTGGCAATCGTTTCAGTCGGTCCTGAAAGAAAAGAGACGATATTTACAGATTCTTTCAAAAAACATCTTTCGGAGGCAGGAATTAAGCTATGATTCTTGTCTTTAACTTCGGAGGCCAGTATTGCCACCTTATTGCAAGAAGAATAAGGGATATGGGCTATGAGGCACAGATAGTTTTGCCAGATATTTCATTTGAGAAGGTAAAAAAACTAAATCCCGATGGAATCATTTTTTCTGGAAGCCCTGCTAGTGTGATTGCAAAGGATGCTATACTAACTGATAAGAAATTTTTGGAGCTTGGAATTCCTGTTCTTGGGATTTGCTACGGCCATCAGCTGATAACAAAGCTAATGGGAGGAGTTATTTCCGGAAAAAGAATAAAAGAATACGGAAAACAGCGAATTACTGTTAAATCAAAGTCAAAAATACTTGCAAAGACTCCTACAAAGCAGATAGTTTGGATGTCGCATGGCGACACTGTTGAGCAGCTTCCAAAAGGATTTACTGCAATTGCATCGACTAACGATTGTGTTTATGCAGGATTTTCAGACGAGAAAAAGAATATTTTTGGCGTGCAGTTCCATCCTGAAGTGGTTCATACCGAATATGGCAGTACAATTCTAAGAAACTTCATGAATTTGACGAGGGCAAAGAAAACATGGAGCCTAAAAGATAAGGAAAAGGAGATAATTTCAAATATAAAAGGTCTGATTGGAAATAAAGGCGTCATAATGGGTGTCAGTGGTGGCGTTGATTCTTTGGTTGCGTCAGTTCTTATTTCTAAAGCAACAAGAAATATTCATTGTGTTTTTGTCGACCATGGCCTTTGCAGAAAAAATGAGTCTGAATATGCTGCAGAGCTTTACAAAAGCCTCGGAATTGATTTGTATATCGAAGATGCGAGCAGATTATTTTTATCAAAACTAAAAGGCATAACTGATCCTGAGAAAAAAAGAAAGATAATTGGAAATACTTTTATCGAGATTTTTGATAAGAAAGTAACCGAGCTGAAGAAAAAATACAAGGATATTGAATTTTTGGGGCAGGGAACGATTTATCCCGATAGAATTGAATCTGCACAGCCTGGTGGAAAGGCTGTAGTTATCAAAACACATCATAATGTTGGCGGATTGCCCGCAAAAATGAATCTAAAATTAGTTGAGCCTCTCTCTGATTTGTACAAAGATGAAGTTAGAAAGGTTGGTGAGCTTCTAGGATTGAAAAAAGAATGGCTCTGGAGGCATCCATTCCCAGGGCCCGGCCTTGCTGTAAGAATTTTAGGAGGAATAACCCCTGAAAAACTCAGAATTGTTAGAGAAGCAGACTTTATTTTCATTGACGAACTTAAGAAATCAGGCTATTATTTCAAGACCTGGCAAGCATTTGCAGCCCTACTGCCAGTAAGAAGTGTTGGAGTCATGGGTGATGAAAGAACTTACGAGAGCATGGTTGCGCTGCGCGCAATAACATCAACAGATGCCATGACAGCCGACTGGGCAAGGCTTCCTAACGACTTATTAGAAAGGATATCAAGCAGGATAGTCAATGAAGTTAGAGGGGTAAATCGGGTTGTATACGATATAACTCAGAAACCACCGGCAACAATTGAGTATGAGTAGGTGTATCCACCAAAACATTTATATGTTCCATTAATAGAACAAATAAACCAAAAATGGAACATTCAAGCTACGATTTAATTTTAAGGGTTTTGTTTGATTTTCCTGAGAAGGAATTCAGCCTTACTGAACTGGCCAGAAGCTCAAGGTTGCCTAAAAGCACTGCCAGTAGGATGCTTGAAAGATTAAGGAAAGAAAAGCTTGTTGTTGTGAAAGAGAAAGGAAGGATTTTTCTTATAAGAGCAAATAGTGAAGATGAGAGTTTCATAAGGAAGAAAATGCTGAATAACCTTTCGCGGGTTTTTGATTCAAGTATTGTTGAAAAGCTTAACAAGTCTTTTCATGTGCCAAAGGCAATTGTTCTTTTTGGAAGCTATAGGCATGGAGTTGATGTATCAAGTTCTGATGTGGACATAGCTATTGAAACAAGCATCTCCGGAGAATTTGCAGAAATTAATGAGTTTCGTAAATTTTTCGGAAAATCCATCCAAATACATAAATTCAGCAGAAAAAAAATAGACCTCAAGGTGTTCAACAATATCGCAAATGGTATTGTTCTTTCAGGATACCTTGAGGTCAATAAGTGAATAAAACATTGCGTCCAGAATTACAAGAAGGTTTATAAATGAGGATAGTTTATTCCACAAAAATGGATAGAATTGTCCACAAAAATGGATTAGTGAAGGATAGGCTCTTAATCTTAAATCCATTTATTAAAGAGCCATGGAGAGAGTTTACGCTTACTGAAATAAAGGCCATAACAAAAAACAAGTCGCATCATTACGTTTTTGAAGCGTTAAAGAGCTTCGTTAAACTAAGCTTGCTCACTGAAAAGAAGAGAGGAAACACTAATCTTTATGCAATAAACACAGATAATCATGATCTGCATTATATCTCTATTGCTGAATCAATTATAAAAGAGAAAAGAACAGATATTCCTTACAAGAATATAAGACAGATTACAAGAAAGATAAGAAATCCATTCTATATCTTAATAATAGGCGGAAGCTATTCTGAAGGAAAACAAAAACCGAGTTCTGATTTGGATGTTGCTTTTATAATCCCGGATTCAGAGGATAAAAAGCCTTACAAAATAGCTTTGAAAGAGGGTGAACTGATGGTCCCTGAGATTCATGGATATGTATTCACAAAAGAAGAATTCTGTCGAATGCTAATAATTGATGAATTTAATTATGGAAAGGAGCTGGCAAGAAAGCACATACTTTACTATGGTGCGGAGCAATATTATAAGGTTTTGTTTGAGGCGATAAAAAATGGATTCAAAGGCTGATATGTATCTTAAGAGGGCTAAGACCGAGCTTGAGACTGCTGAGATACTCGAAAAGATATCAGAAAACAAAGATACAAAACGGAGTTTTGATATCGCTCCGGATTCGACATATTATAGTGGAGTAATTTCTCATGCCTATTACGCAATATTTTATTCAGCAAAAGCAATGTTGCTCACAAAAAAGATAGAAACAAAAGCACCAGAAGTGCATAAGAAAACACTCGATACTTTTGGAGAGGTATTCATAGATTCAGGGTTGCTTGATGCTAAGCTTCTGATGATTTATAAAAAGATGGCAATAAGAGCAGAAACACTCCTTGAGATATTCAAAACAGAAAAGAGAAAAAGGGGAGATTTCACCTACAACACAATACCTCAGGCAAATGCTGAGCCTGCAGATGAATCAAGAAAAAACGCGAAGATATTCATAAAGCACTGCAACACTTATTTATCGGATTTGTGATTTTCATATCACTGAAATTAAACACATTACTTCTTCATCCCAAACAACGCCGTCAAATTAATCTCAACCGCAACAACGGGCAGTTCAAGTCCGAAATTTTCTAATACTTGTGGATGAATTTCTCCAAGAATTGCTATTTCAGTTCCATCAATTGATACTTTCGCAGCTCTGCCAGTAATAAAGGTTGGATGATCTAATTCCTCGTATTCTCCTTTCATTCCAAGAGAAGCCAATATCGCATTTGCTGCTTGTTTTGCCTCAGTAAACGTTACAAGGCTGTGCGTGCTTGCTAAAGTTAAAAATTCATAATCAATAACTGCCTCGCCATGCCTTCTTGTAACAATTCCTTCCTCGAAAACTTTCTGAGGATAATCTATATGTTTGTTTTTTGATAATAAGACCAGCAATATTGGAATTAAAGTTGTTCTAACAACCGAATATATTTCACTTGCATAGTTTTCTATCTCAACAGTTCCAGCATCTTGAAACCTTGCCTGTTCGTTTATCAGTTTCTTGTTGCTAAGCACAGTGCTAAATGCCTCCTGATATTGAAAGCCAGTTGCAAGCTCTCTTACTTTATCGAGAAAATCCTGAAGCGGCAATGTTCCGCCCACTGTAAAAGTCTGCATCGGCTGGCTTTCGATTTTATCGTATCCATACATTATCGCAATATCTTCTATTACATCGAATGGATGCAATATATCTCCTCTAAAAGGCGGAATTGTTACAGTTCCATTATCATAATCGTATCTTGCTTTTTCAAGTAATTTTTTAATTTCACTCTCGCCTAGCTCTAAGCCGAGTAGTTGCTTAATTTGCTCATGAGTAATTTTAGTTTTTTCTTCAGAAATAACTGGAGTAATTGTTTCAGTCTTTGGATATTTCATTCTCATTGGCTCTATTTTGTAGCCCCTATCTGCGAGAGTATATGCAAATATTATAGTTCCCAAATTGACTGTTTCCTCGTCCATGCCAGTACATTCAAAAAGAAATTCTGTATCACTGATTTCCAGTTTTCCAAGATCATTGGAGTTTATTATCGGTGGCAGGCTCAAAACTTTTCCTGCATCATCGACAAGAATCGGATACTTATCGTGATGTGAAATTATATGGCCATATTCTTTTCCTTTTGGATGTTCAGCAAGAATTTCTTTAAGGTTAAGCGGCCTATCAAATTCGAGCGGAACAAATCTGATGCTTTCAGGATTTACTGCCTTGTAATGCACCGGGAACTTAATTCTCTTGAATGAGTAAAGCCCGATTGATGCGTTTCTTCTTTTTCTTCCGTAATTATCGCAGAATTTTTCCTGCAGCTGGACGAACTGCTTTAGCATGTAATCTGTGATTTGCGGTCCTCTTGCAATGAACCCTGTTATAAAAGGCCTTATTGGATGAATTGACTTGTCAACAACAATCTCTTCTCTTTGCTGCTCAAGTTTTAATTCAGGTATTCCTGTTTCTGTTCCCACAATTCCTTTAAAAAATCTTGAAAGGCCTTCTGCTGACCAAAGATAAGGTTGGTTTGTGTCATCTAAGCTTGCAGTGACCTCATCGGTCTGCTCGTCATAATTCTCGACTTCTCCTTTTGCAAATTCCATTAGCTTCTCAAGCTCATGGAGCGATATTTTTTTATGCAATAAGCTGTTCAAATCTTTTAAAGAGAAAATGATTGTTGGCATTACTCCTTGCCCCCCTTTCTTAGAGTTTGCAGATTGTGGCTAAACAATTCTCTGATATCGGTTAATCCGAGCTTGAACATTGCAATTCTGTCTATTCCAATACCCCATGCAAGAACTGGAACATCAATCCCGAATGGTTTTGTCATTTCAGGCCTGAATATTCCCGAGCCGCCCAGCTCAATCCAGCCCATCTGTGGATGCTTTGCATAAAGGCCAGCTGATGGCTCTGTAAAAGGAAAGTATCCTGGAACAACTTTTACTTCCTCTGTTCCTGCAAATTCTTTTGCAAATAATTTTAGCAAGCCGATCAAATGTCTTAAAGTTAGGCCTTTTTCGACGACAATTCCTTCTGTTTGGAAGAAATCAGCCAAGTGTGTTGTATCAATTACGTCGTGCCTGAAGCATCTTGCAATTGCGAAGTATTTTCCAGGAATTTTGAGGTTTGGAGAAGCGAGCATTCTTGCGCTGCAGGCAGTTCCTTGGGTCCTAAGCAGATGACGATGCGTTCTTTGCACATCGAATTCATATCTCCACCCTTTGCTTCCTGTTTTTAGCCCATTTTCATGCGCAGCCTTTACTTTTGCAACCAAATCTGCAGGCAAGGTCTTCGAGTATTTTGGCTCTTTTATGTAATATGCGTCGTGAATATCCCTTGCAGAGTGGAATTGCGGCATGAAAAGTGCATCCATGTTCCAGAAATCGGTTTCAACAATTGGCCCGGTCATTTCTTGGAAGCCTAAACCGATGAATTTTCTCCTGACATCATCTAGAAACTGCCTATAATGCTGTTTTTTGCCGGGATGAATTTGTGGAACATCAGCCAAAACATCGTATCTTCTTAGAGGTTTAGTCCTCCATTCGCCTGAAACAATAATTTGTGTGGTTAACCTATCAATTGCATCTTCCTGCACACCCAATAATAGAACTTGTTTTCCAGTTTCGGTTAAGGCTACAGACCTTACAGTTAACTCCTCAATCTTTATTATGTCTCTTCTCTTTTTTAATTCCTCAACTACTAATTTATCGGTATCTGTAAGAGAAGATAATGCAATTGGGAACTGCCTTTTGAGAAATTTTTCCTCAAATGTTTCCCTTTCAACGAATTTTTTTCCGAATCCGCTTGCTTTTACAGTTACTTCTGATCCTTCCTTTGCAATCTCAACTGCGTTTTTTTTCCTAAGTGTTCCAATTGATACTGAAAATTCCTCAGGGCTTAATCCGGATTCCTGCTGCAGTCTTGTTAGCGGAACTTTTGAATCTCCAAGAAAAATTAATAGTTTTTTTTCAGGCAAACCTTCAGTGCTGTACCTCAATCCATTTTCCCCTAAAGAAATAACTTCCTGTGTTTGCTCAGTTATTGTAACTAATTTTTTATTAGCAAGCCATTGCAAAGCTCTCATTACCTCAACATCTGAAAGCCCGCTTTGCTTTACAATATCCCCAAATGAAAAGGCCTTTCTTAATGCTGGCAGCACTTTTCTTTCAAGAGGATGAAGCGTCTCGGCTATTCGCTTTGCGTCCATGCCATTAATGCAATGAATGTTATATAAAAAGGCTTAGCTCTAAAATGAAGTGTTTTAGCCCGCACGACGATTGGGTGCTTATTTTTTATTCTAAAATTATTAAAAATAATCTTTAGCGCTCACCGGCGCGCAGCCTCAATCAATGAAGCAAATATAGCCCCCGCGACGAATGAGTGGTAATTTGAACAAAACATATCTGTTTCTTTATATTAAAATCCGTAATTTTTCCGGATTTATCGCCGATAAGTTTAATAATATCTTTGCCTTTCTAGATAGTATGGCCTCGAAAAAAATAGCAAATTTAATGGACGAATTTTCAGAAGATATTCAGTGGTTCACTAAGAATTACCCTGAAATACTTAAGGAACATAACAATCAATACGTTGCAATAAAAAACAAGAAGATTGTTGCTGCAAATTCAGACTTTCAAAAGGTGATGAGTGAATTAGAGGCAATGAAAATTGATTCAGCAAATACTTTTGTTAGGTTTGTTTCTAAAGTAAAGATGATTCTCATATCACATGGTTAGGATACCTCTTTTGATTACTCCAGATGGCCTGATTCTTCCGGTTACAATCCGGAGCGAAAAATACCGGGTTCCTTATTCTCAGGTAATATTCTTGGTTGACACAGGCAGCACCTTGACTTTTTTGTCTCCTGATGATGCATCAAGGCTTCATATACCTGTAAGCTCATTGATGGCATTCCATCATGTTCAGGTGGGAGGCACCATGATTGAACTGAGCAAAATGAACAAAGTTGAATTGATACTTAAAGATGCAAAAGGCATAATCGTAAAACCCATTGTAATTGAAGAGCTGAATGTGGGAAAAATGGTAAGAAAGAATAAAATCCTCGGGGTACCGTCTATTCTAGGGCTGGATTTTCTGTTAGATAACAGATTGTCTTTTCATTATCTGCCTTCAGAGAAAATTGCATATCTGGAAACAGAATAATCTTTACTTAATCATCGCTGTTGGCTTTTCCATTCCTTTCCAGGCCTGGTTGAATAAGTTTTCAAGCGCTGATGCAAAGAAGGGAGTATTTACCCAAATACCTACATCATAAGTTGGATGGACGTCCTTATCATCTATTATCATAAAGATTAGTTCTTTTCCATCAATTATGCAGAATCTCGCTTTTTGGTCGGTATGCCTGATTTCAGCAACATCTTCCATTTCCTTGACTGCATCTTTTGCTTCCTTGGTAATAGGAGCTGCAATTCTTATTTTCACTCCTCTTTTCTTTATCTTATCAAATGTCGGCTTAAGCCCTTCGATTTTTCTCATCAGACCTTGAGTCGTAGTCATTATTGTAACAGTTTTCTCAGCGTTCTTTATCATCAAATCAAGATGATTGTAGAGATTATGCCTGCCTTTCAAACTACCAGACAGCTCAGATGGCTCGACTAATTCAATACCCTGAGAATGCAGCTGCTTCAAATCTTCAATTATTTCTGTGCTTTTGATATCTTCAAGTCTCTTTACCTTCCTGTCTACTTCCATCCTCATATTTTTCTTTACCCTTTCGACAACCTCAGTAGGTGGCACTGCGAGATACTTGATTGGCTTGCCGAATTTCATTACGACAAATCCCTTTTTCTCAAGTGATTCCAAAACATCATATGATCTTGAACGCGGGACATTAGCTATATCGGAAAGCTCGCCCGCCGTTGAAACTCCTCTTGAAAGAAGCGCTGTCCATATCTTTACTTCATAAAGGTTTAATGAGAAATACGTTCTTAGCTTGCTTAGGAATTCTTCCTTGACGATCATATTTTGGCAACCTCGCTTGTTTTTACTCTTGAATGGGGGTACAAAGCTATTACTACTATTAATATATTACGTTTTTGTATATTAAATCTATGCACGGAACCGCAAAATGGCAGCTATTCCAGAAAGCGCATCAAGTTTCTTGCCTGCGTCATTATCTGAGTTAATTATGAACACTTTTCCCTTTGCATTGTCCACATTTCTCATTATCTCATCAAGCTCATCAAAGCTTCCTTCGGCTTTTCTAATAGAAATTAGGCCAGAAGTAATAAGCAAAGTCCTGACACCGCCAATTTCTGCCATTTTTTTTACTTCCAACTGCCCATAAGCTGCCATTCCTGCGCCGCCGATTTCTCTTAGGAGCTCTTCAACTGCAAGCGCTTCTTTTGCTGCCCTGTCCTCTCCAATTATTGCCTTTAATTCAGGTCTTTTGAGAACTTCTTCCAAGCCTGACCTATCAACTGTGTTTACTGTTGAAGTCCTTATTTTTTTCAAAATCTTGTCATCTTTTATTTCCTTTATCAATTCCTCTTTCCAGAATGCAGGGCTTGCAACTATTATGTTTGTTAGTTCAAACCTGTCGCTATATTCTTTTAATTTTGCGACAACTTCAGGATAGAAATCTTTGCTTGACATCTTGCCTTCGTATTTTTTGACAACTTCGCCTTTTAATTCGACCAATACTTCATAGCCATGGCTTTTGAGGATTGCAATGATTGCAGATTCTCTATCGAGCAAGCAAATTAAGGTATCTGAAAATACTGTTCTTGTGGCTTCATCAATCCTGTCAAGCTGATATGAATGCCATTTTGGCTTAACTATTGTGATTATTGTACCTGGCTCTGCTTCAATTGTTTGATATGAGCCTTTTGGAACTTCCTCATGTTCTGTTGTCGTTGTTCCAAGAAATCTTAGCTGTTTGGATGCTTCATCATAAGCAATCTTTTCAACAAGAATCATTAAGTAAAGTGTTTTTTTTACAGCTGTCTCGCCCTCGCCCGCCTTGACCTTTCTTTGTGTTTCAGCGCTGATTGTATCGCCACGCTCAATTATTGAAGAAAGGTGCCACAGATCGTCCGCGCCCTGAACCTGCACGGCAACCGTGTTGTGTTTGAGATCTTTTCTAAGAAGTTTCATCGTCCAAAACAAAAGACATTTATATATAAACCTATTGAGATAGAATGGTGATTTTAGAGAATGCTTTTTCGTAAGGGTCAGGGAGGAGGTGCAAGCACTGCTGCCTTCGTTGCGCTAATAACTCTTTTCATAATCATCTGGATACTCTTCCTTCCTCCGGCAGAAAGGGCTAAGATACTTGACAATGAATCTGACGCGGCTGCTCTTGAAGAAAACAAAAGCCTATTGCTTGATGAATCTCCGAAAACGCTTTTTGTTGAAAAACAATCAGAATTCAATCACAACATAAACTCAATCAATCTTTTTACAGTTGAAGAAGACCAGATAATTAAACGCAGGGATTCAATAGCTGTTGAAGGCCAGCAAAGCAGCTTTAGGATACCATTTCATTTGGATGACCCTGAAAATGTCCAGAATGCAAAGCTTGCATTTACTGTTGAAAGCCACACGGGCTCATTGCAGATTGTCCTAAATGATGATATAATTTTCAGCGGGGAAATAAAAGAGGTCGCGCCATCTCCGATTACTCTTGATAATCTCGAGGAAGACAACATTCTAGAATTCAGGGTAAGCAGTCAGGGATGGCAATTCTGGAAAGTTAATTCATATGAATTAAAGGATGTAAGAATTATCGCTACTATTAAAAATCTAAACAATAGAGAAGCTTCAACACAGTTCTCAGTTACATATAATCCGGAAAATGTTGAAAAATCTCAGCTCAGGTTTGTTCCAGATTGCTCTCAGGCTCAGGTTGGAGTTCTAACAGCGACAATTAATGACCGCGTTGTCCTTTCAAAAGTTCCTGAATGCGAAAGCGCTGAAATTGTTGATGTTGATCCAAAACTGTTGATTAAGGGAACAAATATACTCAGTTTCAAAAGCGAAACCGGCGCAATGATAATTAACAACATAAGGGTAACAAGTAAGGTTGAGCAACCCACTTACCCGATTTATTATTTTGAGCTTAATGCAACAGATTTCAGAAGAGTTGAGCAGAATCAGAAAAATGTAAGGTTTACAATGACTTTTGCAGGCGATGAGGACAAAATAGGCACAATAAATATCAATAACCGAAAGCTTTCATTCAACCAGAATTCCAAGACTTACTCTAAAGACATAAGCCAGTATGTAATTGAAGACAACAACTTTGTACAGATAATACCCGAAAAGACTCTTGAAGTTCAAAGACTGACTGTTCGCCTTGAGTAATTCTTAAAAGGAAATATTTAAAAATGTCAATATACAGAAATGTATACTGAAATGAGCTTGTATTTCTTAGGGAGAGGTATATAGATGGCGGGCGCTGCTGCAGGTGTAGCAGGTGGAAGAGTAAAACAAAGTGATAGCAGACCGACTCAAGAATCGCAAGTAGATGAATACGAAAAAAGTGTTGCAGAATCAAAAAGAAGACAAAATCGTCAAGAGGCAAAAACCGAGCAGCAAATTACACAATCACGGCTAAACGGACCAATCGGTATTTTTGCAAGACCTGTGGCACTTGAAGAGAAACAGCGCAGAGCTAAAGAGCAAGCTGCCAAAACCAAAGAACAACAGGAAGAATCTTCAGTTAGGGCAAAATCTCTTCAAATGGCTGCTGCTGGGCCAGGAGGAATGGTGGCAGGTGCTGCCTACAAAGGAGCTTATGATTTTAAAAGTAGCGCAACAGGTGCGTTAAAAACTATATGGAACCTTCCTAAACCAGTCTTAGTGGCAGGTGCCGGAATAGGTGGAGCTGTTGCCAGTGCTGGGCTTAGAGGAATCGGAAGCGTTGCAAGCAGAACAGGAACAGCAGCCACATCTGTAAAAGTTGATGGAATATTTCCAGTTTTTTTATTGGCTGTTTTATTTCATGTTTATGATGTTAGGTACGGGTTTCCAAGGGGAGGACAAACTCAATTTGGAGCAATTATAGGGTTATATGCAGCATTATCAGTGTTGTTAATTGCATGGAAAGGAGTACCAATAAAAGACGCTATGCCATGGATAATTGCCCAAATCGTTGTTCCCTGGGGTTTGCAAGCTGCCCTAATTAATCCAACTTTTTCATTCTTGCACTTTTGGCGTGAAACTTCTGTTTGGATAATGGTTCTTTTTACGCCTATCATATGGTACATTCTCAGTGTGTCAAGTAAGGAAGACACAATAATGAAGTGGATGAATTTCGGCTATGTTGCTTTCTTATCGTTGCTGCTTGTGCCTGTTGGAATTACTTTTATCAATGATACTTTTGGAACAGGCGGAACCACAACCATAGCCGCGGAAGTTACAGCAAAAGAAATTGTCAGCCAGTGGTGGGGAAATACTATGACATTTGCTAATGGCGCACTAAATTTTATTCCAAATTTGATAAAAGGTTCAACCGAACCATTTGAAGAAGCCCCGCCTCCCGGTTCTGGAATCGGTGCAGCACAGCAAATAGGGTTGACTCCAACTGATGAAGACCAGATTTTTAGGTCTGGAACAACTCAAAGGGCAAACATACTTTTGCGTGTTGAATCAGCAGACAGGACTACTTACAAATTCGAGACATATTGCAGAGCCGCATCTGACAGAGATAAAAACATTGAAAAGGATTCTGATGATGATGGTTTTGTGGATATCCAACACTGGACTAAAATTGGAGAAACTCCGAGATTGGCAAGCAGCAGAACAATATACTGCAGCATAGACCCCCGTAGCTATGATGAAGGTGGCACTAGGGACAATGTTGAAATGCAGTTCCTTGTAAAATACGACGTAAAGGTCGTTGGCTCATACACCACATATTTTATTGAAGAATATGTTGATGCTGATAATATCCTTCAGTCAAATTACGAGGGGGAAGCTGATTTTTTCAGAAGAAATTTTGGGCTTGACCAGGCACCTTTGTCTGAAGCAACACAGTCGCCATGCTTCATGTCAATAGATACCAACCAGATAAGGCCTCCCATAGGTGTAAGGTCTGATGACCCTCTTTATACTGTTCCATTGGTGATTGGATTTACTTCACAAGGGTTTTATGGTGACACTATAATTGACAGCATAAATAATTTGGAAATAGAAGCTCCACATGGAGTAACTGATATGGTTTGCGAAGGCGACCCAACCATAGTGCAGAAAACACCGCTCGCTGACGGAAGGATGAAATTTACTCTTGCACAGAATTATCCATTACATGGAAAGAAAATAAGGCTTGACTGCGAGGCAACAGTCGATGTCAATCCGTCTAATCCAAATCACCTTATTTGGAGTGGTGATTATGCTCAGGCAACATTTAGGGTTACTGCAACATGTAACATGCTTAACCAGAATAAGATAAACGCAAGATTGGTCAGCCCTGTAAGCGGAAGTGGTTATGGTGTAAGTTTCTCCAGGTGGCCGATTGAAGGACCGGTTACAAGTTGCTATGGTATACGTGATGATCCAACCACATCAGAATACGATGAAGAGTGGCACGAAGGTGTTGATATTGCAGGAACTGAAGAGGTGCAAGCTGTCGAAGCTGGAACGGTTGCACGCGTTTGTGATAACGGAATTAACCGCCATACATCTGACTCATGTAGCGATACAGCAGGTTATGGAATAGTTGTTATTATTGATCATACGGGTGAATTTTATACTTTTTATGCTCATCTTTCTGGAACATTGCCAGACATTGTTCCCGGATATAAAATAACTGCAGGTGAAGTAATTGGTTATGCAGGATGCACAGGGAAATGCACCGATGTTCATTTGCATTTGGGCATAGCTAATAAAGACGGAAAATTAAACAAAGCAGGAAGCATTAATGACGGAAGAGATCCCTTATGTTATCTTCCAAGAACTTCTCAGGGGGGCAGCACATGGACAGGTGTGTGTGATGAACCAAAAGGTTGTAAACCCAGAGCTGGGGGAATTCCAGGACAGGAAGGAGAAGTATTGGCTAGATTTGCAAGTGAATTAGGCATACCGCAAAATAACGCCATGGCGATTGCATTAACAGAAACTGGAGGAGAACATTGGGATGAAGATGAAAATGTCAAGATAGGAGATGACGGTAATTCCTATGGAATGATGCAGATTTATGTGCCAGCTCATCCTGAGTGTGCTGGTGTGATTCAGGGCACTTCTTGTAAGGGTGCAGTAACTTGTGCAGGCAAAACTTTGGATGATCTTTCATGCAATGTTGAAGTTGGTTTAAGACATTTAAAAGGTCTATATGGTTCATCATGTGGCGCATTTACAGGTTGGGAAGCTGCTGCTGGTAATTACAATGGCTGCTGCGCTTCTGGATGCATAATTTATTTACCAGAGTATCGTAAAAATGGAGGCACCCCATGAGAATTATTGCATTATTTGTTATTTTTACGATATTAATTTCAGGCTGCGGTATATTGGAAATTGTCGGTCTTGGTGGAAATGACAAGCCAATTGACGTTAATTACAACAGCGTCCATACAGGAGTTCAAGGTCTTGATTTTTCATTTGCTCCGGATAGACCGCAGTCAAATTACATTATTGTGCCGGCAGGAAATGACATTACTGTGCTTATTGGAATTGAAAATAAAGGCGCCTGGGATATTCCAAAAGGAAAAGGAATAATTGTGCTTAATTTTGATAAGACATATATGGATTTTCCAAACAATTTGTGGAGATTTACACTTGATGAAGAAATTGATGAAGACCTAAAAGGAAGGAGCCTTACAAAACCAAAAGGAGATACAAGTAGGAATAGCTTCAATGGCAAAATTTTTCCTCTTGAAGAGTTAAAGAAAGAAACAACAATCAATGCAATTGCATGCTATGAATATGGAACGGAATATATTTTCGATGTTTGTATAGATACAGACCCGACAAATACAAAGCCTTTGAAAAAAGCATGTGACCTGTTGCAGAACAAAAAGAAATATAACTCGATAACTTCAGGTCAAGGTGCACCTGTTGCGATAACCCAAGTTGACCAAGCCATAAGAATCACACCTGACAACAAGCTTGACATCGATTTTATAATAAAAATTAAAAATGCAGGAAAGGGCAAGATCTATGATTTGAGTGCAACACCCAATAAATTGTGTAATGAAGGTGGAGGATTGGAAGAGGCTGACAAAGTAGTGATCACAGCTGACCTTGCAGGGCTTCCTTTGACTTGCGAGACTCTTGGAGAAGGTAGAGTTTTTGTTAGAGAAGGCCTCGAAGGCATAGTTAACTGTAGGGTAACCGGCTACTCATCGACAATTGAGCCGTCATTTCTAAGCAAGCTAAAGGTAACACTTAATTACGATTATGTTGATAGCAATGGAAAGATAATTATTCTAAAGAAGGCAGGTGCAAGAGTATGAGACAATTATTAGTCATATTTTTGATTTTGACCATTTTTATCGCTGGTTGCCCAAGCGATGATTCGTCAAGTACAGGTGACAAGTTTAGGACAGGCACACAGGCGCTTGCAATAAGCTTTATACAAAACCAGCCGCCAAGCAGGATTGTGCTGCAGAACGATCAAGATTATCCTGCCGATGTAGCAATAGAACTCAGAAATCTTGGAGCAGAGGATATTGTTGAAGGTACAGGAGTGCTTATTTTTTCAGGGTATGATGGAAATCTTGTAACTTGGGGATTGCCCTCAAAATCAAAGCCCATCCCTAAACTAGATGGAAAGAGTTTCTCTAATCCGCAAGGTGGGAAAGATATAGTCCAAGTTGATGGAAACATAATTACTACTGCGATTGGAGAGGTATACAGGCCTGTTTTCCAAGTAACTGCATGTTATGATTATAAGACACAAGCGCAGATTTCAATGTGCATTGATCCTGACCCGACTGGAAAATCAACAAAACCATGCTCTGCTGCAGATATTAGTGCATCAAGCGGCCAAGGAGGCCCGATTGTGGTTACTGCAATAGACCAGGAAGCTTCTCCGGGTGAAACATTGTTTAAAATAACAGTAAAAAATGCCGGGGGAGGGGATGTATTCATAGGTGGTTTTGGTAAGTGCCTTGGAACTTCAAATGAGGGCGAACTAAACTACAGGGATTTGGATAGGGTTAATATTGAGAGCGTTTCAGTTGGAAACACACAAATTACAATCAGCTGTAAGGGTCTTGAGAATGGTGTCTTGGCGTTAACAAATGGGCAGGGAGTCTTTTACTGCAATGCAAAGTTCCCAAAAGGCTCATCTTTCCAGACGACTTTCAATGTCGTGATTAGCTACCAATACAGGACCTCGGCTTCGAAAACAATTGAAATAGTAAAGCTGTCGTAGAAAGATTTAATAATAATGCAAGGTGATAAATACCACATGAATAAGAATGTCCTTGTCTTTCTCTGTTTGCTGACAATTATTGCAGCAGGATGCACAAATGAGGGTAACACAACAGGAACTGCTTTCATAGGAGGCGACAAGGGTCTTGTAATCTCCTTTTTGCCAGGGAGCCCCCCAGATGAGGCATTTGATGCAGGGCAAAGGCCATTTGATATTGTAGTTCAACTAAATAATGTTGGAGAATATGATATTCCAGCACAAAATGTCTTGCTAAAAATCTCCGGCTTAAGCCCAAATGATTTCGGCGTCTTGCCTCAGGACCTTGTTAAAAGGCCGGCAGAAGACCTTACCAGATCACAGAAAGATCCAACCGGCGAAACAGTGATACAGGGTGCGATAACAACTACTGATTTTACAAATTTAAGATATCTTCCAACATTATCCGGTCCAACCACTTTCCCGATTAGAGTTGATGTATGCTACAAATACGGAACCAAAGCCGAATCAACGCTTTGCATCAAGGAAAATCCGCTTAATGAAAGGGAGAAGGCAGTTTGTGTTGTTAATGAAGCCAAGCCTATTGAAAATTCAGGGGCACCTGTTAAGATAACACAACTTAAGGAATTCGCCAAAGGCAAAGACCAGATAGGATTCACATTTACAGTTCAAAAAGTTGGAAACGGTCAGCTTTTCAGGCCAGGAACAGATTGCAATGCAAATACAGATAGCATAGTCGATGAGAACAAGGTGTTTGTCTCAGTTGACAGCAGGCTTTCCGGCCTAAGATGCAGCGGATTGCAGGGAGGCGCAGATACGTCTGGATATGCTGTGCTTTACGGCGGCACAGAAGGCGGAGGCGGCCTATCAAGAGCCATTACATGCACACAAGACTTGCCTCCAAGAGTTACTGCATTCCCACAATTAGTCAGGATAACTCTCGAGTACGACTATAAAGAGTTTGTATCAAGAGAAATTGTAATTAAGCACGGATAAGGTTTTTCTTTTTTGAAGAAAAAATATTATTTACCGCTCCAGACCGCGGAGGCCGAGCAAGGTAACATAGCGCTTTCATGGCCCGCACGGCCGAGAGTGCTATATTTTAATTTAATAAGACAAGTATCTATTTAGAATTTATAACGCCGACTTTTGCCAGAAATGCCTCTAATTGAATGAACTCATCGCTTCCTTCGACAAGCCTAAATTCTGCTTCTGCGCATGCAATGTAAAGCTCCATCTGCTGCTTTGGAGGAATTTTAAGGTTAAGCAATTCTCTTTGGAGGAATTTTATCATATCAAGCCCGGATAATCCATTATCATACATAACTTTTAACATAAGTTTTCTTGCTTC
>Ga0209542_10002723_pt1 | contig 39098 bp, 49 predicted proteins | sample RifCSPhighO2_01_FD_184028 | JGI IMG/M metagenome (GOLD analysis project Ga0209542, IMG submission 184028) | Soil microbial communities from Rifle, Colorado - Rifle CSP2_plank highO2_0.1 (SPAdes) (version 2) | ecosystem: Environmental > Terrestrial > Deep subsurface > Rock core/Sediment ... | reverse complement strand
AACGAGCGGCAGTGTTGAGGTCCAATATGAAACTGTTGAAATTAGCGGAGGGGCTGATGATTCGTCTGATTTTACAACAACAAGCGGCACTCTCTCGTTTGCGGGTGGTGAAAGCGAGAAATCATTCACGGTCAATATCATTGATGACAATGATTCCGGAGGTGACAAAAAATTCCAGGTCCGCCTGAAGAGTCCGACCGGCGGATCGGTTCTCCTGGTTTCCAGTACCGATGTGACTATCAAGGATGATGATATCTCCGGCGTTGTCTTGGGCAGCGGCTCACTGCGCTTCAAGCCAGACGAATATAGGATTGCAGAAGGCTCAAGCGGCAATGTCACCATTGAACGCATATCTGGGACTGCTGGCGTAGGCTCGGTGAAGGTGATGACGGGTGGAGGTTCAGCCGGCTCCAGCGATTTCACTGCGATTGATACAACAGTGACATTCCGCAGCGGCGAGTCCGCCAAAACCGTAACTGTTGCGGTAAAAGCCGACAACGTAGACGAAAATAATCCGGAGGAGACATTCTCGCTCTCGCTCAGTAATCCCGTCGGCCTCAGCATTGGCACCCCTTCCCTGGCAACGATAACAATCGACGATTAAAGCGAAATCTCAAAAGAGGCTTTCTGTCGCATGGCGGCGGGAAGCCTTTTTTAAATGGTCAGGAGGACCAGCGCGAACAGCGGTATTAGAAACAGGTGAATTCGGCTCACGAAGGGGTAACTTAGTGAAGGAAAGGCCCCCTGACAAGGCTCCAAGGACGCATTCAGGCTGCTATGGCAAGGGGTTCTCCTGAGGCCTCATCTGCCTTCTTTCATTGCAAACGTTGAGGCTTGGTTGGAACGCTTGCGTAAAATACCCTGGTCTTCCAGAAACTTTCTGATTGTACGCGGATGAATCGCGCCAAATTCATTCCGTGCAGGTTGTGTATCATGGTGGATACCCATCACTGTATATTTCCACTGTTTACCCAAATCTCGAAACACGAGCGTTGGCGAGCCCGACGAGCCCTTTTCTTTAACACCATTGTCACAAACAAAAGCCAATCCGGCGTGCGGGCGCTTGATGTCTTCAACACATTCGCGCGTCACTTTATGCTCTGCCGGCTCTACATCGTGAATATGCAAACCTTTCCCCCCGCCACTTAGCAAATGCACTGTTTGTCCGTTCTGAGGGCTATACTCTTCGTCGCATAATGCCAAGCCGGTCACTTCCAAACCTTTCAAGGCAATCGCCGGATATTCAAGCACAGCAAGATCAGGGGCATTGTATTCTTGTAAGCTAATAATCGTCGGTTGCACTTCGGAAATGCGACGGTGATTTTGCCGCGGAAAAATCAATTCAACCTGAGCTAGACCTTCGTCTTTATAGACATTATCAATAACATGATAGTTGGAAAGCATGTAAACGCTTTCAGGATGATACTTGGGGCCTTTGTCTCCATCAGTCGGCGCCTCCAAAATAAAACCACAACCGGCAGTGATTTTTCCTTGTCGAGGCCGAATAACAACTCGGAAAACAGAGCGAGCGGCGTGATCGAGCATTTGGCTTTTTTCTTTTTGTGAGGGTTCAGTTGACGGAAGCACAATGGTTGTAGATGGAGGGACAACGTCTTTCCAATCGGCTTCATGGGCACGAGCCTGATTCGTATTCAATACGCCCCACACCATCCCGCCAAAAACTACCGCAGCATAAGAAATGCGCCGCAGCGGTTTACAACGGTCCAAGATGGGCGCCACTTCCGGGGGCGGCCGGTGGTCGGGCGATCCCTCGACCATTGGCCCAAGAGTATGTGCGTTACAATTCCGAGCGCAAGGGAAATTTCCTGCGATTAAACAAACTGGAGGGCAACCACACCTACGACCACGACCGAAATACTCATCCACTGTGAACGGGTTAAGTGTTCTTTATAAAAAGCCCACGCCAGTAAAGCTAAAACGACTATCGAGAGACCACCAATCCCATTCAGAATCGCAGCCGGTCCTTCTCGAGCAGCCAAACTATAAAGACCCGTTCCCAGAAGGGTGGGCCACGAAGCCAAAGCGATGAGGAAAAAATGGCGAGCAGAAATACGTTCCAATCCTTTTCGCCAAAGAAAGCTTCTGCAAAAAATGAGAATGAGGCACGCACCAGCTATCGACGTTTCCCAAAAATAACTGCTGACAAGTGGATTGGCATTGCGACTCAGCACGATGAGCGAGAAATGGGTGACCGCCAGCGGCAGTCCTGCGAATGCAGCCAGAGCGATGCCGATACCCGTTCGGCTATCGAGATGATCGAGCTTGCTGCGCGAGTAGCCTAAAACAAGTGCTCCGCCGAGAATCACGCCCAGTAGAGCAAGTGTGACGAAAGATAACTTCTCATCAAACACCCACCAACCGATCACTGCGATTGTAATCGTTGCGACTGCTCGTACGAGCGCGCTGCGAATACCCGCAGGGAGAAAACGGATCGATGTGTTGTAGAGCGTCAGAAACACACCCCCACTCACGCTTGAGAGAAGCAGTAGAGGCCATTGCTGCCAAACTAAGAATACGTCTGCCTTGGATGCTCCTGCCAAAAGCGGAAGCAATGTGATAAAGAAAGAAACATTTCTGTAAAACGCCAGGCTCAGACCATCGATCTTCCGGGCATACCGGATGAGCAAAAAATCCTGGAACACATAGGCCAGCAGTGAGCCGACCGCAAAGAAGTAGAACACACCTGCAGTATTTCAATATTTCGGAATATTGTCTAAATAGGGCTCCAATTCTTTGTCCTTCCGTAAGCCCTTGCTACAATGCTAATGCTGATCTTTCGGGCCTCTTTCTCTAATCAAAATGTCGCGAAGGCAGGCTTTGCTTGCCTGAGCGACCACCTCGTTAGGAAGGGGCTCGTGGGGAAACCCTAGGTTTCACCACGCACAAGCCCAGGTGGTGGAATGGTAGACACGCTAGCTTGAGGGGCTAGTGGGAATTACTCTCCCGTGGAGGTTCGAGTCCTCTCCTGGGCACCATTCGACTCCGCTCACTTCGTTCGTTGCGCTCATGGTAAACCACGATCTCAATGCTCGTGATATGAGCGGAGGCGAATGACTCTGAGCGAAATACTTACTCACAGCAAGCCACTGGAACGAGAATTTAGGCGGCCTCCAGAGTTTCTTCAAAATGCCGCCGGATATCCTCCATACCATCAATCACATCCTCGCGCCGGCCAAGGACATCTGAGCCTTCGTCTTCTGAAGCTTCCTCACTGTCAAAAACATGGCTGCCTTCTTCGTCCTCAAGTGCGTCAAGCAATACATTTGGCGAGAGAACAGAATGATGTAAGTGCTTCATAATATGGAAAGGAGAAATTGGCGGCATTTTCCTCTTTCTTTTTTACTTTGCAATGGAGAAACTCTTGCCAAAAGCAGTAAGGCTCTTTTGCCTTCTGCTAGCCTAAAATCAATTTACGGTAGTCCTAGGATCTCTATACCAAACCAAGTTTTTTACGGAGTTCCCCGACTACATCTGAGATTGCCTGATTCTCTTTCGTCTCTCTTAACTTTCGAAAAGGATAGCTGGCTATTTTCCGGTAGATATTGCTTCGGGTCAGTTGCTCTATTTCCGGTGACTCATTAGGTCGGCGAACTTGCACTACTTGGCTATATTCAACCGCCGCAAGTCTCACCAGGACATCCAAAAGCCGCTCATCCAGAGGAGATGACTGAGGCAATGTATGCTCATGACGCATAACACCAATATCATTAACATCTCGAATTAATTGATTGAGTTCAGTTTCTGAGTATTGAGCGAGTTTTTGCAGAGCAGTGACGATTATATTAGCTACCTCGTCATGCTCTATTGCTACTAATGGCGATGTACCTCCATATTGAACTTGTTTTTCATAGCTCGCTTTTATGGCTCCATCAACTTCTGAGAAATCGATTCTGATTTTTTCCGGCTTTGCTGGATATGAAGAGTTCATACATTGTTAAAATAACACTAATTACTAGTAAGTCAAATATATATTCCGATTTTATCCCAGCATTTTCATCACTCTTTTTATTTCGTCGGCGCTAAATTTTTCTTTTCTCATAAATCCTTCAAGATCTTTAAGGGTGATTTTCTCTCCCCGCGTGAGCACCTTCAGCTTCTCATACGCGCCGGCCGTGCCGCGGGCCCGGAGGATGGTTTGGATGGCCTCAGCGAGGACTTCCGGATGCGCTTGGAGTTCACTGCGAACGGCCTTCTCGTCGAGTGTCAGCTTACCGAGCCCTTTCTGAAGCGCTAAAATGGCAATCAGGTGGTAGCCAAAGGCAGAACCGATGCTCCGCTGCACCGTTGAATCGGAGAGGTCACGCTGCAAGCGGCTGATGGGTAGCTTCGCGGCGAAGTGCGCGAAGAGGGCGTTACTCAAACCAAGATTGCCTTCGGCATTTTCGAAATCGATCGGGTTCACTTTATGTGGCATTGCCGAGGAGCCGACTTCGCCGCGCACGACGCGCTGGCGCAACACGCCGCGCGAAATATAGAGCCACATGTCGCGGCTAAGGTCGATAAGGATCGTATTCACGCGTTCCATGATGTGGCTCAGTTCGGCGAGATCATCGTGCGGGTTGATTTGGGTCGTGGTCGTTAATGGATCGAGGTTCAAGGATTCAACGAACTTGCGGCCGAAGGCCGCCCAATTCACCTCCGGTGCTGCGGCGTAATGAGCGGCGAAAGTACCGACCGCGCCGCCGAACTTGCCTTGCATTTTAAATTCGGAAAGTTGCGTCAGTTGCCGCTCCAGTCGTTCCACGAAGACCCAGAGTTCTTTGCCGACGGTCGTGGGCGTGGCCGGTTGGCCGTGAGTGAGACTCAAAAGCGGAACATTCTTCGCCTGGCGCGACATGGTGCGCAGATCTTCCAGGAATTCGCAGAAGACGGGACTCAAGACGTTCTTAAGCGCGCCATGAATCATCAGGCCGTAGGCCAGATTGTTGACGTCTTCGCTCGTCAGACCGAAGTGGATGAATTCGAGATGTTTCTTCAATCCCGAAATCTTGGCCGTTCGCTCTTTGAGAAAGTACTCGACGGCTTTGACGTCGTGGTTGGTAGTGCGTTCGATGGTTTGGATGCTCTTGGCGTCTTTCTCGCTAAATTGTACGACGATACGCAAAAGCGCCTGCTCCTCAGGCTTTGTAAACGGAGCGAGGGCTTTAAACTTGGGCTCGCGTGCGAGTGCGATCAAGTACCGAATTTCGACTTCGACACGAGCGCGCATGAGCGCTTGCTCACTGAAATACGGTCGCAACGCCTCGGTTTTGGCCGCGTAGCGGCCGTCGAGCGGCGAAAGGGCAGTGAGCGTCACGAGGCGATGATACAGAAGAAGGCCGCCGGATATAAGATGATCTGGCTTGTAACTTGTAACCTGAAACTTGGAACGGATGGGTTACATGTTCCAAGTTCCAGGTTTCGGGGTGCTAGGTTCAGGCCGCTTCCTCCTCCGGCTCCGATGATTCTTTTTTTATTTCTTCCTCCGCCACTTCTTTGCCTTCAAATATCTTCGTAAACTCCGTCACTGTCATTGTTTCCTTTTTCAGAAGGATTCCGGCGAGCTCGACCAACTTGTCCTTGTGTTTGCGGAGCAGAGCAATCGCGCGTTCGTACTGCTCTTGGATTGTCCGGCGAACGAACTCGTCGATTTTCTTGGCGACCTCTTCGCTGAAGTTACGCGCGATGGCCGGATCGACACCTTGGAAGATAGAACCTTGGCGTTCACCATAGGCCACCATGCCGAGCTCATCGTCGCCCATGCCATATTTCATGGCCATGTTGCGGACGATTTCCGAGGCACGCTCAATGTCGTTGCTCGCGCCAGTCGTTGTTTGACCAAACATCAATTGCTCGGCCGCGCGCCCGCCGAGCAGGCCGCAGATTTCATCGAGAAATTTAGACTGGCTGGTGGTGAACGTGTCTTCCAGCGGCAGAAACCACGTCAGCCCGAGCGCCGAACCGCGGGAAACGATCGAGATTTTGTGAAGAGGATCGCTGTCGGGACAAAGGTGACCGACGATCGCATGGCCCAATTCATGGTAGGCCGTGATCTCGCGTTCTTTCTTGGTGAGTTTCCGTGAACGCTTCTCCGGGCCGACCGTTACCTTCTCCGCAGCGTCAATAAGATCTTGCTGCGTGATGGCTTTGTGCTGGCGCTTGGCCGCAAAAATAGCCGCTTCGTTCATGATGTTCTCTAAATCTGCACCCGCGAGACCAACAGTTTGCTTAGCGACATCACGGAGTTTGACGGTCTTATTGATCTTTTTATTCCGTGAGTGCACTTCAAGGATTTTGACACGCGCCTCCAGATCGGGTTTATCCACGAAGATGCGCCGGTCAAAGCGGCCTGGCCGCAGGAGCGCTCGATCAAGCACATCTGGCCGGTTGGTAGCCGCCATGACGATGACATTAGTGCCTTGCTCAAAGCCGTCCATTTCGGTCAGGATTTGGTTCAAGGTTTGCTCGCGTTCGTCGTGCCCACCGCCGAAGCCGGCGCCGCCGCGCTGGCGGCCGACGGCATCGATTTCATCGATGAAGACGATGCAGGGCGCGTTGCGCTTGGCGCGGTTGAAGAGGTCACGCACGCGGCTGGCGCCGACGCCCACGAACATCTCCACGAATTCCGATCCGGCAATGGAGAAGAAAGGCACGCTCGCTTCACCGGCCACGGCTCGACCGAGGAGCGTCTTCCCTGTTCCCGGCGCACCGACGAGCAAGACGCCTTTAGGAATTTTGGCCCCGAGATTGAGGTACTTTTTTGGATGCTTCAGGAAGTCGACCACTTCGACCAAGTCCTCCTTGGCTTCATCCATCCCGGCCACATCCGCGAAGCGGGTTTTGACCTGGCGCGCGTCCGCCACGCGCGCTTGGGACTTCCCGAAGGAAAGGGCTGTGTTTTGCGTGCGGGCAATGCCGCGGAAGAGCCAAAAAATACCGGCGACAATAATCAAGAAGAAGAGGATGTCCGGCAGGGCGGCCGTGAGCATGTGCACAGATTCCAGATTCTCGATGTTCACGATGGTCGGATTGGCGGGGTCATTCCAGCCTAGATCGGCAATACGTTCGCCGGCTTTATACGATTTCAGCACGCCGGTGCCGCTCTTTAAGGTTGCATAGACGTTGTTATCGCGGATGAGAATCTCGGAAAAGAGTTCTCCGTGATACCCCGCGTTGATCTCGCTCAAAGGGACTTCCTTGGCTTCACGCAAGCGCCGCTCTGCCTCTTGATCGGGCTTGGTTATGTTTAGAATTGCCCAGAGGAGCAAGCCACTGAGCACCAACGTCGAAAACAGCCATTGAGAGCGGCTGCGCGGTGGTCGGGGAACGGGAGAGGGGGCCATAACGGAGAATCAGATTAGCTGGAAGCAACTGAAGCGTCACCAAAAAACTGGTCAACCTGGAACTTGGAACTTGCAACTGGTTGTCTCAAGTTCCAGGTTCCAAGTTCCATATATTCAAGGTATTCCCAGGCCTTCAGTTTCGCTATTCTAGACGCATGCCTGAGTGGAAACGGTTGTTGCATCATCCATTGCTGCTGCCTCTTCTTTTTGTCACGGCGGCTTCATACGTCACATACGTGCACGATTACACCAGCCCTGCGCAGCTCTTTTGGGATGAGAATTACCACATTGCCTCCGCCCAAAAGTACTTAAACGATACATTCTTCATGGAGCCGCACCCGCCGCTCGGAAAACTGATGATTGCGTTAGGGGAAGCGATCATTAGTCCAGCGGGGAACGGTGAGGCCGACCAGTTTATCGATACCGATTACGCGCGCGACTTGCCGGCTGGATTTTCTTTTGCCGGCTATCGGCTCTTTCCGACGCTGCTGGCGTGGTTCATTGCGCCGCTGCTCTTTGGTTGTTTCTATTTCATAACCCGGAAACCGATCGAGTCGATGCTGCTGAGCTCGCTCTATATCTTTGATAATGCGCTCATCGTACACAGCCGTTCGGCCATGCTGGAATCGACGCTGCTTTTTGGTGCGGTCACAATGATTTTTGCATTCCTGTGGTTATGGCAACGCCACCAAGCCCGGCGAACACTCATTCTAGGTTCCCTTCTCTTCGGTGCAGCTCTTGGTTGGACAATCTCCACCAAAGTAAATGGGTTGATTATGATTCTGCTCATACCGCCGTTACTCTGGCGGCTGCGACGGCCGACTGACATTGCTCGGTTTCTGAGTCTGCAAACAGTAGCCTTCATAGTTGTGTACTTGGGAATCTGGCAAATCCATTTTGCGTTGGGCGGTACCGTGAATCCCAAACTCCCGGACAACGGTTACTACCAAGCATCCGATGAATTGAAACAAGTCCTCGACGCCGGTGAAGCCGGCGCCCTGCGCCATTTCCCGCTGACGTTCTCTGATCACTTCGCATTTTTGCCTCACTACCAACAAGGTGTACCGCGGCTTGATGTCTGTAAGAGTGATGAAAACGGGAGCTACCCGCTCTTCTGGCCCCTCGGTGCGAAGACTATTAATTATCGATGGGAGACGCCCGACGGCGAGGTATACCGTTACCTGTATTTAGTGGTGAATCCGGTGGTTTGGTTCTTTGGACTGGCTGGCCTGGTACTCGGCGTCAGCCTGTTGGCAGCGCACTTGTTCCTGCGTTTGGAAAAACCGGTGGAGCGGCCGTTACTCATCGCGACTTTCCTCGCGATGTATGCGGGATACATGTTTGTCATGTTCCGGATTGATCGCGTGCTCTACTTGTATCACTACTTCATTCCACTGGTGTTCAGCTTCATGGTATTCGCTTTGGCGTTCATGGAACTATCAAGATTATGGAAATGGAAGATTACGGAACAAGGTCGGATCATTACGTTGCTGACGATGACCGTACTCATTATAGGCTCATTCCACTACTACCGACCACTGACATATAACGAACCGATCAGTGATGCTGCCTTCCAACGCCGTTCACTCCTGCGCCTGTGGGATTTACAATGTGTGAACTGCGAAAGAAACAGCGTACTGTTTGAGAAGACGTGCTCGTAGCCAGTAGAATTAAGACTTCTGAGCTTCAGTAATTAATTTGATAACTTCAGCCGGACGGACACAAGGACCAGCGTGATTTCCATCAAACATCGCCACTTTCATCTGCGGGTTCAGAGGCATTATTTTGTCATTAAAATAATCTCGACAGTGGGTAACGTCATCCGATTTGCCCGACACAACTACAATGCTCCCACCAGGACGCACTCTGGCTTGCTTCCAATATGGCGAGGGCTCGCAGATACGCTGTAAAAGCGCGGCCATAATATTTTTTCTCATCGCAAACTGCTCTTGATCTTTAGGCCCCACTTTACCGTGTGTTAATACTTGGACAGCCATGTTACTGGGATGGCGAAGATTCTCTTTCATTTCTTTTAAAAGACCCGTCCACAGCTGGCGCTTACTTTGGGCAACCGAACTAGCCGGATTGATAAGCACTGCATTTTGGACACGATTGGCCAATTGCGGCTCACGAGCCAAAATTTCTGCGATGATAGGAGCTCCCGTGGAAATACCCCATAGTTCTATTTCGGGTTCATCTACAGTTAGTTTTTGAATGGCTTCTGTAAAAAAGCGTGCATGTGGCTCAAAGGTTGCCGAACGTTGCACTGCATCCGAAAATTTTGCATCAGCCTTTCCCACGTAAGATTCGGGATGACCGATCACGATCGTCTTCCGACCTGACTGAGCTAATTCTTGAGCGACAAAATCCACACATGCTAGATCATTGGAAATGCCTGGAATGAGAACGATAGGCGCGCCATGTTGTGATTCATTTTTTTTTGGAGGATTCAACACTGTAAATTGCGCTGCAGCTGATCCAATATCAGGTGTATAAACATTAACTTCGCCTTGCTGAAGAAATTGTCGTAGGAGTTCATCACGATCGTGCGCTTCTTCAAGAATTTTTTTGCGTTCGTTCCGATCAGATGTGGATCGAAATAAATTATAAAGCCTTGCCCGTGCGTACCGAAACGAAAGCGGTCGCTCTATTTTATTCTCCGAATCTAACCGCGCTCTGCTTTTTCTGGTAACCGCACCGAGTAGTCGAAACAGTCGTTCGAAGGCGGCACTGTCGATCGCATTTTTCTCGGGATAGCGTTCCAATGCTTGAAGTTCAGAGAGGGTGGTCTCGGCCTCGGTTTTTTCGGGTATAAATGCCTGTTCTAGCATGTTTATATTATAACACTTTCTCAATAAATATCTATAATTTACGCTGATGTTCTTAGCCGCCACAAATCCCGAAACATTTTCAGAATCACGGAAATTTTGGCTCCCGTCTGGGCTCCACGTAAACGCGGATAATGATTCACAAATACCTGTTTCCATTTGATGCCATTTTTTTTGGCCCGGTAGAAGAGCTCACCATTAAAGAGCGCGCCGGTCGCCACCTGCGGTCGGATAGTTGGCCAGATTGATTTCTTAAACATCTTCATGGCACAGTTAATGTCCCGGACCCAAACGCCGAGGATGACGAGCACGAGGAGTGCGTACATTTTTGCATTGAGGCGCCGCATCAGCGGGTCGGCCCGCTTGATCTTGCGCCCCGTGATGAGGTCGAAGCGGTCCGCCCATTCGACCAGCCGCCGGAAATCTTCGGCTTTGAATTGGTGGTCGGCATCCATGAACGCGACCCATTCTTTGGTCGCGGCGTCGCAACCCGTGCGAACGGCGCTGCCATATCCCTTATTTGTTTCATGATGGACCACGCGCAGACGCGGGTGCGTCTTGGCGAGTTGATCGAGCAGAGCGCCAGTACCGTCGGATCCGCCGTCATCGACGGCAATGATTTCACCGTCAATGCCGTCGGCCGAAAACCATTGTTCAAGATCAATGATTACAGCCTCCACATTCTCGGCCTCGTTATAGCAGGGAAGGGAAACAGACAGATGCATATCTACAGGATAGCGAAGCTGGAAATCTGGGAACACCATTTGAGGTCAGAAGGTGAACCTCAAGACCTCCTGACGTTTAGACCTTCTGACCTCTTTAGAGTTTAAGGGTACCAAGCCAGACTGCACGTCACTTCGCCCGTTGGTAAAGAATCCGTCCAAAGAACCTGACCGACTTCACCTTGCAGCGGCGGCTTTGCCTGCTGATGTTCTTGGCCACGATGTGCCATCAGCACTGCGTATGGACGCTCTTTGGGGTGATCTTGAACAAAGACGTAGTGTGGAAAATCTGTTTGCGGAAACAGCAACCGATACCGCAGATGTAAATCTTGCAAACTCGCCAGCTGGATTGGGTACGCGTAGATCAATGTTTCTGGCTCAAGGTATTGCGGTAACACCTGGACGCCTTTATTCATGCAAAGACCGTTGTAATCGCCGATGTTTGTTCTATACGAAACTAGTTTTCTGAGCGGGCTTGCGTACGCGTACGAATAAATCCCCCATTGTCCATACGACCACAGTGATGCGACCACACATAAGCCAGCCAGCCAGCGTTGCCAGAAGTCAGCTAAACGCGACAGACCCAATGCGCCCAGCAACATCAATAATGGATAGAGAAACAAGATATGCCGATCTTCATCGTATAATGTCGGTCGAACGACCATGATGGCAACCCAGGCGAGAAGGATGACCAGCGCAATCCACTGTTCAACATTCAGCTTGATCACCCCAAACGTCGTTGGTACTCGGAGATGCGGACGATCTCGGCGTGAGAGGCAAAGAAGAATCAGCCCCGCGAGCATCACGATCAACACCAGTGGCTGCGTCTGAACAACTACCCAGGGAAGTGCATACCACCAGGGCAACTCCGTAGTCGTGAGAGATGTGTTAAATAAATAAACCGTGCTCTGCCAGGGGACATTGGCAAATTCCACTGCCTGCGTCACTACATCATCCGCTCCCCAGTACCAAACGCGCGGGTTGAGTGCGGCGAAGACGATCACTGCACTCAGAAGAGGAATGGCGATCAAGCGCACGCGTTGTAGCAGACTGCGGTGCCGACCGATGAGCGCCCAAAGAATCAAGAACCCTGCCACCAAGACCGCATGGAGGAGCAGCGGCACGCGTACTACGAAAGGCATCATGCTGACGACACCTAGGAGGATGAGCGTCGTAGTCTTCTGGCGATGCTCGAGCAAATCTCGCACGAGCAGCCAGAGGCCGAGGCTGACCAGTAAAAAAATCATCGCCGCGGGCATGTCTTTCGGATTAAAGAGTGCGTGGCCGCCTAGACGGATCAAGCCAAAGAGCATGGCCACCGCCAAGGCGGCGGTGGCGCGGCGGTAACCAACTTTCCAGAGCAGAACATAGAGTGTGTAGAGTCCTGTCAAATACAAACACACATTTAAGGCATGCCGCACCCAGTAGGGCGAAGTAAGAGTGTAAAATAAAAATTCTGTCTGTAATCCCAAGAAAAACTCCCATAGCGCCGCATACTCACTAAACCACACCACATCCCCCCCCAGCAGCCCATATGTGTGAACCAAGTTCACGCTGTGCCGGTAGCGCGTCGTGTCATCCCAAAAATGCGTCCCAGACGATGTCACCATGAAACCGATTACAAGAGCGATCAGGGCAACCGTGACAACTGAGCCAAGCGACGGCTTCAGGATGAAGTAGTCTCTCAGTGACTGTAGCCGCTTCCGTAAAGAGATCTGGAAAGTCTGCAAATCAGCTATAAGATACATGAGTCCGAACGCATGCAGTTATCAGTCATCATTCCGGTCTATAACGAAGCCGGCGCCATTCTGGCGCTGGCGGCCGAGCTGACGGCTGTCCTTACCGACAATGGTGGAGAATTTGAAGTGATTTGGATCGATGACGGCAGTACCGATGAAACGCCGGAGCACTTGCGCCGCGTCACAGCTTGGGATGTTCGTCACCGCGCGTACCGCTTGGCGCGCAATAGCCGCAAAAGCGGCGCGCTCCAAAGCGGTTTTGCGCTCGCTCGCGGCCTGACCATCGTGACGATGGATGGTGACGGGCAGGATGATCCAGGTTCATTGCCTACGCTCCTGCGAGCGCTGGACGAAGGCGCAGATGTCGCAGTTGGTTGGCGACGGGAACGCTCTGATCCTTTAGGGAAGCGCCTCTATTCCGCAATATTCAACCTGTTAACAAGTCTCTGCCTGGGCCGCCGCTTTCACGATATGAATAGCGGCTTTAAAGCCTTTGGGCCGGCGGCAGCGGCCGCGGCTAGTTTCCCCGGCAGCCTTTACCGTTTTGTGCCGCACTTGTTAGCTGCTGCTGGTTACAAGGTGCAAGAAATTGCGGTCCACCACCGGCCGCGCCTCACCGGCCGGACAAAATTTACGCTGCGGCACCGCTGCCGCGCGCTCATTGATTTGCTGACGGTGACATGGTTGATCCGGTATCGACAGACGCCACTGGCGCTTTCGCTGCGAACGAGCGGCGTACCGGAAGATCAAGGCACATACCCCGCCGCTCTGGCTGCCTCGGCCGAAGGAAAGTACACCCGGTTTTGAGGCACGATGCGCTCTCCACCAGCTGAGGTGACAGGATAATATTTTTTGCCGGTTTTCGAGGCGACAAACTGCATCCCCGGCGGCACGATGACGGTGATTTCATTCGTCAGGAGCGCTCCGCCCGGCACGGCGAAGGCACCGCTCGCCGCCGGCAGCACGAGCGCGCCGTTGATGAAAAGACGCGCGCCGCTGCTGACACGTCCATGGACAAGGCCATTACGGATACCATCGACTTGCACCACAGGAATGAGTGGACGCGTATCTGGCACGAGGCGGATTGGTGGTACATCCGCCGCCGCCAGTCGGATGGTAACGATGCGGCCACTGATGTAACCAAACGTGGCCGCCAACAAGATGACACTGGCCAGACCCATCAATTCGGCCTTAGGAGAAACATGTGAACGCGACATAGTTATCGTAAACGGAATCCAATCGAACGTCTTTTTCTCTTAGGTGGCTGCATCAATTGACGGATGGCGTCAAAGACAATTTTGAACTGACCTTCATACCTACGTTCTAATTGGGCCAGCTTGCGGCCAAATTCGCGATGCTCGGCCAGAATGCGGCGCAATTGAACAAATGCGCGGACAACCTGGACGCTCATTTCTATAGCCAATGGTGTATTGAGTACGCTCGCCGCCATCACAGCACCATGTTCTGTGAACGCATGAGGTAAAATGGCTGAGTACTTCATCTTTTCCAGGTGGTCGCAATTTGCGACCACCTCTGCCAGCTCATTTTTCGTCAATTGAAAGCGAAAGTCCTTGGGGAATCTTTTGTGATTGCGGCGCACTTGCTCGTTCAAGCGCTTTGTCGTTACTCTGTAGAGCGCCGCTAAATCACTATCAATAATGACACGCTGACCACGCAATAAAAGGATAAGAGTTTCAACCGGCAAGGGCGTTGAAGTGGACATAGCGTATATCCATTGTTCCATTTCATCATTGTTGAAGAAGCAATGAAGCCATGCAGCAATGGAACGCTTCTCAATTTATCCCTTCGGCAAGAGCTAACATACGTTCTTATCCGGAGCCGAACGCGGTTGCTTCAAACAAGAAGACCGATAGAATTCGTTCGTGCTGCGACCTGAGGATCTCCGGCCGTATCTGGCTTCCGCATTGGAAGAAACGAATTTCCAGGGCCTGGGTGAAAAATACCGCGGCAAAGTGCGCGACGTGTACCGTCAGCCGCAGAAGCGGCGACAGATTTTAGTTGCCACTGACCGCCAATCCGCCTTCGACATCAATTGGTGTTCGATTCCCCTGAAGGGCCAAGTCCTCAATCAGTTGAGTCTGTGGTGGTTTGATCAGGTAAAAGATGTGATGCCGACGCACGTGATTGCCTCACCCGATCCGAATGTGACTATTGCGAAAGATCTGAGCATGTTGAAGGTGGAAATCGTTGTGCGGGCGTACCTGACTGGCTCCAGTAAAACGTCGGCTTGGATGAACTACGACGCTGGAGTCCGGCATTTTTGCGGCAATGTGTTGCCAGAAGGGATGGTAAAGAATCAGCCGTTCGCTCACCCGATCATCACGCCGACCACAAAAGGCGAAGACGATGAACTGATCGATTCGGCTGGAATTCTGGAGCGAGGCTTGGCAACGAAAGAGCAATGGGCAGAGATCAGCGCCAAGGCGATGGCGGTCTTCAAAAAAGGGCAGACGATCGCCGCCGGCCGGGGCTTGATTCTCGTCGATACAAAGTACGAGATTGGCCTCGATGAGAACGGCACACTCACGCTCGCCGACGAAGTGCATACACCGGACTCTTCGCGGTATTGGATTGCCGAGACATACGAAAAGCAATTCAAGACCGGTCAGGAACCGGAGAGCCTGGATAAAGAATTTTTCCGGTTGTGGCTCCGCGAGCAGGGGTTTGAATATGGCGATAAATCAACCTGGCCGAAGATTACGGATGAAGTCCGCCTGATGTTGGCTGCGAAATATATTGATCTCTATGAACGGATGACTGGGAAAACCTTTGCCCTGCCGAAGGATGCCGATACGGCTAACCGGATTGAGCGAAATCTGAGTGACTACGTCCTGAATTAATCAAAGTTCTAGTTTCCACCCCATTTTGACTTCGTTTTCTTTCGCGAATCCCTCGGGAACTTCCAAGGCAAACTTCGCTTGGGATTGTGATTCATAGAGAGGACAGGGATCATCCACACACGGAGGCATACTGACTGAAGAAACGAAATCACCCGCGGCATTAAAGAAAATGATATCCAGCGGAATCAACGTGTTCTTCATCCAAAACCGCATGACTTCCGGCTGTTCCGAGATGAAAAGCATGCCGTCAAACCGACCGATTGATTGTCGGTACATTAATCCGCGCTGACGTTCCTCCTGCGTCTCCGCCAATTCCACAGTAAGGCGCGTGCGGTTCCCCTCTTTATCCAGAAGATGAATAACCGCTGTCCGCCGGCCTAAACCAATAGCCAGGCCAACAGCAGCGATAATAAGAGCCAGGATGATGATTTGGTCGCGCTTCATGTGTTGCGTAGAGACGCAATGCTAGCAGCGCGGTCGGCCGCCCGGAAGATGAAACTGCCGGCAACCAGGTTATTGGCGCCCGCTGCAATACACTGCGGCGCCCATTTATCATCAATACCGCCGTCCATCTGGATCATCAGGTTAGGATACGCAGCGCGTGCCTGCTTCACCTTTTCCAAAACATCCGGAATAAACGACTGCCCGCCGAAACCGGGATCAACGGACATAATAAGAAGGAGATCAACATCGGCCAGTACACTGACGGCTTCAAGGGGTGTCTCCGGTTTGATGGCAACGCCCGCCGTTGCGCCGCCATCGCGAATTGCTGCGATCAAGGCCGCTTGCGTTTCCGCGTCATTAGCGGCTTCGGCGTGGAAGGTGATATGGTCGGCGCCGGCTTTGAGGAATTCCTCGATGCGATCTTCGGGGTTACTGACCATGAGGTGAACATCGAGTGTAAGTTTGGTTTCGATCCACTTGACGACAGGTGCGCCGAAGCTGAGGTTCGGCACGAAGTGCCCATCCATCACGTCTACCTGAAGCCAGTCGGCATATGGCTCCACGCTCGCGATTTCTTCGCGGAGCCGGCTGAGGTCGGCCGCCAAAATTGAAGGCGTTATTAAAACCCTACTGCTCATGTGCCAATCCTACACGACCGCCTGCACATTGCTACATTGTTCAATTGCTCCATTGCTCGCAAGCGAACCGCATGATGCCAAACGCTTTGCGTAGCAATGGGACAATGTAGCAATGGAACAATTTATCAAGGTTCCAGATCATTGATTCTCTTCTGGTGCCGCCCCCCCTCAAACTCAGTGGCTAGAAAAATATCCGTGAAGCGCTTCGCGTCTTCAACCGATGTGACGCGCGCACCCAGACTCATGACGTTGGCGTCATTATGTGTGCGCGCCAGGCGGGCGGTTTCGTCGTTCCAGACGACCGCCGCGCGGATGCCGCGGACTTTGTTGGCGGCCATGGCCTCGCCGTTGCCGCTGCCGCCGAAGATTATGCCGGGGCAACGTTGTTCGAGGACGATGGCGCAGCCTTTACGGATGATCGGCGGGTAGTCGTCGTCTTTGTCTTCTTTGAAGGCGCCGGCATCCATCACATCAATGCCTTTACTGATGAGATGCGCCTTGATCGCTTCCTTTAACGAAAATCCGGCGTGGTCGGCGGCCAAAACTACGCGAGCAGGCAATTTCATTGTAAACATCCTAAACTGGCAAGCAGCCAAAGTCACTGGTCGCTAGTCACTTGACCAGTGACCAGTGACAAGCGACCGAAGGGTTTCTATAGTGAATGTATGCCTCCCCGCCCCCTTATTGCCGCTAACTGGAAGATGAACTCGATTCCGAAGGGCGCTCTTGATCCTAAGTCGCCCTACCGAACTGAGGGTGGCGCGGATGTGTGGGTATTTCCAACCTTTCTGGATATACAAGCCTGCATAGAAGCGAAGCTGGTGGTGGGTGCCCAGCACGCTTCGGCGGAAGACGAAGGTGCTCACACCGGCGACGTCAGTATGCGAATGCTCGCCTCGCTCGGTTGCCGCGCCGTGCTCTGCGGCCATTCCGAGCGGCGGCAGGATCACGGTGAAACGAATGAAGACGTGGCCGAGCAAGTCGCCGCTGCGCTAGACGCGGGCCTGCATCCGATTGTCTGCATCGGCGAAACCGCCGCCGAGCGGAAGACAAAGAAGCACAAGAAGGTTGTAGAGGCGCAGATGGCCGTGCTGCCCCTCGGGTCGGATATTACGATTGCCTATGAACCTGTCTGGGCGATCGGTACCGGTCAGACGGCGTCACCAGCCGAAGCCCAAGAGATGCATGCCTACATTCGATCATTGCTGCCAGAAGACATGCGCTCAAAAATTCGCATTCTCTACGGCGGCTCAATCAAACCGATCAGCGCCGCCGCGCTCTTCCGCGAACCCGACATTGATGGCGGACTCGTCGGGGGCGCCTCGCTTGATCCGGCTATGTTTGCGGAAATCGTGAAAGCGGCCGAGAGCGCAGAAACCTGAAAGCCTGTTAAACCTCCTAAACTTACTAAACCTGCCAAACCTTTCAAAAAGAGTTTAGAAAGTTTAGAAGGTTTAGGAGGTTTCCGATACACTGCTGGTTATGGAATTCATTGGTGGTTTCGGCCTTCTCGTTCCCCTTCTGGTTGTCGCAGTTATTTTTATCAAACAAATCAACCAATATGAGCGCGGTATTGTCCTGCTGATGGGCAAATACCAGACAACGTGGAATCCGGGCTGGAAAATTCTGATTCCGGTATTCCAAAGACTTATCAAAGTCGACATTCGCGTGAAGGCTGTGGACGTTCCCGATCAAGAAGCGATCACGCGCGACAATATTCCGATCCGGATTAACGCGGTCATTTACTTCCGCGTGAATAACGCCGAAAAGGCGGTCTTGGAGGTTCAGGACTTTTTCTACGCCGTCTCGCAGTTGGCCCAAACCACAATGCGCAACGCCGTCGGCGAAGTGACGCTGGACGAACTCCTTTCGAACAAGAAGGAAATTAGCGAGCGCATCAAAAAGACAGTTGATGCCGCCTCCGATCCATGGGGCATCGACGTCCAGAGCGTCGAGCTGAAAGATATTGTCCTGCCGGAAAGTTTGAAACGAACCATCGCGAAGGTCGCCGAAGCGCAGCGCGAAAAACAGGCTGTAATTATTAGTTCTGAAGGTGAGGTTGCGGCCGCCAAAAACATGGCCGAAGCCGCGCATACACTCTCCTCCCAATCCGGTGCACTCCACTTGCGGACACTACAAAGCATTAATGACTTAAGTTCGGATCAAAGTAACACGGTCGTCTGGATGGTTCCCGTCGAAGCGCTTAGGGCGCTCGAAGCTTTGGCGAAGAAATAGCATAAGGGCGGGAAGGATGGCCTGCCCGGCGTAGCCTTGTCAATTGGTCTAGAAACACCGGGCGAAGTCGGGCGAGGCCCGGCGTAGCCGTGCTGATTGGCCACGGTAAACAGAGGGCGAAGTCGGGTCCCGGTCGAAGCGCTTAGGGCGCTCGAAGCTTTGGCGAAGAAATAAGGGGTAGCCCTAGGAACGTCAGCGCCAGCTTGACAATGAACCCTGTCATCAGGACAAGCCCCAGCTGCCACGTCATGGCAACGAGTAAGCCGAGCGTAAAGGGCGGTAAGAAGATCATTTGTTGCAGCACGCCAAAAATAACAAATGTGCCGATCATCACCGCCAGCGTCATTAAAATCGCTTGGCTCGTGATACTCCACCAATGGCCACGCGTCCGCTCGTAACTCAGACGCGCGCTGGCCATGATGCCTTTCTTTTCTTGGAGCAAGATGACGGGCGCAAGTACAAAGCGAGGTCCGAGCAGCAACGCGAACAGGGGACCAATGAATGGAAGCCAACTGAACGTTCGTATGACTATCCACAGAGAAACACCGATTAATGGCAGAAGGTGTGTCCGCAGATTCCTCCACACCTCAACTGGAGTTGTTACTTCTGAAACAGCTTGGACAAAGTAGAAATGAAAACTCAAAAGCATCACGAGCATTTGCACAACAAAAAGCAAAGCGAGGAGTGGCAGTAATGTCGTGAACATCTCGATAGTTTGTTGTGCTGCGAGCTGATCGCGTTCCTCTTGAGGCATGTCTTCCAGTTCTTGAAGGAATGCATCTTGTAATTGCATTAATTCATTGAAGGCCTCTTCATCACCATCTCGAGCTCGCTGCAACAATTCTTCCACTTGAGCGGGGTCGCGCCCCAGCCCATGCCAAAGGTTGGCTTCTTGAGAGGCAATTTGCCGCCCCACAAACTGCGAGACAACGTTCATCAATAATGCGAAGGCGACAATGCCCGTGAGCACTGCCGGCCACGCTCGCTGAATATTTTTGGCAGCTGCTGAAAGTAATGTGGTAAACCGGAGCGTTGTGGCTCGAGCCATGGACGTATCGTAAAGGAGCAGCCAGTAAATGTCACTGCCATGCCACCTTGTTCGTCACCTCGTCCCTTCGTAATTCGGAAGTACGAGGTGACGAAGGACGAGGTAACGACGGGCAGAGAATCATGGTTAATTTCGTACCCACGTACCTCCGCCCACATTTTTAGCGCCGCCTTGCAGTTCCATCATGGTGAGGGCGGCGTTGACCGTGCCAGCATCAAGCCGGCTGCGATCAACAATATCGCTCGCTGATTGGGGTAACGATGTGAGCACTTCCCACACCGCCGCTTCGACTTCGTCGCGTGGCGTGTAGCTCGGCCGACCGGGATCTGGCGCAACGATCCCGAGATCACGGAGCAAATCGTCCGCCGTAGTCAGTAAGGTGGCTTGCCCACTCGCAATCAGACGGTGGCAGCCCCCGTAATTGGGATCGAAGATTTGGCCGGGCACGGCGTAAATATCGCGACCATATTCCAGCGCCAATTCTGCTGTAATGAGCGCGCCGCTGCCCACGCCGGCTTCGAGAACGATGGTGGCCCGGCTCAAGCCGGCGATGAGGCGGTTCCGGGCGGGAAACGTGTATTTATCCGGCGGCGCTTCCAGGGGAAATTCGCTCAGGAGTAAGCCACCGCGGTCGACGATTTCCCCCGCCAGCATGGCGCTGCTGCGCGGGTGGATCATGGCGAGGCCGTGCGCCAGCACCGCCACGGTGCGGCCGCCGGCCCGCAGGGTACTGCGGGCAACTTCAGCATCGATACCACGGGCTAGGCCGCTGACTGTCACTACACCGGCGCGGGCAATTGGTTCGACGATATTCTCGCACACGCGCAAACCGTAGCGGCTCGTTTCCCGAGTCCCGACCACGCCGACACAAGGTTGATCGAGGGCAGTGAGATCGCCGCGGTACGTGAGGAAGACCGGCGGATCCGGGATCGTCCGCAGGGCTTTGGGGAAATCATCGCCTTCAATGCTAAGGAGTGTCAGACCGTGCTTCTCGAGTCCGGCTGCATAGACATCAGGTTCAAAACTTCGAAGCAGCTTCATGGTCCGTTCGATCGTTTCCGGGCGACAGCCCAGCCCTTTTAAGACTCGATCGTCTAGCGCTGCGAGCGCCGCGTCCAAGTCACCGTAGACTTGGAGAAGGGCGTCGTAGCGGCGCTTACTTAGAATGCCGAGCGCTGACCAGGTCAGCGCGGCGTCACGGGTGGTCATACAAGTAGCCTATTGCTACGCAAAAACAAAATGCAGCGCATAGTTTCAGATCTGGCATAATCTTCTTGTTAAGCCAGCTGAAAAAACGAAAAGTGAGTTCCCTTTCCACATAGAACCTGCCCCGTTAACGAAGTTTTATTTGATAAATTTCATTCGTCCCTGCTTTTCCGATAACAAGGTTATAATTGATGGCATTTTCCGGTACTTCATAAACTATGAAACCAGTTTCGGGAATGCTCGGTGCTAAATTTCTAACATCTAAATAATTTTCGATATTTCCAATGGTGTCTGCGTAAGCATCAAATTCTCTTTCTTGATCATCAATCAGAATAAAACCCTCCGGGAAAAAGGAATATGAAGAATTTGTAGTGTTAGCAACTGTCATATCAATGATAACAAACTTAGCGCCCTGTCCAGCCACAGTAGGTGTTCCAAAACCACCACTCAAGCTTGTCTCTTCTTTGACGCTATTAACGGTAAAACTTATTGTCGCAAGTGCTACCTCCTGTCCGACCTCTTTATTAATAAAAACACTTTCCTCTTTATTTAGTGGTTCAGAGTCAAAATCATTAGAAAAAATATTAGATACTTCGCTTAAAGTCTGTCGGAGCTGATAGGCTTTAAATTCCATTCCTACAAAAAATCCAAGGATAAAACTCACAATAATAGAAACAGAAACGATAATGGTTTTTTGATGCATGTGGTTACTTTATATAATTCAACGTGGAAAGCCAACAGAGACAAACGGTCAAAATTCCATAAATGGAGCAACTGCGGGCATCGAACATACTATTTTAGCCACAAACCGCTGCCAGCGCCGCTCGTACGTCTCCCGAGTAACCGGGAAGTAAATTCTGGAGGTCGATATCCCGCTCCTGCAAAAAGGCCACCATCTGTTCATACGTGGTCGCTTGGAAAACTTCCATGGGAGTGAGGTGCGGATCCCACTGGAAGCCAGCAATGCGAGTCGGCTCTCCCCACGGCTGCCGTTCTTCAATCTCCCTGACAATATTTCTGTAAAGTTCACGCTTCATCAATTCAATACCCCCAAAAGCTTCAGATACCGCCGCTGGTTTAGATTCGATTCCCATGAGGACCTAATCTCGCGAATTCAAACCACCTTGGCAATAAAAAGGCTTCCGAAGACTGGCTTTGCCAGTCTGCCCGCCCGAACGTACCGTCCGGTACGGGCGGGGAGCGACTCCATTTAGGGAAGGAAAGCTCATGAGAGAAAAACCGTAGGTTTGTCTCTCATGACTCTGGAGCCATCTGCGGGAATCGAACCCGCGACCTACGCGTTACGAGTGCGTCGCTCTACCAACTGAGCTAAGATGGCGTGCGGCGATTATCAATTATGAATTTTTAATTATCAATCGATTGCAGCCCTTTTCGCCGCTTATAAAGTCGCTTTTATCTCTTGTTCCCCCTCCGCATCCGGCGCGGATACGGTGATACGGTCATCTTCGTCGCGAATGATAAAATAACGCGTTCCAGCGCCATCCGCCGCCGACGGATCATGCGGCATTTCAGGCAGAAAGTCTGGCAGCGTGGCCGAGAAATCCAGTAGGTCTTCGCACTGTGCGTCAAAGCGGCAAATCTCTACCTCTGTTCCACTGGGAATATTTGAAGGATAACCTCCGTGTTCCACTTCATATTGGCGCAAGGCTTCAGCGATGACCTGTACATCACGCTTCCGCACTTCATTGCGGGCTTTGGCTTGTGTATTGAGGCCAGCTTTGATGCGCCCGCCGATATTGAGAACGTTTTTCACGCCTTCCAGAAATCCAGCCGCTTGCGCGCCTGATGCTGCAACCGCTTGCGCTTCTGACGCTGGCATAGCTGGTAGCGATTCATCAGTCATAATCTGACAACGCATTTTGACGTGTCCAATCACCTCCACGCCGCTTTTGATCGTATAGGTATCAGAAATTTCATCAAAGGTGTTGCCATCACTTCTTTCCGTGCAGTCGGTGGTGCCATTGCCTGTCGTTTCCACTTCCCAAGGATCCGGGCAAACAATGGTGCGCTGTGCACGGACTACATGGTTCCCGTCCTTTTCTTCTTCCAGGATCGTCATTGGTGGTAGATCACAGGTCACACCGGCTGAAAACGTGACAGTAAAAGGACTACCTGGTGTTAGCAGACGCACCCGACCATCTGTCTGGGTAGCATCATCGAAGAAAATAACTTCCCAGGAATAACGATCTTGATTCACGATACCGCTCAGAAATGTATTTAGCTTATCGGCAGTCGTGACAATGGCCGGCGGAGCGCCGTGAAAGTTCTCGTTCGTGTCGCCTCGCCCAAAGAGAAGGTAGCTGCCTGTAAGCAGCAAAGAAATAACTAAAACGGCTGTCAGGCCACCATGAACCACTGCACTCACGCCACGCCCTTTAGCGGCAACATGCGGTTGTTTGGGTCGCGAGAAGAAATGCTTTTTTTGTGGTTTTGGCTTCTCCGGCAAGACTGAGAAGAGTTCCAATGAGGTGCTGGGATTGTTATCAGCCAAAATTGTGTAGGCTGGCTCTTCTGATTCGCGTTGCCCAGTCGGCAGCGCGGCAACGGGGACTGGAGCCGCCACAGGTTCAACGCTGTAGATTTGGACCGGTTGATCGGGCACCTCCATCACCCGTAAACCACTCGCTACTTGTGAGGGTTCAGGTCTTGGGACAACCGCAGGTGGCAATGGTGTCGGAAGAGTTACGGCATTCGCAGACGCCTCTGGGAGAGGCAATGGAGCTGGAACCGAAACAATGACAGGTGGCGCTTCAACGTATGTTGGCTCCTCCGCAATTGGTAGAGATACAGGCATCTCAACGATAGGTGGAGCCTCAACATATGTAGGCACCTCCTGAGCCGACGGAAAAGCAGGCATCTGGTCGACAAGGGGCGGAGCCTCAACATAGGTAGGCACTTCCAACACTGGCAGCGGAACTATTTCCGCGTCCTCAGGTACTGAAACTGGTTGCTCGTCTGTATCAGGCACGTAGTGCTCGTCGTCTTCATAGCCTGCTAGCACAGGCAGGAGCGACTCCGAAGGCTCGACCGGTGGGATGTCTTTGTATTCAGGCATACGCTTTTCATGTAATTATACAATATATTTATCCTTATATCAATAAGCGCTTTAGCCCTGTCTGAAGGTCAGACTTGAGCGCCAGCCCGCTCAGTGCTATACTGTTTTGATTTCACACAAATACCCAATGACACTTGACGCCTGCATCGCCCACGCGATCCACAGTGACCTCGATATCCTCGAGGCGCTGCCGGAGGTCCACGACTTGTCGTTGGAGGAGCTCGAGTCCTACATCGAGCAGTATGTGACCACGATTCACCACGCGATTCACCAAGCAATTACAACCAACGGTGAACCGTACTTACGATCCAAGGATGCCGCCGGTCTCTGCGCCGTACTTCTGGAAAACGGAATTGATCTACCGCCTCAAATGCTCCTGCATATGTGCCAGACTATTATGCAGTTGAGTGAACTCGATGCTCAATTTATCCTTGATACAGAGGATGGGAAGAGCCTCTACTACATGAAGGTTTCGGTAATGGAAGCGGAGGTAAAGGCAAGCTAAGGCCAGCTGTTCGGAAGTGATATCTTTGTTTATGAGGGTCAAGGTGTCTTCGTTGACCGCAAATGACCGTGGCATAGAGTCCGCGTATGAGATTAGTATTTGATAAGGATCCAGGCACATGCAAGCCCTTGGATTTTAATGATGCGGACCAACGATTAGAATTACTCGCAAATATTGGAGTCATTCAGCAATCAACGACTGTGCAAGTAACGAATATCGGGCCATCCGGAGCAATCCCCGTCAAAGTAAACATCATTCGGTGATGATTACCGTTTGCTGAACTGCGGCACGCGGCTCGCCGTGCACCCAATGCCACTAAGAAATTACCGTTTCGAGAATTGTGGTGCGCGGCGCGCACGCTTCAGACCCGGCTTCTTACGCTCTTTAATACGAGCGTCACGCCGGAGGAAGCCCTCACGTTTGAGCGTGGGGCGGAGTTCTGGATCGTGGATGAGCAAAGCGCGGCTAATACCAAGGCGGATGGCATCGGACTGGGCTGCTTTTCCGCCACCAAGCACTTGGACGGCGATGTCAAACTGCTTGGCGAGGTTGGTAATACGAAGAGGAGACACGGCATTTTCGATTTGCAGTGGCGAAAAGTAAGTCTTTGCCTCTTTCTCATTCACCGTAATTTTGCCGCCTCCTTCTTGATACAAGCGGACGCGGGCAATCGCATTCTTTCTCTTACCATTGCTGTAGTAATACTGCGCCATTTATGCTGAGGGGAATCGAAGCATGCTTATTCAAGGGGGAGAAGTTGCGGCTGCTGCGCCGTATGCGTGTGCTCGGCACCACCGAAGACGTGGAGTCGTTTAAGGAGTTCATTGCGTAAGCGATTTTTGGGGAGCATGCCTTTGACTGCGAGCTCAACCACGCGCTCCGGGTGCGTAGCCAGAAGATCTTTAATACTGATGGCCTTGGTGTGACCCAAGTAGCCGCTGTGTTTGATGTACTCCTTTTGCTGAAGCCTGCGCCAACCAAAGTTTAATTTGCTGGCATTGATAACCACGACTTGATCGCCGCCAATCTGATGGGGCGCGAAGGTAGGTTTATGCTTGCCACGCAGCAGGTGCGCCGCCTTGGTGGCCAAATGGCCGAGGGATTGCCCATCGGCATCGATGATAAACCATTGTGGAGCCGATACTGGAATGGTAGAGGTTTTCATTTGGTTTTCCTGGCGGAAGTCTTCTTGGGCTTACGGGATTTAGAAGATTCAGAAGAAGCAGAAGAAACAGAGGATTTCTGCCTCGAATCCTCTGTATCCTTTGAATCCTTTGTTTCTTCTGAATCTTTTCGGCTGCGAGATTCAATGTCTGTATCAACAAGTACAAGGTCAACGACCATGGCCCCGTCACCTTGGCGCGTACCCGCGGGGACAATGCGCGTGAGGCCGGATTGGCGATTCACATAGCGCGCCTTGAGCACCTCCATAATTTTGCGGCAGGCGTTTTTGTCGGTCACCACGCTATTGATGGTACGAATGGCGACGTGTGTCGGTTGCTTGCGCGCAGCGCGGAGCAATCGATCAACAAGAGGCTGAACAGCCCGGGCGCGGTTACGCGTCGTGCGAACCTTTTCGTACAACAGAAGTGACGTCACAAGGTTACGCTTGATCATCCGGGCGTGACCCGGTTGTTGCGTGAGCCGTTGGCGAGCGTCGCGGTGTCTCATGGGGTGGAGAATCTAGGGTCTAGAGAGGCAGAAGAGAAGCAAAAGAGGCAGAATCAGCCCATCATCATGTCACTTTCGTCAGATAAGCGCAGGCCGCGTTCGGCGAGCGTCTGCTTCACTTCTTCGAGCGCCTTGGCGCCGAAGCCACGGAAGTTGCTGAGAGCTGACTCTGTGCATTTGGTGAGCTGTTCGATGCTACCCACGCCCGCATTGATGAGGGCATTGAGCGTGCGTGGCGAGAAGTTAAGGATCTCAATCGGGGTGTAGCTTTCTTTGATGGGGCCAGCTTCCGCAGTTGCGCCGGGGAATTGAGCACCGGCACGGGAAAAGTCCGCCACGAAGTCTCCTTCCACAATCTTTTCAGCGTCGCCGAAGTATTCGAAGTAACTCTTCAGGAGTTGAGCGGCAAATTGCAGCGCTTCTTGGGCGGTGAGCGAACCATTCGTCTGAACATCTAAGATCAGTTTTTCCAGGTTCGTTTGCTGACCAACACGAGCTGCTTCGACGTCGAAGCGCACCTTCTCCACCGGCGAATAGACCAGGGTAACAATTTCCAAGGTCGGATCGAGAACTTCGATATCGGAGGAAACTTTGAGGTCTTGCGCTGTCAGCACCTTGCCGCCTTTGCCCGAGAGCGAGATCACTTCCGCATCTTTGCTAAACTTGCGGAGTTTGAGCTGCTTGAGGTTGAGGCAGATATCAATGACGCTCTCCCGAACGCCCTTGAGCGTGGTGTATTCGTGCTGCACACCTTTAATGCGCACGGAGGTAGCCGCTGCGCCTGGTAAGCTCGACAGAAGAACCCGTCGCAACGCGTTACCAAGGGTCATGCCCCAACCTGGCGGCACCGGACCGATCGTAAAAATGACATGCGAGTCATCACCCTCTTTAACCGGCTTGGCGGCGAGGACGGGCAGACCGAGTTCTTCTTGGAGGATGTGCATGGGACGGGCGGGGGAAAAACGCGAAAGGAAAGGGTGACTAGCTGCGCGAGTAAAATTCAACGACTTGCTGAATATCCACGAGCTGTTCGATTGTCGTGGGATCCGGCAGAGAGACGACTTCAGCTTGCAGTGAACCGCTGTTCACTTTGAGCCAGGCCGGCGGCATGTATTTTTCATGCGACGCGGCGATGTCGGTAAACATGGGCGATTGCTTGGAGCGCGGACGCGCTTCAATCTTCTGCCCGGCCGTGACCAGGTAGGAGGGCGTGGTTACACGGATACCGTCGACCATGAAGAGGCCGTGTGCGGCCTGTTGGCGGGCTTGCATACGTGTAAGCGCGAAGCCGCTGCGGTAAAGGACGTTATCGAGGCGCCGCTCGAGGAGCTGGCGCAGCGTGTCTCCGGTCTGCCCTTTCACACGCGCAGCTTGCTCGTAGAGATTGCGGAATTGTTTCTCGGAGAGACCGTAGATGTCGCGGAGTTTCTGCTTCTCCAAAAGCTGCCGGCCGAATTCCGACGGACGTGACTCGCGGTCACGCGGACTCTTGCCCGCTTTGTGCGGCTTGCGCTGCAGGATTTTGTCGTACTTATCGGCACCATAGATGTTGGTGCCGTGACGGCGAACGCGCTTTGCTTTAGGACCCGTATACTTCATGGAGAGAGAAAGGCTGAGGAAGAAAAATTACACGCGGCGGCGGCGGCGGCGGCGCACGCCTCCGTGCGGAATGGGAGTAACGTCGACAATCGATTCAAGGTTGATACCGGACCCCATGATGCCGCGGATGGCTTGTTCGCGGCCGGGCCCAAGGCCCCTTACGCGAACGTGCACGGCTTCAACGCCATATAAGGAAACACGTTCGCTCGCTTGTTCCGCAGTAACTTTGGCGGCGTACGGTGTGGATTTGCGCGTGCCTTTGAAGCCGGCCATGCCGCAACTGCAGCCGGCCAACTTATTACCGCTGAGATCAGTGAAGGTGACGATGGTGTTGTTTTCACCAGCGTTGATGCAAGCATAAGCAACCGGCACCTTGTTTTTGATCTTCTTGCGGCGCGGTGCCTTAACTTCCGCAGAAGCCTTGGCGTCGGCGGAACCTTCAGTAGCGGGCGCAGTGGTGGGCTTTTTCTCGTCAGCCATGAGCAAGCTTAAGTCTTGGTGAGGGTTGTACGACCGGATGTACCTGTCTTCTTTTTACCGCGCTTGGTGCGGGCGTTGCGGCGCGAGGTTTGACCGCGGACCGGCATCTTGCGGCGGTGGCGGTAGCCACGCCACGTTCCGATGTCTTGCAGACGTTTGATATCGAGAGAAATTTTGCGGCCCAGCTCCCCTTCCACAAGTTCCTTCTCGACACGAACACGAATGCGACCTTGCTCGGCTTCACTCAGTTGATCAACCTTCGTATTAAGGTCGATCTTGAGTTCTTGCAGGATGCGTCCCGAGAGCGAACGGCCAATGCCACGAATGGCTGTGAGGCCGATCTCGACTCGTTTGTTGCCTGGGATGGTGACACCGGTAATACGAAGCATAGAGAGGAGTGATTAGCCCTGGCGCTGTTTGTGCTTGGGATGGCGGCAAACGATGCGGCGAACGCGCCGGCCTTGTCCGTCACGACGGATAATGAGGCGGCACTCGCGGCAGATCGGTTTTACGGAAGCGCGGACTTTCATGAGACATTAAGAGGGAACGGAGTCGCTGGGCTCCGGAGTGTTCGTTTCAACCCTGAGGTTCCCCGCATCATCGATGGGGAGTTGCTGATCGTTGCGGAAGCGGTACGTGATGCGCCCCTTCTGCAGGTCATAGGGGGTCATCTCCAGCTTCACGCGATCACCGGGGAGAATCCGAACGCGATGGACTCGCATGCGACCCGCCAGGTGGCAGAGAATCGTGTGATCTCTGGCCTGTCTGCTCAGGACGCGAACCTGGAACATGGCGTTTGGAAAAGTCTCATTAACAACGCCGATCAGTTCAATAACGTCCTTTGACACGCAGGGGCATGCAAGTAGCCGCGTGAGACTACTGGCTAAAAAGGGCTTTCTAAAGGAAAAACTCGAGATTTTTGCACTTCATATTGCAATAACCAATAAAAGTGATACAGTAAACTTCCGATGAATACCTTGCATACAACTCCTCTCACTGGCCAAGAACCATTCATTTTAGAAGAGAATCGAAGACTTAAAGAAGAGAACTCGCAATTAAAAAAACGAATTTTGGAATTACAAAACATTATCGATAAGCACACTGACGAAGTAATGGCAAGGATGGAAAAATTGTTATCGTAGGAAGATTCAGACACTCTGCGTTCTACCAGTATAAAGAACTGCTTTTACATGATTCAGGTGCGGAAATTTGGTTTGCTCAGATTTGGCTCCAAACCGCTAGTTGCAAGTTCTATAAACCGGACATACGATCACATCTCTGTGGCAACACGCAAGCACGCTGCGGCAAAGGATGTCACGTTGAAAGACGTGATTCAACACATGAATTATAAATTCGGAGCGCTTGAGAGGAAAGTGGATGCAGGTTTTGCAGAAAGCAATAAACGTTCCAAAACACTCGAAGTAAAAATGGACCAAGGATTTGCGTCGGTTCGTAAAGAAATGAAGGTCGAGAAAAGCCTTGTCAATGACACCTTTAAAAGAACCCACAGCTTGGAAGAACGGACAACAGCCATCGAAAAGCATCTGCTGTTGGCCTAAGCCAGCACATCACACCCGTCCGGTAACACCAGAATGGTGTCGTTGTTCTGTCTATTCATAGAACCCACTTTGCGTGACACAGAAGCGATGATTTTGTGAGTCTAAGTTTCCACAGTTGCAATTCCAATTTTCCCGGCATACGATCAAAATTCCGTGAACAATAGTAAACCAATTCCGGCAAAGGACCTGACCTTGCGAGACGTGGTAAACCACATGAATCGTAAATTCAGCTCTCTTGAAACCAAAATGAATGCAGGTTTTAAGGAAGTAGACCGGCGTTTTACTGAAGTAGACCGGCGTTTTACCGAAGTGAGGGTGGAATTAAGAATAATTCGCAAGGAGTTAAAGGTTGAGCAAAGCTTGGTGAACACTGCTTTTAAAAGGCTTTACAATGTAGAACAACGCACTGGGAAAATTGAACGACATCTTTCGTTGGCCTGATTAGGCCAGCACATCACACCCGTCCGGTAACACCAAGACCGTGTGTTCGAAGTGAGCTGAAAGCGCTCCATCCTTGATGGTGAGTAGCCAGCCGTCTTTGCCTTGCACGACCCGGTCCGAGCCCGCCGACAAGATCGGCTCGACGGCGATGACGGTGTGCGCCGGCAGCGCCGGTCCCGTTCCCGCCTCGCCGATATTTGGAATATCAGGCGGTGAATGGAGGGTTGGCCCCAAACCGTGGCCGGTCAGCGAGTGAACCGGTTTGAATCCGTTTTCTTCCGCGTGTTTCTGGACCGCGTGGGAAAGATCACCAGTGCGCACACCTTCACGGATCATCCCCACAAGGATTTCGAGGGCTTCCTCGGTGACAGTGAGCAGCCGCGACGCCTCGGCGCTGATTTGCCCGACCGGTACAGTGATGCACGCGTCGGTATTCAAGCCACCGAAGCGGACGCCGCAATCCAAAGAAATGATGTCGCCGTTTTGCAGAACGCGTTTACCGGGAATGCCATGCACGCACTCTTCATTCACCGATGTGCAAAGCGTGGCTGGGTATCCGTTATATCCTTTAAACGCTGGCTCGCCGCCACGCTCGCGAATGAACGATTCGGCCGCGTCGTCGAGTTCACGTGTGGAAATGCCAGGCGCCACGAGGGTGGCCACGTAATCGAGGCAGTCGCGCAGAATCGCGCCGCCTTGCCGGAAGGCCACCAGTTCCGCGGGCGAAAACGTCAGAATCTGATTCATAGTCTTTTACGAACAGCAGCCGCTAAACGGGAGTAGACCTCATCCACAGTCCCTTCACCGTCTACGTCGATCAGTTTACCGGCCTTGCGATACGCTTCAATCACCGGCGTAGTTTCATCCATGAAGATTTGAATACGCCGTTTGATCTTCACTGCATCTGAATCATCAACACGACTTTGTTCGGTCGCGCGCCGCTTGATACGCTCGAGCGCGCGCTCCTCAGTGAGCAAAATGTTCACACAGAAGAATTCGCGTTTGAGTTCAGTCATCATAATATCAAAGTCACGCTTCTGGTTAGCATCGCGCGGAATACCATCGAAGAGAATGGGATCGACCGGTGGAATGTCGACAATCTTTTCCCGCACAACTTCCATGATGATCTCGTGTGGAACCAAGTGGCCCGCGTTGATATACGATCGCACCTGGCTGGCCAAGTGAGAATCCTCCGCCGCGATGGCGCGGAGTGTTCCGCCCGCCTCGAAGAAGTGAAAGCTGAATTCAGCCACGAGCCGCTTGGCTTGGGTACCTTTGCCGCTGCCTTGGATGCCAAAGAGAACTAAGTCCATAGAAAAGAAATTGAGGCACTCGCCGGCCGTAGCTCCGCGAAGCGGGGCGAAGGCTGGCCGCTGCCTTGGATGCCAAAGAGAACTAAGTCCATTACGGCAAGAGTAGCGAATTTGCTCTTAAACGGAAATGTTTAGCAGGTATAGCAGGTTCAGCGGGTTCCTTGACTTATAGTGTACGATCATTCACCTATGTTTTATCGTTCTTCAGGGGGCTTTCGGCAAATGGTTGCTTGGCAGGAAGCACACAAGTTAACCCTACTGATTTATAAAACAACTGCGGCTTTTCCTCTTACTGAACAATACGCGATGACGAATCAACTCCGCAGAGCCGCGTATTCGATTGAAACTCAATTAGCAGAAGGTTCGCGAATGTATACAGCCGCACATCAGCTTTCTTATTATCATCGCAGTTATGGCTCATGTGCTGAAGTCGATAATTTTCTGCAACTGTCTTTCGAACTTCAATATTTTTCGGAGACGCAATATGAAACACTTCTTGCTCAGCTAAACAAGGCAAGCTGTCTGATTCAACGATTGATAGAAGCTCGCGCCAAACATGCCAAACCTTCTAAACTTCCTAAACCTGCTCAGGTTTAAGGTTCCCAATTATACTAGCTTCTCGTAATCATGCGCCAGCAGCTGCGCATTCACCTGCCGGATCAGTTCGGTGACCACGCCGACCACGATGATGAGACCTGATCCGGAAATGATGAGGTCTTGTGAGGTGAGCGTTGAATACATGGTGAAGACAAGCGGCACGACGGCAACAAGGCCAAGGAAGACGCCACCCCACAGATTGAGGCGATAGCTGACATTTCGGAGGAGATCCGCCGTCGGACGGCCGGGCCGCACGCCGGGGACGAAGCCGCCGCGCTTTTGGATGGTTTCAGCAAGATCATCGGGTTTGAAGGTGACGGACACATAGAAGTACGTGAACGCGAGGACTAAGAGGAAGTACACGCCAACGTAGATCCATGTGGGACTCTGCGGATTCATTTGGACATTGATGAACTGCGTGATAAAGCCAAAGCGCGGCGAGGTTTGTAGCATCTGCCCAAGGATTGCCGGCAAGGTGATGAGTGAGATTGCGAAGATGATCGGGATCATGCCGGCTTGGTTAAGGCGGATCGGAATGTTGCCTTGCACGCCACGACCAGCACCTTGGTTGGCGTAGGTGATGGGAATCAAGCGGTGCGCATCGGTGAAGAGCACGATGGCTACAAGCATGGCCAGTGAAACAATGGCGAAGAGGTAGAATGCCACTTGCTTACCTTCACCGGCCGCCAGCATGGAACTCAACACGGTTGGAACACCGGACACGATACCGACGAAGATGATGAGTGACGTACCGTTGCCGACTCCCTTCTCCGTAATGAGCTCACCGAGCCACATCAGGAACATCGAACCGACGGTCACGTAGAGCATCGGCAGAAAAATGGCCGGGAACGACGTGTCGATAAAGTTGATGCCGCTTTGTTTCAGTAAGAAGAGAAAGCCGTAGCTTTGGACAAAGGCCAACGGCGCCGCCAGCCAACGCGTGTAACGATTGATCACTTGCTGGCCAGTCGCGCCTTCCTTGCTGAGCGCTTCGAGTTTGGGGAAGATCACGGTGCAAAGCTGCATGATGATCGAAGCATTGATGTATGGCGAAAGCCCGAGCATCACCACCGAAAAGTTATCCAGCGCGCCACCGGTGAGAGCGGCGAAGATGCCGATCACGCCGCTACTGAATCCACGATCCAGGAGCGCCTTCACCTCCAGAGGATCGGCACCCGGTACGGCGATGTGCGCGACCACGCGGTAGATGAAGAGCAGCGCGAGCGTCACTAAAATGCGTCGGCGCAAATCTTCGGATCGCCACAGCTGTTGAAGGTATCGAAACATGCTTACCGGGACACGGTCACTGTACCACCGGCCTTCTCCACCGCCTCGCGCGCTTGTTGCGAAGTAGCGTCAACGGTCAGTGTAAATTTCTTTTTAATCTCACCTCGGCCGAGAAGCTTCACCTTCCGCGGACTGCGGATGACGCGCGCTGCGCGTAGCTGAGTCTGGTCATACGATCCCGCTTCGAGTTTCTCTTCGAGCGTGTCGAGGTTCACAATTTCAAATTCTACGCGGCGGGGGTGCTTGAAGCCGCCAAGTTTCGGCTGGCGCATGACCAGCGGCGTTTGTCCGCCTTCAAAGCCGAAGCGGCGACCTTTGCCGGTACGCGACTGTTGCCCTTTTGTTCCCCGCCCGGCGGTCGTGCCTTGTCCCGAACCGCTGCCCCGGCCGAGACGGCGCGGAAGTTTGCGGGATCCTTTGGCTGGTTTGAGCGTATGTAACATACAGAAGGCAGCCACGTAGCCTGTCCTAACGCACCGTTCGGTACGGGCGGGGCCGTCCGCGGTATGGTAGAGCGGCCGGGGCAGCGCCTCAAGGATTTTCCTGCTATAATAAGGAGAAACTATGCGCCGATTCGCGTTCCTTTCCTTAGCCCTCGCCCTTGTTGGAACCGTAACCGTTTCCAGCCGGCTACTTTTGGCACAGACATCTTCCGCCGTCTCGCGTGCAGAAGCGGTGGCGTTGATTCTAAGCAACGTGATGACCGACATCCCGCAGCATAAAAATAACGGTCGCTTTCCGGATCTTCAGGATACCGATCCGCAAACACCGGCAATGCTCGAGGCTATCGCCCGCGGGATGCTGGACCCGCACGCCACCTTTGGACTCCTCTACCCATACGGACCTGTGACGCGTGTGCAGTTTTTGAAGTTAGCGACGATCGGCCTGAAGCTGCCCAAAGATTTGCCGCAATCATTCCAAGATGTGCCGGCCGACGCGTGGTTCAAACCCTACGCCGGTCTGGCTTGGGCACACGAACTCTTCCCCGGTGCAAAGACCTTCGCGCTTCTGCAACCGCATGCGCTGCTGACGCACGCTGATGCGGCCGCCGTGATGGGCCGGATCAAAGCGGCGTACCCAGGGAACATTAAAGTGGAGAAGCCGACTGTGGCGCGCCTCTATCCTGCTCTCGGACGTCGCCAGCCGAGCCCGACCGGCGGCGTGATTCCGCGGGCGGTCATTGAATCTGCCACGCGCACGCGCGTGGCCTCGCAAGCGACGACGCAACAAGTGCGCGCGGCGACGCTGCAGCAATATATGCAGGATGAAGAAATGACGGCCAAAGCGCGCGTGAAGATCGTGGAACTCACAAACGCCGAGCGCGCCAAAGAAAAATTGCCGCCGCTGAAGATTGATGCGCTGCTGCAAGCCGCCGCGCAGAAGCACGCCAAGGATTTGTGGAACAACAATTACTTTGACCACCATAGCCAAGACGGCCGCAGTTACGTGGACCGCATTCGGTTGGAAGGATACTTCGATGCCACTCCCCCCTGCGGCTGTGACCTTACCTGTTTTTGCCGCCCGCGCTTTGCGGTCGGGGAGAACCTGGCGAAAGGGCAGATTTCGCCGGAACAAGCGGTGAAGGAGTGGATGGCTTCACCCGGACACCGCAGCAATCTTCTCCAAGTCAGCTTCGACGAAATCGGCGTGGGTATTTTTGGGACAGTTTGGGTCCAAAACTTTGGGAAGATTGAAATGGTGAAGGAGTATGTGGAGGTGCGATAATACGGGAGTACATTCTGCATATAGAGAACTATGCTTTTATCGACGGCCAAAACCTTCACAAAGGCATTGAGGAGTGGCTTCATTCTCATCTTTAAACCGACGCTTCGATACAAAGACGGTAAGGTAAAAAGGGAATTGCGACGCAGACTTGGTATTGAGTGTTATGACTCGATTGTCGGAATTCGATAAAGCAGTCATCGTCGCCGGGGACGGAGACTATTATTGCCTGGTGAAATATCTGGAAGAGCAGGGGAAATTACGGATGATTTTGGTTCCTAATGAGCAGGACTATTCGGCGTTGTTAAAACCTTTTGCCGCCGGCTTCCTCACTGGAATCAGTTCGCAACGCAAGAAGCTGGAATATATGAAAAGGGCCCCGTGAGGACGGAACCTCAAGGAGCGCCTTTTCGTGGTGATACTTGACTATTGTAATGCATGACTGTCAATGAGTCAATATTGTGGAACTTGTTTTATGGAAGTCAGGCCTGCCCGCCGTAGCCCGACTTGTCCGGCGTAGCCTTGGCGAAGACGGAAGGGCGAAGGTGGGTGAAGGAGTATGTGGAGGTGCAGTAATAGATTAGTTGTTATGAAGCAAATTTGATTGAGCTTTCGACAAGACCCAGCAGATTTTCCCGGCGTATCTCTAAATTTTTTAGCACAGCGTCAACATGAGTATTGCTAATTTGATGTTTTGAGATAATTTCTTTAACTAAAGAAAGGACATGTTCACTAAGGTTGCCTAAGGAATATATAAAATCATCCGATACATAACCCCACTCTAGGTCTGGTAACGGCTTAGGTTGGACTTTTCCAGCTAAATCTAATGTTAATTCTTGAAATTCTCGTTTTATGAAAGTTACGCAACGATCGAAGGCTTGCTCGTCAATCGTATCGGCCAGCGTCATCGCTTCCAACGCTCGCATCCCACTGACAATATAATCAATGTGTAGTGTATCAGGGGCAAGCAATAATTTATCACAGCCGTCTAGAACATTGTAAACATTCGATATTGTTTGTTCATTCAACATAGGGGCACTATATCACAACTGGGCAAGTGTCCTCCTAAACTTCTTGGCCGCCTTCGGCCCAGTTACACGGCCCATTTTGGCGGCACAAAAGACTCTAGTATTTGCCGCTGACGCTTCCGGAGGCTGGCGATGCACGCTTCCACGCGGGGCAGATGTTCAAGGTGACTGATTTTGGCGGCAACCTGCTCGAACAAGGACCGGAGGCGATAAGGCACATCATCGGGGGGCGAAAGGACCTGCAAATACTCGAACACAACGTCCAACGCGTAACTCTCAACGCAGCCCGCGATTTGATTGATAGTCAGAAGTGTCTCGTCATCGTGCTCAGTCATTCTTTTGACGAGAGTCAATTCGCTGACCGTCGCTTCCAATTGATCTGCGCGAAATTGTACTTCACTCATACCGCAGGCGGCAAGGCGCGCGGACAGTTCATTGGTCTCCATGACCGCAGAATCTACAAGGCGGACGGTGGCTTGCCAATGCTTTTTGCCGCTTTTAGTCGCTCATAGCAAAACCGCCAGCTCCGCTGGCGGTTTTCATTCATCCAATGTCGAACCGGTTAGGGTAATGATTCAAGACTTTTAGCAAATCTCTCTCTCTTCCGTCCAAAATGAACAAGTAACACCCGTAGACAACGAGAGCAGGCAGAATGAATATCGCGTTGCTGACCATCTGCATCAGCAGAACATAATCTCCCAATACAGGGTGATTGGCGAATACTTGCCGGATAATTGCCGCGCTAAGTACCGCCCCAAAGATGCACGCAATTGTTATCTGCATAACTGCTCGCTGCCGGAGGCGGCGTTTTCGCCAGGGGTGCACAAGATCATGACGACCAATCTCTTCGAGAAATTTAATGTGGGGATGGTTTCCCATGTCCTACCTCGCTTTCTGGCTCGACTGTGAATGAACGTGCGGACAAAATAAATCAAATAGAGGCATTGTCAACAAAACTAGACAGGTTATAATCCGCCCCCTGCAAAACGTTTGCAGGGTATTGGACGATCTTTAAATCACACAGGAGGGTTCCCCGTGAATACAGCTCCACTGGTTGCCAAAGCCTCAATGATGCCGATTCTGATAGCAATCGCTCTTACCATGTTTCTTCCGATAATGATCCTAAGCGCGCGGGCGCGGAATCGGACGCGCTTGAGCCGTCACCGGACGCGGAAAATACGTCGGCGCAAGCAAAGGCAAAAGCATCGCCGGTGACGGTATAGCCTCCCAGGATCGTCGCTTGGCCCCCTCAGTGGGGGCCTTTTTTATTCTTCGAGCGTTGCTTGGACCAGACCAAGCAAAAGTTGCCGCCGCTGCTCTAAATCTTTCAAAATAATCTCCACATGCTCGTGATGGATGTGATGCTTTTCAGCAATCGATCGAGCGAGGACCGTAACATGATCACTCAAGTGCCCAAGCGCATAGATCAACTCATCGGTGACTGCACCACCCGGCCGCACCTTCCGCGAAAACCCTTGGGCAATCTGCATAAAATTCTTTTTTAAAACAGTGAGGCAGCGATCCAGCGTTTTCGCATCCACTGCATCAGCTGTAATCATTGTGGCGAGTAGACGTGTGCAATGAACGATGACCTCAATATTGAGACTCTCGTGTGCGAGTGAAAGCTTGTCGCAGCCTTCAAACTTCTCATACACATCGGCGATGGCTTGTTCACTTTCCATAAGGAGTAATTGTAAGCTTCAATTACATCCCCGCCAGCGTTCTGCCGAACTCTTTGGCGGCTTTCGGCCCGTTCGCCGTGACGATCTGGCCGTCGACGGTGACATCGTCACCCGTATAAATGGCTTGGTACTGGGCTAAAAGAGCTATCTCGGGACCGCCTGGTTCGCCAAAGACAGTCGCCTTTTTATTCTCCAGGACGCGTGCTTTGGCGAGTATCGTCGGCGCGATGCAGATGGCGCCCAGCGGGCGTCCACTGCGCGCGGCTTCGTTGGCGACGCGAACGGCGTCAGCGTCGTCAGCATAACTCCGCATGCCCGGACCGCCGATGAAGGCAATGCGGTCGTAGTCGTTGACGTTTACGTCACGCAGGGCGATGATCGCTTCTTCTTTCCCGCCAAGTTTGCCAGCGCACGGTCCGGCTTCTTTACTCGCGAGGACGATCTCGAAGCCGGCTTCGGTCAAACCGTCGCGCGTGCCTTGCAACTCTACGTCTTGGTAGCCTTGTTGCGCGATAATGAGGAGGGCAGTGCGGGCCATATTGCCTATCCTAGCATTAATTCTTTTCCGGATTCAGGAGGTCGTTGATTTCTTGATTCACCCCTGCGACCAGCAGCACCAGTTCAATGGGCCCTAAGTCTTTACGTTTAATCGTGCCTTGTTCCGAATGGAAGAGAATTCCGTAGTAATACACATGGTTTTCAACCAAGCGAAGCAAAACCGGATTATCTATATATTCTCCGCTTTCCCGGATCCGCTTCGCAAAGGAGGTGAGGGTAATGGTCTCACTGTCTTTGGCTTGCTCGTCAAAAATAATTTGGAGGGCCTTCCGCCAATCTTCGATCTCAATTTCTAGCCCCTCTTCGATGATTTGTTGCATTGGTGTTTCTCCTTTTTCGATGAGCGAGCGTAATGCGTTGGTGGGAATAGGAGTTTCCGCCAGGCGATGAAAGAAGCTGCCTTTAGGCATGGCCCGGCACTGTAGCACAAAATACCAACAAGTTGACAATAGTTAAGGAGTAGACTCCTCTCCCCGCCCTGCAGTTCGCTACGCTCACAACAGGGCACCCCTCTCC
>Ga0209542_10002720_pt1 | contig 39121 bp, 33 predicted proteins | sample RifCSPhighO2_01_FD_184028 | JGI IMG/M metagenome (GOLD analysis project Ga0209542, IMG submission 184028) | Soil microbial communities from Rifle, Colorado - Rifle CSP2_plank highO2_0.1 (SPAdes) (version 2) | ecosystem: Environmental > Terrestrial > Deep subsurface > Rock core/Sediment ... | reverse complement strand
ATCGGATAGACAAGCGAGAGACCGAATACCACAATTGAGAACAACGAGATTAGAGCGACGCTCTTCCTGCCAAAGAAGTGAGGCCTATAGTTGTTGCCTTCGTGGGGGATAAAGTAGTGACGGAGAATCTTCTGCATTGCGGTAACTTACTTATTGAGTTCGGCGCGTGTGAGAGGACCGACAAAGCCGGTTGAGATAATACTGTGATTAGTTTGGTACAGCTTAACGGCCGCCAAGGTAAGCGGACCAAAATGGCCAACTGCCTGAGTGTTGTAACCCTCGGCGATAAGGCGCTTTTGGAGTTCGGTCACATCAAGAGAGACATTACCCCGACGAAGGTTGGCAAGAAAGAGGAACCTGGCGTTAATATCTTCGCTCATACCAATCACACTAGATCCAAGGACTTGACCGGAACCTTGTTCACCATGTTGAACCAGAAGCTTGTTAACAAGCCCTGGTGAGAGGAAACCAGACTGTTGAGACCATATTGGTGTATTATTATTGGTCTGATTGATGTCGGCAGAACCGGGACCAACCGAGGCACCCAAAACCGCCCCTCCATTTCCAACTGGAGCGTTATTGGGGAGTATGGATGGACCAACTCCGAAGTTAACCGGGCCGTTACCACCGCCACCTCCCGCTGGGACTGGAGCAGGTGCAGGAGCGGGCACAGGTACGGGAGCGGGTGGAGGTGGAGGCGTGTAGTAGACGCGCGCAGGGATCCAATCGAGGTAGAAGTCGCGGTTAGCCGAAGTTGAGTCCATTACGGCGCGCACACGGAAATTGGGCGATTGTAGTTCACTTACTGTCCAGACGCGACCCCAAGTATCAGTAGGACCACCGAAGGTGACAATGTGCTCCTTGCTAGTCTCGGTGTTGTCAATCTTGAGAGTAGACCAGGTTGCTCCGGCGTCAGGCGAAACCTGGACGGAAAACTTGTTAAGACCTACCGTGGCCTCTACGCGCCAATCGGCTCTAATCTCTATGCCACGGATAGTGGAATTAACGGGCACGCCAGTAAAATCATAACCATAGAACTGGTGCGCATCGGCTGAACCGTTGAAGTTGCGGGCCTCGCTACCCTTATCAGCGAAGGCGCCTGCTGGGGTAGTCTCGAATCCATCACCATTACCACTGGCATCGGCGCTCTCAAGTGTGGGCGATTGGTAAATAGCGGGTGCGTCGGCGGGAGTAACGTAGTCAACCACAAGTTGTGGTCGGCGCAGGGCAGCCGAGTAATCACCCGAGCGCATGATGGCTTGCTCTGCCACTGGAGTATCCTCAAGTGTATCCTTAATAAGCCAACCGTTGTTGATAAATGTGCCGTTGATCATGCTTTGGACATCGCTAGTAACGTCAAACTCGAGCCAAACATTGCTCGATGGGCCAGTGGAAATTGAGTCACTTGCGATAGTACTAGCGGTGGGAGCAGTGTTCCATGTCACAGTGTTACCTGACCAAGCACCAAGGAGACTATATGCCTCATATGTCTTGCTTGTTGGTGGCTTCTGGTGCATATAGAGGCGAAGGGTAGCCTTAGCTACGGCAGAACCGGTAGGGACGGAAGTGATATCAAACTTGATGAGTGAACGACGATTCCTGCTCCCGTCGCGCGACATCACGCTTAGGAATGTAGCAACGCTATTGTCACTAGGATTGGCCTGGTCAATATACGTATCATCAATAGCCGAAAGCACGCCATTCTTGACGTCGTTTTCGTTGCCTGGGCTATCTGGATCATCGTCGTCAATATCATTGACCAAAACGAAAATGGTGAAGTGATCCACTTCCTCGGCGACCAGATCATCACCCTTGATCTCAGATGAGGCTACTCCAATCTCGGATGAATTCATCAGGTCAGTTCTGATCTCAACATATTTAATAGCCACATCATCTCGATTGGCCACATCATCAAGAGGCATGGATAAGTTATACGCGAAAGTACCATCAACCATATTAGTTGTAACATCGTAGGCAATGGGAGATAGTGCGCCCGTAGCCATGATCTCATCATCTGTTAGATTAATCTCTTGTATATTTATTGTGGTAGCAATATCAGGCAAATATGAGAATTTAAGTTTAAGTTTGCCATCACCGGACTCATAGGTCTGATCTAAAGAAAGATCACTATAAGAAACAAGGCCAGTAGCAGTCGCTACATTAATATCTTCTACGATCGTAGTATCAATGTCTATTTCAGATTCTTGAGTAACAACTACTTCAACCAGAGTAGGTTCCTCTGGACTAGCAAGCGTCTCAGTATCAACCTCCTCCGCGCGCGCAAGCAGAGTAATACTTGGCGCATTAATCGTAATAGCCAATAATATGGCTATAATTGGCTTAATGTTGTTTATATTCATAGTTTCTTTATTATTTATAAGTTCGACGACAGTTCATGATTACATATAATATACTCCTGCTTGGATATTTTGTCAAGTATGTTATTAAAGCAGTTGCTCCATGGAAACGACCCTGTATAATATGATATATGGAAACAAACGAAAATGCGACTGTGTCTGAGGATAAGAGTCTGTCGGTCCCGGGAGCAATAGTTGTTGCTGGCATACTAATTGCCATAGCAATACTTTACACTGGTGGAAGTAAACAGAATGCTCAAGTGAAAGCTGACACGAACCAGCTTGATCAAGGCAAGGCAAAAAACGCGGATAATCTTGCCCCAATTACCAGCAAAGATCATATACTCGGTAATCCAAATGCCAAAGTAAAAGTAGTGGAGTTTAGCGATCTCCAGTGTCCTTACTGTCAGAGCTTCCACCCGACAATGAAAAGAATAATGGATACCTACGGCAAGACAGGTCAAGTAGCTTGGGTCTACCGCCACTTCCCTCTTTCCTTCCACCCACTCGCGGGTCCTGGAGCAGTAGCGTCAGAATGTGTAGCCAATCTAGGTGGCAATATTCAGTTCTGGAATTATATCGACGCTGTTTTTTCCGTAGGACTTACAGTCGATAATGAGAGCCTCCTTAATACTTCGGCAACTAAGATTGGAATAGACCTAGACAAATTTAACGAGTGCATAGAGAAAAATCCTAACAAGGCGCTAATAGAAGCTCATGTTAATGATGGCCTCCTATCTGGGGTAGGAGGTACTCCTTACAGCATTGTAATAGCTCCAAATGGCAAGAAGTATCCCATAAGCGGTGCCCAACCCTACGAGGCTGTAGCTGACGTAATTGAACGTGCTCTAAAGGATATCTAGATGCGCCACGCAAGGCTAATTGCTTTCATAGTGGCAATAGGAATAGTTGTAAGCGCGATATACATAAGGACTCGGAAGGTGGTAGTTTTGTCGCCCATTACCACAACGGATCTTGTGCCCGTTTTGGACGTTTTAGGTTCAGAGCATTCACACGCGAGCATTATTATTTCGATCAATGGTAGTCTTTTGTCTCTTGGCGATGATAGGTACATGGAACGTGACTTATCTGTCCATCTACATGATAATGATTCTGTTTTTATCCACAAGCATGCTAAGGGAGTTACGTTAGGCTACTTCCTCAATACACTTGGAATCGAATTGACGAAAGACTGCCTCAGTGTAGATAGCAAACAATACTGTAGCGGGAATGATGGTATACTGACAGTAATGATAAATAGGATCAAACTAAATGTTGGAGCTGACGCGTACGAGATTAGGGATCAAGATAAGATACTTATTGATTATAGCATGAGTAGCGGTTTCGATCTTATGCTCCTTGCTAACTCTATTCCTGATTTAACAGATGACTTATTAAATGGAGTTGAGTAATTATGGACTACTCTCTAGCTATTCCAAACGGAGACGGCTCCCCTATCACCTCTTTCTTTACAACCATCCCTTCACCAAGTGGTAGCCTACTCTGGGCAGTATTTTTTGTCTTGTCTGTTATTTTGGGCTTTACCACACTCGTTCTGTACTATCACTGGATGCGCTACGCCTTTGGAAACAAAATGGTCATCTTCGCCCAAGTGTTATATACCCTTGTCCTAATTGCCTGTTTAATAGTTATGCTAAGTGCAATATTTTCTTATGTCTAGAACCACAACCAACCTACCCCTCGAACCAGGAGAAAATATTGTGCTCATTTGTCGCAAGCACTGGATTGTTTATACACTTAACGGCTTTGCCCTCTTCTTAATGTTCTTATTGCCATATGGTATATACCGATTACTTAACTTATCAAGCGTACTTGAATTAACAGGAAAATATTATTATCTCGCAATGTTTTTCTACGTGGCCTGGTTCTTGCTACTTTGGACATATTTCTTTATTACCTGGACTAATATCTATCTTGACGAATGGATAATCACGGATAAACGAATTATTGACATTGAACAACAGAGTCTTTTCCATCGTTCTGTATCAGATTTCAGGATAGAAAACATCCAGAATATCACTGTACGTGAACAAGGCTTCGTCGCCAACATGCTTGGTTACGGTTCTATTCATGTGGAAACGGCGGGCGAAAAGGAAAATCTCAGCTTCGAGACCCTGCCCCGTCCATACAAAGTTCGAGACATGATAACCGAATGTCACGACAAGTGCCTAGCCCGTCTCGAGAATAGTGGTATCTCACACGCCGTCCATAACCTCATAACCGAAAGCTAATATCCTACCAAGCGTTTGGTTTTCTTATGAGTGCGAATCTTCTCGTAACCCACGAACTTACGCTCGGGGTAGCTGCGTGGAATAAAAGTCGCATGCCCCTTGCGGAACATGCGACATCTTGCTACTGCCGAATCTTACTTGGCCAGCGCTGATTGACTCTCTCGAGTTGGAGCCTATTGACAGGCTTGGGTGCAACTCCTTGGAGAATTCTCAAACTTGGTGGTTTGAGATTCGGGAGATCACTTGCGGCCACCTTTCGGGGAAACAACTCCCAATACAAGCATCTCCCCCGTTGTGATTGAAGAGCCGGATGACCATAGCCATGCCCGAGATGGAATTTGGATCCCATACCATGGAGAAAGGAATTGAGGTGGGTGCTCCCGTTAAAGCTATTCATGCCGTGAGCACCATTCTGAACTTCCTCGACTCTCTTCTCTCCATATTTCTCCACCGGCAGAAAGACGAAGACTTGCTCCGTCAATCCATTGGTCTTCTGCAGGAGCCACATGATCACACGCTTGGCAAAATCGGTGGCATCCTTCGACAACGATATGAACTCCTCCAAAGCCTCAAGCTGTGCTGGCGTATAGGAACTAACCTGTGGTCTTCCCATGTCACCCCCTTTTACAACTCAATGACCTTGACGTAATCGGCGATGCCATACTTCCAACGAGGGTTGAATGTGGGGCACCAAAACGTCGCCCGATATAGACGAGGCACTCGAGAGATCGCATGGTCATCATAGACCATGCGGTGACGATTCATAACCACAAGAGTTTGGGGAGTTCCAAACCCGCACTCAATGGCAAGATTATAGGCCTCCCGCAAAGTTGGCATCCGACCGATGACCTTGAGTCTCCTCCCCAAATTCATGCCGCCTATTTTCCCATCCTTACCCGCAACCAACTTGATGTAACTCTGGCTCCCTCTGGTGATAGTCACCACGCCCTGTGTCGCCATGATATCCTCCCTTTCTTTCTGAAAACAAACTAACTTAATCTGCTAATATAGTCAAGTCACAACTTACACGCTATAGCGTGTAAGTTGTGCTGGTGAAAAAAGGACAAAAATTAAAATTATTAGTACCCTACCAAGCGTTTGGTTTTTTTGTGAGTGCGAATCTTCTCGTGAGCTTTGGCCTCAATCTGGCGGATGCGTTCACGTGTCACAGCAAATTGTTTACCTACTTCTTCAAGCGTCCTTTGAACGCCGTCTTTAAGACCGTGACGCAGTTCGAGGATCTCGCGCTCTTTAGGTGAGAGATCCCCCAGTATTTCCTTGATCTGATCTTGCAAGATACGCTGAGACGCGCTGTAGTCAGGAGGAGCAATTTTCTCATCGGCAATAAACTCACCAAGTACACTCTTACCATCATCTTCGTCACCCACTGGTCTTTCAAGCGAGATTGTACTCTGATCTATGCTCTCTATGTGGTGAACTTTATCAATATCAATACCCATCTCAGTAGATATCTCGGAAGGCAATGGATCTCTGCCCAAGTCTTGAGAGAGACGACGTACCACCTGCTTATACTTCGCAATAGTCTCAACCATGTGGACAGGAATACGAATGGTGCGTGACTGATCGGCAATTGCCCTAGTAATGGCTTGGCGGATCCACCAAGTGGCATATGTGGAAAACTTGTACCCCTTACTCCAGTCAAATTTCTCCACAGCCTTAAACAGTCCAATATTCCCCTCCTGAATGAGATCCAGTAGGGTAAGATCACTCGAGCGTCCCATGTATTTCTTGGCGATAGATACAACAAGACGCAAGTTGGCCTTGGCTAACTCATTCTTGGCTTCAACATCCAGTAATGCTATACGTTTTGCCAACTCCTTCTCCTCAGAGGCGCTGATCAATCTATACCGACCAATTTCCTTAAGGTACATCTGGACAGAGTCGTAGTCAGTACTGCCAAGATCAAGACCGCGATGCTTGGTCTCTGTTGGATCCTCAACCTCCAACAACCCTCCGCCCTCAAGAACATCGATCCCTTTCTCATTCAACTTCTCATACAGTTCATCCAAGAATAAAATATCATCCTCGATTTTGGGGAACTCCTTGAGTATTTCCCCATAGGTGACGAAACCTCTCTTTCTCCCTCTCTCTATCAGCAATTCAGCCTTGCGCAACAAAAGCGCTCTTTGCTTAGAGATTACCACTTTCTTAATCTTAACTAACTTTGTTTTTCCTTTTGTTTTTAGTTCTATTACTTTTTTTAGCTTCTTACCCTTCTTCTTAATAGCCTTCTTTGATCCATTTCTTACAATTTTCTTCTTCAAGGTTTTTTTCATATCAATTGTTTACTTAATTCTTGGCATTTTTTTAAATATTCTTCGACTTTTTTTAAATCTCCATCTATCTCCGCCTTCCGCAAGCCATCCATGGCTATTGTAAACAATCTTCGTAAGCTCTCCTGTTCCAATCTCTTCACAAGCTCCTTGACCTCCAGATCAAGCTTACCATCTCCCGAATAATACATCTCCGCTTCGAATGCTGCGTCATTTGCGTCAATGCTATCTACTGCTAAATGTTCCCTTACTTTATTTTTTATGCTCTGCGCTTCCACAATTTTGCCACTATTTGAGAGAATCTCGGCGATCCCAAGGAGACGCCTTGCCACCAGTAGGAGTGTGGGGTTGCTCACCGTAATCTCTGCTTTCTCGGGGCCACTGTGCAATTGAGAGCCAAGTTGCCACTTGTCGAAATCCTTCCTTGCAGCATCACTAGAGACATTTAGTAACGTGCTGATACTCTGAATTGCTCTGTCTTTCTCTATTTCATTATACATATCTTTGACATGAGGATACAGGTACGTAGCCACCGCATCTCTTGCTTCTTTCCCGCTTACGTAATTTGCTTGGATAAACTCTATCGCATAATCTACATAGCTTTTTGCCCGAGCGAGCAGATCCTTCCACTTCACAAGATCTTCTTTGATCAAGTCTGCGGGATCGGACCCCTTGGGCAAGCCGACTACCGTAACGTACATACCACCCGAAAGAGCGATACGCAGAGATTTCTCGGATGCATGGAAGCCCGCCTCGTCACTATCAAGTACGATCAGCAAGTTTTCACTGAGCCTCCTTATAATAGACACATGCTCAACGGTGAAGGCCGTCCCTGAAACAGCCACCGCGTTCCTAGTTCCAACTTGATGGGCCATCAACAAATCCAATTGGCCTTCAACCAGGATAGTTCTGTCTTCTTCCCTTATCGCCTGTTTGGCTTTATCGAGGCCGTAAAAAACTTTAGATTTATGGAAAAGTGGCGTCTCTGGCGAATTGATATATTTGCCCATCCTCTCATCTCCCACACCAGGCAAAACACGACCGGAAAAACCTATCGGTCTCCCTGAATAATCAAAGAAGGGAAACATTATTCGACCTCTGAACCGATCGTACGGTCCCCGATCCCCTTTAATTGCAAGTCCAACCTGAGTAAGTTCAACGTCCTTATACCCTTTTTTCCTAAGATATTCCGTAAGTCCCGACCATTCAACTAGAGCAAAACCAAGTCTAAAATCTTTAATTGTCTCTCTCGTCAATCCACGCCCCTTAAGATACTCCATAACCTTAGGACTCCTTTCAAGGATACTCTCGTAATAAAGCACGGCATCCGCCATAATAGAGCGCATTCTACTTGTGGTACTTGAGGTGCCACTGTTCCCGGTCAGTTCAACCTTGGCCTTATCCGCAAGTAGACTGAGTGCCTCACGGAACTCTACATGCTCTATCTCCTCAACGAAAGTAAATACATCTCCCCCCTTCCCGCAACCAAAACAGTGAAAGGTCTCTCTTCCCGGAGACACAAAAAATGATGGGCTCTTTTCGTTATGGAAGGGACACCTAGCCCTAAGATTAACCCCGGCTTTCTCTAGCTTAATATAACTACCTACCACATCGACAATACTTAGTTTAGACTTGATTTGCTCTACGGGCGAGAGCATTTTATTTTCTCCTACCAGTTCCAGCAGGTATTAATCGACCAATAAGAACATTCTCTTTTAGTCCTTCGAGTCTATCGAAGCCACCCCTAAGTGCCACCGCAGTAAGAGTCCTCTGGGTATTCTCGAAAGAGGCAGTGGCAAGGAATGAGGATGTGGTCATGGAGATATCTGAGATACCCAACAGGCATTCCTCGGTAACTGCCTTTTCTCCACCATTCTTATGTGCCAGGGCATTTTCCTCAAGCAGTGCTTCCGCGCTGACAACCTCACCTTTAGCAAAGACGGTGTCACCGGCATCTTTAACACGTCTACGAATAAACATCTGCCTCACAATTACCTCTATATGTTTCCTGGAAATTGTTGCTCCTTGTGATGAATATATCTCATGGATTACCCGAAGCACATAGTCTTCCGCCGCTATCCTACCAGAAAGCTCGAAGATGGATGATATGTCTGCTGGGCCATCAGTAAGCATCTGACCTTTAGTTATCACCGCCCCCTTCTTCACAAGAATAGTTCGATTACGTGGCACAGAATAATCTTCCCGTTCATTCTTGCTTTTCCCTTTTCCAGCCGGGTCAACTAGTATGGAGATTATCTGCTCCCTATCGTTACTGTGTATATCCGCAACCTCACCATCCACAGTGGATATGATGGCTGGATTCTTAGGAGTCCTCTTCTCGAATATTTCCTCAACTCTTGGCAAACCAGTTGTAATATCTCCCTGGTCTGTGGCCACACCTCCTTGGTGGAAGGTACGCATAGTAAGTTGGGTTCCTGGCTCGCCGATGGCCTGGGCAGCTACCACGCCTACTGTCTCGCCCATGTTAACCAGTTCATTGCGTCCCATATCAAGGCCGTAACACTTACGACAAAGACCGCTTATGGTTTTACACGAAAGGGGTGTCCTAACGAGCAGTTCCTTAATACCGGAATTCTCAATTACAATGGCATCGTGCTTTAAGACGAGGGTACCCTTCTTGTATATTACTTTTCCGTGTTCATCCTTAACATCTTCCATGATAACACGACCTCTGACATCAGCTCCAAAGTTGGAATGTACGTGCCCTGCACCAAATCTCGTAATTACTCTACCCATAGTGTCACCACAATCCTCTTGTGAAATAATGGCACTGTCTGCAACATATACCAGCTTGCGTGTTAAGTAACCGGCCTTTGCGGTGTTGAGGGCCGTATCTGTCAGACCCTTGCGAGCACCGTGAGTTGTAATGAAGTATTCCAACGGAGAGAGACCTTCCATATATGACGGAATGACCGGGAAATTAATAGTCTTACCGGAAGGATTTACAATAAGACCCTTCATGCCTGCCATCTGCGACACATTAATAATCTTACCTCTTGCACCTGAGGTAAGCATACTTACGACAGATCCACCCGGCTCAAGTGTGGATGGCAAGATCTTGTCCAAACTATTTTTTGCCTCATGCCAAATTTCAATTGACATACGATACTTTTCCTCATTGGAGATAAATCCTTCGGTGTGATGTTCCTCAATCACGGCAATCTTTTTCTTAGCTTCCGCTATTATATCTTTCTTCTCCTCCGGAACTTTAACCGCATCAATACCCCAACTTATGCCACTCTTCTTAGCATAACGAAAACCAAACTTCTTAACATTATCTAGGATGTCCGGTAATTTGGCTAGGCCATACCTCGTTATGAAATCATCTATAATTTCCGACATATCCTTGTGAGTAATCGGTTTATTGATATATGGGAAATCATCCGGCATTACCGAGTTGAACAAGAGACGACCAACGGAAGTACGCAAGACCTTACCCTCAAGATTGTCGAACTTGTCCTTCTCTGTAGGTTTAACAGCGATGTCTTGTCTAATATTTATCACACCATAATCGTACGCAGATATGGCAGCGTTGGGACTTGAGAAGTGTCGGACATCCTCTACCTTCTCCTGTGTTTTCGGAATTGTAGTCATCCAGAAACAACCCAGAATGATATCCAAGAGTTTGAACTTGGAAAGAATCTCGTTATTACCTGGACCTAGGAGATTCTTCTCCGAAGCCATCACGTTCTCAGCCTCGTCTTGAGCGGCGGCCGACAATGGTAAGTGCACAGCCATTTGGTCACCATCGAAGTCGGCGTTGAAGGCCGAACAAACAAGCGGGTGAATTTGAATGGCGTTACCTTCAATCAAAACAGGTTTAAAAGCTTGAACACCGAGACGATGGAGGGTAGGAGCGCGGTTGAGTAGGACTCGCTTGTTCTTAATTACTCCCTCAAGGATCTCCCAGACCTCCGGTATGCCTTCATCTATGAGCTTACCTGCGCCACGAATATTGAAGGCGAGTTCCCTCTCAAGCAACTTACCAATTACAAATGGTCGGAATAACTCAAGAGCCATGTGCTTAGGTAGACCACATTGCGAGAGCTTAAGTTCCGGACCCACAACAATCACTGAACGGCCGGAGTAGTCTACACGCTTACCCAATAAGTTCTGGCGGAAGCGTCCGTGTTTACCCTTAAGGTTATCTGAGAGCGACTTAAGTGGTCGCCTTTGAGCCTGCGATATAGCCCCTGTTTGCTTATGGATGGAGTTATCTATGAGAGCATCAACCGCTTCCTGCAATATACGCTTCTCATTCCTCAAGATAACGTCTGGGGCGTGAAGTTCGAGAAGTTTCTTGAGACGGTTATTACGATTAATCACTCTGCGGTAAAGATCATTAATATCACTTGTGGCATGGCGACCGCCATCAAGCGCAACCATTGGTCGGAGTGCTGGTGGGATCACGGGTATTGCTCGGAGGAACATCCACTCCGGCCTAACCCCAGATCTGCGCAGTGACTTGAGCAGATTAAGTCTACGCTCTAGACGAGGCCTCTCCCCCGCAGTTGTATTCTCAAGCTTCTCTTTTGTTTCCGCGAATATCTTCTCCATGTCCATTCCAGCGAATATGTTGTATACAGCCTCTGCGCCGATCTCCGCCTCGAAAACGTGACCATATTTCATCGAGTATTTGTGGTAGGCCACCTCATCAAGGACCTTCCAGCGAGACAAACTGTCAAGTTCATCTTTAGCTGTTAGGAGGGATTGCTTAAGGCGTTCTCTGGCTTCATCACTCTGGAGTGACTTGTACTTACTCTTGTATTCACTATCTAGCTCCTTATATACCTTAGCCTTCTCTGCTTCATTTACAGAAGTGACGATGTAACCAGAAAAGTAGACCACTTTCTCCAGCTCCGATACCGGCACACCGAGAAGAACACCCATGCGTGAAGGAATACCCTTAAGGAACCATATGTGCGCCACAGGGCTGGCAAGTTCTATATGCCCCATGCGTTCGCGACGGACTATTGAGCGTGTTACTTCCACTCCACACTTCTCACAAATAATGTCCTTGTATCTGATTCTTCGATACTTACCGCAATAGCATTCGTAATCCTTCTCAGGCCCAAAAATTGCCTCATCAAACAATCCCTTTCGCTCTGAGCGTTGGGTGCGGTAATTAACAGTCTCAGGTTTCGTTACTTCGCCGTAACTCCATTCTCTGATTCTTTCCGGACTCGCAAGTTTAAGAGTGATAGTATTGAAATCGAATGGTTCAATCGTATGCAATTTTGTATTATCCATAATAATATTTATTTAGGCGAATTATTATTTTTTTCTATGTATTCCTTGGCGAAGGTAAGTATTTTTTTATATACGACTTCAGCGTTATCAAGAAAAACCTTAACCTTAGCATAACGTAAATCTGGATACTCGTGAGCAAGTAAATTGCGGAGTTTGGCAAAATCCGCAAGTAGTTTAACTTCTCCTTCATTTACACCAATAGCGAAACCTAGTTGTCTGGCCATATCAATGTAAGATTCATCCATAACTATCTTCTTTTCAGAAGCTAAAATTATTTTAGCGACATCTACCATGGCCATACTTAGTGTCTCTACCCAACGCTCAAGTTCTCTCCTAATTTGATCCGTTCGTTCGTATGTAAATTGATCAACTTCCTTAAATCTCTTGAAGTCTTTGAGATTATGATCAATAAAATCAATTATTTTTCTTAGCCTTATTTCATCTTTAGAGCTTAGCGATTGCGAACGAGCTCTAATTTCTGCCCAATCTTTAGCTATGATCCTCATATCTTCAGTTGCATCTTCAACCATGCTCGAAAAACGCCAACGAATTGAATCGTCTTTTATCACAAGCGGAATACCGCTATTTACAACATCGCTCGCAAAAACAGATGGAATTCTATTTAGTATGACTAGATCAGTTGGCAGACCTATAATATGTTCTACCTCATTACTTATCTCACTTTCATTTTGATATTCTTTGCCTTCTTCCCATTCAATATAGTGGCTTGGAAGCTTGAAATACACAGCGACATCAGCGTCCGATCCAATATGAGCTGTTCCCTTGGCTTGTGAACCAAAGAGAAAAGCCATGGAAACATCTTCCCGCTTCTCAAAATAATCCTTCAGTTTTTGAATTACTTCAGGTTTCATAGTTTTAGAGTTTCTTTAATTCGACATCTAATGCCAGACCTTTGAGTTCGTTGAGTAAGACGTTGAATGAAGCCGGTAGATTAATTTGGCCGATATCTTCATTGCGCACAATAGAATCGAAAGCTGCAGAGCGACCGAGTATATCATCCGACTTAATCGTGAGCATCTCGCGAAGAGTATGGGCGGCACCGTAACCTTCTAGTGCCCAGACTTCCATTTCTCCAAATCTTTGACCTCCGCCTTGTGCGCGACCGCCGAGAGGTTGCTGGGTGATGAGCGAGTAGGGCCCGATGGAGCGCATGTGGATCTTATCTTCCACCATGTGGTGCAATTTGAGCATGTACATATATCCCACAGCTACATCCTGTTCAAATGACTCTCCCGTCTGTCCATCGAATAACTTGACTTGACCGTTCGAAGGAAAACCAGCCTTCATAAGCTCACCACGTATTTCATCAGCAGTGGCGCCCGAAAATGTAGGAGTAATGGCTTGGTAATTAAGAGTATGCGCAGCAAGACCTAGATGCATCTCAAGAATTTGGCCCAGGTTCATTCTTGAGGGCACACCCAGGGGCGTAAGAACAATATCAATTGGTGTACCATCAGCCATATAGGGCATATCCTCTTCAGGTAATACTCGACTAACGACACCCTTATTACCGTGACGGCCCGAGAGCTTATCACCAACGCTGATAGGTCGGAGTTGGGCAACCTCAATATATACGCGCTTAATAATACCGCTCTCAAGCTTGTCCCCCTTCTCTCGAGAGAAAACCTTGATACCGACAATTCGCCCACGCTTACCATGTTCCATGCGCAATGATGAGTCCTTCACATCACGCGCCTTCTCACCGAAGATTGATCGGAGAAGGCGCTCTTCCGGAGTCAACTCCGTCTCACCCTTGGGAGTAATCTTACCAACCAGGATATCATTCGGGCCAACCTCGGCTCCAATACGCACGACCCCCTCCTCATCAAGATTTTTTAGCTTGCCTTCACTAACATTGGGAATATCGTGAGTGGTAACCTCCGGACCCAATTTAGTATCCCTTACGTCACATACAAACTCTTCAATATGGATACTTGAGAATTTGGATTCCTTAACTAACCTTTCGGAAAGCACGATAGCATCCTCATAGTTCGCTCCGGCCCATGACATGAAAGCTACGAAAATATTCTGTCCGATTGCAATCTGGCCATCAACGGATGTTGAGGTATCTGCCAAGAGATCCCCCTTCTTTACTTTGGCACCAAGTTCAGCTGTTGGTCGTTGGTGGAAAATTGTAAATTGATTCGATCGGGAATAATTGACCATTGTATATACACGATTCTTCCCGGTGCTCGTTTCTTTGATAGTAATCTTACGGGCATCCACTCCAACCACCTCGCCCGCCTCACGCGCGGTAATCAGTCGTCCGGAAAACCTAGCCGCCTCAGACTCAATACCAGTCGCCACAAGAGGTGCCTCAGGTACAATACAAGGTGTGGCCTGTTTCTGCATGTTAGAACCCATAAGTGCTCTGTTGGCATCATCATGTTCGAGGAATGGTATCATGGCCGTAGCTAAGGAATATGCTTGATACGGTGCTACATCCATATACTCGATATCTTCCCGAGGAACGACGGTTGGATTGCCCCCCACCCTTGCTTCCACATCTGGATTAAGAAGTCTACCTTCCTCGTCAAGATTGGCGGCACCGTGAGCAATCTTATGAGTCTCTTCGTCAAAAGCATTCATATATATGATCTCCCCTGTCAACTTACCATTCTTTATCTTGGCATATGGTGCTTCGATAATGCCCAGATCATTCACCCTGGAATACGAAGCTAGAGTCAGGATAAGACCGATGTTCGGACCTTCAGGTGTTTCAATAGGACAAACGCGACCATAGTGAGATGTATGGACATCGCGCACCTCATAACCTGCGCGCTCTCTTGTTAAGCCTCCAGGACCGAGAGCTGACATACGCCTTAGATGTTCGATCTCAGATAATATATTCTCTTGACTCATGAACTGGGAGAGTTGGTTAGTCGTGAAGAACTCTTTGACCCTGGCTTGAAGTGGTCTTGTGGTAATAAACTGAACCGGCATAGTTGTCTCCACATCCATTGTCGACATCCGATCTTGTACGTTGCGCTTAATCTGAGAGAGTCCAAGACGGAGTTTGGTCTGCAACATTTCTCCCACAGATCGCACGCGCCTCGAACCAAGATGGTCTATATCATCATCAATAGCCATAGGATCTGCCTGAAGATCTACTATATGCTTGATTATAGAAACAATATCCTCGAATGAGAGCGTCTTTTGTTCCAAGGCCTTTGGAGTAGTTGGTCGTCCAAAACGCTCGTTAAAGCGGAAACGTCCGACAATGGATAAGTCGTACTTCTCGCCTCCGAAAAGGCCATTAATAAACGTCTCTGCTGTCTCTGGGGTGGCCAGATCTCCCTCGCGAAGTTTGGAATATACCTCCACAAGTGAGTCTCCACGCGACTTGGCAACATCTTTTGCGAAGGTAGCTTTAAGATACTCAAGCGCGCCATGTCCCTCGAAGGACTCTAGAATCTTTTCGTCTGTCTGATTGCTGAAAGCACGCAAGAGAGAGGTCACGGGGAACTTACGCTTCTTGTCTATACGTACATAAATACAATCATCCTGTTCCATCTCAATCTCGATCCATGCACCTCTTCCGGGGATAATCTTTGCACCAAAGTATCTGTGTCCCTTGATAAAATTTGAACTAAACATAACCCCGAAGGACCGAGCCAGCTGTGGAACGATAACACGTTCAACTCCATTTATAATGAATGTACCATGTGCTGTTTGGAGGGGAAAATCGAGCATGAATATTTCTTGCTCTTTCTCTGTGCCCAGTGCTTTATTGTGCAGTTTAACCTTAAGTCTGAGTGGGGTTTCGTATGTATGCTTATTCTCTTTAGCATAATATTCGTCGAACTTAGGCTCATCCAGCGAGAAATCAAGAAACTCCAAACTAAACTTCTTTCCTGAGTAGTCATTTATGGGAGAAAATTCCTTGAAGATTTCACCCAAACCCTGCTTAAGTAGCCACTCATAAGAACGCGTTTGAACATCTACCAGATCAGGAAGCTCGAGAAGAGGCTTTTTGAAACGCGAGAAATACTTCTTCTGCTTTATTTGCATAAATAAATATATCCCTAGTTATTAATGGTTGCTAGGGCACTGTATCCTCCCTATTTCTCGCTAATTTCCCCCCAATACCAGGTAGAGTATTAAAAAGGGGGCTTGAGAAGACATTATACACGTACCAAATCCATTGTCAACACCCTCCTCATGTCAACCCCCCAATCCTGTGGATATCCAACTCACCCTACCCTCTCTTATAAATAAGAGAGGACGAACGAAGTTCGGGTGAGTTAGTCCGCCATTCTTTAATCTTGGCGGGGTTGCCGGAGAGGAGGACTTTGGGGACGCGGTAATTCTTGCCTTTGAATTTGAAAACTTCAGGGCGGGTATATATTTCTCTCGGAGCATCGCGCTTCTCCTCAAGAGACTCGGGGTCACCAAGGACTCCGGGGATCTGACGCGTAAGGGCATCTACCATAATCATTGACGGTAATTCCCCACCGGTCAGAGTGTACGGCCCCACCGAGATCTCCTCAGCCCGCAAAACCTTTTTCACTCTCGCATCTATACCTTCATAATGCCCGGCGATTATAACAATATTGTTGTATTGCTTGGACCATTTAATGGCCATCTTGTTATCAAACTGTTTACCCCGCGGAGAAGTTACAACTATTTTAATTCGGCTCTTATTCTTCGCTTCGCTCAGAACCTTCGCCGTTGCCTTAAGCAACGGCTCGGCCTTTAACACCATACCCGGCCCTCCTCCATATGGTCTATCATCTGCCCGCCTATGCTTATCATGTGTGTAGTCGCGGGGGTTAATAACTTTGATTTTAATCTTCTTATCTCTCTGCGCCTTCCACAACATCGAAGCGCCTAGGTAAGTCCTAAGCGCTTCGGGAAATAAACTTATTATATGGAACCTAATCACTAGAGATTAAGATCTGCCATAGCCTCGTCTACCGTTTTCATTGTTGGGGTGGTACTAAGCACAGGTCGGCTACTGGCCACTTCCCCGCGAGTTGAGCCCTCTGGTTCATTGATCTTAAGATTAACTCTTGCGCCATTCTTTATCCCCACAACTCGGAGGATCGTACGAATTGCTTGGGCTGTGTGCCCCATCTTTCCAATCACCTTACCCATATCCTCGGCATGGACATCAAGAGATAGGAGAACCCCCTTCTCATCGATTGTCCGATTAATCTTGATACTCTCCGGGTGATCCACCAACTGCCTAATTATATAATCCAAAACCTGTTGATCCTGATCGATCATGTCTGTAATTGCTACTTATTAATATCCAAATTGTACTATGTCGTCGCCACTTCCGCAACAACATCCTCCTAAAGTGGTTCTTTCTTGATAGGAACTGGCTCAATCTCTGCCTTTTTTACTATCTTGGCTGGTCGGACATCCTTCTTCTTACCAACCACAATTCCTTCCCTAACGAGGATATTGTGAACAGTGCCAGAAGCACACGCGCCTACAGATAGCCAATACTTAGCTCGATCAGCTTTAATAACCACGTCAGAACCTCTAATCCTACGAGCGTCGTAGTGGCCAAGCTCTTCCACATACTTACCCGCCTTGGGACCAACCGCCTTATCTGTAACAACAATGCGATAAGATGGGTCATGCTTTCGCCCGAGTCTCTGTAATCTAATCATCAACATAAAGAATACTCTAGCAAATATGCTATAATTACGCAACATGCAAAAATATTCACAAAACAAGCGCCAAGAGCCCGGTGGGAAATCAAAAAATCACGGCGATAGGAAGAAGTTCGTACATAAACCCCACTTCGCATCTCGTTCCACTCGAGCTTCGCGGGGTAAACTTGAACTTGAGGGCACTATGTATCTTGCTGGCAAGAAGGGTGGCTTCGTGGAGGTGGGCAATGAAAATAATACGAGTAAAGAGGCGCGCGAGATACACGTCTATCCCGACAGCCTCGGCACTGCACTACACATGGATCGAGTTTTGATAAAAGTGGAAAAGCGTGGGAAAGAAGAGATGGGTGAGGTGGTTCGAGTAATAGAGCGGACTAAGAACCGTTTCGTCGGTACATATAGGGACAAGCAATTCGTACCGGACGATAGGCGCTTCTACCTGCCTATCAATCTCATCCAGCAGACATTGGAAAAGGTAACTGAGGGTGACAAAACATTGATTGAGATTACTGATTGGCACTGCGAACCTATCGTGGCCAAAGTTGTGGGGATACTAGGCAAGCAAGGTGACCACGAGACAGAAATCCGCTCCATTCTCGCCTCTTCAGGTATAGTCTACGACTTCCCTCCCGAGGTTGAGGCCGAGGCCGAGAAACAGAAGAATGATTACTTGAGCATCTTACCGGAAGAAATTAAGCTGAGGCGCGATATGCGAGGTGTAACCACGTTCACCATTGACCCGGCAGATGCCAAGGACTTCGATGATGCCATATCTATACGAAAACTTGATGATGAGTACTACGAGGTCGGCATACACATCGCCGATGCCTCCTTCTTCGTCCAACCGGAAAGCGCTCTTGATACTGAGGCAAGTGCAAGGGCTAACAGTGTATACCTTGTGGATCGCACCATACCCATGTTGCCCGAATCACTATCAGCTGATATCTGTTCACTATTACCCAATCAAGATCGACTCACATATTCTACTATTGTTGAGATTAATAAGGCAGGCAAGGTCCGGAGTGAGTGGTTCGGCCGCACGATCATCCACTCAATCAAGCGCTTCACCTACGAAGAGGCGGCCACAGTCTTGCGCCAAGGTTCCGGCCCACATTATGCCGAGCTCACGATCGCCAACGAGATATCGCTTGCCCTCCATAAGGAACGTGTAGCCAAAGGCTCAGTCATCTTCGACCGAGACGAGGTCCGCGTAGAGCTCGACAAGAACAATCGCCCCATAAGAATATATGTCAAAGAGCGCCTACCTACCCACAAGCTCATCGAGGAGTTAATGCTCCTTGCCAACAAGCACGTGGCCCACTTCCTACACAAGGCTGTAGGCAAACACGGCGGTGGATCTATGTATCGCATCCACGATCAACCGGATAAGGACCGTATCGCCAATCTCGAGCTCTTCCTCAAGTCGCTTGGCTATAAGATTGAGGGTAATTGGAAACAATTCGGCCACCAAGAGATCAACAAACTCTTCTTAAGCGTGCAGGGAGCTGACATAGAGAACCTGGTCCAAACGGCAGTCCTACGATCAATGAGCAAGGCTGTGTACTCAATGCGCAATATCGGCCACTTCGGACTCGGCTTCGACTTCTACACTCACTTCACCTCTCCTATTCGTCGTTATCCGGACATACTCATACATCGATTACTTACCAAGTATCTCGCTGGTAAGAGTTTGGATAAAGTTGAGCTCATCAATTTCGAGCGTTCTGCTCGTTATAGTTCAGACAAAGAGAAGGAGGCTGCTGGAGCCGAGCGCGAGAGTATTAAGTACAAACAAGCGGAATATATGCAGGCTCACTTGGGCAAAGGCGAAGTGTTCGAGGGTACCATCACCGGCGTAACTGAATGGGGTCTCTTCGTGGAGGAAAACACAACCAAGTGCGAAGGTCTTGTGCGACTCTCAAGTATTGGCGACGACTATTATGAATTCGACGAGAAGAAGTTCGCCCTCATAGGCAAGCGCACCAAGCGTACCTTCCGCCTTGGTGATATGGCACATATCAAACTTTCCGAAGTAGACGTCCCCCGCCACCAGATCACCTGGGTATTGGCTTCGCAGTAAATACAAAATTGGTCAAAGCGGGGACTCGCGTCCCCGCCTTAATTCTCCTTCTCTATCGCACGACGCCCAGATACGGCTGCTTCTGTCCGATCAAGCTCAAGGGTTTACTGTCATTGGTGAACCCTTGAATCGAGACCCAATTGTAGCGATGGGTCTGGAACCATCGGAGCAAGCCATCACCGGAAACCTCCAGACCTTGGTTTCGAACTGTGTAGCGTACGCCCCATCCCCAAACCTTGAGAACGTCGTTGGTCCACCCGGCGGGAACATAGATATCCCCACAACTCGGGAACACATTGTTGTTCGAGTTCTTGTGGAACTCTTGTTCTATTGGATCATACCAAGACAAATCCCAAGCCTCCCACAGACCATCACCATAATATCGCGGGGAGGCAAGAGCCCCGAAACTAGCTAGTACATTGAGTGGGGAAATACCCAAAATTTGTGCCAGGTCCGGGAGGTAAGTCCAGTGCCAGCGCAGGCCATCGATTTTGTGGACTGCCGGTTTTACAACTATTATTTTCGACATTATTCCTCCTGAGTCGCCTGATGACGACTGGATCTAAGAGTGGATACTGCGGGAAAGTCGGTAAACTTCTGTCAACAGACTACTCTCTTATTCTTTCTCCCGCAAGCGAATCAATTCCGAACGCCCTATTTTGCAAATGTGGTGGCGTCTTCGAAGCGAATGGAGAGGAGACGAGAGAGACCGTCAGCACCCATGGTCACACCATAGATCACTTGAGCATGACTCATAGTCTCACGGTTGTGGGTAACAACAATGAGTTGGGATTTGGTGGAAAGCTCGGTAAGCATGTCGCCATATTTTTTAGAATTTGCTTCATCGAGAGCGGCATCAGTCTCATCCAGTACCAGGAATGGTGGCGGATTGACTTGGGACATGGCGAAAAGTAAGGCGATAGATGTAAGTGCTCTCTCACCACCCGAGAGCATCTCAAGGCCTTTGATCTTCTTACGTGGCAAGTTAACTTTGATATCTATCCCCCAATCCTTCTCCTTATCCTTCTCGTCTTCCTCAATCTCCACTATCTCATCGCCCACTACCTCCTGCCTAGGTTTGTAAAGACTTATCACTTTCACACTCGCCTCTCCACCACCAAAGAGAGTGTTGAAGAATTTTTCGAACTCGCTATTCACAAGGACCAAACCTTCTTTCAGACGCACATCTAACGTTGTTGTAAGATCAACGAGAATATCCTTGATGCTTGCAATACTGCTCGTAAGATCTTCTATTTCCTTAGTTAAATATAGATCACGCTTACTCGTTTCTTCATGTTCCTTAATCACGTCCACACCCACTCCACCTGCATCCTCAATCTTAATCTTCAACCTCTCTATCTTCTTCCGGAGTTGCTGTTGCTCCTCCCTTGTCACTTGGGGTCCCGGACCCCAAGTGGCGGTACTTAGTATATTATCTCCCACCAACATTGAGATCTCGTGGGCATCTCTGGCATAGACCTCATGCTCATTCTTATATGCTGACTCGCGGAGACTTACCTTATCTAATTCTACTTGGAGTACTTGTTCGCGACTCTTGAACTCGTAGAGTCTACGCTCGGCCTGTCTTGCTTGTTCTGACTTAGTTGATAGACTCACTCGCAATCTATCGAGTTCATCCACTAAGCCCTTCTCTTTATTTGCCAACTCTCGTAACTTTGACTCTAGACTCATCTTTTCACTCTCCAAGTTGCCTGTATCCTCTTCCATCTCCCGTGCCTCCACCTTCCTTACTATCACCTGTCCACAATAACGACAAACCTCCTCACCCGTTACCTTATTATACCGAACAATAGAAACGTGTTTCTTCTCGTCTAATTTGCCTTCCACCCTACCAAGCTCCCGCGCAGTGGCATCCTTATGATCACGAATCGTCTTTATCTCTTGCTCAAGCTCTGTTACTCTCGGATCCTTGCCCTTACTACTGCTATCGGCAGTTTCCAACTCTCGCCGTGCCGACACAAGATCATGGTTAATTACACTAAGTTCTGCGGTTAACTTGTGTTTATCGTTTTGTAAATCACCCTTCAGGCCATCAAGATACACACCCTCAACTGTAAAATATCCCTTGGCCAGAGATGCGAGCTCCTGTCTTATTACCACAATCTTCTCGGCTTCCTCCACCTGCTTTTTCAAAAACTTCAAGTGCGGGGCGATCTCGCGTCGCAATGACTCCACCTGTTTGAGATTATCCTCTGTTTTCACAAGTCGTTTATTACTCTCTGTAATCTTGAATTGGAATATCTTCAATCCTAAAGCTTCTTCTAATATCTCGCGACGCTCTTTAGAACCGGCATTCAATACTTTATCCGCCTCTCCTTGACTGATAATGTGATGCCCTGATGGCCCAAGTGACACAGCAGAGAGAGCCTCCACAATATCCCGTAATCTTACTTCACTATTGTTTATTGAGTATTTATTGACCCCATCACGATAAACCTCGCGGGCTATCACGACCTCATCGTACTCTAATTTAATTTGACGTTTAGTATTATCAAAAACAAGTGTCACTCCTGCTCGCGAGAGCCGAGCTCCGCCCGCTGCCCCGTTAAATATCAGATCTTCGCCTCGCTTACCTCGGAGCGACTTCATACTCTGCTCACCCAAGACCCAGCGCAGAGCCTCGGCAATATTGCTCTTACCCGATCCATTTGGCCCCACAATAGCCGTAACCGGGGTGTCAAAGATAAGAGTGGTCTTCTTACCGAAACTCTTGAACCCCGTTATCTCAATCCGTTTAAGTTGCATAAGGATATTTCCCAAGGGCGTTTTCAGCGGCGGCAATCTCGGCCTCCTGCTTACTCTGGCCAGTGCCCTTGCCTACCTGCTCTGACTTAAGGAAGACACCCACCGTGAAAGTCTTGGAGTGATCCGGTCCAATCTCCTTAAGCGTCTTATATGCTGGCGTTACGCCCGCATACTCCTGAGCCTTCTCCTGTAGCACACTCTTGGGATCTTGCCATAAGCTCTTCTCGACAATATCTCCCGTCTTATGCAATAAATATTTGATAATAAAGTCGCGGGCAGACTTATATCCTCCATCTATATAAATAGCACCGATCAAGGCCTCGAAAGCGTTAGCAAGTATCACCGCTCGAGCTCGGCCGGTATCCTTAGCCTCACCCCTAGATAGCTGGAGAAAGGACCCAAGGTCCAACTCACTTGCCGTGCTCGAGAGACTCACCGTATTGACGAGTGCGGCTCTTATACTCGTTAGTTCACCTTCAGTCTTCTTCTTGTACGCGTTAAAGAGGTACTCCGTCGCCACAAGTTCCAACACGGCGTCACCAAGGAACTCCAATCGCTCGTTATGATCGAGTTTGTAAGTCTTGTTCTCGTTTAAATACGAGCGATGCGTCAAAGCCTGAATAAGTAAGTCCTTGTCTTTGAAACTGTAACTAATTTTTTTCTCTAGACTTTCCATTTAATTCGGCAACTCCTTTATCAATAATTGGTCTTACATCAGGATAGATCTTGAGGTCGCTTATGACGGATAAGTTGAACCATTTGGTATCATCAAGACCACCCTTCTCCTCTTCAAGTTTGATACTATCAGGATTCTGGGCTTCTGCAAGGAAGTAGGTCACGCGCTTGCGGATATTGCCCTCTACCGGATTGGTAGCAATATATTCGTTAACGCCCAATTGCACCCGGGGCATGATTACTAAGTTCATCTCCTCTTTTATCTCACGCACAACAGCCTGCTCCTCATTCTCACCTTCATTACCTTCGTCTCCAACTTTACCCTTGGAGAGAGTCCAGTATCCGAAAACATCGTGGACCAAGGCCAGCTGATATGTACCACTCTTATCCTTATGGTAGACAACAGCACCCACTAATTTCTTCAATGGGAGGCTTTCCTTCTCTTCTTTAGTCAACTCCTCCTTCTTCTTGTACTTGCGCTTCTTCTTGGGCTCATCATTCTTGCCTGGCTCACCCATCTCCTTGTAGACTGTACCGAGTACTCCGTTAATAAACTTACCCGAGCGCTCGCCACCATAACTCTTGGCAAGCTCAATGGCCTCATTAATAGCCACCCGAGCGGGCACCTCTTCGTGATTCGAGTACAGGAGTTCGTACAAACCGATGCGGAGGACATTACGATCCACCAGTGGCGTCTGAAGCAGAGGCCAGTCACGAGCGGCCTTGCTTATAATAGCATCAAGAGTATCACGCTTGGCAATAACACCCTTAGTCAATTTGGCTATAAATTCTTTCTCAGAACCACCTTCTCCGTATTCATTAATATTACGTTCAAGTATTGCATTGATATCGCTTTTCTTGGCGCCAACATTTGGACTGTTAAAATCCCACTCGAAGAGTGCCTGCAATACTATCCCGCGTGACAGGTGTCTGTGGGCCATAATAATTTGAAATGTTCTGTTAAGCCTTAGACTAAGCTTTTTGCTTGGCCTTAGCCTTCCCGCCCGAACGACTGTTCAGTCGGGCGGGCTTCTCGCGCTTGGCGAGTTTTGCCGTTACGTCTGTGACTGTACGGCCCTTGTAGGTACCGCAATTATTGCACAGCTTATGAGCTGGCTTAGGTAAACCACACTTATCGCACTTACCCAGCCCCAAGCCCAATAGAGCATGGTGGCTACGGCGATTGGCCGTGTGGCTACTTGTGTGTCGCATCCGTACTGACATAACGATATTGTACACAATCCCCTCAATTTTGCAAACAAAAAGGCCCGTGCGTACGATCGCACAGGCCGAGTAAACAGTAGTAAAGGGGGAAGGAGGTGAACGTGACTCAAGCCTTCTCGAGCTTGGTAGCCTGGACACCCGCACTCGGCTGACCTTCTCCATCAGACGGTGAGACGGTCAAGTAAGGCAACAGGTCGTCATTACCGCAACCAGTAAGAAGAGCTAGCTCACTCCGCAAACCCTTAACGAGTTCGGCATGGGTCTCGAATGTGAGCGTGGCTGCCGTCTCCGGCAAAGCCAGGCAATATTCGTAAGCCTTCTCCGCCAGGGCCTTGGCTCGCATTTGTCGCTCACCTCGTTCGGCCGTACTCCGAGCCACAGCGGCCGCCAGACCATCTCTCCACGCTTGCGTGTCCACCTCGTAGAGAGTCTCGCCACTCTCTGCGAGTTTGCGTACCCTCTCTACGTCTCCACCTACAACACCTTTCTCTACGTACTCAATGGCCTGGCGCAAGATTTCGCGGGTAGCCATCCAGAGACGCAAGAGCTCGTGCGAGAGTGCCAATTCGCCGATTCTGGGTGTTGCTTCTTTGATCGCCGCATCCACCCGAGCCATAACGGCCTTGGGTTCCCGCGCCACTTCTTTGGCACGACGCTCTTTAAGCAACTGTGATTTCCGTGCCCGTTCGGTATTCCATCCCTTGAACAAATCACTGACTCTGCCCAAGAACTTAACCACGACTACAGGTGCGATAGGCACACACAAGCCAAGAAGCCAGGAATTAAACGCATTCCAACCATGACCGAATAGTAACAAGATAAAAAAACCCACAAGCAGAGCTACAGCCCCTGCCCAAAATGTGTTACCCTCTTCGACCGTACAGGTACGCTCATTTCCTTCCTCATCCATCCCAGATGGGTGGAGCCTAACCCAATTCTTATCCTCTTTGGCTGACAAGCCGAGTGAGATCATTACGAATAGTGGTGCAAGTGCGCCAATTCCAAATAAGAACCAAATCATTCCCTGCCACCCTCCTTCCTTTTGTGTGAACTGCGCTGAACTCAAGTTAACATATTGCGTAAATATGTCAAGCGGTGGTGAGGCGAGGGACCGTGTCGCCTAAGCGCCTTGTAGTGATCAGCCGTGCCATATCCCTTATGCTTCTCGAACCCCCAACTTGGATATCGGGAGTCCAAGTGGGTCATAAATCGATCACGATGCACTTTGGCCAAGATTGAAGCCAGGCCAATGATAGGCTCAGTACTATCACCTCTGATTATCGTCCTCTGATTCACGTATTCCTTCGGCGCCCGCAATCCCCCATCAAGCAGTATCTCAGTCAATTCCCACTTGGGGTCCCGGACCCCAAGTAACTTAGCAGTTGAACTGCTAAGTACGCAACGAATGGCACGGTTGACGGCGTACACAATCCCACGATTGTCTATTACCCTAGCGCTCACGGATGCGATCCGGTAATCAATCAAACCTTCGTGGCGCATCTGGCACAGGATGCGCGCTATGTCCTCACGTTTAGTTTGTGACAATTTTTTAGAATCAAACTGGCCGGTTATGTTCTGATGAAAATACACCGGCACAGCAAGAGCGCACACTGTCACCGGCCCCGCCAGTGGTCCCCTCCCCACCTCATCTATGCCAATTATCCACTTTTCGATCATAAAGTAATTATAGAACTCAAAACCAATAACGAAAATCTCCCGCAACTTCGACTGTTCAACCAACGACGGCTCACTACTGTAGCTCGAGGGTAAAATATCAAATTTCCCGACTTAGAGAACAAACATCTTGCGGAGTATTTTGGCCACGGAATCGGAGTGTACCTTCTCCATATTTCCTATTTTTCGTAAAAGTCTCCTCTTGTCAATCGCTCTCAATTGAAAAACAAGCGCGATACTGGTCTCGGTAAGTCCATTGCGCTTACTTGAATTTACAAGTAATGTGTTTGGGAACTTCGTCGCTTCAGAATTTGATGTGAAAGGCACAACTATTACAGTATTTGCGACTGCATCACTCATTATGAGAGCAGGTCTCGAGCCATGTTGCTCATGACCACTAGATATTGGTAATTCGACAAGATAAATATCTCCCCTATTCATCCTCTTATTTAAGAGCCAGCTTCTTATCTAGTGCCTCTGTTACTTCGTCACTTAACAAGTCCCAAGCCATGAGTTCTTGATTTAATTCAAATGACTTCCTTGTTTGATCTAAGAATAGTAAAATAGCTCTATTAACAATCTCCTTCTTTGGAATACCCGAACTACGAGAAAAATCTCTTAACTGGCTATCAATGCTTTTTTCTCTTACGATTGTGTTCATGCCCTAACTATATACAATCGAATAGCGCAGGTCAAATTTTGGTGGTCTGAGCAATCCAATCGCGAGCAGGTTATAATGCGGGTATGTCCAAACAACCTTTCATACACCTGCATACACACTCGCACTATTCATTGCTTGATGGTTTGCAACAATTGCCGGCGATGGTGAAGAGAGCTAAGGAGATGGGAATGCCGGCACTGGCACTGACAGATCATGGAAACTTGTATGGGGCGATCGAGTTCTACAAGCTGTGTCTGAAGGAGGGTATCAAGCCCATCATCGGCATCGAAGCCTACATCGCCAACCGCACCCGCTTTGATAAAGATCCCAAGATCGACAACAAGCGCTACCATCTCACACTACTTGCCAAGAATGAGCAAGGCTACAAGAACCTGATCAAGCTCTCGACCAAAGCCTCGCTCGAGGGTTACTACTACAAGCCTCGCATGGATCACGATCTCTTGCGCGAGCATCACCAGGGACTGATCGCGCTCTCGGGTTGCTTCGGTGGCGAGCTCTCCATAGCTCTGCGAGCAGGCAATGATAAGGAGGCAAGGCGTGTGATCGCCTTGTATCAAGACATCTTCGGCAAGGAAAATTACTTCCTCGAGGTCTGGCACGACCCGGCTTTGCCTGGTGGCATGGAGGTCAAGAGCAAACTCATCTCGCTCGGCCGTGAACTCAACATTCCCATCGTGGCTACTCAAGATTCGCATTACTGTGAGGCAGAGGACCGTGAGGCCCACGAAACTCTGCTTGCCATTCAGACATCATCAGATATGACAGACCAGAACAGATTCTCTATGGGCAAGGGTAACTACTCCTTCATTTCCACTGACGAGGCATATGAGAAGTTCAAGGATAATCCCGAGGCTGTGGATAATACACAGATTATTGCCGATATGTGCGACATCAAACTTGAACTTGGAAAATGGGTCTTCCCTAAGTATGAGACCAAGGATGGCGCAACATACCAAGAGGAACTTGCCAAACTTTGTAACGAAGGCCTCGCATGGAGGGAAGTAGCGGAAACGAGCGAAGTTCGGGAGCGAATAAATTATGAGCTGAAAGTTATTGGGGATAAGGGTTACGACCCCTTCTATCTCGTGACAGCTGATCTTATGCGCTATGCAAGGGAGAATGGTATCTACACTACTGTGCGAGGCTCAGGCGCAGGCTCGATCGTGGCCTATCTTACCGGCATCACCAATGTTAATCCGATTGAGTATCAACTACCCTTCGAACGCTTCCTCAATCCATACCGGCCCTCGCCACCCGACTTCGATATGGACTACGCCGACAACCGTCGCGACGAAGTGATCGAGTATACGATCAAGAAATATGGCAGAGATAAGGTGGCCCAGATCGGTACATTCGGTACTATGCTCGCTCGGGGAGTGGTACGCGACGTGGCTCGTGCCCTCGCCTACCCTTACGCCATAGGCGACAAGATCTCACGACTCATACCTTTGGGTAGTCAGGGCTTCCCTATGACTATCGCGAGAGCACTCGAGCTCGAACCTGACCTTGCCAAGCTGTACAAAGAGGACGCCGATACCAAGCGCATCATAGATCTGGGTAGGAAGCTCGAAGGTTGCGTACGCCACATCAGCGTGCACGCGGCCGGAGTAGTTATTGCCCCCACCCTACTTACCGACTTCGTTCCCCTCCAGCTTGATCCCAAAGGTGGCAAGATCATCACTCAATACGACATGCACGCAGTCGAGGACGCGGGCCTGCTCAAGTTCGACTTCCTTGGCATTCGCAATCTTGCCATACTCGCCGACGCAGTGGAGCGCGTAGAGAAAATTCATAATATCAAAATTGATATTGAAAAAATTCCCCTTGATAATAAGAAAACATTCGAAATGCTGGCTCGGGGTGAGACGGAAGGCACCTTCCAACTCGGCGGTACTGCCATGACCAAGTACTTGGTGGAACTGCGACCCACCACTATCCATGATATCAACGCCATGGTGGCCCTCTTCCGACCCGGCCCGATGAACAACATCCCCGAATACATCTCTCGTAAGCATGGCAAGAGTCCGATTACTTATTACCACCCCAAGATGAAGAACTTCTTGGAAAAATCTTACGGCATATTGGTTTATCAAGATGATCTACTCTACACCGCCCTTGAGCTCGCGGGCTATACTTGGGAAACAGTAGACAAGTTCCGCAAAGCCGTGGGCAAGAAGATACCCGCGGAGATGAAGAAGCAACACGTCATCTTCGTTGATGGCTGTATGAAGCATTCGGATATGAGAAAGAAGGAAGCCGAGGGACTCTGGGACCTCTTCGAGCCGTTCCAGGGTTACGGCTTCAATAAGGCTCACGCCGCTTGTTATGGACGCGTGGCCTACCAGACGGCGTATATGAAGGCTAACTACCCGGCAGAATACATGTCGGCCGTGCTCACTGCCGAATCAGGCGACATCGACAAGATCTCGGAGGTTATTGCCGAATGTAAACGCATGGGCTTCAACGTCTTACCCCCGGATGTTAATGAAAGTTTTTCTGATTTTACTGTGGTGGTCGGCAAGGAGACACCTACTTCCTCCGCAGTGACTGGCCAGCCTCCCGGGGCTCCGAAGGAACAAGAAGAAGTAGGTGTCCCCGCCCAAAAAGATAAAATAAGATTCGGACTTCGCAGTATCAAGAACTTCGGTGAGGAAATCGGCAAGGCCATCATTCATGAGCGCAAGACAAATGGCAACTACAAAAATTATTCTGACTTCCTTACCCGAGTACAACACAGGAATCTTACCAAGAAGTCGCTTGAGGCACTTGTTATGGCCGGTGCCCTAGACAACTTCGGCGAGAGAGGTCAGATGATGGCCAACATCGAAAGTGCCCTTGAGTTTAGTCGGCTGGTTGGCAAGGGTACTTCCAATCAAGAGAGCCTCTTCGGTGCGGAGGAATCAATAAAGCCGGAATTTAGAATGCAACCTGCCCCTCCAACAAACCCGATAGATAAGTTGAGATGGGAGAAGGAGTTGTTGGGACTTTACGTTTCTGGTCACCCTCTTGACACGCATAAGGCCAAACTCGACAAGCACGAACAGACAATAGATAAAATAAAAGCATTGCCCGAGAACACGCCCGTCTTATCGGCCGGCCTCGTGACGGGAAGCAAGATGATCCTAACCAAGAAGGGAGATAAGATGCTCTTCGCTACGATGGAAGACTTCAAGGATTCTATCGAACTCGTCTGCTTCTCCAGTATTTATGAAGAAATTAAGGAACTAATCGTCCCTGGGGAGTGTGTAGCCATCCGCGGCAAGGTTTCTCACCGCAACGGCTCCCCGAGTATAGTAGTTGAAAAAACGAAGAAACTATAAAGTGCATTAAAATGTTGCGAGCGAGGACTTACGTCCCCGCCCGTGCTCGCTAAAAGTCGCGCTTCTCGCAACGCTCGATGATCACCTTAATACATCGGTACAGCGAATCAGTCCCATTAACACGCCCGAAGTGACTTTCGATATCACGGAGTGTTGCCAGCATATCGCTATCAACCTCGGCCAATGCTTCAGACATGTTGATTTCATCCGCAATGGCCTCTGCGACCGCGATCAGATTCTGAATGTAAGCGGTCGATGGTAGCCCCTGCCCATAAATAGATATGCTATTGCAACGCCGCTTGAGTCCCTCGATTAGGTGCCTGAGAAGATTAGCCGCGGAGGAGCCTTTTTCCTCCTGTGCCTCAGTGGGATAAAGCCCAAAGGCATCATGCAGGAGCTGGAGTTGCTCGCCTGGAACGGGTTCAATATCCCAGCGAGAGATTACGGATTCTGCTCGCATGGCCAGTTGCTTAACTTGGACATTCCAAGTCTTGCCCCCATCACGCGAAGTGGCTCCCGGCAGCACCTCGATAAAAGGTACCTCGAGAGTACCCTCGCACGTGATCGGATTGGGCTTCCCTTCATCGAAAATGCAGTACTTTTTGTTACGCTTTGGATCTTTTTCGAAATCCATCAAGGCATCGTAAGCCCGGCCTGGCAGTGCGGGCCACTTACGGAACTCGAACCACATGATCCTCGCCTTCTGGGCTAACTTCTTCATGAGATCTCCCTTCGCCTGGCACGGCCAGGACTTAGCGGTGGCACAGCCACCATCTAACCCCACCCTACCACTTTCACTCACTTTTGCAAATAGCGTATTAGCTCATCTAAGAATCTAACCCAGACCCATCCATTGCGGGATTAGGGTTTCCTCTTAAATATCTTGCTCACCAGTGTATCAATTTGGGCGCGAAGTTCAACAGGATTGAGCTCTTCGTATCATTTGCCAAACTCCTCTTTTATTTCCTTCGGCACATCTTTTGATTCGCATACTCTCTGAAACGGTGTCTTAGCTCGATCGTATCGTTTGATTATCTTTGCCCCCACCCTCTTGCGCTCCACACACTTGACCGAGGGCAAGAAGAAATTGATATAGTCACGCAAGGGGCCACGATACAACTCGTTCATGATATCCACCTGCCACTGTGACTCAACCCGCATATACCCCAGGACTCTGCGTATGCATGTCCAGTTCTTCTGTTCAATGTGGGCGTTGTCATTCTTCTTGTATGGACGTGACCTTGTGAAGACCACATTTTCTTTCTTGCAGTATGCCACCATCTCCCAGTTGATAAACTCGGAACCGTTGTCGGAATCAATGCCGAGAAGCGGGAAGGGCAAACGTTCTCGTATCTTCTTTAACCCATCGTGTACCCGCTCCTGTGCCTTGCCCAAGACTGCTTCGGCCTCAAACCAGCCCGTATGTACATCCGTGCTATCGAGGGTATTTCCGAAGTCCCCACTAGCCGAATCACCACACTGGGCCACTAGATCGATCTCGAGAAACCCAGGTTTGGTTTCCTCCCAGTGTCCAACCCTAAGGGGTATCTGGTGCTTGAGCAGGGTGCCGGGTTTGGTGGTACCACCGACACGATTGGTTTCCCGTTCCTTGATACCCACGAGCAAACGCTTGAGCGTACCCAGGCTCACCACTCGAAGTTTCTGCTCGGTCAGTGGATCGACCTTGAGTTCTTGGCAAGCAACGAGTTTGTCAATACACTCGTCTAGGTTGGGGTGCAGACGTTCGGCACAAATGTTGTCATACGCAGGCCAGAGTACCGCGAGAGTTTCCTCCACAGCCATGTCGTACATTCTCTCTCGATTCCTTGTGTGCTTGCCCGCCACCTTCCACTTGATGGCCGGCATGAGTTGGTACAGACGTAGCTTGGTGATAGCGTACTTGCGCTTGTATCCGGTGTTAGCACAGAACTCGTCAAGAATCCTACCCTTGCCTTCTTTGTCCGTGGCCAGATACCTCACTAGAACCTCCTTGGTTAATTCGTGTTTTGCGTGCATTTTCATATGCCCGCAATGGTATGGTTTTTGGTGAGCGAACGATACCCACCAGGGTTAGATTTTTCGTGAGCTAATTCGAATAGTTGAAAAAGGGGAAGTAATGGAGTAAATTAGAGATATGAAAATGCCACATATACCCAATCCGATGAACCCGATTAAGAAGATTATTAGGAGTGCGAGGAATGCCGTTCAGGGTGTCAGCCAGGAAGAGCTTACTGCTATGCGCCACACTCTGGCTCACCTCCTTGGGGAAGCCGTTCTTGAACTCTACCCAAGCGCCAAGCGCTCTATTGGTCCAGCCATTGATAACGGCTTCTATTACGACTTTGAATTTATAGACGCAGATAAACGCAGACTTGACGCGGAGCTTGGCAGGATTGAAGCTAAGATGCGAGAACTCTTGCCCACTTGGTCTAGCTTTACTCATCGTGATTTGAGCAAAAGCGAAGCTCTAGAAGAATATCCAAATAACGAGTATAAGCGCGAACTTATTGAAGAATTTACCAAAGATGGTTCCAGGGTGAGTTTCTATACTTCAGGCAATTTCACTGATCTGTGCAGGGGTGGTCACGTAGAGAATCCAAGTAAGGACATCGAGCCGGACGCCTTCAAACTCACTCACATTGCTGGAGCATATTGGCGTGGTGACGAGAAGAATAAGATGCTCACTCGCATCTATGGCCTCGCCTTCGCCACTCGCGAAGATCTCGAGGCGTATGAGAAGATGCAGGAAGAAGCTAAGAAGCGTGACCACAAGATTCTAGGTCAACAATTGGATCTCTTTGTCTTCTCCGAGCTTATCGGCGGTGGCCTACCTCTCTGGACGCCCCGAGGAACCCTTGTGCGCAATTTACTAGATGAACGAGTATGGAAGTTGCGCAAAGCAAGAGGCTATCAACAAGTAGATATCCCTCACATTACCAAGAAGGAACTCTATGAGAAGAGCGGTCACTGGGATAAGTTCAAGGATGAGCTTATGCATATCAAGACACGGGAGGGGCACGAGTTCGTAATGAAGCCAATGAATTGCCCTCATCATACACAGATATATGCACGTAAGATTATGAGCTACCGTGATCTGCCACAACGTTACGCCAACACCACCAAGTGTTACCGAGATGAACAATCTGGAGAATTGTCCGGACTATCGAGAGTGCGCGCCATCACACAAGACGACGCTCACGTATTCTGCCGAATGTCACAGGCCAAACAAGAATTCCTACGAGTGTGGGATATAGTGGAGGAATTCTACACACCATTCGACTTAGAGATGCGCGTACGTCTATCTATGAGAGACCCAGAGCATCCTGGGAAATACCTGGGTAAACCTGAACAATGGGAAAACGCTCAGAACTTATTGAGAGAGATTGCCAAAGAGCGCAAGATGACTACCTTCGATGGCGTGGGAGAGGCCGCCTTCTACGGGCCTAAACTCGACTTCATGGGCAAGGACGCCCTGGGTCGCGAGCACCAAGTAGCTACTATCCAATTCGATTTCAATCAGCCCGAACGCTTCGATCTAACTTGTGTAAATGAGAAGGGAGAGAAGGAGAGAATAGTTATGATTCATGCGGCTATAATGGGTTCAATAGAACGGTTCTTGTCTGTGCTCATAGAGCATACGGCGGGCAACTTCCCCTTCTGGCTTGCTCCAGTGCAAGTCAAAGTCTTGCCCATCACTGACACGCAGAAAAAGTATGCCGAAGAAGTGCACAATACTCTTGTAAACGCGGGAGTGCGTGCCGAGGTAGACACACGGGCCGAGAGTCTGGGTAAAAAAATACGAGATGCAAAAGTTGAAAAAATTCCCTACCTACTTGTCATCGGCGAGAAGGAACAGAAGGGCGAAGTAGTAACGGTCGAATCCCGCGACGCAGGCAAAGTGGGCGAGATGTCCCTCAAAGACTTCGTCACAAAGTTAAAATCCGAAATCCCCAGTTAGTATATAAACGAAATGGGGGCGGAGTGCTCTCCGCCCCCGCCATGAGGTCATCCTCTCAGTGTCCTCCGTAAACAGCTCTCAACCAACTCCTTTGTTCGGCCTTGCTTGCCTCTTCCCATTCCCGTACTTCTTTCTTCAACTCCCGAATCCGACGCTGGAGTTTCGTGTTCTCAGCCTGTAGTTGTACATGCTCAGGCACGACACATCCAGCAGTCTTTCTCCGTTTTCGATTCATCACGTATCTTCCTCCTTGAGGGGGTGTTGGTGGCCACTACTGTCTATTATTAAGCTACTATTCAGTGGGGAAAATTGCAAGCTTAAAAATTGTCGCGAAGGAAGGAGATAGTACAGAAATACCCTCTCGCAGTGCGACGGCACGAGAGAGCGAATCTGCTTCAGGGCAGATATCGCGAGGGTTTTATGTACTATCTCCGACGGAAATTAGACATCTATCTCGGCGAGTTTGGCGTTGGCTTGGATGAAGAGCCTTCGCGGTTCCACTTCGTCGCCCATGAGGATCTCAAATGTTTTGTCAGCACCAGCCGCGTCATCAACAGTGACTTGCTTGAGTATGCGTCGCTCAGGATCCATGGTTGTTTCCCAAAGTTCAGGTGGATTCATCTCACCCAAGCCTTTGTAACGTTGGATGCGAGCTTTTCGGCCAGAGGCCGACCCGCCTTTGGCGGGAACATCAGGATTTTCAGATTCAACTTCAGATACAGATTCGTTGGGCTCGGCTTCCTCAACTTCACTGCCACTTATACCCATTTCCTTTAGCACTTTCCCTTTCTCGACGTCATCGAAGGCGTAGCGCACATCCTTGCCTCGAGTGATCTTGTAAAGTGGTGGCTGAGCAATATAAAGGAAACCACCATCTATGATTGGCCTGAAATATCTGTAAAATAAAGTTAAGAATAGCGTGCGTATGTGCGCACCATCCACGTCTGCATCGGTCGCTATAATAATCTTGTGATAACGCAACTTATCAATATTAAATGTATCGCCAATAGCCGTGCCCATAGCTATAATAAGCTCACGGATACCCCTGGCAGCGACAATCTTATCAAGACGTACACGCTCAACATTCATAACCTTGCCCCACATTGGCAATATCGCCTGGGTGCGTCTATCACGCCCTTGCTTAGCCGAACCACCGGCCGAGTCACCCTCCACTATAAAGAGTTCGCTATCTGCCGCGCTACGCGACTGGCAATCGGCAAGCTTTCCCGGCAGAGTCATGCCCTCTAGAGCTCCCTTGCGTAAAACAGAATCTTTAGCTGCCTTAGCCGCCTTGCGAGCTCTTACAGCCAAAGTCACTTTGTTGATAATAGAACGCGCGTCATCCGGGTGCTCTTCCAAGAAATGCGCGAAGCCTTCGGCGAAAACAGTAGCCACAGCCGTCTGGGCCTCGACAGATCCGAGCTTAGCCTTGGTTTGTCCTTCGAACTGCGGGTCAGGGATCTTGACCGAGATTACAGCCGTGAGTCCCTCACGCACGTCATCCCCGGTAAATGCATCCTCTCCATCTTTGATCAAATTATTCTTCTTGCCATATGTATTAAGTGTGCGTGTAAGAGCCGTGCGGAAACCAGATAGGTGGGTACCGCCCTCCGGAGTTGGCGTGTTATTGGCAAAGGAATACTCCCGAGCTGTTATATCATCAACATATTGAAGAGCTATTTCAACACTAACCTTATCTTCCTGTTTCTCAACGTAAAAAATATTCTTGTGGATGTGCTTCTCCGTCTGATTATAAAAGGCCACAAACGAGACCAATCCCCCTTCAAAGTAGAATGCGTATGATGGCAATTCGAGCTTGAGAGTCTTAAGATACAATATGTTATCAAGATCTATCTTGCCTGTATATTCCCGGGCATCAATTGTGGTAATGCGTACCTTCTTAGACAAGTACGCCTGCTCGCGTAAGTAGTCTGTGATCTTGTTCCAATTATATTTGGTCTCAGAAAATATCTGCTTGTCTGCTAGGAATGTGATGACAGTGCCGTGTTCTTTGGTCTTACCCACTTTCTTAACCGCAAATTTCTTCTTACCCCGCGCGTACTCTTGCATCCACACATCACCATCCTTGTGTACTTCTGCCCGAGTCCATTCTGATAGTGCGTTAACAACCGAGGCGCCCACACCATGCAGGCCACCCGAGACCTTGTAGGCGTTGCCGTCGAACTTGCCTCCCGCATGCAGGGTAGTCATGACCGTCTCCAGTGCCGACACTTTAGTCTTGCTATGTATATCCACCGGTATGCCTCTGCCGTTATCGGCCACCCGCACAATCTCACCAGGTAATAGCACGACCTCTATATCATCGGCATACCCACCCATGGCCTCGTCGCGGGAGTTGTCGAAGATCTCTTTCATCATGTGGAAGAGTCCCTCCGGTCCCGTCGAGCCAATGTACATGCCTGGTCGCTTGCGCACCGGCTCGAGGCCCTCAAGCACGCTAATAGAGCTAGCATCGTATAGGTGACCAGAGCCCTTATTTTCTTTATCCTTAGCCATATTTATGACTCAAGTATAGCATATTCCCGCACTCAAAACCAGCCAACTCACCCTACCCTCTCTTATCTATAAGAGAGGGCGAGACGAGAGTAAAGGGTGAGTTAATGTTAGACTTAAAACATGAAAATGACTTTTCGGGAGAAGGTGCTCTGGATTGTGCGTAAGATACCGCGTGGTAAGACACTTGCCTATGGAGAGGTGGCGCGGATGGCAGGTAATGCAGGGGCGGCCCGGGCCGTGGGTACGATCATGCGCAACAACTTCGACAAGTCCATCCCCTGTCATAGGGTAATACGCGCCGATGGCAAACTTGGGTCTTACAACCGCGGTGGCGAGAGAGCCAAGCGCAAACTCCTAAAGCAAGAAGGCGCCAAACTTTAAACCCCTTTTGTATATTTACCCACGACCGTTGATTAATATACATTAGCGGATTTGGTATCCTAAATCTGTAAGAGTGGTGGTGAGCTTGAACATAGCTTCATTCACTTCAATATCTGTAAGGGTACGATCCATGGCTTGGAAGACGAGACGGAAAGCGTAGGATGTTTTATCGCCCTTCTCGAACGAATCAAACAAGGTCACTCTCACGCACAACATTCCAACATTCGCTAGAATGTTAGAATGTACTTCTTCGGCGGTTGTACCAGCTTGAGTCCAGACTGCGATATCGCGCAAGACGAACGGATATTGCGAAACTTGCTTGTATGTTGTGTTCGAAGTAGTAGATAGAACATCACCGTAACTTGCGGGCACAGGCAAGTTTAGCACCAGCTCCTCGATATTAACTTCAACAATCACACCCTCTGCCCTCTCTACTATATTCCATTTCCTACTATCGCTAGTGCGCAGGCTCTGTAGGCTCTGCGTCAGTGATTCTATGGTCTCTTCAAGAGTCTCACGCTCACTCTTGCCCTTCCAGCCGCGAGCATTTTTTATCCCGATGCCAAGGGCCCAGTGCTCTTCGCTCAGAGTAAATACTTTGTTAAGTTCAAATATCTTGACTTGCTGAAGACCTAACAGATCCACGTTTTTAATGTTAAAAGCTAAGTTATCTGCTAGGCTATCGATCATATTGGTACGCAAGAACTCCATACCCTCCACAAGAGAGTTCGCGAGCTCTATCTCGCCCTTGTTGCGCATAACGTAATTGTAGAGTTCGGAGTAGCCCAGATCAACCAAGAGCTTCTTGAGAAGCGAGTTGTAGTAGAAGTTCTTGTGGACCTTGGGGATAAAGTCGCCAGTCGGGGGCAGTGAAGACTTGACCTTACCATAGCCATACATACGAGCCACCTCTTCCACTATCTCATGGAGCGAGCGAACATCCAGTCTCTCTGGTGGCACATCAACCACATACTCGTCCCCTACTTTCTGCCAGTTGAAGCGCGCATGCTTAAATCGATCAAGTAGTGCCTCGATATCTTGATCGCTCAATTTAGTGCCGATCAAGCGATTAACATCGGAGGTCTTGAAGCGGGCTTGGGCCAGAACTTGGGGTTGTGGATAGTGGTCAATAGCTTCTGCCAAACTTCCTCCGGCAAGTTCGTGTATAAGCTCGACCGCTCGATCATTACCTAACATGGCAAGCTCTGGAGAGAGAGCGTGTTCGAAGCTACGCGAGGCATCGGTGATAATCTTGTGGCGCTGACGCGCTTTGCGTATGTAGACCGGATCGAAGTTGCACACAGACAAGACAATCCGCGTGGTCTTCTCGTCTACTCCAGAATCAGCCCCACCCTTGATGCCAGCCAGATCAAGGGGCTTCTCGTCGTCAGCCCAAACAAGAGTCTTGTCGTCTAGAGTTAACTCTTTGCCATCAAGTAAGGTCAACTTCTCGCCCGACTTGGCCAGGCGCAGGGTCATTTTTTTCTTACCAGTGCCAGCAAGCTTATCGTAATCGAAGGCGTGCACCGGTTGACCCATCTCGAGAAGCACGTAATTAGTAACATCAACCACATTATTAATAGAGCGCTGACCAAAAACAGCCAATTTGTCTTTGAGCCACTTGGGAGATTCGCCAACTTTTATATCCGTGACAAGACGCTTGGTCACGCGCGGGGCAAGATCAGTTTCAACTCTCACCACAAGATGATCACTTGTATTTAACCCCGTACTCAATTGGGGTTTGGGCTTTGGTATCTTGGGCTCCATATCTAGGATCACACCCACCTCCCTTGCAATACCTGCGTGTGAGAGAGCGTCATGACCGCGGTTGGCCAACACGTCTATATCAATGATTTTGTCCCCATCCACAATCTCAATCCCTTCCACCTCGAAGGCGTGGGCAATTATCTCTCCTGCCAATATTTCGGGCTTTGGTAGCGCGTTGTCAAAGAATGAATTGAGCCAATTGTATGATATTTTCACAGAGGTTATCTAGAACTGATTGGTAAGGCGTAAATCACCGGC
>Ga0209542_10002719_pt1 | contig 39128 bp, 52 predicted proteins | sample RifCSPhighO2_01_FD_184028 | JGI IMG/M metagenome (GOLD analysis project Ga0209542, IMG submission 184028) | Soil microbial communities from Rifle, Colorado - Rifle CSP2_plank highO2_0.1 (SPAdes) (version 2) | ecosystem: Environmental > Terrestrial > Deep subsurface > Rock core/Sediment ... | reverse complement strand
GTAGAGACAATGGGATGCCACCCCGAAAGGGGAAGCTAAGCCTCGAAACTCTATCTTAGTCCAGATCGAGGGCTGTAACTCGCCCTCGTGACGTCGGAATCCCTAGTAATCGTGGTTCATCATACCACGGTGAATATGTCCCTGCTCCTTGCACTCACCGCCCGTCAATCCATCCGAGCAGGGTTAGAGTGAGGCATTACTTTCAGTGATGTCGAACTCTAGCTCAGTGAGGCGGGATAAGTCGTCACAAGGTAGCCGTAGGGGAACCTACGGCTGGATCACCTCCTTTCATTATTATTGCTCAATGTTTCCTTCATTCACAATCATAGGGATTCTGAAAATAGAATTCCGTCCAACGGGTAACCCGTGCATATCAGTCGCTCAGAGGTGATGATGGATGCTCGGATCCCATTCATGGGTCCTGCGTGCCCGTTCACTCCATAATGGGGTAGAATGGTATGCAGGATGCTTAGTGGAGTGAACGGGCCCGTAGCTCAGGCCGGTAGAGCGTCTGCCTTGCACGCGGAAGGCCTCGGGTTCAAAAACGCAAACAGCGCTGTGAAAGTCCCGACGGGTCCACTTCACATTCACAAATCACATTCATCCATTTGATGAAATGCGTTCGAAAGCTTGCTTTCGGATGTAGGCTAGACCGCCAACAACGTTGGCCGCTCGAAAGAGCAATTCATGGTTAATGAGCCGTGTAGACGGAAAGGAAACCAGACCTTACGCTGCGAGATGGATAACTAGGCTCAAAACGCCGATGAAGGACGCGGCAAGCTGCGAAATGCTCCGGCGAGCCGCATGCAGGTGTTGAACCGGAGATGTCCTAATGAGACTTCTCATACAATCCGAAAGGATAGGGAACGCCGGGAATTGAATCGTCTTAGTACCGGCAGGAAAAGAAATCAATAGAGATACCGTCAGTAAGGGCGACTGAACGCGGTACAGTCAAAACCGAATCCGTTGCAGAAATGTAGCGGGGATGTGGTGTTACAGGACCAACATAAACCATTGTCGCTTTTTGACCCAAACTTCTCTGGAATGAGAGACGATACAGGGTGATAGTCCCGTAGGGAAGAAAAGCACAGGTGGATGGTATCCTCAGTACTGTCTCCCGGATACGAGGCAGGAAGTTGGGAGGCATTAACTTCCAAGACTACATACGTTTTGAGTCCGATAGCATACAAGTACCGCGAGGGAACGTTGAAAAGAACCCGTAACAGGGAGTAAAAAGAACTTGAAGTCTCGCAGTTATAGTACGTGACGGCATTTAGGTGTTGTCACATTCGTTCAGAATAACGAGTCAGGGAGTGCTCTTCTGTGGCAAGGGTAATCCGATGAGGAGGACCCATAGCGAAAGCGAGAATCCACAACTTCGGTGAGGGATGTGGTATGAAAGTGCCATAAGTCACAGGAGTGCGACCCGAAACCCGACGATCTAGCCTTGGGTAAGGTGAAGCGCAGGTAAAACTGCGTGGAGGCCTGAAGAGGTTCTACGGGCAAGTGTTCTTCTAACCTGGGGCTAGGGGTAAAAAGCCAATCGAGTCGGGAGATAGCTGGTTCCTGCTGAAATTGGCCTCAGTCAAGTCTTCGGCGAGATCGCCATGGCGGTAGAGCGACGGATTGGAAACTTAGGTTCCGAAAGGGATCGGTCTTCTGTCCAACTCCAAATACCATGGCTTCGTAGACCCGAGGAAACGGGGCATCGGGGTAAGCTTGATGTCCGAAAGGGGAACAACCCGGCCTGTGGTTAAGGCCCCAAAATGTCAGCTCAGTGTGAAAGGATAAAGGGTATCCATGATCTTAGACAGCGAGGCGGTTGGCTTAGAAGCAGCCATCCGTTAAAGAGTGCGTAACAGCTCACTCGTCGAGGTCGCGGGTCCCAAAGATCGACGGGGCTAAGCTGGCTGCCGATACCACAGATTGCGAAAGCAAGTGTAAGCAGGCGCTCTTCATGGGTAGAAGCATGTTCGAGAGAATATGTGGACCGTGAAGAAATGAGAATCCTGACAGTAGTAGGGTCTGAGTAGAGTGAGAAACTCTACCATCGAAAGGGCAAGGGTTCCTTGGCAATGATCGTCAGCCAAGGGTTAGTTGGTCCTTACTCATGTCCTACAAGGAAGCATGGGGAAAGGGAAACCGGTTAATATTCCGGTACGGCTCTTGTATGCGCGGTAACGCACGCTTGGTTTCAGACGCTTCGGAGGAGGCTGACAGTTGCAGTCACGACTGTTAATGAGGACAAATCAAGGGAGTATCGTAATGATGAGAACTTGATTAAACTTCAGAATAGCAGGGTTTTGCCCTGTTCAGCTGGTCTCGGGAGCCAGTGAAAATGAAATCAGGAAAAATCAAGAGTTGCCATACCAAGAACCAGCACAGGTGCCCCTAGGTGAGAAGCCTCAGATGTGAGAGTGTAAAGGAGCTAAGGGAACTCGGCAAATTGGTCCCGTAACTTCGGAAGAAGGGATCCCTGTGGTTGTATCGCAAGATGCGATCGCAGGGCGCAGTGACTAGGGTGACCGAACTGTTTAACAAAAACTTAACTTCCCGCAAGCCTGAAAAGGTGTGTACGGAAAGTGACGCCTGCCCAGTACCAGTACTTCAAAGCTCGTTTCAACGGGCCTAAGAGCTGGCAAACGGCGGGGGTAACTATAACTCTCTTAAGGTAGCGTAATGCCTTGTCGTTTGAATGACGACGTGCATGAATGGCGTAATTAGGTCGCCACTGTCCCTAGCTCCAAGCTCCTGAACAATCCATTCTGGTGCAAAAGCCAGAGATCTCCAATGGGAAGCGAAGACCCCGTGAAACTTTACTGTAGCCTGTTGCTGTGACGCGGGTTTTGCTACATAGTGTAAGTGGGAGCCGTTATGCACATGTCTTCGGGCATGTGATAGGCAATGATGTAACACCACTTCTCAGAATCTGCGTTGCTCACTTCGAAAGAAGAACAACAATTGGTGGACAGTTTGGCTGGGGTGGCACGCCGCTGAAAAAATATCAGCGGCGCCCAAAGGTCAGCTCACCTCGGTCAGAAATCGAGGGTTGAGTGCAAAGGCAAAAGCTGGCCTGATTGGATTCCTATACGAAGGGATTCCAAAGACGAAAGTCTGGCTTAGCGAACCTCGATGTCCTCCTTAATGGGGGCTCGAGATGACTGAAAAGTTACTCCGGGGATAACAGAGTCGTCGCGCCCGAGAGTTCACATCGACGGCGCGGTTTGCTACATCGATGTCGGCTCATCCTATCCTGGGCGTGCAGAAGCGCCCAAAGGTGGGGGTGTTCACCCATTAAAAGGGTTCGTGAGCTGGGTTCACAACGCTGTGAGGCAGTTGGTTTGATATCTATTGGAGATGCATGGTATCTGAAAGGAAAGGTCTTTTAGTACGAGAGGAACGAGGGCTTGGCGCCTCTGGTCTACCGGTTATCTGACAAGGTATGCCGGGCAGCTACGCGCTGGGGGATAAATGCTGAAAGCATCTAAGCATGAAACCCCCCTTGAAAAGAGATACCTTAGGACATCGCAAGAAGAGCGGTTCATAGAACCGGTGTGTACGCATCAAGCTTCGGCGAGATGTTCAGCACGCGGTTACTAACGTCCATCACTGGTTTGCTTTCTGTGTACGCGGCTTTCATTACTTTTTTTTGTTTTGAAAGTGTAGCCGAAAGGCTATGATAATAGTCGGAGAATAATGGTGTTGCGAAAGGAAGAAGAATGATAATAAACGTTTTTTACGTACGTAACTTTTTTTCGCCTTCCTTCTGCTCCAACGACCACGATTGGAAAAAGCGAAGCAATCTGTTGTTATGGAAGAGATGTGCGTTTCGTTTTGAGAAATCATTTCTGCCAAAAAATTTTAAATAGAGAAGTGCATAGAGGACATAGATGGCAACGTACAGCATGTCACAGTGGATGACTGCGATGAAAGAACAGGGCATTGGTCATTCTGAACGATTGCAGGAAGCGATAGAGAATGATTTAACAAAATGGGAGCGATTGAAAAAATTAAATGGAATCATCGGATTGCCGATTGATAAACACACACATTTTAGCGCGGCAGATGTATTGCATTATAGTCAGAACGCAAAAAACTTTTTCTCTCACTATAAAAACGCACGATTCAGTATCAAAGCCGAGCCATTGGAAGATTTCAAGGAGCAGCTGCCCCGACATCGACAGCATGGCATTACACAACAACAATGTGTTGAGTTTGTTCGACTATTGAATCCTGCACCTGAAAATTATGCAATCAGCATCTGGGAATACTTTGACAGCACGTTGAGCGGCACAATTATTGTAGGCAAAGAACAGATTATCGTTGAGGCAGTTGAAGGTTCACATTCCATCCTCACGCAAGGATTTCAAGGGAATGTCGTTCAGGCATGGCATGACTTTCACCATTTACAAATATCTGATGAAAGACTGCGTCCTGTTGTGCAGCAAGCGGTTGATGCATTACGATGCAATGATTCTTGTGTTTCAATAACCAATGGCTTTGTTCAAGGATATTTTGAATTCTTACATTGCGAAAAAGGGTTTCGATTCATTGACTACAATGCAACGCCAATGATGAGTACTTTGGATGTAAAACATGTTGATGGTATTTTGAAAGGTACGATGGCTTCGCAAGGTTCCTGCAAGGGTCGTGTTTGTGTTGTGCGGGATGAAACTGATTTTTTAAAAGTGAAAACGGGCGATGTTCTTGTCACTCCGATGACTGATCCGCGATTTGTTCCTCTGCTGAAAAAAGTTGTCGGTATCATCACTGATTTTGGCGGAGTCACATGCCACGCTGCCATTATCGCACGCGAGTTAGGTATTCCGTGCGTTGTTGGGACTGGAAGCGCAACAAAAGTATTGAAAGATGGAGATGTGGTAGAGATGAAAGAAGGGAATATGATACTGCGTTGATAGGTATGGAATCTTTGTTAGTTTCTTTTAAACAAATGGTTGTTGAGCTATTTCAAGTACTCATACGACAGTCATCTTTGACTTTAATTACTAATTGTAATCCTGATGCTGACGCTTCACTAAGCATCCTCTTATCATCAAGCACAGATCCAAGATTAATCCATTGAGTTATTCCATCTTCTTCTGCGTACGTGTATATGGATTCAAAAACGCAGTTTCCTGTAAGCTCATTTATTGATTTATCTTTCATTTCTGGAGAAACTGGGACAAAATTCCAACCTTTGATTATATCTCGATTAGATAACAGAGGATATTCTGGTGCGTCATATTTCATGCTGTATGTTCTTTCTGAATATACCCACATTACAGAAGTTGGAATTTCTCCTGCAATATTTTGTGGAGGATTGATGTTTGTATATTCTCCTGTTTGTTTAGTGCCTTCTTTTGCATAAAGAAGTACATACTCATCTACATCAGGATTATAAACATAAATTACTTCTACTGAATTTCTAATTTCATCAGCGGATATACTCTCAGAATTACCCTCAGAATTAGAACCTTCATCAATTATTTGTGAAGGATCATTAAAACCGTATACAAGATTCCATCCTTTACTTAGTGAAAAATTATCAATTGTTTTATTAGGAGCTGCAAATACAAAAACAGACAAGCATAACATAGTTAGTGCAATGATTGATATAATTATTTTTTTATTCATTTTTATCACTCAGGAAAAGCAGGTGGCTTTGGTAAATCATCTAACTCTGCTTCTTCTTGCGTTTGTTCTGGTTCAGGACTTGGTGTTTTTTGTTGATTTTGGGATGTATCTGTTGAAGTACAACCGCCAAAGACAAACAATCCCACTACCAAGATTAACATGATTGCAATAATCTTTTTCATCTTTAATCCACCTCTGAGGAAATTCAATTGAGTTAAATAACTGTTTATGACTTTAAATCGACTTAAAGTTAATAAATTCTTTGTTTTCCTGTCATTTCAATAATAAAGCCAGTCAGAAACTTAAGTTTAATTGAGACTAACCATTATTCATTCAGCATGACCTATCTCTCGTATGACCATGCTTCAAATACTGTTTTCTGGATTTCAGCGGCACGCTTTTTTTCTTTTGGTGTCAATTCAGAAACTTCAAATTCGATGTTGAAGAATTCTTTGAAACCGTCAACAAGAGCAGTCATAACTTCTTCATTTGACATTTGTTTTCCTAACTGCTGATGAATGCTTGTGACGCGTTCTTTGGCACTGGCAATCAGCTTGTCGCGTATTTTTTCATCAGGCACTTTGAGCAGCGAAAACATCTTGTCCACATCGACGTCAACAAGCAATGTTCCGTGTTGTAAGATAATTCCTTTTTTTCTCGTTTGCGCACACCCTGATATTTTTTTTCCGTTGACAATGATATCGTTGATAGGAATGTATGCGGGTTCAAGACCAAATTTTTTTAATCCTGCTATTACTGCCCCGCAGATTGCCTGATAGGATTCATGCAGGTCTTTTGAGAAGTATTCGTTTTTTTCACGAATGCAGATGCTGTACGTGACTTCAGCATCATGAAATACAGCACCACCGCCGGTAATTCTTCGTACGATGTCAACACCATTTTTTTTGCATTGTTGTTCGTCAATTTCATCATGGAGACTTTGGAAGCGTCCAATGGAGACTGCGGGAGGCTGCCAAGTATATAATCGTACGACTGGTACTGTGCATGACTCCTGCAGCGCAGCATCAATGCCCATGTTTTCAAATGCAGTGTGTGGCTGCTTGTGGATGATGAGTCGCCATTTCATGTGTGTTCCTCAAATGCCTGCTGGATAAGATTGTTCAGGTCGTTCGCAGAAAAACCCGCAAGTGTCATCTTCTGTTGTGCGATGGCCGAAGATATGATATCGAGGCATTGTTCTCTTTGCACGCCGAGAAGCGCTTTTTCAAGCTCGAACAGGGATTCTTCGGGATAGACAAAAAAGTCGCCAAGAATCTGGATAGATTTTATTTTGGTGCTATCAATATCTATTTTGAGCTTCAGTAGTTTTCCGCCGGGGACTTTGACCATGTATTGTTTCATCTATCGCTGCACTGGCATCACATTTAAAAGATTTTGGGTTGTTTACATCGTCAATGAAGCTCATCCTCGGCATTGAAACAACGGCTCACACATTTGGCGTAGGTATTGTCACCGACAAAGGCGAGATTCTTGCCAACGCGAAAGATAGTTTCACCACTAATAAAGGTGGCATGATTCCCGCAGAAGTGGGTGAGCATCATTTCGACGTCTGGCAAAAAGTGCTGGATGATGCGCTGCACAAAGCAAAAAAAAGATTGAAAGACATTGAGCTTTTTGTGTATTCTCGCGGACCAGGCATTGGCAATTGTTTACGGGTTGGCGCATTTGTTGCACGCTGTCTTGCATTGAAATACGAAAAGCCTTTGGTTGGTGTTAATCATTGCATTGCACATCTGAGTATTGGCGCATTACGAACAAAGGCAAAAGACCCGATATTGTTGTATGCGAGCGGCGCAAATACGCAGGTGATTGCTTTTCAGGCAGGAAAGTATCGTGTGTTTGGTGAGACGCTGGATCAGGGTGTGGGAAACTTCATTGACAGCGCTGCACGGGAACTTGGGTTAGGTTTTCCGGGCGGACCATTGCTGGAGAAGTTGGCAGTGAATGGACATAAGTTCATTGAGTTGCCTTATACCGTCAAAGGCATGGATGTGAGTTTTGGCGGGTTATTTACAAATGTCAAGCAGAAGATTGATTCCAAGAAATTTACAAAAGAAGACATTGCTTTTTCCATTCAGGAGACAGTATTTGCGATGCTTGTTGAAGTTGCGGAGAGAGCATTAGCACACACCGGAAAGAAAGAGCTTGTGCTTGGTGGTGGAGTTGCGTGCAACGCTCGATTACAGGAGATGTGCAGGAGCATGTGCGATGAACGAGGCGCACAATCGTTTTGCCCGGAACGAGAGTTTCTCGTCGATAACGGTGCAATGATTGCGTGGCAGGGTTGGTTGGAATGTAAAGCTGGAAAAAAAGATAAGATTTCGGATAAAATATTGCCGTACTGGAGAACGGATGATGTGGAAGTGGAATGGTTGTGAATGTCAACGCACAGGAGATCTCTTTTTTGAAGCAGCAGCAACGGGAATAATGATTTTATCTCCAGGAAACTTGAATACATAATTGTTGAGCTCTCCGATTGCACTGAGAAACTTATGAGCCTGTCCCGCGGTTATTTTATTGGGGTAAAATGGTCCCATGTTTACATCTCTTCCACGAAAAGCACTCAGATCAACTCTATCCTGAAGCGGCGCTCCATCTGGAAAGTGAGGATGAAACTGAACGCAAAAATAATAATCTCTATGGGGATTGTTCAGCACCTCGACTAAGAGGGTTTCTGCCGAAGGGAGCGGTACCATAACGGTTGTTCCGAAAACACGGTCCTCAAGCATCACGTTTGCATAATTGCTCATTTTTTAGTGTGCAGTAAGTATCTTTTAAAATCTTTCTTGAATTAATAGACAACAAGCGAGGTTTATCGCACGTGAAAACTGTCTGTTTTTTTTGATTAACGACTGTTGATATATAAATGAAAAACGGAAGGTATATAAATCAACTGTCATTCATTTTGAGTATGAACCTTAATTTAGAGGAGTACAACCCTTGGACAAAAAACCTCAATTATGGAATAGACAGGCTCTTCAATTATCCAGAGATGGTTCGGGCTATGCGACGCAAGGAAATTCAGGTGCTGTCTGGCATTCGACGCTGTGGGAAAACGACATTATTACGCCAATGCATAAGACATTTACTCGATCAGGGGGTACTGTCAAAGCACATATTGTTTATTCCTTGTGATGAGCCACTCTTAAAGCTGAAAACATATGAAGATGTCCATAAAATAATTGAGGAGTTTTCCATAAATAAGAAAAGAATATATGTTTTCCTCGATGAAGTTCAAGTGATAAATGGATGGGAAAAATATGTGAAGGGAAGATACGATGCGGAAGCGCCAGTAAAATTTTTTGTTTCAGGCTCAAGTGCATCGTTTTTCAGGAAAGACGTTGCTTCTTACCTCACCGGACGACATTTCTTCCACAAGATAACGACATGTAATTACGAAGAGTATATGAGAATCTCACCCAAAGGTTCGTTGGGAGATTATTTAGAGTGGGGAGGATTTCCGGAAGTAATTTTGGAGCAAGATGTGCGACAGAAAAAGTTAATTCTTCAAACTTATCTCGAAACAATTATACAGCGTGATATTATTGATAGGTATAACTTACGCAACCGGAAACAGATTGAAGATTTCTACAAGAGTATTTTAAGTGTTGTTGGTGGCAAAGCTGTCGTGAAAAAACTTGCACTTCAGTTTCACAGCACAGAGAGGAGCATAGTGCGACTCATTCTTGCCGGGCTTGATTCTTTTCTGCTTGAAGATGTAACATTCTTCTCACACTCACTCCGAAAGAACAGATTCCAGCCTTCTAAGATATATCCGTGTGATATAGGATTTACCCGACTTCTTACTGGTCGTTTTGAGAGGGGACGAAGTGCAGAGTGGGCAGTTTTGAAGAAAATATCGCCTGCGCAGTATTGGACAAATGAAGGTCACGAAGTTGATTTTGTCACAAGAGACCTTGCTCTCCAAGTGACCTATACACATGAAGTTTCATCACGTGAATTTGATGCGCTCGTTGCGTTTAGAAAAATATTTCGAATATCTGGCGTCGTTCTCGCTATTTCAAAAACAGAAAAGACAGAATCTATTGAGGAATTCCTCACTAAAAATTGGGCTTGAATCACCTTGAACGAGAACTGCGTGATTTTTTGGCTTTCTTTACTGGCTTGTCCTCTTTTATAGAGCTTCGAAGGTACATCTCTTCATCAACAGGAACCAGCGGCTCATAAATCAGGCTGCAGCTCTTGCAGACAACCTGCTGTTTGCGCTCATTATACACAAGCTCCATCGACGCGCAGTCCGGACACTCTTTGATATCATAAATTGATGTGACCATTGGAACTTGTGTTATATTTGAATTATAAAAAGATTTCTATGTGAAGTGTGAACGTTTGTTTAGTTTTGAGGCAAAAATACTGATGTTACAAAAGGAAGAAAAAAAAACGGATTTTAAACGTAAATTTTTTCTCTTTCCTTCTGCTCCAACGACGACTAACTCCTCTAAAAATGTAAGATAATCATTCAATATCCAGTGTTCAATGTTCTTTTGCCCTCTTTTAAGCCTAATTTCGAAAGATTTAAATAGTTATTATCACGATTATAACTTTATTATTATCATAAAAATAATTTATGACAAAAGAACCTTTTTACGATAGGCATGAGGAGATTCGTTATTTTAGAGAAAAGTATATTCATTTGAAAAAAGGCGAGTTAATTGTTTTTTATGGGAGGAGGCGTTTGGGCAAAACGCGGTTAATAAAACGTTTTCTGGACGAAAGCTCAGGGAAAAAAATCTATAGTTTTGTGAATTTTGTTGAGGAAAAAGAACTCATGGTTAGTTTTGCAAACGACATTTTAGCGATGACTGGTGATTCAGTGAAAATAGACAGGTGGAGTATTCTGTTTGATTACCTCTATGAGGAAGCAGAAAAAGAAAAAGTAATTTTTGTTATTGACGAATTTCAAAGACTTAAAACTCTTGCTCCTGGCTTCATCACGGAACTTCAAAATTATTGGGACTCAAAACTAAAGAATTGTACGTTGATGCTGGTTATAGTTGGTTCCTCCATTGGAATGATGCGAAAGATCGCTGTATCGGCTTCTGGAGTATTATACGGGAGAAAAACGGGTGAAATTCAACTTAGACCATTTCGCTATGTTGATTTTCGTGAAGTCTTCCCTTCTTTGAGTGAAGAAGATAAAATCAACTGGTACGCTGTTTTTGGAGGTACACCTTATTATCTGGAGCTGATCCATGAAATAAAAAACCTCAAGGAAGCAATTCTCAAAATAGTTTTAGAAAAGAATTCTCCACTTCGTGAGGAAGCTAAAAATCTCCTGGAGTTTGAGCTGCGAGTGATTGCCCGATACAACTCAATATTACAGGCAATTGCTCAGGGAAAACAAATAATCAAAGAAATATCCGATGAGACAGGAATTCCTGCAATGAGTTTGCCTCAGTATATTGATAAATTCATCAAGCTTCTGAATCTTGTTGAAAAAAAAGAGCCTTTACTCGGAAAAGAAAAAAACAGTCGCTATGTATTGAGTGATAACTTTTTTAAGTTTTGGTATCTGTTTGTTTTTCCAAATCAATCATCTTTAGAGATAGGAAATACCAAATACGTGCTTGACAAAATTGACTCTGAACTCAATGGATATGTGGGGCGTGTTTTTGAAAATATTGTGAGAGAAGCATTTATTTTATACAACGGTGCAAACATTAAAGATATCGCCCTCGATTTTACAAACATTGGCTCTTGGTGGGATCGGACAGGTCGTGAAATAGACCTTGTCATCGAAAACAAGAATGAACTTATCCTTGGTGAAATCAAGTGGACCAACAACCCTATGGATGGTATCGTTCTTGAAGACTTAATGAGGAAGACTCAATTTGTTAACTATCGGGGAAGGATTACGTATGTATTAATATCAAAAAATGGGTTTAGTCGCTCATGTCAAGACTTAGCTGCTAAAACGCATACGACCCTTTTGGATTTAAAAGAATTGGAATCTTTGTTTATTTTGGCAACGAAAAAAAATGTTGAACGTCGAAAGATACTTTGAAAAATGGTGCTTAGATTGCGAAGTTAGTTACGCCGTTACACGAAAAAATCCATTTATATCAATATGTTGCTGGATTTTTTGTGTCTTAGAAACTACGAAGCTTGATTAGGAGTTCATAATCTTAATTTTTCGAAATCATAGTTTCTATGACGAAAAGGAAGAAAAAAATACGTTTTTAAAATTATTTCTCGCCTTCCTTCTGCTTCAACGACGACTACTAAAAACGTAAGAAAATCACTCAATATTCAGCATCTTCAGCGTTTTTTTGTGTCCTTCCCATACTAACGCTTCTTTCAAGACCTGCTCAATTCGGTCAACAGGCAGTATTTCAATGCCTTTGAGCTTTTTGCCGTTAAGAACGATATCCTGAAGGTTGGAACGCGGCACGATGATGCGCTTCAAGCCTGCTTCAATCGCTGCTTCAACTTTACTCGAAACTCCACCGACAGGGAGAACATCACCACGTACACTTAAAGAGCCAGTCATCGCGGTATCCTGACGCACCGGAATCTGCTTAAATGCTGAGATAATTGCAGTTGCAACAGCAATGCTTGCGCTGTCACCTTCAACACCTTCATATGTTTGTAAAAACTGTACAAAAATATCGTACTTCTGTTTGATGTCCTCGCCGAAATGTTTCATGATGATGGCACGCACATTCTGGATGGCTTCTTTCGCAATAATGCCCAGTTTGCCGGTTGCGGTGATTTGCGCGGTCCTGCCACCTGGGGTAACTTCGCTTTCAATCGGTTGAATAACACCGCTTGATGTCGAAGTGCCGATGACTGCAAGCCCATTGACGCGACCGATTTTGCTTCCTTCGATGACAATGACTTCATACTCTTTTTTTCGTTCGATATATCGGTCTGCCATCTGATGTTCCAATGGTCGTGCAGGCTTTTTTGCGCGCTCGAAATGGTCTCGCTCGACAAGAGAAGCGTTCTGTTCTCGTGCCAAGTCGCCTGCTGCGCGTATGATGCCTCCTAACGCGCGCAAATGAAGCGTTAAATGACCCTTGCGGTTTGCACGCCTTCTTGCTTCTTCAATAACTGCATCAACGGCTTCCTTATTGAAATGGGGAATTTTTCCGTCTTTCTTTACTTCCTGTGCAACGAAGTACGCAATCTTCATCCGGTTTTCAGGCGTGTCGATAATCGTATCGTTCATATATACTTCATATCCATAACCACGAATACGGCTTCTGAGTGCGGGATGCATATGTTTCAGTGTTTCGGTATTGCCTGCAGCCACCATAATGAAATCACAAGGGACTGGCTCTGTTCGTACCATCGCGCCTGCAGAACGCTCGCTCTGTCCTGTAATCGGAAACTGCTTTTCCTGCAATGCACTTAAGAGCTCGTGCTGTGTTCGTGGATGTAACGTTGCGATTTCGTCAATGAATAGAACACCATGATGCGCTTTGTGAATCATACCTGCAACGACGCGTTGGTTAGCGGGAGTGCCTAAACCCCCTGACTGAAACGGATCATGAAGTACATCGCCGAGCAGTGCGCCTGCATGTGCGCCTGTTGCGTCAAAGAAAGGCGCGATTTTTTTCTCGGAATTGTCAACGACGAGTTTTGGGATTTCCAATCTGCTGCCCAAGGTGCGCGCGCCGAGATTGAGGAACATGAGGAAACCAACGATGAACAAAATGCTTGCAATCATCGAGGCTGCATAGATAATGTCCGAAATAGAACCTGCACGCCAGAAATAATAGGGTAATAATGTACTTGCGATGACGAGGACAAGAAGAATGATATTCTGGTTCTTAAAAAGTTTATTACCCTGAAGCTGCGCCCTGCGCATCATTGTTCTGCCCTGACCTGCGGGCACTTCTTTGATTAACGGTGTATTTTCATCGTTCGGATTTGGAAAAGCGATGATGTCCGTGAGCGCTGATTTCGGAAGCATTTCTGCCAGCGCCAGACCAAGCATACTTTTGCCCGTACCCGGGTCTCCGATGAGAAGAACATGACGCCGCTGATTTGCGGCTTTCTTCATTATTTGAACGGCATGTTCCTGTCCGATAACCTGTTCGATAATCTGCTTCGGAACGACAAGCTCTTCGGTACTTTTGAATTCGGTCATGCAACTACCCGTCGATGACGTTAGTTTATAAACATTGTGCGAAGATTTATAAATTTAAGAAGAATGCTTTTCTCATGAACATCGTCGGCGTTTTTCTCTGGCTCAATGCGTACGTATTTGTTGTCGCAAGCCACATGCGCATGCTTAAAGACCATGGTTTTGTTCGTGGACTTGTGATGAGCAATATTATTATTGGGGCAGCGGTACTTTTGGTAGTTGTTCTTGCATACCAGATAGGTATGACGTAATCGCCTGTTGCTCAAAACAGAGTTTGTAGAAATCGCAGGTTTTACATAATGGGCTTGGACTGAGAGGGTAGTCATCAATGAGGACACTCTGCGTTTTGGTGTGTACATGTTCTATCTCTCTCGTCGCTTCCTGCAGCAATTCTTCCGTGACAGGAATAAATTTGGGTTTTGAGCGAAGAAAAAAGATGCCAGCCTGGTTTGGTTTTTTTCCGTGCTTTTCGTGATACAGCAATGCGTAGATGCCCAGCTGGATACGCTGCTCATCGCTCATCTCAAGATACGCATTTGTCTTGTAATCAATGATGCGGATGTGGTCACCGTCCTGTTCAATCGCATCCACATAACCGCAGACGCTTAATTCAGTTGAACGGAACTCGATTTCTCTCTGTGGAGTGAGCATGCGGAAAACATTGGGAATTGAATCATTGATGCTTTTCATCCGCGCAACGAACTGGTCTGTCCAGTTGAATACCATCAGCAAACTTTCTGAAAAAAAGAAACGTTCTTCATCGTTGTTCTTGACGTATTTTCTAATTTCAGGCTGGTTTGTCTTCCATGCTTCAAGAAAGATTTTTTGGATGTGAGAACGCAGATGCGTTTCGAAATTGGTGTGTGTTAATGATGAAACGTCTGCGTCAAAGAATTTTTCGAGAACTTCATGGACTACTGTACCACGAACAAGGTGGATGCTTTTTTTTGTCGGCAGTTTTGCGATGTAATGGTAATAATATTTTCGGGGACATTGCCTGAAGGTGTTAATTGATGATGGACTTTGCACTCTCTTTTTCATGATGCGATGCAGAAGATGGTATGATATAAAGTTAGTGGGAGTGTGTTTGGGATTAGGATTTCGCTGTTTCTACTCCAAAGTACGGCTTTTAGACTCCCCGTCTTGGCGTTACGAAAGTAAGAAAAAAAATATTTTTTTACGTGACTTTTTTTTGGCTTCCTTTTGCTCCAACGACTACCTGAAAAGAAATCGAAGAAAAACAAAATGAAACTAGTCCGCTGATGCATGAATTGGTATCTTTTCCATTGCAACGACTTCAATGACTAACTGTTCGTAGTCTTTTGCTCCAATACTTGACTTTGCGTACTTGAAGATTGATTGACCAAACTTTGGAGCTTCTTTGAGCTTGCTGTTGTAACGGATTGGTGTTGAGGTGATGGTAGGGTACATCATCTTTATTTCTTTCAGCGTGTCAATGCAGATTCTGTTTCTTCTGTCGTATAAAGTCGGAATGACTTTAGTGACACGGATGTTGTTGCCGTATGCCAGATTAATCTTGCCGATGACATCCTGCATTTTTCTTAATGCGTCGTAGCCAAGGAAATCAGTTGATACCGTGACAAAAGCTTCGCGACAGAACGCAAGAACATTTTGGTTCAAAACGCCCAAAGACGGCGGGCAGTCTACCATGATATAATCATAGCCAACGATTGAGCCGAGCAGTTCTCTCAAGATGAGTTTTGAGCTGTTCTGGCTTGCAAGAAAAAATTCTGCTTTGGTTAATGTTTCTTTCGATGTGATACAATCAAAGTTGGTTGCGACATTCACGATGCACTTTTGTATCGGCACTTTGCCGGTCATCGCTTCGTAGATATCATTTTCTGCTTTTAATTTTAGAGAAACATCGATATTGCCCTGTGGGTCAAGATCGACAAGAAGAACTTTTCTGCCTTGGCGCGACAAGCCCGCAGCAAGATTTATTGCAGTTGTTGTTTTTCCGACGCCGCCTTTATGGTTGTAAATACAAATCGTTCGCATGAACAATCACGCTCCTTTAACTTTTGGAAAAAGGAGGTTTATTATAAATGTTGTGTAAATGAAAAAAATCTACTCGTCATTAGTCAGCTGATTTTGAACGTTACAGCACGACGGACGGAAAAAACATCAACGCAATGTTTTTAAATGAGTGGCATTTTTAAGCTTCTATGAATGGTGTTATCGCATCTTTTCGGGGAAGCCACAAGACACAACGGGGCAATCAAGTCATTGTGCGTGTTGAAGGTGTAGAAACACGACAAAAAGCAGTTGCACTCGAAGGCAAGAAAGTAGTCTGGACGAATCCCGAAGGAAAGAACAAAGTAAAGATTTCAGGTTATGTCAGCAAAGCACATGGCGGCAAAGGAGCAGTGCGGATTGTTCTTGAGAAAGGATTGCCCGGACAAGGATTAGGAACACCAATAGAAGTTCAGTAGAATTCTTTTCGAAAGTTATTTATAGGTAGGAATTAGTCATACTTCATGGTAGGAATTTTACTCAAATCGAAAGTTGGAGAAAAAGGACAAGTTGTTATACCAAAACCAATACGAGAACAGCTTCATATCGAGAAAAATACGGAATTGGAGATAAGCGTGGATGATGAGAAAATAGTGATGAAGAAGAAAAGTGATTTGGAGCTGCTGAATGAGATATTCAATGCGACTCCTAAAATGAAGCTGCCAAAACATATTGATTGGGATGCCTTGATTTACTCACAGTTTGAAAAATGAGAGCATATATAGATTCGAATATTTTTGTTTTCGCAGTGCTTGATGAAGGAGTCAGAGGTTCAAATGCACGTGAACTTTTTAAGGAAATTGCTCGTGGAGAAATGGAGGGTGTCACGTCAGCATTAACAATAGATGAGATTGTATGGACCTTGCTTGGTTTAAAAAAAGATAGGGAGCTTGCTCGAACTCAAGGTTTAAGATTTTTGGAGCTGATGAACTTGGACGTTGTACCTGTGAGCAAAGAAGAAGTTTCAGCGGCTCTTCATCTTATGAAAAAGTATCCACTTCGCCCCCGAGATGCAATTCATGTAACTGTTGCACTCGCACAGAAATGTCAAGTCATTGTAAGTGATGATGCTGATTTTGATGTTGTTGAAGAAATTAAAAGGAAGAAAATAGCGTAATTACCCACAAATAAATCCGACTTTGGGCAGTACGTGTGCGCTGCACGATAAGATTGCAAGTATGACTCCTCCAATAATACCAATAAGCAGACCGACAAAGAAGAATTTGAATTCAATCCAACCTAATTGTGCCTTTTTGTTAAACATGAACATCACCTTTTAACTGAGGAAAGAGTTGAGCTTTTTATAGTTTGTGATGTTTTTAGACTTTACGGCGCAAGCGATCATATTCTTCGCGATCAATTTTTATCTGTTGGAGAATTTCGAGCAGCAGCCCTTTGCCTAAATCTTCGTTTGCGTGAACCGGGATGGTTGTTTTTCTTCCATCAGGATGAGCATAACGTGCATGGCTGCCTACGTGATGAACTTTTTGAAATCCGAGTTTCTCGACAAGTTTACACATCTGCTTGCCAGAAATTGGAATCAGTTTCATTACACAGTAACACGCTGAACGCCAATGAATTTGAGAGGAACGATTTCTTCTTTTTCTGCTTCAATACATACTTGAATTGCTTCTTTTATTCGTTCAAGAACTTCTGAAATGGTTTTTCCCTGCGTTGCACAGCTTTGGATGTCAGGAACTTTTGCAACATACATACCATCTTCGTCCTGTTCAATAATAACTGTAAATTCGTTGATTTTTGTTTCCATTTTAGGGATTAAGTATCTCGCGCTTTTATAGTTTGTGGCAGATTTTGAGCAAAAACGTAAAAAAAACGTTTATTTTTTTTCTTCTTTCCGTAACGGCACGACTTATTTGTACGATGGGATGGAGACAGTAAAACTCAAAATCAGCAAAGCTTAAAAAGAAAAGATGATTCTCTCACTGAATGAAAAAGAGTGGATTACTTCTTGTTAGTTTGGTTCTTGTGCTGCTGTTGACAACAATTGTTGCTGCGCGCATCGGCTTACCGGGATCACCTGACGTCACCGATGGTGGAGTCACCGACTTCTTAAAAAAGGTTGGAATAACAATTCTTGAGTTCTTTACATTCAATTGGATACAAGGGGGCACGGCAATGCTGCTCGCTTTTATCCGTGCATGTGTGTGGCTCATTACGTTTTCTCTTTTCTATGTTGGTCTCGGTGTCATTCCAAATATTGGACGGGCACGAGTTGTGATTGCGATTGTTCTGGCTCTTATCGGAGCACTTTTTATTCCGCCGCAGTTCTTGATTCTTATCGGACAGACATATGGAACATTTGTTGTTTTTGGGTTTATCATGTCGGCAATCGTGGCAGCTGGAATGCTTGTGTATCAAATTCCTGCAACAAACTGGTTTTTGATTCTCGTCAGAATAGGCATTATCGGATTCATGATGTGGACATTTAACCGTGTAGGGGAGCAAGCGAAATTCCTCGCGACGCGACGACCCACAGATCCAGCAATCGGAGCATTGTTTTCCGATTCTTTTGTGGGAGGTGCTTCAGGGGGCGCAGCGGGCGGACTTGTGACGGCATGGGCTTCAATTGCAACCATTGGACAGATTGTATTGGGAGTTTGGATGGCTATTGAATTCTTACGATTGCTTGGGTCATTCGGTGCGGCTGGTGCAGCTGGCGGTGTACTCAATAACGCATTTACGAGAGCGATGAATAATATGATGAACAACGTGCCGGGTGGTGGAGGAGGAGGAAACGCTCCGGGAGGAGGTGGGGGGGGCGGCGGTGGAGGAGGAAATGTTAATTTACAGCCGATTGAACAGGCGATAAATAATTTGCAACAACTGGTTACGAATCAGCATACTAACATGCTCGCTCTGAATACAGATACGAATGCACGGGTTCAAGATATCCAAGTTAGTGTAAGGCAATTGCTTCAGTACGCGCAGGCAATGATTGCTTTTTTTGAAGGATGGGCAGATTATTTTGTAAATACTGTGGGACCGCAGCTCGATAGGGTGAGTGCTGAAGTAACTGGTATTGGAACTGTTCAGGTCCAGCATACTGGTACATTAAATACGATTAGTAGTAATGTTGGTACGCTGCTCACTCGAATGGAAAACATGCGAAATGAGCTTGTAGCTGGGCTAACCTGGCTTGATACGAAGATTGACGGAATTGTCGAGAATTTAGGTAATCTGATGAGTACAGTTGGGAATGTAGTTAAAGGTGTCACAAGTCTTACAGCAGAATTGGGTGCAGTAAAATCTTCGATTGGGACGCTGCCAAATGACGTGCGGACTGCACTTCAGCCGGAATTTGAATCTATACAAAAAGGATTAATCTGGATTGAAGAATCTTTAAAGAATGAAGTTGGAAATACTATCGCAAAAGTGGAGTCTGTACTTACAGCAGTGCATGGAGTACCAGACAATGTAAAGCTCAAGCTGGCGAGTGACTTGAAAGATATAAAAGATGCGATTTCAAAAATTACTCCAGGCACACCTGTTGATTATGATAAAATTAAACAAGTGATTGAGAAAGCGCAAAGCGAAATTGGTGATGACGTTGGTGCGGCGCTTCAGGCAGTGAAAAATGAACTCAAGAAGCATGCGAGTGATAATATTTACGGTGATAGCCCAGGCAGTATGTTTAAGAAGCTTGAAACTCAGTTGAAAGAGATGATGCAGAAAATAAAAAATATCAAACCTGGGAAAAGCGGTCAACGGCAAGTTCAGGAAATTGGTGGAGATTGTAATGGAATAGGCAACATTATCAATAGCAATGTGAATGTTATTTTGAATAGTTTGGGGAAAGGCTCAAAGGATATACCTACTCTCATTGAAGGGCTTCACGACAGCGTGGAGACTCAAAGATTGGGAGCTCTTCTTGCTGAATTAAAAAAGACTGCTGAAAAGCTAAAGAAATTGAGTGTAGATGTATCAAAATATGGAGGTCAACGAAAAGGCGACCTTAAGTTGTTAAATGATGCTACACGTGAACTTGGAAAGGACTTTGCTTATAACTTAAGGATATCTAATGACCTACGAACGTTCATAACAATCATTAAAGATAAAAGTCGTACTGTTAAGAATGCGCGCACCGCACTAAGGAAAGTAGCGAGGTGGGAGCGACAGGATGCAAGTCGTACAAACCTCGAAAGAGTGATAGCAGAACTTAAGAAATTGGGAGCGGTTATAGATCAGACAGAAGTGGAAGAAGCTGAGAGATTAATTCCAGTTTATACAGCAGCGAAAATTGCGGAACTTTCAAGAGTGCAGGGAGATTTTACAGGCAGGCTTGATAAAATAGAACAGGCAAAAAATACAGGCTCGACGTTAACTTCATGGGTTGGAATTTGTGGTGCAGCTGATAAGTTGAGATTGGAAATCGCCGGATTGATTATTGTTGAGGAAAGATTGCTTAAGGTAGTTAAGTCAGCTACAAAAAAGATCAAGACAAAATAACCGTAACTTTTTTTAACCGTTGAGAAAAGATAACATCACTTTTTTATTTGTCATTTATTTTTTCCACATACTCTATTGGCAGTTCGTACTTTTTAATGTTACTTTATAGTAGTAAAAATACCACAAAATTTATATACAACCGTTTCTCTTCAGGCTTAAGATGATATTTATGGATGTTTCACAATGACTGCATTACCACCCCCAGCTGTGCCACCACCGACCGGATCAAGTCTTTATGGTGCTGTATCAGCAGTATGGAATAATCAATACAGCAGAGCTGCTGTTTTGGTTGGCATTGGTATTGGTACAGGAATTTTTGGCACACGTGGCTATCAGTATTGGAACGAACCATCACCACGTGAACTGAGAACAGGTCGCGTTGAGAATAATAAACCAGGCTATACTGTTATGGACACGCAGTTTGGCAAAGTGTGGCTTGAGAACGGCGCAGAGCCGCTGCTTGAGCGAGCAGTTGATTTAGCGTTGTACTTGAATGTCGGTCGATATCCTGCAGACATCCTTGTGCGGGCTGACAGAGATGGTGACCACTTAGTCACTCGAAAGGAAATGGCGCAGATTACCTATGGATTAGAAGATAAGGCACGCGTTGAGGAAGGATTGCCAAAAGGACCTGCAGTACTACGAGCAAGCGAGTCATTCCCGTTAGCACCAATAGCTACGCCTACCGCAACGCCGGAACGGTAATATTTAACTATCTGTTCTTCTTTTCTTTTTATCATGAGAAAATATGCTGCAGCTTTTCTTGCGGGTGTTGCATTAACCATAGGAATATACGAATTGAGACCTAAGCCAGAAAGTGTTGTTATTCGACCTGCAATATTCCATGAAGTTGAAACGGGTTTAGGAACGTATCTTGTAGAAGATGGCTCCGAAGAGCTCCTTCAATATGCACACGAGTGCGCACTGAACGCAAACAAAGCACGCTATGAGGTGGAGGTTATACTGATGGCTGATAAAAACGGTGACCACAAAGTGACTGGATTAGAGCTTGCTGTGATTGGACATCAACTGGATAATGAGGTTCGTAGATTGTCAGGACTGCCACCAGCACAAATGCCAGAGAATGTGCCCTTAGGATTCAAAATAACGAGAGAGAAGTAGGTGGGATGTCAGATTTGTTTGTTTTTCTCTCGCTTTATCCGTTATTGTTCTAACCATTCATACAGAGGAATGACATGAACTTTCTTTCCTTCGATGTCAAAACTCGACTTTTCTTTTTCGGTAATGATGATGCCCTCAGAAAGATTATGTGAATTGAGAGCCTCTAATAGCCCTTTTACTTCTCTTTTTTTCACAGACTCATCCTGTAATGAAAGCGTTACTTGGATAGCCTGCACTATTTTTCGTCCTTCACGCACAATGAAATCACATTCATGGTATCCCTTATGGTAAAAAACTTCTTTTTGATTTTTGATAAGCGTTATAAAAACAAGATTTTCAATGAGCCTTCCGCGATTTTCAGAGAATTTAAATGATAATGAGTTCACGAGGCCAGTATCAACAGCATATAATTTTCGCGGGTTAGCAACCTGCTTTCTTGTTGATGCGTCATATTTCATTACAGAGTAGAGGAGATAAGACTGCTCGGCATAGGAAAGGTATTCTTTTACCGTGTCAACCGAAATAGTAAGTGATCGTGCTATGTTATTGTAAGAGAAGGGTGCTGCAATATTTGAAATGATGAAATAAAGCAAATCAAACACATCTTGATTATTTCTTATATTATGAGAGAAAATAATGTCTTTAAGATAAATTGTTTGAAAATAATTTTTAAGTAATTCCTGTTTTAGAAATTCGTCTTTTTCCAAAACAACTCTTGGAAATCCTCCAAACTGCAAATACTGCTCAACGGCATGCATCTTCTGGAGAATGGTTGTTTTTTCCAATCTTGAGAACTCAAGGAATTCTCCGAAATTGAGAGGGTAAATTGTTTCGCTGAAATATCGCCCTGAAAGTCTCGTGCTCGCAGCATTTTTCAGAAGCGAAGACGTTGAGCCAGTAAGCACAAATTTTATTTGTCGGTTCACATCATGTAAGGTTTTTATCGTCTGAACCCAATGCCAATAATTTTGCACTTCATCTATAAAAACATACAACTTTTTGACGTTTTTATGCAGGACCAAATACTCTTCTATGAGCGTGCTCAAAAAAGATGCGTCGCCGGCTTTGCTTTGAAATAAAGGGTCGTCTAAATTAATGAATAATATTGACGTTGAAGTTGTCTTTAATGTGTCAATAAGCTGGTAAACGAGGGTCGATTTACCAGTTCTTCGTGCCCCAAGAATCAGCAGAATTTCTGGAGTTTGCAAGTATTTTTGGAGCAATGGATAATTCTTTAAGCGAAGGATACCCCTGTCAGCAGTTTTACCAGTCCACCATGGGTTCTGCTTTTCGAGCGCAATACGAAGCTGTTGGTCCATTTCTTATTAAAAGTGCTTATTATTTATAAAACTATCTGTTATAGACGACAATTTTTATTGTTTTTATCGATTATAAACGATGATTTTAGGTTTGAAAATGAGATTGAGTGGTTGTCGTTTGAGCAAAAGGAAGGCGAGAAAAATTCGAACGTACGTTTATTTTTTTCTTTCATTTTTGTAATAACGATTATTTTTACCTGTTTTTTCTTGTAGCAGCTTTTGGTTTTGTACTCAATTTATCCGTCAACTGCTTCAGATACTTCTGCTCAACAAACACATATTTTCTCAATTCATGCAACATCTTGATAGTATCGAGCAAAACCCAGGTATCGCCATTTTGATACTGCCATAACACTTCATCCACAAGATACTGCCAGTCGAAATTTTTTTCTTTTTCTACGATAGTTCTTATATCTTCAAAGTCACGCTCGCGTTCAGTGACTGACTTCAAAATAACAAGATGTTCTTTCCTGAGTACATGGACTTTGAGAGTGTGTACATCTTTAAACTCATGGATAGCATAAACATCTTCACTCATTCGTGGACTTAACAACGTATGAAATATTTTTTTCACGAACAGGTCGAACCGTGCAGTCTCTGAGCTGTACATCTTTGGACGATGAGGATCTCGTAACTTCTCCGGTATGTATACTTTAAATGGACTCGACTCACGAAAGCCGAGCTTTTCGAGTACGCGTGTAAACTCTGCGCGCTCTTCTTCATGTTCGAAAAGAAAGTCGACATCTTTTGTTTCATCTTTATACCCGTAGAAAATCATTGCAGTGCCACCAAAGGCAAAGCAGCGAATGTTTTTTTTGAGGTTCGTACTAATGATATGAAACAGGTTTTGTTGGTCGTTGTATGTTATCATGAATGAATCCCCCAGTCAAAGTCTCCACGACGAAAAGAGATTGCAACATTCCACTTTCGCTCGATGGGTCTGATAAAATCCTCTTTTGTAGGATAATTCTTGATTAAATAAACTTTGCCTGCTTTGATAGGTCGCAAAACCTTCTGTTGAATTTTATCGAGCACAAGTCTCGCCACATCATACAGCGCGCCAACCTTGTTCCAGCAATCACGCTCATTCGCCAATTTGTACAACTTCTTCCAGTCTTTGATGTGTCGGAACAAATGAAGGCTCGCAAGAATGACACGAAAGCTTTGCGTTTCAATCGCATCAATCAATGCTTCTTCCGGGCCATAGACACCGTGCACCTGATGGTCATACCATTCCGCAAGTTTCATGTGCGGCGAATATTTGTTGATGATGTCAAACATGCCCGGGTCACGCGGACGCTGCTTGCGCATCGTTATCTTGTACAAACGTTTCCGTTTTCCGCCGCCGCTTGTTGTTACGTACTGCTCTTTCTTGAGTTTGCTCAGCAGATTAAGCGTTGATTGGCGTTTCATGCTCAAGGTTTTCATAGCTGTTTCTATTGTATGCAGACCTTCAAGCTTCCATAGGATTTCGTCTTTATTTCGCATAATTGAGTATCCATCTTAATTAATATATAAAGTTTTCTATTTTTTGATGATGTTAATAGTTAGGTTTATTCAGCACAAAGTTTAATAAAACCAGTTTGGTTTAATTCAGAAATGAACATAAAATCGATTGTTTCACAGCTGCGAAAACTGGATACGAAGCATAGAATCAAGTTTATCCTTCTCTTTGGGAGTTCTGCAACAGGTAAAAACACACCAATGTCAGATATTGATATTGCTGTTTATTATGAAGGAACGAAGGAAGAGCGATTTCGCTTCAGGATGAAAGCAAGTGGTCATTTGCCCGATAAAGCAGATGTGCATATTTTTCAAGATGTCCCTCTGACTGTGCAAAAGGAGATGTTGCAAGGCAAGGTTGTATACGTCGGGGATAAAAATGTTTTATATGACAAAAATTTTCGTGTGATGAAAGAATTTAACAGATTTGAAAAATATTATAATGAGTGCATTGAGGCTTATGAAACCGCGTGAAAAAATTATTCAGAAACTTAGTGAGATGGACAAATATTTAGATGAAGTCGAAGCGATGCTCCCATCCACAGTAGACGACTATGTGGAAAATCTTCAGGTGCGACGAGCTTGTGAAAAGACTATTGAGCTTGCGATTGAAACAGTCATAAATGTATTGTCGGCCGCCATTGCGCTCAGTAATTTTGGTATACCCTCCAGCGAGGACAGTATTATTCAAATTGCGGAAAAAAACAAAATACTCAACGCGTCACTTGCGTCACGGATTCGTGAAATGAAAGGGTTTAGGAATATCATTGTTCATAAGTATGGTGAAATTGATGACGAACGAGTGTATAAGTACCTCAGCAATGAATTGGATGACTTTGACAATTTTAGGAAACAGATACTTACGTTCATGAAGCACGCGAAGTCAAAATAGCTAGAAAACAAAATTGCAAAACTAAATGTTTATAAACTTCAGAGAAATCTTTTTTCTTCAATGCCACCAAGATTAGTGTTGAAAAAGAGGCCGAAAGGCGTAACTATTATCGAAGGTTTTCCTGGCGTCGGATTGGTTGGAACGATAACGACAGAATTCTTGATGGAACATCTCAGCACGGAAAAAATTGGAAGCGTGATGATTGATGACGTGCCTGCTATTGTTGCAGTCCACAGCAATAAAGTGATTGAGCCGATTAGCATTCATTATAACAAGAAATATAACATCGTCATCGTTCATGCAATTACGCTTGGCAAAGGTGGAGGCTGGGATATTGCAGAGGTCATCCATCAGCTTGCGAGCGAATTGAACGCAAAAGAAATTATTTCTATTGAAGGTGTTGGGACGATGAAGCCAACGGGTGAGGCGTCCGCAGTATTTTATTACAGCACTGTAGGAAAGCAGTCGCTGAACAAAATTGCGCAGCCTTTGAAAGAAGGAATTATTGTAGGAGTAACAGGTGCATTGCTTGCGCGACGAGAAGATTACAAAGTACCTATCACTGCTTTTTTTGCTGAAACGCCATCGAATATGCCCGACAGCAAGGGAAGTGCAAATGTTATCAAAGCATTAGATATGTATCTCGGTCTTAATGTTGATCCAAAGCCGTTGTTGAAGCAAGCGCAGCAGTTTGAGGAAAAGCTGAAGCAGATTATGACGACTGCGAAGAAAACAACCGATTTACAAAAAAGACAACCGAGTTATTTTGGCTGATAAAAATGATGCCCGTACGTATGTTTCTGACCAAAGGAGTGGGACGACACAAAGAACGATTAGCGAGTTTTGAGCTCGCGTTACGAGATGCTGGCATTGAAAAGTATAATCTGGTTTCTGTATCGAGCATTTTTCCACCGAACTGTAAAATTGTGCCTCGCGCCAAAGGTGTTGAAGAGCTTCGTCCGGGACAAATTGTTCATTGTGTCATGGCACGACAGGATACAGACGAACACAATAGGCTTGTTGCTGCATCTATAGGAGTTGCGCTTCCTGCCGATAGTAACGATTATGGGTACCTCAGTGAAGTACACATGTCCGGAGCGACACAGCAAGCAGCAGGGGATTATGCAGAGGATTTGGCAGCAAGCATGTTAGCCACCACACTGGGCATCGAATATGACGAAAATTTAGGATGGGACGAGCGCCAGCAGATTTACAAATTGTCCGGAAAAATTATCAAGACGCACAACATAACACAAAGCGCAGAAGGAAAAACAGATTTGTGGACGACGGTACTTGCGTCGGCTGTGCTGATACCGGGTGGATTTTAGTTCTTTTTACGTTTTGCCGAAAGATATAAAAGAGAATAGAACTTCTTAAGATGATGAAAAAAATTTTGCTGTTGCTCATCGTGATTCTTGGCGCATGCACTGAAGGAGTTGTTCAGGACGTACAGGTTCAGGAAGATATTCAAGACACGCAAGTTCAAGACGTAAAGACTGTTAAAGCAGTATATAGCGAAGCTGTCGCATCACTGAGAGATAAAGGGTTGTCGCAGCTCAATTATAAGTACTCTTTTACTTCATTGGTACAAGATGAGTTTGGTCATATGTAGACCGTTGCAAGCTATGACGTGATTGTTTTTAATGATAAAGTGAAAAAAGTGTACAGCAGTCCGCAAAAACGTGGTTCTCGATTCTATACTGATTTTTATCTGAATAATGCTGCCCGCACCGCAATTGCAGTATGTGCAGTTGGTGGCGTATTATGCGGAACAAACGTAAACAAAGTCGAAGATGCTGATTATGAAAGTGAGAAACTGAGTGTTACGATGAAAGAGGTTCTTGAAGAGATACCACCCACAGCGAAAGTGACAGGAAGTGCGCTTGTTGATAACAGAAAAGCAACAATTATTGAGTATGATAATGTTAAAGTTTATCTGGACAACTTTTTTGGTGTCCCTTTGAAAAAAGAAGTTTTTGATGGAGAGCTTATTGAAGAGCACACATTTTCACGGGTTTCTGCGGGCGTAAAAGAGACTGATGTGATGGTGTGAGATGTGAACGTTAAAAATTTATTTTGTGTTAGAGGCTAATACAATTATCACAGGATGATGAGAGGATAGTGATTAATCTTCTTTCTTTACCTTTTAGCTTCGAAGAGAGGATTACACCCCCAATATTAGAAACGTTAAGTTTGCCGATAATATAACGGCTGAACCGTTCAATTGTTTCTAAGTCGTGATAGACTAACAATGCATCGAGAGAGTCAAAAAATAAGAAATCGAAATTGTTCGTATTCAACGCTATTGTGATTGTTATTGATAATTCCGTCAAAGAATTCAAACCACTGATGAATGTAAAATTAACAGGGGAGGCAGACTCTCCCGCAGCTTTACTTATTCCATCAATGAAATATATTTTTGATTGATTAATGCCTTTTTTTTCAATAAGAGTGTGCATAACTTTGTATTCTTTGTTAAGCGAAATATAGAGGCATCGTAACTTCTGCTGTTTTATAAGAGCTGAGAGTAAATCGCTTGTTACATCAGCAAGTTTCTGGGCATCCGACAAAACAAGATGAACCTCTTTGTTTTCATTTATTCTTGTCGCGAGCTTCTCGATTTTTTTTATTTTTTTGACCATAGCTTGCTCTGATTTCCGAAAACTTCGTCAAATGCGATATCCAGTAATTGATTTCTCTCTCTATTTTTCTGGTAGGCGCCTCTTTTTTCGTGACCGAGGCCCACCAAAAGCCGCACCTGGTCTTCGCTTTTGGTTTTAAGAAGACGCGAGGCCTTAGCTGGTTGTGTAGTGCGTATGCAAGAATCAACACCTATATCTTTTGCTGCCAGGCATGCATTCAATACGGCCATTCCAAGGCAGATGTTAAGATCTGATGCGTGCAAGTCGAAGTTTGTTGCACATATTGTGGGCTCAGACGATTTGGTATTTTTACAATCAGCACGTATTATAAATGCGAGAAGGACGGGTGGCTGAGGATGAATGAATGGGAAATGGGTAAAATATGTTGACTCAAGAAGCCGAGTAATCATTTTCGTGTTTCGCACAACGACAAAATACCAAGGTTGGAGGTTGTCACAGCTTGGCGCCCATTGAGCTGCTTCAAGAATATAACGAAGGTTCGCGTCAGTTATTTTCTGTTTATAATCAAATTCATATGTGGTCTTTCTGGATTTAGCTAACGTAAGAAAAGGGGGGGGGACTTAGTTGTCATTACTATCGTCTCTTTTTTAAGAAAAGAGGATTTTTGTTGTAGTTATAAATGTTGCTTTTTGAGATTTACTTGTTGTGAACTCTCACTTTTCACGATATAGTTTATCTATCGTATTTCGCGCTTTCATCTCTTGTATTCGAATTTGATCATATTTTTTAATCGTTTCTGACCAATTGGCTCCTCTGCGAACGACAAACAATGTTGCAGTTTCGCCAAGTTTAGTAATATCACCAGTTACAACCCAAAGCTCAGCATCGTCCTCTCTAAGATAATCAAAACTTTTGTGAACAAAGCAAGGCCCACATTCAACGAGAACGATTTTGGTGGTCTGTTTACCCAATACATCAGCTATGCCGTAAGCGGTTCTTCGTTCAAAGCCAACGAGGTCTACACCTTTTTCTTTAATAATACAGTAGTAAGGAACTTGAGTCTTTCTTGTGGAGGATTGATGTCTGTAGGAATGTTTCTAATACTCTCGTCCTGCGGCGTAACATCATATTCGTCTATGACTATTGCGCTTTTTTCCAAGAATGCAAGAACGACAAGTTCATCCCAATTGGACATATAGCGAGTATTCCCTTATATGAATACGTCCCAAATAAGTTGTTCGTAATTCATCGATATCACCATTTTATGAATTCTTTTTGAGTTTCTGCTGGACTTCGTTGAAAGTTTCTGAGTTCATGATTGCGGAATGAATACCCTTATTTGTTTTCCCTGCGAATTTCACTTCACCTAAATAGGTTCGATTCGTGAGAACTTTCTTAATACCGTTGACGGTCAAATCGTATTTAGTCGCTAGGCTGTTGAGACTCACATTAGAATGTAGAAATTCATCATAAAGTTGTTGCACAAGCGCAACTTTTTGTGGGTTAGGCACAAGTTTCTTGTTAATCATGTCATAACCCAATGCAGGTTTTGTGACGGCGCCACCTTCCTTGCTTTTTCTCTCCATCCCAAATAGAGTACGTTCTCCTATGATATTACGTTCGAATTCAGCAAAGGCAGAGATGATATGAAACATCAATTTCCCCGAAGCGGAGGCAGTTTCAATTTTGTCCTGAAGAGATATAAAATCGATATCCCACGATTTCAATTTATCAATGGTTAAGATTAAATCTTTTAAGCTACGACTGAACCTATCCAGTTTGTAAATGAATATAGCAACGAACTTTTTGTTTTCTGCGTCAGAAAGCATTTCTTGCATTGCCGGACGATGTTTGAGATCTTTAGCAGATTTACCTTCATCTTTGTAAATTTTGAGAATTTCGTAACCAAGTGCAGATGCGTAATTTTTTAATGAGTCTTCCTGAGCAGCTAAAGAAAAACCATGAAGGGCTTGTTCTTCGGTAGAAACACGAGTATAGATAGCCGCAAGTGGTTTATTTTGTGTACTTAGGGTAATAGCAGGTCACCTCTCTTTGTACTAAGGGAGCCCTAAGTACATATAAATATTGTGGTTTTAAGCTTAAATTACGAGAGGAGAAGCTTTTTTAAAACATTTAGTTTTTGATTGAAGGTTGTGAAAGAGGTGAAAAGTGTTAAAGTTATACAAATTTTAATTTTTGATTGAATGTTTTATTCGATGTTACAGAACCTGCCGTTACGAAAGGAAGGAGAAAATGGGTTTTGAAGTTTTGCTTTTTAATGTACAAACGTATTTTTAGTTCGATGTTTTTAAGAATTTAGAATCACCAAAACATTTCATTTTTTCTTAAAGGTTTTAAAAACAGAACCATTCAAACTCAGAGTAAAACTTTTAATTTTAAATTAGATTGTTTTATTGGAGTTATGGAACCTAAAAAAATAATTTTAAAACGTACGTTTGAATTTTTTTCTTCCTCAAAACTGGCCAAAAATTAGTTTGCGACAAACGATTTCAGCGATAAATTAACAACGTTTTCCTTCGCCTGCACTTCTTTAAACACAGGGTCCATCTTGATATATGCTGTGGTGTTAAAATGTGATTTTAAGATAGGAACGCCTTTCTCAATCAAAGTTGCAATGATGTCGATGACTAACCCTTCTGAGATATTTGCCTGCTGAGCCAAATCAGTATAACTCTTTGGTACTTCTTCAGTATAAAGAATGAGAAACACTTTCTTTTCTTCGTAATTTAATGGCTGAACGGTTGGTCGTCGCTTATTGCCCAACAGACGCTCGATGTGGTCGAGCCGAGCCATGACTTGGTCAATCCGCTGGTCAACAAGCTGTGTATACGAGTAATTTGCCTGTATTTCGCTCGTATTATCGTTAATAGCTGACAAATACTCGTCAAGCTCTTCACGAATCTGCGTGAGCATAGTCCTTGTTCTACTTTTGAATATTGCCATACACCAAAACTTGCTCTAAATCCAACCCCAAAACTTCAATTTAGGAAAGTAAAGGGATTTATAAAGATTATGTTTTATAATATTTATGTAAAAAATGTCGACGAGGAGCTGCCGAAAACACAACATATTGTGGTGGTGTGTGTTGTTCAACACTATTCCGACAATGGTTTTAACTGGTATATTTTCTGTCCGACATCGTCGAAAAGCTCACAATTTTTTTCCCGTTCAATCTCTTTGATTAACCGATAAAAACTGCTTTTTGAACACAGTTTTTGCTCATCGACAATAAGCTCTTTGAGTTGTACGGCTGAGATTTTTTGGTATTTGCTGATAGTGTTCAGAATGATGTTTTTCATGTAGGATTTACTGTTTTTTGCGACGTTTTTAACGATTTTTTGTTTCAATGCTGAACCTTCTTTCATACGGTCGACGCGCTGTCTGAGTTCCTGCAATGCGTTGTGCTGTGCGTCATGCAATGTTGCGACAACACTCACTTTTTGATGCAAATTATCCAATCGTTTTTGGAACTGCTGCAGATGTTGAAAAGGAGACTGACGAGCGACAAACTGTTGGACTTGTTGTGAGGTGGGAACGGAACGCAGATGAGCATGAAGATTTGTAATAGTACTATGTTGATATTGTATTATTTGTTCCTGCTGTTGCACACATGCATGAAGATAATTAATCCAGTTGTACAATGTAGCAGTGTCTTTTTTTACGTTCGCAAAAGAATCACGAAGATGTTGATGTAATTTATTTGCCCACAGTCCCATGAGCAAAAGGATGTGAAATTGGATTAAAAAGCTTTCCCTACCACAGTCCCAGTCTCAGTCTCAGTTCTTGCTGGGACTGGGACTTTAATAAGCTTATTTTAGGACAGTCTCAACACTGTTCTGGGACTGGCTGGGACTATCTTGGGACTGGCTAACGACGACAGAATAGTTATGCTGAGACTGGGACTGTAGTTTCTGGGACTCAAGCGGGAGAGTATCAGGAGAAACATAGGACAACGTTTTTAAACCAAGCCGTATGTGATGTGGTGATGAACTGGACAAAAAAAACACTGGCCGTAGAATTGTCAAAATTACATAGTTTTGAAAAAGTGGATGTTCAGTTGGAGCAGTACGCAACGCCCAGTGAAATTGCAGCAGACTGGATATGGAATGCTACAATGAATGGTGATGTTTCAGGGAAAGTGATTGTCGATGCTGCTTCTGGACCAGGCATATTAGGATGTGGCGCACTGCTGATGGGCGCTAAAAAAGTAATTTTTGTGGATAAGAGCAAAGAAGCGCTTGAGCTGGTCAAAAAGAACGTCGAAATGCTCGATCAAGCTTATTTTATTGGGAAAAGTGAGAGTTGGCTGGGTGATATTGCAGATTTTAAAGGAAAAGCAGACGTTGTTGTCCAAAATCCACCGTTTGGGACGAAGATAAAGCACACAGATAAAGCGTTTTTGGAAAAGGCATTTGGTATTGCGCCTATTGTGTATAGTATGCATAAGGTTGAAACAACGCAGTTTGTTGAGGCAATGGCACGCGATTATGCGTTTCAGATTACTGCTGTTTGGACGTATGATTTTGGATTAAAGCAGACGTTGCCATGGCACAAGAGCAGGATGTATTATGTCAAAGTAGGTTTGTGGCGAATGAGCTTAAAAAAGTAGGAAAGTGAGAGTTGAGTGAGGAAAATGATTTGATACACCACTAAAAAGTGGTTAATTTACGAAAGATATATAAGTAGGATGCTTCTTATCTTTAAAATGTCAGAAATATTTAAGCTACCGAGACCGGGCGATGCGTTTGAGAACCCCGTTGAACTTGGTAAAGACGCACGTGGTCCTGAAATGATTCCAGAGCTTGAGGTTCTTGCTAAAGTAGGCGAAGGTTCCTACCAATCACTATTTAATTCGAGAATGGAGGCTAATGAACCTCGACCTGATACACTGAGTGGTTATGTTATCGTTTTAAATTCAGCGCCAGATAGATCGCATATGCTTGTGATGGGTGGAAATTATTCCAGCGACCAATGCGCAGGGGAAGGCTTTGCTTTGAATTTTTGGAGAGCAACTAAAAATGCAAAAGTAGGAAGCTTGTATTTAGCTTTAAAGGGACAGTCGACACCTGAAGATACAAAATTAATGAAACTGGTATCCGACGGTTTCCTTGAGCTTTCTGGGGGCAAGGCAACGGTGAGAACCGTAAATGCAGACGACTACGCACCAGAAGTTATGGGTAGTATTTTAGCGAAATATGCACCGCAACTCAAGATTACAGATATTGAAGTTATGAAAGGACATGTCAATCGTACTCCTACAGTCAGGCTTGTTTATAATGCCGAAGAGCCTCCTCAAGCAGAACACGCCAGAAGATTTTGAGAAAGATTCTCAGTTTTTGCTCGGCTATTTTGGTCACTATGCTCCTTGTTCTACGCCAATCCAGTTGACTTTTGTAGCGAATGTATAATAGAAGACCTAATTATTTGATTTAATTTGAGAGGTCTTCTAGTATATATTAGAGGATAATAAATATTGATTATGCACAGAAATGTTTTTTACCCACATTTCTGGCATGCTAAAAATCTTTTGGATTTTTATCATTTATGTCCTCTACTATACTTTTAAAAAATGATTCAATAAAACAAGTACATCACAATGTACATAAAACTGGAAAATAAGTACATCAGAATGTACATAAATTTAAATATAAGCGCATCGTCATCTGCAAATATGGTAAGCAGAAGAAATCTCGAAGAGTTCAACAGCTGGTGGTTTACTGGGAATGTTCCCGATGAACTTCTTCCCATTTATAAGAGACAGCTCTTTTATGAACTCGTCCCTCAGATAACGAAAAGGGTGATTAATTCAATCGTTGGCTTGAGGAGAGTTGGAAAAACGACTTTAATGTTCCAGCTTATTCAGCATATGCTTACCACTGGAGTGGAGAAAAGTGATATTTTATACTTTAATTTTGATGAATACGCGGAAAAGCTAGATGACGTATTAGATGTGTATAGAGAAGTACATTATAAAGATTTCAGGCAGAATAAAATTTACTTGTTTTTCGATGAAATTCAGAAACTGGAGAAATGGCCCGACCAAATAAAAAAATATTATGATTTATATCCAAAACTGAAAATTTTTTTGAGTGGCTCTGATAGTTTATTTATTTCCTCAAAAACTAAAGAAACACTTGCTGGTAGAATACTCGAATTTCAATTGAAACCTCTCTCTTTTAAAGAGTTTATAGATATAAAAGGAATCGGAAAACAGCCTGAAGACAAAATGCTTCTCCTGTTCTCAGAATACATGAAAAAAGGAGGCTTTCCTGAAACAATAAACAAAACTGAGTTGGAAATAAGAGACTATGTAAAATCCATTGTGCTCGATAAAATAATATTTAAAGACATACAAACGTTATTTCAAATAAAAGATACCGAAGCCTTACGACAAATTATAGAAATTATTGCTGTAAATCCCGGCATGTATTTGGAATATAATTCTCTGGCTCAACAACTCGGAAGGGACAGGAGATCGATTAAATCATTTGTCATGCTTCTCAAGGCAAGTTTTTTAGTGAAGCTTTTTGCCAATTACAGAAAAGGAAAGGTTGCCACTATTAGAAAAATAAAAAGAATTTATCCTGTTGATAGCTCAATAATAACGACGTTCAATCCATTAATTGACATAAGCAAACTTGCGGAGACTGTTGTAGCGAATAGCACGGAAACAAATGTCTTCTGGAAAAATAGCCACGAGGTTGATTTTGTTCTCGAGAATATGCCGGTAGAAGTGAAATATACAAATAATGTAATTGGCAAAGATTTGTTAAGTGTACGTGAATTTATGAAAAAGTTTTCTGTCAAACAGGGGTTAATCCTTACAAAAATGCAAGCCGGTACACGAACTGTTCCTGAAGGTCTGATTACATTAATACCTGTGTGGAGATTTGTTTTGGAACGCGAAAAAAAGATTTAACTTATCGCTATTTTCACTGTCAAACTCTGCGGCTTTCCTTTGTTAACATATTCGTCGTAAGGCAATGAGGCTTTCAATTCTCCGATTGTTCCAGAGGGATTCTCGATTGTTCCAACATAATTGACACGCAGAACCCTATACGAATTTCCGAACATAAGGTCACCTATTGTTCCATCATCATCTTTTAACCATGCAGGCATGTCGCATTGCCCAACCGATTCAATTGTGCCTGGAACTCTTGCACATTCGCTGAACTGAAAAGCGCGGAATGAATACCACTTTTCGTTAGGAACATCTACTGAAAATGTTTGGATTGGAAGCGTCGCTGTCATTTTATTGATATTTCCAGAGTTAAACTCTGCGGCTTTCCTCTTTTAACGTATTCGTCATACGTCAATGATGCCATGAGGTCAATCCCGCTGTCAAAATCCCCAAGCTCAAACAACAGTCCTTGTTCTTCAATTTTGATTCTATCAAGAATATTGCCAGATTGCAAAAACTTACTGTAATTAACGTGTGAAATTTTATAAGGGATATTTGAACCTGGCTCGACGATTCGACCGTCCTGTTCTTTCATAGTGGATGGTACTGTGCCATCAAACTGTTCCGGAGTTTTTCTCAAATCCTCGGGCGGCACATCTAATGAAAATCTGCTAATGGGAATCTCATACGAAATATTTGCCATAGACAGCCTAACCGTCAAGAAACCTTTATAAATCCAACGCTTGTTTTTGCTGCAATGGAAGTCGCGATTCTCGAGGAAAAGAAAAAAAGGCTCATTGTTGAGCTTAAAGGGGCAAATCATGGTCTTGGTCATGCACTTAAAAAGGAATTGTGGAACGACGATTCTATAACCGTCGCAAGCTACGTCGTAGAGCATCCTGTAACAGGCGTTCCAAAGCTTGTTGTTGAGACAAATAACGAAGGCAATCCGCGGGAAGCATTGAAGAAAGCCATTGAGCGATTAAAGAAAACAACTGAACAATTTAAGGTTGAATTGAAGAAAGTGAAGGCGTGAGTTATTTTATTTTTTCTACCAGTATAACATTTGGGATTATTTCCAGCTGTTTATCTGCTGTGATGAATGATATGCCATATAATTGGGCTATCGCAGCGTACACTGCATCATAAACAGTGATGTTATAGTGCAAGGCAATTTCAACCGCTTTCTTCACGATAAATTCGTTCATTCGTTCGACACGAAACTGCATTTGAAATAGTCGCTCCACTGCTCGTGAAAGAGCATCATTCACTTTCTTGTTGTATCGAAGGGCATTTGCTACTTCAAGAAAAATAAGTTCTGGCACAATAATAAGAAGGTCTCCATTGATATGATGTTCAATCAATGCCTCAGCTTTAGAAGTATCAATTTCTTCAACGAACAGCTTGACTGCAATCGAAGCGTCAATGACTATCTTTTCTCTCTCCATTCTCTGACAATCTCCACCGATGATTTTCCCAAGTTAAACATTTTTGAACGCCTCAGACGACGGATATCACGCAGCGCGGCTTGTGCTTTTTCTTTATCAAGTTCTTTGCTCTCAAGCCGTTCAGTGATAGACTTTCTCAACACGGCACTCCAGTTTATTTCGTGATGCGTTTTCATCTGCTCGTGAAGCTTCTTTTCTACCCGAACAGATATAATTGTTTCCATGTATTACATGTATGTACAATATAATATTTAAATGTGCCGGAGGTTAGTTTTCCAAAAGAAACCGACACCAGCATTTTTTCTCGCTTTTCTTTGGAATCCTGAGCAAAGAGCATTAGTCGTTGGAGCAAAAAGGAAGGGAAAAATACGTAAAACGTTTAATTTTTTTCTTCTTTTCGTAGCGACACGACGGCTTTATCGTGGATGGCTGCGACAATAACCTAACGTGAGCAATTTTTCTATTGAAAGAGTTGGTATTGCTGGCTCTCCCACGAAACGAACGTTGCTAAAATCGAAGAGGCTAGCGTTTAGAAGAATATAAATATACATATGTGTACACAGATGTTATGACAACAAAGACGATTGCGATTATGGACGATGCTTACAATCTCTTAGCGCGGCGAAAGCACGAGGGGGAAAGTTTTTCTGATGTTATCAGGCGTGTGATTGGCACAAAAACAGACGTTATGAAATTTGCCGGAGTTTGGAAGAATGTGTCTGAAGAAGATGCTGAAGATATGAAAAGAAATATTCGAGAACTGAGAAAAAAATCGACGAGGGAGTTGTTCAAATGATAGGTGTTGATTCTGACTGTATCATTGATTTTCTTCGTGGAAAAAAAGAGGCAGTTGCGATTATTGACAGGCATAAAGAACATATTGTGACAACTGACATTAACATATTTGAGATTTTTATGGGGATTTATCTTAAAAAGATGATAAACACAAAAGAGGAAGAAGCGGCTCGGTTATTTTTCAGTTCATTACAGATATTAGAAGGTACAGGTTGGGGAATACGGGCTGCACAAGTATTGAGCACTCTCATCAAACAAGGAAAAGAAATTGAGCAAAATGATGGTATGATTGCTTCCATATTGACCACAAATGGTTGTGATGGAATTATTACGAGGAATAGCAATCATTTTTCAAGAATACCACACTTGAAAGTTGTTGCATATTGATACCATGATTTATTTGTTCTGAGCAACGTCAGTCGTTGGAGCAGAAAGGAAGGCGAAAAAAAGTTACGTACGTTTTATTTAAAATTTTGCTATTTTTTAGTAATAACTAAGGTACAGCCGAAGTCTTTATAAATAACCTGCTTTTTGCTGTTTATAACCCGATAACTATCGTTTGATAGGAGGGAACCAAAGATTCATCCCGTATGGGAGGCTTCTGTTCTTTTCTATTGACTAACGATTGTGGCGGGAACATGACCTCATGGATAAAGCACGTGTTATCAAAGCCGTTGAACAGTTGGCTGCGGAGAAGCAGCGCAAGTTCCAACAGAGCTACGATTTGGTCATTACGTTGAAAGATGTTAATGTCAAGACACAGCCCATCGATACATTCATCGTCTTACCTCATTCTCGCGGAAAACAAGTCAAAATATGTGCGCTCGTCGGTCAGGAACTTGCCGAACAGGCAGGCACTGCATGTGATTTAGTCGTGCGTGAAATGCAGTTTGACAGTTATAAAGGAAATGCAAAGAACACGAAGGAACTTGCGAAAACATACGATTTTTTTATTGCTCAGGCTAATTTGATGACGCAGATTGCAGCAGTATTCGGTCGAACCTTTGGTCCAAGAGGAAAGATGCCCAATCCTAAAGCAGGGTGTGTTGTACCGCCACAGGCAAATCTGTCGGTGTTAAAAGAACGTTTACAAAAAACTGTGCACGTCAAGACAAAAGAAGCATTGATGTTGCAGTGTATCATCGGCAATGAAAGTATGAATGCGACTGAAGTTGCTGATAATGTTGTTGCAGTTGTTCAACAGATTGCAAAAATACTCCCTCAGGAAGAACAGAACATTGCTCGTGTTTATCTCAAGAAAACAATGAGCAAGCCAATCACGGTGTAATATGGTCAGCGTCAAGAAAAAACAAACAGTGGACATGCTGGTTCAAAAGCTGAAAAGCTATCCTATCGTTGGCGTTGTTAATGTAGCATTATTGCCTGCAGCTCAATTACAGAAAATGAGACGTGCTCTGAGAGGCAAAGTTGAACTCACCATGGCACGACGGCGTATTCTGCAGCGTGCAATCGAAGCAAGTGCTGACGGTGCCAAAGAACTTATACCACACTTAGGTGGAATGCCTGCATTGTTGTTTACAAAAGAAAATCCTTTTTCACTCTATAAAACAGTCCAGCAAAGCAAGAGCAGTGCGTCTGCAAAGCCCGGACAAATTTCCCCGATGGACATTGTTATTCCGGCAGGGCCAACACCATTTGCGCCCGGTCCAATCATCAGCGAATTTAGCGCCGTAGGCATCAAGACTGGTGTTGAAAACGGTAAAGTTGCAATCAAACAGGACTCTTTGATTGTCAGGAAAGGCGAAGTTATCAACCAGAAAGTTTCAGATGTTTTGAAACGTTTGGGCATTGAACCAATGGAAATCGGGTTGAATATCGTCGCTGTTGTCGAAAAAGGAGTTGTATTTACTGCAGACCAGCTCCATATTGATGAAGATGCATTCAATGAAAAATTAATGAGCGCAATCTCCGGCGCACGAAATCTCGCAGTTGATATATCATATCCTGCTGCTGAAATCATCGAATTACTCGTACAAACTGCATTCAGAGAAGCAAAGGCAGTTGCACTTGAAGCAGGTGTCGTCAGCAAAGACACCATTGAAGAAATGCTTGGTAAAGGCGAGCGAACTGCACAAGCAGTGATGCAGGAAACACAAAAAGCTTAAAAACAGATGATTACGCGTCCAATAGAGATGCTCACGGGAGGAAATTAAAATGGAATATGTCTATGCCGCATTACTCTTGCACAAAGCAGGAAAGAAGGTCGAAGAAACCAGTGTCAAAAAGGTCTTGTA
>Ga0209542_10002718_pt1 | contig 39137 bp, 41 predicted proteins | sample RifCSPhighO2_01_FD_184028 | JGI IMG/M metagenome (GOLD analysis project Ga0209542, IMG submission 184028) | Soil microbial communities from Rifle, Colorado - Rifle CSP2_plank highO2_0.1 (SPAdes) (version 2) | ecosystem: Environmental > Terrestrial > Deep subsurface > Rock core/Sediment ... | reverse complement strand
GTGCATGAATTCTGCTTCAGATTTTCACACCCGGAAATGTTTGAATCTCCTTACCAGTACTTGCTAATCACACTACGCCTCGTGCCATTAAGTTAAGATTACCCAGCGTAATCTTCGTTACTTAACCACTTCTTTAAACATGCTAAAATCAGCATAGGAAGTTACATGAGTCAAAAATGGCAAAAGATAATAGGGGTTGTAATCTTCGGTGTCTTCTTTGGGCTTCTTGAGGCCATCGTAGTAGTTTATTTGCGGGAAGTTTTAAGTGTAACCAACCCGGAAAATACCGTTATTTCTCCCGATAACATCGCTTTTTCTTTAGGATTAATCGCTTTCTTAAAACCCTCCGCCTCACTTCTTATTATAAGTAGCGAAAGACTGCTGACTTTGGAGTTATGGAGGGAGGCTTCTACTATTATAATGCTTATAACCTTGGCCTGGGTAACCGGGAAATATCTTTTAGAAAAGCTGGCCTACTTTTTCCTGGCCTTTGCTGTTTGGGATATCTGCTACTATATTTTCTTGTACTTTTTAACCGGTAGGCCGGGAGGTTTATCTGATTCTGATATCTTCTTTCTTATCCCGGTGGCCTGGGTCGGCCCGGTCATCACTCCGGTTGCTATCTCCTCCCTGCTAATTGTCCTGGCATTTTTTCTGTTATTAAGGATGATTCCTGGACCTGGGGAGGGTGGTTTAGCTTAAGGCGGTTCTGCCGGGCAAGCTCCCGCTCTTCCCGCAGTTGCAGGCGTTTGCTTACCATCCTGTCTATCTCGTCCTGGCAAGCCTGGTCGGAACAACGGTAAGTGGTAGTTGTCATCGGGGAAAAACTGTTGCCTATCTGCGCTGTTTTCTTTTTCACCAGGACTAAGTCACTTCCACACTGGTTACATTTAGGTTTGGGTAAGTTGGAGGGTAAATCACTCAAAGTGCAACCATTATACCACAAAAACTTGTGTCCTGCACTACCCCAAACCCCTAGATCTACTTATTGTCATTAAGGATAACTGGCAACATTGGTATTGTGTTCATCTAAGGTCTTGCCATAATGCGAGCGGCCTTGGGAGTCGTGGTAGTAATATAAATAGGGAGTGGAAAGATCGGCGTTTGCTACGGCCTGAAGGGAAGAGAGGCTGGGGTTAGCAATCGGGGTAGGGGGAAGGCCGCGGTGCAGATATGTATTATACGGAGAGTTTATTTTTAGGTCTTCACGGGTCAGATGCCTTTTCCACCACCCGTCAGCCGGTGGGGCAAGGGTACTTTTTTTGATCAATGCATACTGGATGGTAGCATCGGCGTTTAAGCCCATATCAATTTTTAACCGCTTCAGTAAAATACCGGCGATCGTCCTTCTTACTTCATCAGACCGCCCTTCCCTTTCCAAAATAGAGGCTAAAATTACCCCTTCCTCAGGGGAAAGCCCCAGCTTTTTAATTTTATTTTGCAGCTCGTCATCATATTTCCTGTTGAAATTATTTCTCATTGTTAAGGCGATGTCAGAGGCCGTAACATCCGGGTTAAAAAGATAGGTGTCAGGAAACATATACCCCTCTTTTGCTACTTTTAGGAATTCTTCATTCTTAATTCCTAATTCATCATTCAGCTTTTTTGCCATCTCCTCCACCCTCCAACCTTCTAAAAGAGTCACCCATTTGTCCACCCTACCTGTTGTAAGCCCTTGCAAAATCTCCTCAGCATCCATGGAAGGTGAAAGCTTAAAGTCACCGGCCTGGATTTTTTCTGACTGTCCTGAATTTTTAAGGAAAAAATTAAAGGCCCAGGAGGATTTAATAAGCCCTTCCTTTTCTAACCTGCCTATAATAGAAGAAGTTGCCTCGCCCGGAGCAATTACAAATACTTTTTCTTGGTCTTCATTTGGTTGGGGTGCAGACAATAAGCTTCCCCAATAAGACCTTACTCCAAAAAAAATAACTCCCAAGACAACGATTAATATTAGCCAATTCCTTTTAAAATTACGGTTTTTCATCCAAATACCTTTGTAAGATTATCGCTGCCGCCATAGCGTTATCATCTTTCCTAACTTTTCTACCCATTCCCACCTCCAACATAACCGTTTTAGCATCCCGGGTAGACAAAGTCTCATCAGCCAAGACCACGCTTAAACCTTGTTTCCGTAAAGCTTCTGCCGCCTTTTCTACTGCCTCACCCATCTTGCCCTCCGGCTTTCCGATCACAACTTGGTCAATCCTCTCTTTTTTAACAATAGACACAATCTTTGCTACAGCTTTACCTAAACTATTTTTCTGTACTATTGCCACACCCCAGGGGGATGATATCTCACCCTCGGAAACAGCTAAGCCAATTTTTATAAACCCCCAGTCAACACCAAGATATTTCATATTTAGTTGGTAGTTCACGGTTCATAGTTCATAGAAAGCAAGTCTTCAGACCTAATGGTCTAAAAGACAAAAATCAATGAACTATGGACTACAAGCGTAGCGTACCATAAACTACTTCGGGGTTACATTAATAGAGATATTTTGGTCAAGGAGGGGGATCCTACCCAAAGGTCCCGGTAAATTGGGGGTAAACCTGATTTCAGCCCCCGTCACATTCTCTATCTTTTTAAGCCGCTCAACTGCCCCTTCCACGCTAGCCCCTTTAATTTCCCTCTTTAAGCTTTCCACATCCAGCTTCGGCAACAGTTTAGCTTTAAACCGGGCCTTAAAAATTAACCTGCCATCCTTTTCTACCTTGGCTACATCAGCCTGGGTCTCCATATCCTGTAAATTCATCTGGAACCCGTCAGGTATATTTGTCCCCACGAGTTTTGAAACAATAGTTTTTAAGTCGGTGTCAGAATAAGATGTCCCTTTAAAACGGACTGTGGCCGAAAGGGAAAACTCGCTTGCAGCATCACCCACTGCCTTATTAAAGTTATATTTGCCACCCTCAACCGCCAATGCCTCTGAAATAACCTTTTTCCCTTCTGTCATTTTGCCTTGAAGCTCCACTTCTGCCTTCTGGCGCAGTTCGTCCACCACTTGTGCCTGGAGTTTTTTCTGGTCATCTGAAGTCACTACCTTAACCTCTTTGGAGGTACCACCTGATAAAGCTTCATCCACTTTTGCGCTGTAAGAAGATGATGGTAATTGGGATACTGTAAGTTCTGTCCCGCCTAAAAGGTTGGACTCCGGCCCTATGGCACCGGCAGTGACCGGCGCTGTTGCCTTACCAAAGGCGATCCCACCCTCAACAGCCGACTGGGAAGCCACAGTCACAGACGATTCAAGTGTGAACTTAAGGTTACTTGAACTTAAAAGGACAGTCCCCTGGGAAAAAGTGCGTGGTGCAGATGTTTTATTGTAAATTACCACTTTCCCCTTGGCAGGGTCACCAATTTGCTTGGTACCTGTGGCAGTTGCTTTACCTGATCCGGAAACCGTAGTCTCCACTATAGAACCGGGGATCACTTTTTGCCCCTCGTTAACCTCTGAGACCTTCGGATCAGCCACCACTTCCGTATCACGTTCTAAAACCTGCGGTTCTACAAATACTGTTACTGTCGCCTTCACCAGTAAAAGGTATGCTGCCACCAAAAGTACCAGAAATATAGGAGCGATAATCAGTTTACTGCCTGCAAACTTGCCGAACTTTGGCATAGGAGGCAGCTTCTTTAAAAAAACACTCAATATAGCTGCCGGGCCACTACTTTTTCCGAAGAAAGTTTCTTTCTCTCCCTCTTCAACTTCCACCGGTATCGCTGTGCGTTTTACAAAAGGCTTTTCATCATCAAAAAAAGCAACTTCTTCCTCTATCTCCGGAGAGACTAAATTATCATCTTCCAACTCGACCTCTGCTTGCCGTGACAGCCGGCTTAAACCGTGGCCTTTTTTGGACCCTACCGTTTCCTCTCCTGCCTCATCAGCCTCTTCAGCCTGCTTTTTAATATCCCCTTTGACAAACCCTAACTCCTTAGAGTCCTGCAAATGCCTGGTATGCCCCAACTCCCGCTGGCCTGATGTAGGCGAATATATACCTTGCTTACTGGCAGCAAAGCTGTGTTTTAAGCTAACCTGGGGGTTAAGCTCTGAGGCAGCGGATAAAATAATTGATTCCACAGTGACGTTATCTGATAAAACTTCTATCTTAGGAAAATGTAAAAAAGATAACCTCTGCATCCAGGGATACGACATTAAATCATCAAGAAGTTTATTAGTATCCTCACCGGCCTTTGTGGGATAAAGTAGGATCTTAGAGGGTAATACTTCAACTTCGGTAAACTGTCTTAAAGCCTCTTCGATATTGCCAAAAAGAGCATCTTCCCTTTTGACAACCCTGGTCCCTATAATCTTCCCCCCTTTAACCAATGTCACCTCGACAAAATCACCTATCCCTAAAAGGATTGCTGTCGGAGGTACCCCTTCCTGCTTCTGGAGAAGGTATGATACAGCATTAGTTGTAGTGACATAAGCAACGGCCGAAAGGTCATACTCTTTGAGCATCTTCCGCAAAAGTTTAAGATATGGCTCTTTTAAGCTGTCATCCAAACTCCAGGCATCCGGCACACCAAAAAGAATTTTTTGCGGTTCGATCTCCAAGGCCCCGATCGACTTATCCAGCATCTGATAAGCCTTTTCCATTAAATCCTCACTGTCTTTATAGGGAGACTCTGCCTGGCCTAAAATATCAATGCTTTGGCCAAAAATACCCCAGACGGCTGCAGTCACCTCTGATAAACCGATATTTAAGGCAAAAAGATACTCCGTACTTTCGGACTTTTTACCTATTGGCAGTTGGGCAGTAATCTTATCTAGAAAGCTCATCAGGAAAGTTCCCCCGCTTTTGGGGGTAAAATCATTATACTTAGTTTAGCACCTCCTACAATATTAGCCAAGTCCACTACACAGGCCAAAATGATATAATTTCATGATGACTTCACAGGAGTTAAGAAAAAAATACATTGAGTTTTTTGTAAGTAAGGGACACAAAGAGATCCCCTCTGCCCCCCTGGTACCTGAAAACGACCCAACAACCCTATTCACCTCCAGCGGAATGCAACCTTTAGTTCCCTATTTATTGGGTCGCGCCCATCCGGCCGGGAAAAGATTGGTTAATTCCCAACCCTGCTTTAGAGCCGAGGACATTGAAGAGGTGGGGGATAACCGTCACACCACATTTTTTGAAATGCTTGGAAATTGGTCTTTAGGGGATTATTTTAAAAAAGAGCAGCTCCCCTGGATTTGGGAATTTTTAACTAAGGAATTGGGGCTGGCGAAAGAAAAATTATATGTTTCTGTTTTTGAAGGAAATAATGACGTCCCGAAGGATACGGAAACATATGAAATCTGGAAAAGCTTAGGACTCCCGGAAGATCATATTTATTTCTACGGTGCGGATAAAAATTGGTGGTCCCGTTCCGGTTCACCTGACAAAATGCCGGCGGGAGAAATCGGCGGCCCGGATTCAGAAATCTTTTATGAATTTACTCAAGTAGAACATGATGCAAAATACGGAGCAAAGTGCCGTCCAAATTGTGATTGCGGCAGGTTTTTAGAAATAGGCAACTCTGTTTTTATCCAGTACTTAAAACGAAGTGATGGAAAGCTTAAGGAGCTACCTGAGAACAATGTTGATTTTGGAGGAGGGTTGGAAAGATTAACAGCCACGACAAATAATAATCCAGACATTTTTGGAACTGATTTATATAAACCAATAGTTGAAAAAATTTGCGAGGGGCTTGGAACTAGCTACGAAAAGAATAAGCAGTACATTCAGGTAATAGCTGATCACATAAAGGCCTCAGTATTTTTAATGAAAGATGGAGTTGTACCTAATAATAAACTGCAGGGTTATGTTTTAAGAAGGCTTCTCCGTCGTGTTGCGACTAAAGCTTTTTTAATAGATAAGCAGAAATCTGATAGTAAGTTTTTTAGATCATTAATTAAATCTGTAATAGATATATACTCAGAGCGCTTCGAGGAGATAAATACAGCAAACATAGAAGAAGAGGTTAGCCTAGAAATTCGTAAGTTCAGAGCTACTTTAGAAAGAGGTTTACAACAACTAGATAAATCCATAAAAGACAATGAGAATCTTGGTTTAGCGGTATTTAATTTATTCCAATCTTACGGTTACCCATTAGAGCTAACTATAGAATTACTAAAAGAGCGAGGAATTAAATTTACAGATTTTGATATGGGGCAATTCGAGGAGGGTAGAAAGTCACATGTTGAGCTTTCAAGGACTGCTTCGGCGGGGATGTTTAAAGGAGGGTTAGCCGACCACTCAGAGGTTGTTACCAAATACCATACCGCTACCCATTTGCTGCATGCAGCTTTAAGGCAAATTTTGGGAAGCCATGTCGAGCAGAAGGGAAGTAATTTAACCGTCGAAAGGTTAAGGTTTGACTTCTCCCAACCGGAAAAATTAAAAGAAGAGCAACTTAAACAGGTAGAAGACCTCGTTAATGAAAAAATCAAAGAAAATTTACCTGTTTCCTCCGAAATAATAGATAAGGAAGAAGCTTTAAAGTCTGGGGCTTTGGCATTTTTTGGCGATAAGTATGGTGATAAAGTGACCGTGTACACCATCGGTCATCCTGAGAGAAGCGAAGGATCTCACTTCAGTCGGGAGATTTGTGGCGGCCCACACGTTAAAAACACAAGCGAGCTGGGAAAGTTTACCATCACCAAAGAAGAATCGGCCGGAGCCGGGGTAAGAAGAATCTACGCCACCCTCTCTTAACGCCTCTTAAAAAGCCTTGGGCCAGGCTTACCCTGTGTTAATTTCTTTACCACTTGGGCCCCTGCTTTTACTCCACCCTCTACAACCTGGGTCAACTCTGCTGCAACCTTAGCCGGTTTTTCAATATCTGAAGCCACCCTTTGGGCACTTCCCAAAAGAAGGTCGATTTTATCCAAAGACTTACGCAAATCTTTTAAAATCAAAAATACCTGCAGTCCTAAAACCGACAGCATTATCCCCAAAAGTAAAATTAAAAATACTAAGGCAAGTTGTAAAAAATCCATAAGTTAGTTCATAGTTGGTAGTTCGTAGTTCACAGACGGCTTTTTGATTTTACCATGAACTACGAACCACCTACCTTTTCAGGTACACCGTCCTTTCCAGCTCTGTTTTCTGGCCAAACTTGGAAGAAGCAGTGATATTAATTTTATTTATCGGCGCAGATAAAGTAATCTCAGTTTTAAATTCACCGCTTACTGCTACAGGGATCTCCTGGCTATTGACCGCTACCTTTACCTCGGGATCAGTTTTACCCTCCACCGTTACTACGGATGTATCTGTTGTTAACTGGTCCTGGGGAGATATTAGGGAAAGTGCCGGGGCGCCTACAAATAAACGGTACTGCAGCCAAAGGTAGACAAAAAAAGATAGCACCACCATCGTCACCACAAGACCCAAAACCCTACCCGGGGTAATCTTTAATTTTGTCTTGGTAAGAGGGTGGGCAAAGGTGTCCATTATATATGGCTTATGTTTTTTATCGGAAAACTCCCGGCGGAAAACTGCCAAAACTTTCTCACTGTCCAGCTTTAAAAACTTAGCGTAGTTTTTAATAAACCCCTGGACAAAAGTAGAAGGGGGGAGTTTGGAGTAATCATCAGCTTCAAGAGCCACCAGCAGTTCATACCTTATTTTAGTAGCTTTCTCTATCTCTTCCAGGGTATAAAAATTGGCCTCCCTGGTATCTTTTAAGATCGACCCCACCGTCCGCATATGTGGAAATTATACCATCCAAAACTCCTTAAGATATGGGCTACAATATCGCACCTCCGATGTGCGAGTTTCTGTGCAATTTTTACACCAGTTTGTGGCTTAACTAATTGTAAAGGGGTAAGAGTTTATGTTAAATTCAACCTATGCTCACCAAACAGGACTTAAAAGAAATTTCCGGCTTATTGGGAGGTTTAGAAGAAAGGCTTGACCAAAGGTTTGAGGAAACCACTTTGGAGATGCAAAAAGAAATAATCCTCCTTAAGGCAGAAATGAAAAGGGAATTTAGAAAGGTCCACAATGACCAAAATTTAATAATAAGCAGAGCTTGCCTTTCATAAATGAAAGGTTAAACACTTCAACGAGGAGTTTTCGGATTTACAGGACAGAGTTGAGAAGCTGGAATAAAAGGCCAAATCTCCAAGTTTCAGCTAAACAAAATCTAGCCTGCCACCCCAAGGGTGGAAAGCTAAAATATAAAAGTTGCATTTCTCGTTGGAAAACCTATAATACCTCATAAATGATGGAAGCAGCCGCTCAGCGACCAAAAATTTATAAAGATCATGAAGAATTGGAAGAACAACCATTCAGCTTAATTGAGCTAATGTCTGGAGTAGAAGGACACCCTAATAGCTCTGTTCGGAATGGATCATGTTATGTAAGAGGTATACAATTAGTTATCAGTCCAAATGGCGAGACACGCCCACAAGGAACCGATTTTTTTGCTTTCAGATATACAATAGATGCAAACCATCCCATTCTTGCCCCTGGCGCCGTAGTAAACAAATATTGGAGTGCAGTAATGCTCTACAACCTCAAAAGAGCTATCCTTTTGCCTAGCCGAAATCACGCTGGTCGATTTTATTCCCTTTTGAATAACGCCCCTTCATACGAGGTTAAATTAGGTTTATCCGGGCATTGGTTATACACCGGGGGGTTGGTAGAAACATTACAAGAATTAGACGGAAAAGGGTGGGCATTTGATTTAGCCAAACATCCATCTTCAAGAGAAGAATTCTTGCAACGAATGGCTCAAAGAGGACAACGCCCTGAGTTAAATTTTCCAGAAGGTCTTATTATTGACGAAAATCTTAGCTTAGAAAAAGCTCTTGCAATAACTTCACAAAAACCTTAATTCTCTGCACCCGCCTTTTGGGCGAAGTAGTCGTCGGCATTTCTAACCAGTACATCCCGGGGTTTGGAGCCATCACCCACCCCAATAATCCCGGCTGCCTCAAGCTCATCAATAATTCTTGCTGCCCTGGCGTAGCCAACCTTTAGCCTTCTTTGGAGAAGTGAAGCCGAGGCCCGGTCATACTGGCAAACAGTGCGGACGGCCTCTTCAAATAAGTCATCCTGGTCTCCCTCTCTACCCCTACCGCCAATCCTGCCTAAGGGCATCTCTGTCACCTCAGCCGTGTATTGTGGAGCAAGCCCCAATGACTTCATATATTTAATCAGGTTATTAATCTCGGCGTCGGACAAAAGCACCCCCTGGATACGGATCGGCTTTGAAGCATCCGGAGGTAAGAAAAGCATATCTCCACGACCAAGCAATTTCTCTGCTCCCGGCGTATCTAAGATCACCCGCGAGTCAATCATCGAGGAAACGTTAAAAGCGATCCGGCAAGGAATATTAGCCTTGATCAACCCGGTAATAACATCTACCGAAGGCCTTTGTGTTGATACCACCAAATGAATACCGGTAGCCCTGGCCAGCTGGGCAATGCGGGTTATAGCATCCTCCACCTCAACAGGCGCAAACATCATCAAATCCGCCAGTTCATCAATTAAAATCACAATGTTAGGCAGTGCCTGAAAACCTGACATCTCGTTGTACCCCTGGATATTCCTAACTCCGACAGACTGGAATAGCTTATATCTCCTATCCATCTCCGCCATCGCCCATTTTAGGGCAGATAAAATCTTCTCCGGCTCGGTGATAACCGGCGTTAAAAGGTGGGGGATGCCGTTAAAATTGGTAAGCTCTACCCTTTTGGGGTCAATCAAAATTAGCTTTAATTCCTCAGGGGAATTCCTGAAAAGCAGGGTAGTAATAAAAGAGTTGATCAGCACCGACTTACCGGAGCCGGTAGTACCAGCCACTAAACAGTGCGGCATCCGGGCAATATCTACAACTATCGGTTTGGAAGCCGTGTCACGTCCCAATACTACTGCTAACTTTGATTTATTCTTCAGCATCTCATCTGCCACTAAGATATTTTTCAGCCCTACTATCTCTAAGGAGTGATTAGGCACCTCAATTCCTACCAAGGATTTACCCGGAATAGGGGCTTCAATCCGGACAGAGCCTCCGGGAGCAGCCAAAACAAGTGCCAGATCGTGCTGCAGATTGGCAATTTTGGAAATTTTGGTCCCGGCCGAGATTTCCAGGGCATACTGGGTTACTGCCGGCCCTCCGTTAACCTCAGCCACCCGAGCTTGAATACCAAATGAATCTAAAGCTTTTTCAATAGTTGAAGCATTCTTTTTGACATCCCCCCGGTCTGCTGCCATCCCCACTTTATCCGATAAAAGCGATAAGGGAGGATACCTCCAAATCTTTGTTTGCCCGGCCACATTTTGCACCAACTCATCGGTTATAATATCTTCCCTGGCAATAGTTTTAGGTGAAATTTTCGGCTGGTCCTGCACCCCGGAAACCCTCATAGGTATTTTATTAACTTCAAAACCCTGCCGGCGGTTAAACAACCCAAAAACATTATCCTTTAAAAATAACCCCACCCCGGCAAACACCCCTAAAACCTGGGATAAAGAGGCATCAAACAACACCACAACCCCCACTAAAAATACTCCTGTCAAAACCGCAAATGCCCCTCCGCCGGTCATTATCGCCGAAAGTTCCCCCCAAACTAAATTGCCCAAATCCCCCGCCTGGTCTGAGATAACAGGGGAAGTAAGGGCAGAGATGGAAATCATGATTGTCAAAAGCCCCACTAAAACATTTGCCTGGGCCAGGGCAAATTTAAGTTTTTGCAGCACTAAAGCAGCCACCAAAAAAACCACCGGAGCCAAAAAAGCTGTCCAACCTAAATTCCCCTCCAAAAAGTTCCGCCAAAAGGCAAGCTGGGAAGAAGGGTAAAGCAAAGAGGCTACAGAAACCGCCGCGAGGACACCCGAGACCAAAGACCCAACCGCCACTATCGTCTTTTGGCGGAGCTTCAATTTAGGTATGGAGTAGATCGATCTTCGTCTAGACATAATACTAATTTACAATCATTATAACATATTACTCAACACTATGGGATATTACACTTCTACAATTACGGGTAATACCATCGGCCTTCTTTGGGTTTCTTCGTAAAAATACCTCTCCAAATTTTCCTCAATATGGCGCCTGGTAAAGCGCCAATCCAAAATAGAGTCAGGGTGGTCGGCTAAAACCGACTTGACCACATTTTTAGCACCGTTTAAAAGCCCTTCCGACTCTTTTTCAAAGACAAATCCGCGCGAGACGATATCCGGTTCCCCCGCCAACTGGCTGGTGCGGGCATCAACAGGCACAACTACCAGGACAATCCCTTCCTCTGCCATCACCTTCCTGTCCCGCAAGACAATATTGCCTACATCCCCAATCCCCAACCCGTCAATATAGATATTTCTTGTCTCAATCCGGCCGTTGGCTTCCACTTTACCGGGCGATATATTAACAATCTGCCCATCTTCCAACAAAAGCACTTTGTCCTCACCCCAACCCATCTCTTGGGCCAAGTTGGAAAAAGCTTTCATTTGGCGGAAAGTTGCCCCGATAGGGATCAGATACTTTGGCCGGACTAAATTAATCATAACTTTTAGTTCCTCCGCCGCGGCATGGCCGCTGATATGCAAAGCATCACCCAAAGCTGTGTAATAAACATCAGCCCCAAATTTGCTCAATTTGTCTATCAAGGCGTGCTGCGCAGATTCCGATGATGGTATCGGATCAGCCGAGAATACAACCCCGTCATCTTTTTTTAAAAATACAAATTTATGGTCATTGTTGGCAATACGGGAAAGCGCCGAGCCAGGCTGCCCTTGAGAACCGGCAACAATAAGCAGTAATTTATTATCAGGGAACCTTTTTATCTCATCGGGGGCAATGATCAAACCCGGGGGGACATCCAAATACCCTAAATCCCTGGCTACCTGGAAGTTGCCCTCCATCGACCGCCCGACCAAAGCCACCTTCCTTCCCGCTCCTACTGCCACATTAATCGCCTGTTGTATCCTCCCGATATTTGACGAAGCCATAGTAATTAGGACCTTTCCAGATGTTGCCCCCTCAATCCTTTCAAAAGCAGGTTGGATTGTCTTTTCCGAAAGGTTATAGCCTTGTTTTTCTGCACGCAGCGCATCACTTAACATTAAAAGCACTCCCTTATCCCCTACCTGGGCTATTTTACCAACCTCAGTTGGGTTACCCACTACAGGTGTCCAGTCCAACTTAAAATCAGCCTGGTGGATAATCCTGCCTACCGGTGTCTCAATCACAAGCCCTGTGGCATCGGGAACGGAATGCGAGACCCCATAAAAAGATACACTGAAAGCCCCTAATTTCAGTTGGGTAGACAAATCCACATTTTTTATAGAATCTTTAGGCAATTTAGCCTCGTTAAATTTATTTTTAATAAATCCGGCCGCCAACCTTTGGGCAAAAATCGGACAACGCAATTCCGGCCAAATATAAGGCAACCCGCCGATATGGTCATCGTGTGGATGGGTAACAATTATCCCCCGGATCATATGTTTTTTATCTTTAAGATATGTAACGTCCGGTATTACTAAATCAATCCCCGGCATATCCTCATCCGGGAAACCGATACCACAATCGACAATGATAATATCCTGGCCATACTCGTAAACATACATGTTTTTGGTAACGTCACCTACCCCCCCGAGAGGGATTAATCTTAGATTCCCAAACTTACTTGGTTTCATTTCAAATTTTGGTTTAAATGGCCTTATATCCATATATTTCTTTAGCAACTAGTAACTAATATCTGGTGTACTAGTATCTATCATCTAACTTAAGTATTGTCCAATATTTTCCCCCGTTATCTTATATGGCCCGGGATTACCCTCAACCACCTCTCTTGCTACTTTCCTTACCAAACCTTCTATATTCCTCTGCAGGGACCTAATACCGGCATCATACCCTAGGGGGCGTACAATCTGTGGCCACAAAGTCTCATCTATCATAAGCACCTGAGGCGATAAACCGGCCCCCTGTAAAGCTTTTGGCAAGATATACCGCTTGCCGATAATAGCCTTCTCTTCATCACTATAACCCGGCATCTCGATAATTTCCAGCCTGTCCATGACCGCCGTAGCGATATTGCCGGTATTATTGGCTGTAGCGATAAATAAGGCCTTGGATAGGTTAAAGGGGTAATCGACAAAGTTGTCGGTGAAAGCAAAGTTTTGCTCCGGATCCAAAAGCTCTACCAAAACCCCCATTACGTCTGAACGCGATTCTGCCGCTACCCTATCAATCTCATCAATAAGTATAACCGGATTGTCTACTCCTGCTGTATTAATTAATTTCATAAGCCGGCCTGGTTCTGCCTCAGCATTAGCCCGAGACCCTCCCCGAAGTTCCTTCACCGACCCTAAACCTCCCAAAGGAATCCTAACCAGCTTACGTCCTAAACTTTCGGCAATAGAATAGGCAAGGGAGGTCTTGCCGCTTCCCACCAGTCCCACAAAAGCTAAAATAGGGGCCTTTAAAGATTGCCCTTGCCGGGAATGTAAAATTAGTATTGATAAGTATTCTAATATCCTGCTTTTAACTTCCGTCAGGCCGTAATGGTTTTTATCCAAAATCTGGGCTGCCCTTTTAAGGTCTAATATATCCTGGCTTGACTTTTCAAAAGGCAGGGTAGAGACAAAATCCATATACCGGAGTTGCCTATCAAACTCCATCCGGTAACCGGAAGAGTCAATAATTTTTGCTAACCGGCCAAGTTCATCCTGAAGTTTTTCGGCTAAATCGGAAGGCAAATTAGGCTGGGCAGCCTGGGCTTTTAACTTAGTAAAAATGTCCTGTTGCGGGGCAGTTGTATCCATCTTAATGTAAGACCACCACTCCCCAAAGAGTGTTACGGTCAACCTTTAATTTAATCTTAGCTAATTTTGCAAGCATTTGCCATAAACTACTGTCTGAAGCCTCTTGGGAAAGCTTAAGTTTTCCGGACATAGTGGCTGAAGCTAAAACCTGCTCAGGGTTATCAATTTCAACCTCAAAGCTGCCACCCCCTAAATCCTTTACTTTAATATTCCCATCTCCTGAAGCGCTCTGTAAAAACTTTTCTTCCGCAGCTTTACCAACCAGATCAGGCGGTACTTGACTATTCAACTCAATACTTTTAGGCCTAACCTTCAAATTTACCTCTCTTGGTAAAAAATTTTTAAGAAAGCTTAACGACTGTTCATCCAAACCCACAACTACCCCTTTAGTAAAATCCCCCTCCAGACCTAAATTCCCGGAAAATTGTTCCAAACTCTCCCGGTCTTTTGGCGCAATAGTAAAAGTTGCAACCACTTTTTCACCCTCTATATAAACCTGCGCCCTGCTATTATCAAAGATATTTTGCACACCCAGCAAATAACCGGCCAGGATAATTGTCGCGAGAATCAGTGCTACGCCTAAAGCAAAGAATTTCCGTATCTCCGGCAGCTTTAGTTGCATTATTTAAAACTTAGTAGCGGTCTTTCTTGTCAAACGGCCCTCTGTGGTCAAAGGGTTTATTACCCCGTCCAAAATCCCTTCTTTCTCCCCCACCAAAGCGGCTACCACCCTCACGGGGCCTACCCGCTTCGCCGGAGCGAAAGCGAGGCGAGCCTTCGGATTCCGGTTTAATATCTGTGCCAAAGAGCATCGAAAGGCCAATTTTACCCTGGCGGTCTACCTCGGTAACCCTTACTTTTACAGTTTGCCCCTCGGAAACCACATCCTCCGGCTTCTCCACACGATGTGGCGCCATCTGGGAAACATGGACCAATCCGTCTTTACCCGGTGTAAGCTCAACAAAAGCCCCAAAAGGAGCAATACGTACAACTTTACCCTCAAAGACCTCACCCACTTCAAAAGTCCTAAACATCCCGGAAATAGCCTCTACAGCCTTTTTAATAGCTTCCTCATCAGCCGAAGAAATCATGACAGTCCCGTCATCTTCCACATCAATTTGGGCACCGGTACGGGCAATAATACCGTTGATATTCTTTCCCCCGGTACCAATTAAAAGCCCTATCTCTTCCGGCTTAATATGTATTGTTTCAATTTTAGGGGCATATTTAGAGAGCTCGCCCGCTTTAGGCTGGACCTCGTTCATCTTGGCAATGATAAATTCACGGGCTTTCTTGCCCTGTTTTAAGGCTTCTTCGATAATTTTAAAGCTTAAACCAATAAGCTTTGTATCCATCTGGATAGCAGTCACACCCTCTACAGTCCCGGTAACTTTAAAATCCATCTCGCCGTAAAAATCTTCAACGGCCTGCATATCGGTAATGACTTGGAACTTATCGCCTTCGGACAGAAGCCCTAAAGCAATCCCCGCAACCGGGTTTTTTAGCTGTACCCCTGCATCAAGCAAAGCCAGGGTAGAAGCACAAAGCGAGGCCATGGATGTGGAGGCGTTGGCTGCCAAAACTTCCGATACAACCCGCATAGCATAAGGAAAATCTTCTTCTGAAGGCAGGACATTAACCAAAGACTTTTCCACCAAAGCCCCGTGACCTATATCGCGCCGGGAAGGGGCGCCAATCCTTTTTACTTCACCGACAGAGAAAGGATTTATACCCATATTGTAGTGGTGCATAAACCGCTTAGTTGATTCTCCGGTCATCCCCTCCAAGGTCTGGGAAACCGACAAGGGACCTAAGGTGGCTATAGCCAACACTTGGGTACTACCTCTTTCAAAAACTGCTGAACCGTGGGTACGGGGTAAAATATCAAGCTCGATATTGATCGGCCTCACCTCATCCATCGCCCGTCCGTCTACCCTTTTACCCTTTTCCAAAACCGTTTCATGCATGATCTCTTTGGCGACCTTATCAAAAACGCCACTGACAATTTGGGGGGTTAAAGTTTCAGCGTACTGCACCGACAGTTCAGCTTTAATAAAATTGGCTGTCGCTTCATGCCAAGGATGGTCGGTATCAAATAAGGCCGCCTCAATCCGCTTTTTGGCCTCTGTCTTAACTCCCTCCATTACCGCTTTCTCAATCTCTTCTGCCAAAGGAGAAATGGCCAATTTTTCTTTACCGGCTTCTTTGGTGAGATCTTCGATCAATTCAACAATCCTTTGTGCCTGCTTGTGACCCTCTTTAATACCTTCAAAAACAACCTCGTCCTTTACTTCCTTGGCTTCCGTTTCAATCATCGCCACCTTATCACGGGTAGAAGCGATCAAAAGATCCATATCTAAATGTTCTATCTCCTCTAAAGTAGGGTTAATAATAAACTTATCTTCCTTACCTCCTACCCGAGTTACCCCTAATGGACCTGCCCAAGGTACAGAGGAGATGGACAAAGCTGCCGAAGTGCCGATAAAACCTAAAACCCTGGGGTCATTAATACCGTCAAAAGATAGGACGGTCACAATCACCTGGACTTCATTGGTAAATTCTTTAGGGAATAGCGGGCGGATGGCGCGGTCAATGGCCCGACCTGCTAAAATTGCTTCCTCAGGCGGGCGGGTTTCTCTTTTAATAAACCTTTGTCCGGTAATCCTGCCTCCGGCATAATATTTCTCGACGTACTCTACAGAAAGAGGGAAATAGCCCAGGTCGGTCTTAAGAGGCTGGGTGGCCACTGTGCAAAGGACCACCGTCTCACCCCAGGTAGCAACCACGGAAGCATCAGCCTGCATCGCAAGCCTGCCAGTTTCTAATTTTAACTTTCGACCATCGAGATCAATCTCGCGGGTAACAATTTTTGACATATTCTGTTTGGGGTTTAGGTGATTGGAAACTGTGGAAGAGGTAATTAGCTCACTGCTGACCGCTACCTGCTTACTGCTGTAAGCGGTTTGCTGAATGCTGTTTGCTACTTAACCCTTTGCAATCCCCAATACACTTCCTAAACCAACCGTATTATACCTTTTTTGTATCACTTACTCAAGCCCAGCTTTTCAATCAGGACTTTGTAGCGGTCATTGTCTTTTTTTAAGAGGTATTGCAATAGCCTTCGGCGACGGTTGACCATAGATAAAAGCCCCCGACGGGAGTGGATATCGTGGGTATGTTCTTTTAAGTGGTTGGTTAAATTTTTAATCTGTTCTGTTAAAAGGGCTGCCTGGACTTCCGGGGAACCGGTATCACCTTCGTGGGTGGCAAACTCTTCAATAATTTGTTGTTTTGATTTTACAGATAATGGCATAAGCCGACACTCTATTCCTCAGAACCAGCGATTTCTGGATTCCAAAGCATGAGTCCTTCCAACTTGGCAAATTTTACCAAAAAGCCGGGCAATTAGCAAGAGTTACTCATCGTAATCACTCGGGCCAAAAGAATCATATTCTAAAGTTATGGGATCGTATTCTTTTTCATAAGCAATTACTTGCTTAGCCATGCGATCTACGCCTATCATGGTAAAATTACCGTATTTTAATTCTTCTTCTAAGGCCTCTATATCCTCACAAAAGTCAAAAAAAGACCAGGGAACATTTAATAGAATCTTTCTCTCTTCTTTCGAGAAGATTCTTACTCTGTCCTCTATAGGTTCCCATCCCCAACGGTACTCATTATAGGGTGGTTCAAATTCCAGGATATATTTATATCCTTCCAAAATTTCTATCCGGTAAGGCACTTCTTCTAAATACATGGCAGAATGCTGGACTTTTTTTACCAGGGTAACAATTTCCCTGGGAGCTAAAATTTCCGATACAGGATTCAGTTCGAGTGTTGACATGACTTGTTAGCCGATGTTGCCTTTGCCTTTGAAGATCTTGGGGGTTAGCCAGTCGTCTTCCGGAGAAACTACTTCTTCCCCGGAAACTGATTCTTCAGGTGAGGGTTGCTGTTCAGGTTCCATCTCTACCGGAGTACTCCCTACCACCTGGGGCACGGTAAAATTGTCATTTTGGGACGGGATATTAAAAACTTTACTTAAATCAAATCCTGCAGTAGGTTTTTGTTGTTGGGGCACGTTTACCGGCTTGTTCCCCTGGCCTTGAAATTGTCCTTGCTGGCCTCCACCCTGACCACCCCGAAAAGGTTTTTGCCCACCGGCCCTAAGGGCTTGGGCCACCGCCTCATAAGTATCAGCGCCGGTATTCCTTTTTTGTAAATCGGAGGTTGCGGCAAAGATACCTGACAATATATTCGTTGCAATATCACCGTTAACCGGAAGGCCTAAGGCAGGTATGACTTGGGAAATCATTTCCGAAATTGAAGGGGCAGTGCCATCAACCACATTAGTTTTTCCGAATTGACTATTACCCTGCCCGTTATCAATATTGACCAGGTAGGTAACTGAAAAAAGCTGCTGGTTGGTGTTGTATAAAGAGCCCAGCTCGGAAAAGTTTGCTGCCCCCAAAACAAAAATCAGTTTAAACCCCTGGCCTTCATGATGGGAGACCATACCTGTAGGCTCAAACTTTTGTCCCGGTATAACCTTAAAGACCAGGTTTAAGTTGGACCCTTGGGTATAATAATCAAGCTTTTCCAAAGAAGGTACAATACCTTTACCGTCAGCGCCGATTGTGGCCACCCCTTCTAAAGTCACAACAAAATCACCACCTTGGGTTTCAGGGATTTTACTTTGGATCTCCCCCACCCCAAAAAGATTGGTATGTCCTACCCTGATTATCCCTTCGGTGACAATAGCTGCTTCTTTCCCCGACTGTTCCAAAGATAAAAAGAGGGCCAACCCTGCTGCCAGCTCATCCACCGTAGAAGACGCCGGTAGGGCAATAAGGACATTTTGGGAGGTGGGCAGCAGTTTTATTACTTCGTTCAACTGCGCGTCGTACTTCATAAAATGATTTGTGGGCAGATTCTAGCACAAATGGCTCATAACTGTAAACATCTAGAAAGTCCTGAAAGATTCCACTATATCGCCTATTTGAAAATCTATACCCGGATCAAACATCATCCCGCATTCCTGGCCCTTTTCCACCTTCGGAACTTCCTCTTTAACCTTTTTCAAAGACTTAATTTTAGCCTCGCCAATAATTTCTTCACCCCGGACAATTCTGACCTTCGGTCCTTTGGAGAAAGTCCCTTCTAAAATTTTGCATCCTGCTACCTTTTCACTTTTACCATAGGGAAACTCAGCCAAAATCTGGGCCTTACCAAAAACCTCTTCCACCTTGCCCGGCTTTAACATCGCCTCCACAACCTCTTCAAGCTCCTCAGTCAGCTCGTAAATAATATTATAAGTCCGGATCAAAATACGCTCTGTCTCGGCAAATTTTTGTGCAGTGTGGATAACCGAAACATTAAAACCCAAGATAATCCCTTTGGCCGATGCCGCAAGCTCCACATCAGAATCATTAATATCCCCCGTCCCAGAAGCAATAATCTTAATATGCTCCGGATCAAGTTTCTGCAGGATATCTTCAACAGCCTCCAAAGAACCCTGTTTATCTGCGCGTATCACAACGTTAAGTGTCTGTGTCTCCCCTGCCCGCAATTTATCAATAAGGCTTACCGTTTTCCGACCCTCGGTTTCAGCTTTTTTCTCCTCCCCAAGTTTTGCCCCGACAGGAGGGACACTCTCAAACCCTAAAACCTCGACAGGCACAGAAGGCCCGGCCAAATCAACTGCCCGGCCGGCAAAATCAAACATCCCGCGTACTTTGCCCTTTACCCCACCAACCATTAAATTATCACCCTTTTTTAAAGTCCCATCCCTTACTAAAACAGTGGCAATTGCCCCCTTAAATTTATCCACCCGTGATTCAATAATTACCCCCAAAGCAAGCAACTCAGGGTTCCCCTTAAACTCATGGATTTCCGCTACCAAATTAATTGTCTCCAAAAGGTCCTCCACCCCCTGGCCGGTCTTTGCAGAGATAGGCACAATCGGCACATCCCCACCGTATTCTTCCACTAAAACTTTCTGGTCGGAGAGTTGTTTTTTAATCTTTTCAAGCTGCACTTTTACATCCACCCCGGGTAAGTCAACTTTGTTTACCGCCACTATCATCGGGATACCCGCACTTTGGATATGTTTGATCGCCTCCACTGTTTGAGGCATCACGCCATCCTCTACTGCCACAACTAAAACAGCGATATCACAAGCTTCTGCCCCCCGCGAACGCATCTTCTCAAAGGCAGCATGCCCCGGGGTATCTATGAAAGTGATCAGGTTCGAGGTTTCAGGTTGCAGTGAAGATTTTTTTTCTTTCTGTCCACTGTCACCTGTGCCCTGTACCCTTGCTTGATAAGCACCGATTGCCTGGGTAATCCCTCCATGCTCTTTTGCCGCAACGGAAGTTTTACGGATAAAATCAAGCAGGGTAGTCTTCCCATGGTCAACATGGCCTAGAATTGTTACTACCGGTGGTCGAAGTTGTTCCATATAAAAAACCGCCTCTATCTTTCATTATCCTGATATTTGATCACTTTGCTCTTCCGACTGACTTTCCGTTTTGTCTGTCTTAACTACTTCCTCGGCAACAACCTCTGTTGGCTTGCCTTTCTTTTTAGTTTTCTTGTCAGTGGGAGCAGAAGATGTATCAACCGCCGCCTGCGGAGCTTGAGGTACAACTTCTTTAGCCTCGTGTGTCCCCTCTCCCGCACCTTCAATATCAATTTTATAACCGGTTATTTTAGCTGCCAAACGGACATTTTGCCCTCCCTTGCCGATAGCCAAAGAAAGTTGCATAGAAGGAACCTGGACTTTAGCTAACTTATCCTCACCTTCTTGTAGCCTCACAACTACCTCCTTGGCAGGGGATAAAGCTGAGGCAATAAAACGGGCAGGATCCTCCGAGTAAGAGATAATATCAATCCTCTCTTCCCCCAGCTCATTCATGACCGCCTGGACCCTAACCCCTTTTTGCCCGACCAAAGACCCTACGGGATCAACCCCTTCTTGGGTAGAAATTGCAGCAATTTTAGTCCTACTGCCTGCTTCACGGGCAATTTCCTTAACTACCACCGAGCCGGTTTGGATTTCCGGGACTTCCATGGCAAAAAGCCCTTTTACAAGCCCCGGGTCAGACCGTGAAACAACTACCTCGGGGCCGCGTCTGCCCTCACGGATCTCTTTGATATAAAACTTAAGCCTTTGGCCTTGGTGATAATATTCATCCCTGGTTTGCTCCGGGGGAGGCATCACACCTTCCGCCCGACCTAAATCCACCAAATAAATGCTGCCTTCCTGGCGCTGGATCGTCCCGGAGATTATGGTCCCGACTTTCTTCTCGTACTCCTCGGTGATGGCATCTTTTTCTGCTTCATGCAGGCGCTGCATAATAACCTGCCTGGCGGTTTGGGCAGCGATACGGGCAAAACCCGGAGGGGTAATATTTTTTTTACCACGCATGATGGAAATTTCCCCGCTCACAGGGTCAATATGGGCGATTAATTCTTCAAAATCTTCGGGGATCTCCTCCTCACGCAAGGATAAATCTTTACGGTAAGCAGCCAGGGCTGCCTGCTCAATGGCTTCAATAACAATACTGACATCTACCCCCTTCTCAGAGGCTAACTGATTTAATGCAGCTGCAAATTCTGTTCGTGCTTGTATAGCCATATTGGTTCACAGTTCACAGTTCACAGTTCATGGATATTTTTATCCATGAACTACCAACTATAAACTAATAACTAAAATTAAAGGCGGGACTAAGCCCACCTTCGCAAGTCCCTTCTTAAACTTTGTACATTCTAGCCTTTTCTTAATTTGAAGTCAAGGTCAAAATGCAGCCGCTAAGATCGCACCTCCGATGTGCGATTTTTATGATAGGATAAGATTATGCCTTATAGGATCACCCCCTTTGTATCCGAATATTTTTATCATCTTTTTAATCGTGGGGTCGAAAAACGGATCATCTTTTCTAACGAGAGAGATTACCAAAGGTTTTTGCAAACGCTTTATTATTACCAATTTAGTGGACCAAAGCCCCGCTTTTCTATGTATACGCGCTATAAAGATAAGGATTTCAGCCAAAATCCCAAAATTGTAGAAGTTATTTGTTACTGCTTAATGCCGAATCATTTCCATATTTTGATCAAACAAATCAGGGGTGGTGGTATTCAGGAATTTATGCAGAAAGTAATTAATAGCTACACCAAATATTACAACACCAAACACAAAAGGGTCGGACATTTATTCCAAGGAACCTTTAAGGCAGTTCCTGTGGAAACTGAGGCGCAACTGTTACATGTTTCCCGTTACATCCATCTCAACCCGTACGCCTCTGAATTAACTGATGATTTAGAAGGTTATCCATATTCTTCTTATCCACACTTTATTAGTTTAAAACATGATCATTTGTGTGAAAGTGGAATAATTTTAGAATCTTTCAAAGATGGCGCCAACTATAAACGAAGTTTGAAAGCTTCACCTGAAAACGAGTTTTCAAGCTCTGCTTATAAAGAGTTCGTCAGCGGCCACGGAGACTATGCGCGAGAGCTAGAACAGCTCAAGCACCTATTATTAGATCCCGATTAAAACTCGCACCTCCGATGTGCGAGTTTATTACAACATTCGACCTTTGGAATTATGAAGGCAATTGGGAATTGGAAAATATGAACTATTCGTATCAGATGAAAAATCTTTTTTATCTCAACCCGTGCGTGTGTATGGTTGCGCTCCTGCACTAGTTAATATTCTTTGTGCCGTATCAGCCGGGCCACCATCGATTGTGGTAACTCTCCCAGCGGTAACTAATTCATCTTGGGCTAAACCATGTACCGCGGCAGAAACAGACGGATCAAGACGCGCTATTAGGAGTAACCCGACCGCCTTAATCGCTCTGGTATCCTCTGGAAGTTCAGTATACCTTGCTCCCCATTTAGGAGGATATTCTCCCCCTGCATTGTATAATTCTCTTAAATAATAAGACGTGGGATATGGGCCTGTAACCTCCCGAAGAAGTTCATCAGATAAATCAGAGACCACATCCGGAGTGTAATCCGCCTGAGAACCCATTCCAAGAGCAGAATTTCTATATGCTCCCATAGCAATCGCAATACGAGACATTCTCGCTGAATCTGAATCATATTTTTGTGCTTCAGCACGGCGAATCTCTGGCAATCTTGTTTGTATAATGAAATCCTTGAAACCACCTGCAATTTTTTTAAAAACATCCTTACGACCTTCTAGGGGGACTATTCGAGTCGTGCTAGGATAATATTTCTCATCAAATGTGCGTTCAAAATCATCAAGTATCCCCACAAATCTATCGACCCGGTTACTAAATTCTTGATATAACTTCGGATATTTTTCCTGGAGCTCCTTTGCAACGTCAGAAGAAGGCTTGGGTTCACCATCGGTTATTGAAGGATGTAATACATCTTTGTCCATCTGGATTATTATAAGATTACAGGAATCTTTCTGTCAACAGATCGATGGGGTAACAATAATCCAGATTTTAAAACCATTTTTTTTCTTGGATTTTAACCTTTTTAGCCTCGATAGTTTTTAATAGGGTCTAAAATATCGCACCTCCGATGTGCGAGTTTTAATCATAAACCGTTCTGGATGTATCGGGGCCTAGACACAATTAAGTTTGCTAAACTTGATCCGGAAACCGGCAAAACCCTCCAAGACCCCACCACTGTTGCAGGCATTATTCCCAATGGAATACCCTTTCCAGAAAAAGATGATATCCGACAAGTAGAGGGGCACAATTTGAGTGAAGATATGTCTAAGCTTTTAAGAGAGAGAAATATCGAATGGGAACTTGGACTTCGCCCTGAGCAAGAATCGCCCGGAATAGAAAAAATCCGCTAAAACCAGCTTTTTTTCTTGGATTTTAAGGAGGCTAATTTTTCATAAAGCTCTTTTTCTTCAGCAGATAATTTTTTGGGTATCTCAACTTTAACACGCACATAATGATCACCTTTACCAGATCCACGAAGATTGGACATACCTTGATTTTTAATCCTGATCAGCGCTCCCGGTTCAGCCCCTGCCGGAACTTTCAGGTTGACCTTACCCCAAACGGTTTTTATCTCCGCAATTTCACCCAAAACCAGTTGGGAAATAGACAAAGTTACCTCAGAAAAGATATCTGCTCCCTCCCTGTGGAATTCAGGATGGCGCCTAACCCGGAAGACAATATCCACCCCCTCAAAGCGGATCCTGGTGCCGTTATCTACTCCCGGTGGGACTTTTATGGCCATCCTCTTAGACCTACCTTGGGCATCCTGTAACTGGACCTCTTTTGTTGTCCCATGTACCGCCTCCTCAAAACTAACCTCCATCTGGTAGGTTGGAGTCCTTTGGTAATTTCCAAAAGGCCCGCCCTGAGCACCGCCGAAGGGGCTCCCGCCACCCATACCACCAAAAATCTGCTCAAAAAGGTCAAAGGGATCGGAAAAACCGCCAAAATCAAATTCAACATTGGGGCCTTTGCCGCCGGTGGTGTAGCTGTAAGACCTAAAACCACCAAATGGCCCACCTGCTCCGGCTCCAGATCCCGCTCCAGGCTCAAATGCCGAATGCCCAAACTGGTCATAAGCCTTTTTCTTTTGAGGGTCAGATAAAACTTGATAAGACTCCCCAATTTCTTTGAATCTCTCAGTCGCTCCGGCAGTTTTATCTATATCCGGGTGGTGCTGACGGGCGAGCTTACGGTATGCAGATTTAATCTCCGCATCGGAAGCGGTCTTATTTACTCCCAGTATTTCGTAATAATCTTTTTTACTCATATATTCGTAAAAAATCTTGCGATCTTCGATCTAAATCTCTTTTTGTAGCCATAGTTAGTTTATAGTCATTGGTTTACGGTTCATAGTATACATGTTCTCTTGTCTATGAACTACCAACAATGAGCTCGTAACTAAATTAAAAAGCCTCGGTCTCCCGAGGCCAGAAATGTCCTTTGCCAAACATCTCTGTTTCACTGTTTCGATCTTGCTCTCCGTAACCCCTCTCTATTAATCTCCCTCATCCCCGCAGAGAAATCGGACGGGTGAGACCGCACGAAAATTCTTCTTGGCCTTATGTAACGGCCATTCGGCTGCAATCTATCTTCCATAGATTTTCTCGCAGCTTCCCTTTGCTCGGCCCCGGTCATAGGTATAAGTGATGGTTGTACTTCCGGTAACGGTTCTGCAACAGGAGATTCTCCTGAGTAGAGTTTTCTATAGGCTTCCTGCACTTTCTGGGTGGCTTTGGGTTTATTGCTCCCTTCACGGCCATAACCTGTATCATCCATCTTTTCCCAATTGTCCCACGCATCATTCAGTTCCCTATTTTCCGCCATTTTTATCCTCCTCCACCACTTCCCCTTCTACCGCTTCACTTTTTGCCTGGCCGTCTTTTTCTTCCGGGCCAATCTCTTCCTCAGGCTTGATTTCCGGTTCCCCTTGAGGAGCTGTTTCACCCTGGGAATACATAGCCTGGCCTATTTTTTGCAAAGCCTCCGATAATACATCCATCTTAGGCTTTAAGTCCTCAGTTGAAGCAGTTTGGATAACACTTTTCAGGTCACTTAGTTTCTGCTCAACATCAGTCCGGACTTCCGCGGAAACCTTATCTCCTGCATCTTTTAAGCTTCTCTCTGCCGTATAAACCAGAGTGTCTGCCTGGTTGTGGATCTCAATCTCCTCTTTTTTCTTCCTATCCTCATCGGCATGGGCGGCAGCTTCTTTGGCCATCTTTTCGGCATCTTCTTTGGACAAACCTGTTGAACCGGTAATGGTAATTTTTTGCTCTTTGCCGGTCGCTTTATCTTTGGCCGAGACATTCAAGATACCGTTGGCATCAATGTCAAAAGTCACCTCAACTTGTGGTACACCGCGTGGCGCCGGGGGAATCCCGTCCAAAACAAATCTCCCCAGAGTTTTATTATCTGCGGCCATCTCACGCTCACCTTGTAAAACATTAATCTCTACCTGTGTTTGGTTATCGGCAGCGGTAGAGAAAACTTCTGTTTTAGAAGCAGGAATAGTTGTATTTCTGGTAATTAAAGGTGTTCTTACCCCACCCAAAGTCTCAATCCCCAAGGTTAGGGGAGTCACATCCAAAAGCAGGACCGACTTCACTTCCCCGCCTAAAACTCCACCCTGGATAGCAGCGCCAATTGCCACCACTTCATCAGGATTAATTCCTTTATGGGGTTCCTTGCCAAAGAATTTTTGCACTGCAGACTGCACCGAAGGCATCCTGGTCATGCCACCTACCAAGACTATCTCGTCAATACCCTTCGCCTCAACTTTAGCATCCTTCAAGGCAGACTTGACCGCATCAAAAGTTTTGTCAATTAAATCCCCTACCAAATTTTCCAGTTTGGCCCTGGTTAGCTTCATCTCCAAGTGCTTGGGCCCGGAGGAATCGGCAGTAATAAAAGGCAGGGAAACATCGGTTTCCATGGAAGAAGAAAGCTCAATCTTGGCCTTTTCAGCGCCGTCACGAAGCCTTTGCAGGGCCTGGCGGTCTGTTTTTAGATCTATTCCCTGACTTTTCTTAAACTCTTCTATTAGAAAATCAATAATCTTCTGGTCAAAATCATCTCCTCCTAAGTGGGTATCACCATTGGTGGATTTAACCTCAAACACCCCCTCGCCCAGTTCCAAAATGGAAATATCAAATGTTCCACCTCCAAGGTCGTAAACGGCGATTGTATGGGCATGTTCTTTTTCCAAACCATATGATAAGGCGGCAGCTGTCGGCTCATTGATAATCCTTTGGACATTTAAGCCCGCAATTTCCCCTGCCTGCTTGGTAGCCTGCCTTTGGGCGTCATCAAAATAAGCGGGGACAGTAATTACCGCATCTGTAACCTTTTCCCCTAAGTAAGATTCGGCATCTGCTTTAATCTTTTGCAAAATCATCGCCGAGATTTCTTGTGGGGTATATTCGTGGCCTTCCACCTCCACCACTGCCATACCGTTTTTACCGGACTTGATGGTGTAAGGGAGCCATTTAATATCACGCTGGACTTCCGGGTCGTCAAATTTGCGTCCCATTAAACGTTTGACGGAGAAGATTGTCTCTTTGGGGTTGACCACTGCCTGGCGTTTAGCCACTCTTCCCACAATACTTTTGATGGGGTTGACAACAGAAGGGATAATATTTTCCCCTTCGGCAGAGTGGATAACTTTGGGCTTGCCGGCCTCCATAACCGCCACTGCACTATTAGTTGTTCCTAAGTCTATTCCAATAATTTTTGACATACCTTAATTCCTTTCTAATATAACACGGTCAAAAATTTCAAGGTTCTGCCGAAGACAGGTTCTTATAATTTTAGCCATTGATTCTCTCCTGTTCTGCTCTCTCCACTAGAGCTTTTCCTAAGGATTCCCATGCTCGCGCATGTCGAAGACTATCCCTTTCACTCAAAGAGCCACCCTGCAATAAACTATATAAAGAAGGAGTTTTAGTCGCCATAGGCGGCCTATCATTTCCTGTATATACATATAAAGTGCAGTCCGGAATATCCGGCAAAGCCCGCCCAATTCGAACTAATAGCCCGTTAGTTCTTAAGCCAACATCCTTAAATATATTTATTAATCTCTCGCTTTTCATGATTCTTGTTCTTCCTCCATACTTGGTGGATTTCCTTTACCCACCACTACTCTGGCAGGGCGAATAACCTTACTATTTAGGATATAGCCATTTTGCACAACCTGCAAGACCTTACCTTCCATCCCTTCTCGAACATCAACCGCCTCATGTAAATTCGGATCAAAGTTCTCTCCCACTTCAATTAAATTTAACCCCTCTTCTGCCAAAACCTGGCGCAATTGCTTAACCGCCATCGCCACTCCCTGTAACCATCCGGACTGAGCTTCCTCATTGTTTACACCCGATACTGCAGTATCCAAAGAATCCAAAACCGGCAAAAGCTTCATTAAAAGCTCCGCCCGGGAATGGTGGGCGAAGTGGGTAACATCATCCTGTACCCTTCTTTCCAGGTTCCGGTAATCTGCCAAAGCCCTTTTTAATTGAGCCTCCAGATTTACTAGTTCCTCTTCTAATTTCTTCGCATCGGTTTTCTTAACCATTAGACAATCCTCCCGGCTTCAGATAAAACACTGCCTATATACCGCAGATATGGGATAACAAGCGGAAAGTTCAGGCGGTTAGGGCCAATCACACCGATCACCCCCTGCCTGGTGCTGCCGGCATCAAAGTTTAAAAAGGCAAAACTTGTAGGCTTTAGGTACTCAAAACCAGTTTCCTCACCAAAGATAATATGCAATGGCTCCGGCCCCTGGGCCTGGTCAATAACCCTTTGGAGAATACTTAATTCGTCAAACATGGAAAGGACAAACCTGGTTACGTCAATATCGTAAAATTCCGGCAGGTCTAAAATATTTGCAGCACCCGAATAATAAATCTCATTTCCATTAATAGCCAAGGCCAGCGTACTGCACTTTTTAGCCAAAGCCCGGGTAGCAGTTTGGACCATATGGTCAAACTCGGTCCGGGTATCCAAAAGCTCCTGGCGGATATTGACCTCATCCACAATCGGGACCTGGCGCTCTTTCATTAAGTCTTTAACGTAAAGGCGGAAACCCATGGCGGTAGGAACCCTGCCGGCCGAAGTGTGGGGCTGTTTCAAAAAACCTGCATCTGTAAGCCTGACCATTTCATTACGGATAGTGGCAGGAGAAACACCTAAAGTGTGGTATTTTTCAATAGCGTCTGAAGAAATCGGCTCACCGGTTTTAACATATAACTCAACAATCGCTGTTAAAAGCTGTTTTTGTCTTTCAGAAAGATCTGTCATCCTTCGACTCCTTTCTCGTTTACCCCGAGTTCATCGAGGGGCTCAGGACAAGTAACCACTCCTGCAACATTGGGCTTGTGGTGAGTTTGTCGAACCATTAGCACTAAGATACCACGAGTGCTAAGAGCTGTCAACCCTTCAAATTCTTCAGGGTTGACCCTGAGTCTACCGAAGGGTCAAGAGGGTTTATTAAGGTTACTTGTTTCAACCGGCTATTCTAAAACCTGGGCAATCAACTCTTCTAAATGTTTGGCCAGGACCAGGTTACCCCGCTCTACAACAGCATGGAGGATAGGTAAAAACACCCCTACACCATGTTCCAATACCAATTTAGCATTATTCCCTTGGGAAGTTTGGAAATACCAATCGCTATGCATCCCTTTTTTATTACCCCGTCTTTGAATTTTTTGGACAATGAACAGATTAAGCCTTTTTTCTTCCAAATAGCCTAGGTAGACACGATACCCTTTCTCGCCCATGACGAGCAACAGGTTCGGCCTTCCGTCCATCCCCGCTCCCGCCATTACTCCCCCACCTACCAAAACCGGCAACGTCCGAAGTCTAAATTCCCCTTCAATAACATTCATTTGGCCTTAATCTAAAATAACAGCTGATAAATTGCAATAAGCAAAAGCCTTGCAACACCCGATGTTGCATGGCTAAAATAATTACTTTTATTTTTTAGTTAGTCTGCCAAACCGGGATTGGAAAGCTAAAAGCAAATACATTAAGCTTTATCTGCTAAAATGCTCTTATGATTTTTAAGGAACTCTTAAAAGAGCTTACATTATTAGATTTACCTAAAGATGAGTATATTATCGTCGGATCCGGACCTTTGGCCGCAAGAGAAATAAGGGATGCTCAAGATCTGGATATATTGGTTTCAGACAAACTTTGGAATGAGCTTTCTCAAAAATACCCGGTCACAGAGGAACCTCCTTTGAAAAAAATCTCGTTTAATGAGCAAAAGATCGAAATACTTGGTGAAGGGTCACTTTTTAGGGATCCGGAAATTGCCTCTTTAGAGGAGATGATCAAAACAGCTGACATTATTGGAGGCCACCGTTTCTTAAATCTCCTCCTACTTAGAAAGTTCAAAGCAAAAAAGGGGAGAGAAAAAGACTTAAAAGATATTGAGTTGATCGACCAACACCTTTTCAAACAAAGCGAAACAATTAACTCTTAAGGATACTTAAGAAGGCCTCTTGAGGAATTTCAACTCTTCCTATCATTTTCATCTTCTTTTTACCTTTTTTCTGCTTATCCAGCAGTTTATCTTTTCTGGTCCTGTCCCCACCATAAAGTTTGGCAGTCACATCTTTCCTAAAAGCTGAAACCGTCTCCCGGGCTACAATTTTTCCTCCAATTACAGCCTGGATAGCAATCTCAAAGTTTTGCCGGGGAAGCACCTCTTTTAGTTTCTCTGCCAACCTCCTGCCCACACCCTCAGCTTTGGGCCTGAAAACTATGGTAGATAAAGCATCTACCTTTTCTCCTCCTACCATAATATCCACCCTTACCGCATCCACTTCCCGAAATTCCAAAAGCTCCCAATCCAGCGAAGCAAAACCGGAAGAGGCGGACTTTAATTTATCGTAAAAATCTGTGATCATCTCAGAAAGCGGCATTTCATAAGATAACTCCACCTGAAAACCAAAGTGTTGCATGTCGGTAAACTTCCCCCGTCTTTCCTGCACTAAATCCATTACTGCCCCAATATAATTTTGCGGCACAAAAATCCGAAGGGAGACCCATGGCTCCCGAAGTCCTGAGGAGTGAAACGACGAAGGATCCAGCTCAGCAGGGTTTGTAATAACCTGGTCCCCTACCAAATATTCTACCGAGGGGGTAGTGGCCAGGAGGTTGACATTAAACTCCCCCAAGAGCCTCTCCTGCACTACCTCGGCATGCAAAAGCCCCAAAAACCCGCAGCGGAAACCAGAGCCCAAGGCCGCCGACTGCTCCGCCTCATAAGAAAAAGCCGGATCATTAAGCTTAAACTTAGACAAAGCCTCCTTTAATTCAAAATATTCCTGGGCCTCAATCGGGTAAAGCCCGACGTAAACCATTGGCTTTACCTCCTTATACCCCGGCAGTGGTTTTATCACACCTCCGATGTGTGATTCTTGTTCCACATCAGAGGTGGAAGTTATGGTGTCGCCAACACGGACTAAATCCGGTTCTTTGATTCCGGTGGCAATATAACCAATCTCCCCTGTTACCAGGCTCTCCGATTGAACCAGTTGGGGGGAAAAATAACCTTTTTCCAAAACCTCCCCTTCTGCCCCTGTCCCTAAAAACTTAATCTTTGTACTTACAGAGGGGACTTCCCCCTCCACCACCCTAACCTCTGCAACTACACCCTTATAAGGATCAAAAAATGAATCAAATATCAGTGCCCTTAGCTTTCCACCCCCGGGGTGGTTTACGAAGGCACCTGTGGATTTTGGGGGCGGGACACGCTCAATAACTGCTCTTAATATTTCTCCCACCCCTTGACCAGATTTGCCGGAAGCTAAAATGATCTCATCCTCCCTAAAACCAAAGGTGTCCACCAGCTGCTTTTTAGAACCTGCCACATCGGCATTGGGCAAATCAATTTTGTTAACCACCTGGATTAAGACCAGATTCTGTTCCATTGCCGCTAAGCCGTGCGCCAAAGTTTGGGCTTGAATACCCTGAGCCGCATCCACCAAAAGGACTGCTCCTTCTACAGCCGCCAAGGCCCGTGAGACTTCGTAAGAAAAATCCACATGCCCCGGTGTGTCAATTAAGTTCAGAGTGAAGGGTTCAGAGTTCAGAGTATACTGCAGACGAACAGGAGCGAGTTTGATGGTAATACCGCGCTCGCGTTCCAGGGCAAGTGAATCCAACAGTTGCGGTTTCATTTTATCAGGGGAAACTGTATGACAAATTTCTAAAAAGCGGTCAGCCAAAGTCGACTTCCCGTGGTCAATGTGGGCTATGATACAAAAATTTCTGGTGTTCATGGTGAAGGTATTGTAGCTAAGATGACTGTGGATAGCAAAGATTACTAGACCTTACCAGCTTCCTGGATAATCTCTTTAGATTCTACTTTGAACTTTGCCCTGTAAATTTTCTTGATAAAGTTTCCAAAAGTTTCCAATTCGCGAACTTTCATCATCCAGACTAAAAATAAGTAAACCGACAAACCAAAGAAAGAGGCAATCCCCGTCAGAAGTAACAAATTAACGGTCTTGGTTGTGTCAAAGACCAACTGGTCAAGAAGTTTAATTGGTATATAGAGGGCTACCGCCGAAATCCCTGCTGCCACAACCATTTTAATAGCTGGCAGGCATAGATTTTTTAGATTAAACCCCCCTAATTTACCATTAAGCGCTCCAATAAATAAAGGAACTGATGTGATAGTAGCTATTGAATATGATAACCCTAAACTCCAAACTTCAAGATGTAAAATCCGGACAAAGAAAACACTCAGGATAATATTTAATAGAACCGTCGATATAGAAATTAGAACCGGCGTCTTCGTATCTTTCAAAGCGTAAAAACTGCGGGCTAAAAGAAGAACTACGGACTGTGCAGCCAAGCCAATGGAAAGGAATGCCAGCGTCCTGCCGGTTAAAACCGTTGCTTCCCAGTTAAACTGGGAGGCACCAAAAACAAGCCTGACTGCCGGGATCCGAAGGACAATTAAGATAGCCACCGCAGGTAAAGCCAGAAAAAGGATTTGGTGCATGGTAGTAAGAAGGGTCCCCTTAAAAGCCTCTGTTTCCCCTTTGGCTTTTGCCCTGGCCAAAACCGGTAGGGCCGCCTGGGCCAGAGTTGCCCCAAAAAGGCCTATCGGAACGGTATGCAGATGCTGGGCAAAGGTTAAAAAAGTAACGGATGCCGAAGAGATTAAAGAGGCCAAAATTATTCCAACCGTTTCGTTGATCTGTTCCACCGCCACCCCTACAGTCCTTATACTCATCATTCCCCAAACCTCTCTTATTCCAGAGCTAAAAATATTAAAGCTGAACTTATACCGAAAACCCAAAGAAGTCACCAGGGGAATTTGGGCTAGTCCATGCATCGCCGCCCCTAAAACCACACCATATGCCGGCCCCGAAAGACCCCAAACCGGTGCCAGAAATAAAATCCCCAAAATAATACCCGCGTTATAAAAAACAGAAGCCAGGGCCGGGATGATAAACCTCTGGAAAGATTGAGAAACCCCCGTAAAAAAAGACCCTATCACTAAAAGTATCTGGCCAAACAGGATAATCTGGGTAAGACCCGCAGTAGCCACTTTCTGGTCCATTGTAAAGCCGGGAACAATTAAATTAGTCAGTGGTTGGACAAGGAAAAATACGGCAATACTGACTGCCGTAAAACCGATCAACACCACATTTAAAATATCCGCCGCAAAACCAAAGGCCTCACCTTCACTTTTCTGCAAGATATCAGTAAATACCGGGATAAAGGCTACTGAGACCGCCCCAAAAATTAAAAGCTGAAACATTAAATCCGGCAGCCTAAAGGCGGCGAAAAAAACCGCTGTTTGGTCAGGGGTAAAAGTGTGTGCCAGTAGCCTGTCCCGCACAAGCCCTAAAACTTTGGAGGCGGCAACAGTGACCATCAAGACCGCTGCGCCGGATAAAATAGAGTTTTGTCTTAGGGATAAGAGTGCAAGAAAATTTTTCACCACCGTTCAAATTGTAGCAGAATCACTTGCAGGGAAGCTATAGTGTATGTTAGTATTGTTCATTGTTCACAGTTCATAGTTGGTAGGAATATTTTCTTTTCCATGAACTATAAACCATGAACTCATAACTAAACCATGCCAATAATAAAATCAGCTATTAAAAAAGCCAGGAAAGACAAGGTACGCACGGCCCGCAACAAAAAGCGGGAGAGTGCCTTGAAAAAATTACTTAAAACCGCCCGTAAAAGCCCCGGGGCTAAAAATATGAGTGCCGTCTTCTCCGCTTTAGATAAGGCCGCTAAGGTTAAGCTTATCCACCCCAAGAAAGCTGATCGCTTAAAATCCAGATTATCTAAACTGCAAAAGTAGCAAGCCTTGTCTCCACAACTTAACTGACGTAAACTTATGTTTATGGGGCCTGCCAAAAAAAGTTCAACTTTTAAGCCCTTCCAAATTAATCTACTGATCCACAAAGAGGAACAAGTCAAGCTTTATGAGCGGCTACTTAGGTGGCTCCTTTCTTCCGGGCGGTTCATTGTAGTATTGGTGGAGCTTGTCACTATCGGGGCATTTGTTGCCCGCTATAAACTTGACGCCGAACTTGCAGATTTACAAGATAATATCAAGGATAAAGTTCCCTATATCGAAGCCTTAAAGGCAGATGAAGCATTAATCAGACAAACCCAATTCCAACTTTCTACTATTAAGCAGACAAGAAACGAATCCCCTGATTTTGTCCAGACTATTTCAAAAATAGCTACACTCACCCCAAAAAATATCAAGATTACGAATATCTCCCTGGACCGTGCCCAATCATTCCCTAAAACCCTTTTCACAATTTCAGGGGCAACTCCCTCTAATATCGAGCTGTCTGTTTTTATCAGTTCACTGCAAAAAGACCCCTCTTTTGCCGAGGTGACACTGACTAATATCTCTTTTGAAGGACAGACTATCTTTACTCTAACAGGCAGTTTAACAAAAAAAGGAGAAAAATCAGGCTAAATGGCAACAGCAAAGTATTCCCGATACTATACCTACATTAAACCGGTCATCGAAAATAAGTTCGTCAAATCCTCGGCCCCTTATATTTTCAGCCTTCTTACTATGACTGTATTTATACTCTTTGCCATCCGGCCGACTATCTCTACAATCTTAAACTTACAGAAAAATATCGAAAACCACAGGCAAGTATTAGAGGCTTTGGAAAAGAAGGAAAATAACCTGACGGCAGGGCGAAATAACCTGCAAAACTTAGGGTTGGAGAAAAGGCAAAAAGTAAATTCCTCCCTACCGGAAAATGCCGACATAACATCTCTTATTAGCAGTTTACGCAACTCTTCCGGGAGGGAAGCTTCAGTATCGGCCCTGCAGATCCAACCGGTTGTGCTACTGGACAGCAAGGCCGCATCGCAAAAAGCCCCCTTAAGCCTTGGGGAGGTGAGTTTTTCTTATAATATCCAGGGGGCCTATGGACAACTACTGCCAACTTTGTATAATCTGCAAAGGTCGCCAAGACTTTTGAACATCAGCAGTGTTGTCTTAAGCAGCCAGGAGGGGGCAACTGTATTATCTGTCTCCGGAAAGGCGTACTTCCTTAAATGACCAGCAAGCAGCTTTTATATGTTGTTATTTTTACCTTCATTGTTGCGATTATTTGGGTTGCCTCAAATATCACCCATGCGCAAAGAGATGTGCAAATCCCGCCTGAAACAAAACAGTTAATGGAACCTATAGACCCTAATTTTGACCAGGAGGTATTAAATGAACTTTGAAAAGAGAATCCCAACCATCTTAGGCTTGGGAGTTTTGGTCGCCGGATTAGTAGGTGGGGTACTCCTGGTAACCACAAACCAGATATTTAAAACACGGGCCAGCTCGTCCGATACCCCTAAAAGCATCGCTCTTGCTAACCTCTCGGAAACCGGGGCCTCGATCTATTGGCAAACCGACCAACCTACAACCGGCTTTATCCAGGCAGGCCCATCAGCAGCTCTAGGGCTTACATTCCGTGACGAACGGGACATCCAAGCACCGGAGCCACACCAGCTGCATTTTGTTACTTTAAACAGCCTTACCCCCAACACCATTTATTACTATAAAATAGGTTCCGGTGGCTTAACTTACCCCCCTGGTGAACCGTTCTCCTTTAGGACCCCTGCCGACAAAACAGCCCCTTCCAACCTTCCCCCACTTATCGGCACAATCATGGACTCCGACTCGCAGCCTGTTACAGAAGCTATTATCACCCTGGAACTGCCGGAAGCGCAAAGCCTTGCAGCGATTACAAAAGTCGCCGGAAATTTTATCCTGCCTCTTACAGAAATTCGTAACCGGGACATGGCAGAAAATCTCACCTTCCCGGAATCCGGCCTCAGCGGCAAACTAACCATATTTAACCAGACCAAGCTCTCCAGTGTGATAATCAAACTCCCATTTGCTGCCACTACACTGCCTCAAATTACCCTTGGCCAGGATCTGGACCTGAGCTCTCCACCCGCCTCACCTTCAGCTACTAATGCCCGTTATGACTTAAATACCGACGGGGTAGTCAACTCCCTTGATTTGTCTATTGTTATCAAAAACCGGGGAAAAAACCCAAAAAACAAACAGGCCGACCTAAATGGGGATAACGTCGTGGACCAAAAAGACGTTGATATTATCAACCGTTATATCCCGAATATTCTCCCCCGTTAAACTTCTGGACTAAACGGGCCAACCCAATATCAGGGGGTATTTTACCCATCTTTATAGAAAACTCAGTATCTAAAGTAAATTTGTACAGGTTTTCAAAATCCTCCAACTTAAATTTTCGCTTTTGCACCTCTATTTTTCCGCGGGCATAGGAGGAAGCAGGTAAAGGTAAAATATTACGCCTTAGGCCGTAATAGACCATTGTTAAAATATAGACCCACTCATATTCACTAGTCAGCTTCTCAAGCTGGGAGAAAGCCTCTTTCTTACGATCAAGAAGACAGTCTAAAAATGGGAAGACCGAAAGCTCCTTCTCCCCCTCAAAGACAAAAATTTTAGCTTTTTGCTTTTGGGCACTTTGTAAAAGGGATGAGGCAGATTTCAAAGGCCCTGACAATAGTAAAAATGTTAAATCATCAGCCCCTAGAGGTAATACAGACAGGTCAAGTTTATCCGGGGTGTTATCTGAAACTACTAACCTGGGCCCGCTTCCAAACATAGGGACAGAGGTTAAAGCCCATTCCAGCTTTTCTAAACTATCCTGTTTTAAGTCTACCAGCACTGTCATATCAGTAGGGAATTGCTTTCTGATACGCAAAGCCTCCGTTCTTTTCCCTACCTCTCCCGGCCCATGTAAGACTATTATTTTCACTGCTTTTTTCCGGCACTTTCTGAGGCAGACAATTTACCTGAAAAAATATCACTTATATACTGGTGGATTTTAGCAAAGTCATTATCCGGAGGAATTAAAACCCAAGCACCGTATTGCCAAGTAGGAGGGGCAACCAATAACGGGTCCTTGCCGCTGGTATCTAAAACAAAGCTCTTAGTCTCTTGGGACCCCTTAACCAGTTTAATAAATTCCGGGTACTGGGCAACCGGGATGTTGCTTTCTACACTTGCCCCCAAAGTTTTTATAAGGCCTGTCACCTTGGATAAATCACTAAGGGTCCCCAGGGAAAGCACATTTTCCCTAAAAGCCTGCAGGACCAATTGCTGCCTTTTTGACCTGGCAAAATCGGTCCCTTCAGTATTTGTCCCGTGCCTGGACCTGACAAATTTTAATGCAGTACTCCCATCCATTTGAGTTTTACCATTAGTAAAGCTTAGATGCTCAAAACGGCATGGGAAAAGGTCAAAAACCTGCTGGTCAGTAAAGATAAACCCGGCTCCCGGCTTGGCTGCTGCCGTAGCTATCTTACCCTCAGGATCCATTAATACCTTCAGCTTCCCTGGCTCAACTCCGAGAGTTTCACCCTCCTCTTCACTTACATCCCGTTCCTCCTCTTTGTACCCGCACAGTTCATTTTCTTTCCCCGGCACAGGGTAGGAATAATCATCAAAGGATCGCTCAATGTTTACATCCAACCCCCCTACTAAATCAACCGCTTTGATAAACCCGTTAAAATCCACCCTGACCGCATAGGGAATCTTTATTCCCAACATATCGCCAATTTCATTCTTCGCCAAATCTAAACCACTCCCCCTACTTAAACCAATCTGGTACAAGGTATTTATTTTAGCTTTATGTTCATCAACCCAAAGGTCGCGGGGCAGCGAGATAAGGTCCGTTTGGTGTGACTTTACATCCGCAGAGGCAACCATAATCGTGTCCGTTAAATTCGGCCCTTCATGGTTCCCCCCGGCAATGCCTAAAAGCAGGATATTAACCCTGCCGTTATCTGTTTTTAAAGTTGATCCCAGGCCGAAAACAAAACTTACAACCGAAGGACTGCCGCTATCACTTTTCCACCAAGCCGCAAACAAAACCACCAGAAATAATGGGACCAATAACCAATATTTACCAATCTTCCTCTTTATGCCGGGTTTTAATTTTAAAGGCTTAATTTCATCCATAAGCTATTTCCACAATTTTGACAAACTCTCCCGGGTCAAGCGAAGCCTTCCCGACCAGCAGCCCGGATAAGTTTTCCTGTTGTAAAAATGCTTTGGCATTCTCTTGGGTCACACTTCCCCCATATAACACCGTAATATCTCCTGTATATTTTCCCTTGATAGCGCTCGCCACGCTACCTGCGTTATCCGGAGTATCCGGGTTACCGGTGCCAACTGCAAAAACAGGCTCATATGCCACCAACTTCACTCCTTCCGGCAAGGGGGGATTTTCAGTCTGGACACATACCAAAGGGTTGATATTAAACTGTTTTGCCTGGACAACTTTTTCTGCCACCGCCTGGTCTGTCTCCCCAAAATTTTGCCTTCTTTCCGAGTGCCCTAAAATTACCAAGTCAACCAGTTCGGATAAAATCCTAGCTGATTCTTCACCGGTGTAAGGGCCATCATCAAAGGGGGATAAATCCTGAGCCCCCACCAAAATCGGGTAATTGCCCACTAAAACAGCTTTTTTAACCTCTTCAATATCGGTAAAGGGGGGGCAGACTACAACTTTTAGATTTTCTCTTTTGGAAAGTTTCGGTCCGACAAAATCGATCCAGGCCAAAGCCTCGGAGATAGTCTTGTTTGATTTCCAATTGGCAATAATCCATTTAACCCCACCAGCCATACTTTTCCAAGTTTACTACGAAATCACTGGAAACTTCTACACCATCATCTTCTAAAAGCGCCTTTTGAGCTACCTTAGGATGTTCCAAACATCTGGTGGAAATATACCCTTCGCGGTTGATAACCCGCTGCCAGGGGAGATTAAGCTCCTCAGTGCAGTGGTGCAAAATACCCCCCACCAGCCTTCCGCCTCTGGGTAAACCTGCCAGCCTTGCCACAGTCCCGTAAGTTGTCACTTTGCCCTTAGGAATTTTAAGAATGACTTCAATAACCCGATCTTTAAAAGACATAACTAGTTACTAGTATCTAATTAACTAGCCACTAGTTTCAAGAGTTCTTGTTTGGAGGTTACACCAATTTTTCTACCTACCTCTTTACCATCTTTTAAGACAATAAAAGTCGGAATACTCATCACCCCGTACTTTGTAGCCTCATCAGATTTTTCATCAACATTGATTTTTTTAAACTCTACCTTATCCCCAAGCTCACCCTCAAGCTCCTCAATAATAGGATCCATAATCTTACACGGCCCACACCAGGGAGCCCAAAAGTCAATTAACTGAATCATAACTTAAAGATGATACCACCCCAAACAAATTTGTAAAGAGTCCTACATTCAAGGTTGAATCGCAACCCCTCCCATTTGTAGCTCTCTAAAGAATACCTCTTTTGGGGTGTAAAATCCAAGACACTTTCTGGGTCTATCG
>Ga0209542_10002717_pt1 | contig 39149 bp, 33 predicted proteins | sample RifCSPhighO2_01_FD_184028 | JGI IMG/M metagenome (GOLD analysis project Ga0209542, IMG submission 184028) | Soil microbial communities from Rifle, Colorado - Rifle CSP2_plank highO2_0.1 (SPAdes) (version 2) | ecosystem: Environmental > Terrestrial > Deep subsurface > Rock core/Sediment ... | reverse complement strand
TCACCTTTATTGCAGAAATCCTTTTTAACATATACAAATACCTCCCATATAAATCATACTAACCATAATTGCCATTATAACTGATATGATGTGGAAGTCAACGAAAAATAAATCTGATAAATCTGAATGACCCCCACTTTAGAGGGATTGACAATATTTTTGTAATTCTGTATTCTATATGACATTGATATGACATTGTAAACTACACACCAGAAAACCCCGCCTGTAAACCGGAGATAAATGGTGTGTGATTTATTTTTGTAGTATCTATATCAGCAGCTATCCGCATCTCTTTGATTTAGAGGAGGTGTATTTTGTTACTGCAAGCCAAGTCCTCTCTCTTGAAGGATTGAGGTGGGGGTAACAATCTTTTAAGACCGCCCCATCCTTCCCTCTTTTACCAGGGAACAGGAAACAAGTAAGGTATACTGTTTATACCCGCTCATAGAGCGGTAGACATTGGTATTTTTTTCACAACAATATAAAACACATTAGGCCTATGAATTTAACTTTTGTCGCAAACAAGGTAAGTAAGGTCGTAATCCTCGCCGGAGGACAAAGCCTGCGTTTAAGTCCTCTGTCAAGGTACAGACCTATATGCATGTTTCCGGTATTCAATAAGCCCCTTATTGAGCATACAATCAATCTGTTAAGAACCAATGGTATAAGGGATATTGTAATTGCAGGGTCTAAAGACAATAGCGTTGGCGAATATATAAACTCTTTGGTGATAAATAACAGCAATAAGTTGAGCATTCAATATATAGAAGATGATAAACCCAAGGGGACTGCCGGTATACTGCGGGGTTTGCGCGATTTTATAGATAATGAAAACTTTTTGGTAATAAACTGCAATACATTTATGGGCGATGTTGATATTAATGAATTGATAGCCTTTCATTATGCAAAGGATTCTGTTGCTACAATAGGTGTCAAAAAGAGCAGCCGGTTCCTTACAGAAGGGATTAATGTGTCAGCGGACGGATTGGTAAATGGTTTTCATGCAATGCATTCTTCAAGAGAAAAAAGGTCTTCGCTAAAAACAGTGGGTATATATGTCTTTAGACCGGATGTCATTGAGTTCATAAACGGAAAAGGATATTTCGATATAAAAGAACAGCTTATCCCAGCCTTAAAGAAGGCCTCTCTCCCCATCTACAGCCATAATATAAATGGATACTGCAAGGTTATAAATACAATTAACGACTATTACAATACCCATAGAGAGGGTTTTTTAAATGGCATGGATGCTGCCATAAATATGACGGAGATAGGCGATGGAATATGGATTGGTGAAAATGTATCCATTTCTCCCAAATCGTATATATTTGGTCCAGTCATTATAGGAAGCGGCTGCACAATCAACGATAACGCACAGATAATAGGGCCGACAGTGATAGGTAATGGCTGCAAGGTGGGGAAAAGCGCGCTGGTAAGAGAAAGTATTTTGTGGGAGGATTCTGTAATAGAAGACGGCTCGAGTGTGAGTTATTGTATTACGGGACCCAAATTAAAGATTCGTTCAGGCGAGATCTTCAGGAACAAGGTTGTAGTTGATAACTTAATGCCTGAGGATATAAGCCTTCCGCCTCTAAAGCATCTGCTTGACGGGATGGTGAAGTCAACTGCTTCCAATATAAGGGGTTTTAAATATACAACCTCCTTATCCCTGAAACGGCTTATGGATATATTATTTTCATCTGCAGGCTTAATATTATTTCTGCCATTTTGGCTGTTTATAGCTTCAATAATTAAACTGGACTCAAAAGGCCCGGTTTTATTCCATCAGAAGCGGTGCGGAAAAAACGGCAAGGATTTTGAGATGCTTAAATTTAGGACAATGGTTGAGGACGCAGAGAACCGGCAACAACAACTTTCATCTAAAAAGGATGTTGATGGTCCGATGTTTAAACTTGTAAACGACCCGCGGATTACGCGGGTTGGCAGATTCCTCCGCAAGACCAGCCTTGATGAAATACCCCAGCTTATAAATGTGCTGAAAGGCGAGATGAGTCTGGTTGGCCCACGGCCTCTGGTTATGAGCGAAATGAAATTCAGCCCGAGCTGGAGGGATGCAAGACTCAAGGTAAAACCAGGGGTAACAGGCTTATGGCAGATACAGGGCAGAAGTGATGCCCTTTTCCACGACTGGATAAGATACGATGTTGACTATGTTAAAAACCAATCGCTTTGGTTGGACTTAAAGATTTTATTTAAGACCATTAAAGTTGTGCTGAAGAGGGTTGGGGCGGTTTGATATTTGCTATTACGCTGAGTGGTTATTAAATTGAAAAATGTGCTGGAAAAAAAGGGGCAATAATGCACCTCAATGGCGGTAGCCTGCCCAAAATTAGTTGGATTTTTAAAATCTTATCAACGGAGGTGACATATGGTTAAATTTACGAAAAAGTGTAAATCGATAGAAAGCCTATTAATTCTTTGCCTGTTTATCTTTGGAAGTTGTTCAACAAACGGGAAACATATCAAAGAAATACCCACTTTGGAGGATGCTTCCCAGGTAAGACAAGATGGAGGATTTGCCATGGAGAGGCCACATTTCATAATCTCGCCGGGGGATGAGATTGCAATTATAGTATATCGCCATGAGGACTTGAATAGACGTCTCTTAATACCTCCTGACGGCAATATATTTTTCCCTTTGGTGGGTGAATTAAATGTGTCGGATATGAGCGCGCAACAAATCCGAAAGGTCCTATCAGATGGTTTATCCAAATATATTGTGGGTCCCCAGATTAATGTTGATGTTGTGTCCATAAAGAGCCAGAGGATATATGTGCTGGGCGAGGTTCGCAGACCGGGTGTCTTTCAGATAGATGGAGAGATGGACCTCATAGAGGCCATCTCAAAAGCCGGTGGATTTACGGATGATGCCAAGCCTGACAAGGTATTTTTGATACGAGGGAATATTCAATCTCCAAAGATTCAGGAATTTGATATTGAAAAGGCCCTTGACGAAGGAGATCTGACCCAGAACGCATACCTTCAGAAAAAGGATATAGTATATGTTCCGGCAAGCTATATATCCAATGTGGATGACTTCTTCAGGCACTTTGAGAATATCATCAGACCCTTTGTTCTCCTGGAGCAAGGGATAGTTCTGTATCCCCGTGTAGAAAATGTTTTATCAGGAGAGGATAATGGCGGCGGGGACACCCAGATTATCATTACACCCACACGTTAAGATGTCTGAGATTTTATCATAACAAAAAGATGGCTTTATGTTGATATTAGGGATCAATAATATGCACGATGCCTCATCTGCACTGGTATGCGACGGTAAAGTTATTGCTGCTGCTGAAGAGGAGAGGTTTACAAGGAATAAGCATATGATAGGGTTCCCTGTTAATGCCATCCGCTACTGTCTTGCCGAGGCCAATATAACCATCAGGGATATAGATTTTGTAGCTGTTTCATGGAAACCGTGGATGCTGAAGACCCGCCTTTTCCAGGCCTTTAAAACATTGATATATTCTCCAACGGCATTTAAGTCCAAGACAAGCCGCGGCATGGGTCAGATGAAAAATGAGTGGTTTGAGCTCTTTACCATGAAAAGCCTGGTCGAGAGGCACTTTGGAAAGGGAAAATTCAAACTGAAGTATGTAGACCATCACCTATCCCATGCGGCCAGCGCTTTTTATGTCTCTCCCTTTGACAGTGCGGCAGTATTTACTGTAGATGGCGCAGGAGAAGAAGAAACGGCTGTATTCTGGAAAGGTGAAGGTACAAGACTAATAAAATTAAAGGCCGTAAAACTTCCGCATTCTATCGGCCAATTCTACGCTGCTATTACTGCCTTTCTCGGTTTTAAAGTTCAATCCGATGAGTATAAGGTAATGGGACTTGCCTCATACGGGGAGCCAAGGTTTGCTGATTATTTCCGTCAGAATGTTTTAACAGTAGAGCGGGATGGCGGGTTCCGCCTGAATCACATGTTTATTGATTATCACCTTGCTAGGCAGGGGGTCTTTCTCCCAGTGACCACAGAGGTTTTAGGAAGCCCCAGAAGACCTGAGGATGAGGTAACTTCAAATCATGCAGATATCGCATCCAGTGCCCAGAAGGTGGTTGAAAGTACAATCTTCCATTCCCTCAACTATCTATATAATCAGACCGGCAAAACGGACAGGCTTTGCCTGGCCGGAGGCGTTGCCTTAAATTGCGTTGCTAACGGCAAGATAATTGAGAATACAGAATTCCGGAACCTATTTATCCAGCCTGCAGCAGGTGACGCCGGAACAGCACTCGGTGCGGCACTGTATCTTTATCATTCCTATACTGGTAAACCCAGGGATTATATTATGAAGGATGCCTATTTCGGTCCGCGCTATTCCAACCGGCAATGTGAAGAGGCGATTAAGTCATTCGGGCTGCCTTACAGAGAACTCCCTGAGAAAAGATTGTGCGAGACAGTGGCAAAAGAGATTTCAGAAGGCAGATTAATCTGTTGGTTCCAGGGCCGTATGGAGTGGGGCCCCCGTGCCCTTGGCAATAGAAGTCTCCTTGCTGACCCAAGAAGAAAGGAAATAAAGGATATAATAAACCTCAAGGTAAAACAGCGCGAGGCATTCAGGCCGTTTGCGCCCTCAATCCTGGAGGAGAAGAGCGGCGAATATTTTCCCGACAAAATTCCATCACCGTTTATGCTTTTTTCCTTTAAGGTAAGGCCTGAAAAGGCAGGAGAAATCCCTGCTGTTGTTCATGTGGACGGGACTGCAAGACCTCAAACTGTAAGCCATGAGGCAAATCCATTATATTGGAACCTGATTAAAGAATTTGAAACTATAACAGGCGTGCCGATTCTTTTAAACACATCCTTCAATGTTCAAGAACCAATTGTCTGCACCCCTGAAGATGCCATAAAGTGTTTCCTGAAAACAAAGGTGGACTATCTGGTCCTGAACAACCTGCTTGTTACACAAAACTAATACAAACGCACTGGATAGAATCATCAATTTTTGAGAGCCTATCTGTATAGGAAAACTCTTGGGTCTTAAAATTGTTCACATAAATGAATACTACTCCTATTATGGAGGGGCAGAAAGTTATCTGTTGGCAATCTGTAAATCCCTCGAGGAGATGGGACATAAAATCATAATAATTTCCTCTTCCGAAAAAGAGCATACCCATGTCAGCGGCAGACGTGAATATTTCCTCAGTGGTTCATACGGGTTAAGGAGCAGTTTCAGGGTAAAGGGCTCATTCAAGGAGATACTTGAAAGGGAGAACCCTGATATCATCCATTTGCACAACACACAGTATTTCATAAGTCCATGGACTTTAAAGTATTTCCTCAGTATCAAGCCTGTCGTGATCACAGTCCATGATGTGCGCCTTTTCTGCCCGAGCTTCAGGTGGAAGGTCATCCCCTCCCTGGATACGCTCTGTGATTATCCTTTAGGTCTGAATTGTTTCAGAAATGGCTGTTACCCCTTCTTATCCGAAACACGGAGCTTTTTGTGGAACCTCCATAAGTTCCTTCTGGGCGTTCATAATTTGAAGATATCGAGAGCTATAAACAGGATAATGGTACCCAGTTCATATATGGCTGAACAACTTGTGATAAATGGTTTCCCGAGGGAAAGGATCATGGTTATCCCCCATTTTACTGAGGAGGTTACAAACAATGAAACCGGCACAGCAACGGGTGGTTCTGAAAGTATCATCCTGTATGTAGGCAAGCTTGCTGCCAACAAAGGTATTATGCAGTTTATAGAGGCTTTAAGTCTTTTGAAGGATAAGGACTGGAGGGCTGAGATAATTGGTGAGGGTGAGATGTACGGTGATGCGTTTGCGCTCGCCGATAGGCTGGGGGTGAATACCCGGATAAATTTTACCGGCAATCTAACGAGGAAAAAATTGAATGACCACTATATAAGGTGTCATTCTGTTGTTATACCTTCAATGGTGCCTGAATCATTCGGGCTTGCAGGGATAGAGGCAATGAAATTTGGCAAACCAATAATAGCCTTTGATTCAGGCGGGATAAAAGAATGGCTCGTTAATAACGAAAACGGTTTTATCGTAAAAAGGGGGGATGTGAAGGCGCTGGCCAGCAGCATCTCCATGTTGTTAGAAGACAGATGTCTGGCCGAGAAGATGGGTGAAAACGGGAAGGAACGTGTTAAGAAGCACTATCGAAAGGACTTGCATTTGAAAAAACTCCTCGCTGTTTATGAAGAGGCAATAAGAGGCGGATTAAAGGCACAAAATCATACGTTCGTCCAAAATGGATACTTAAATAGAATAATAGAAAGGGATAAACATTGAGGATATGTATTGATGCAACACCCATAGGTGTAAAGACCACCGATAAAGGAGGGGTCTGCCGGTATATATCGGAACTAATTGAGTCTCTGAGTAGCATTGATAGTACAAACCAGTACACACTGTTTTTTAATTTTTTTAGAAGGAAACACATACCTGTATTACAGGAAGTGGTCAAGAGACTGCGTATTGGAGAGAATTTCAGGATCAGGCTTTCACGTTTTCCTCCGAGGCTCCGCAGTATTAAGGAACCTCCCATAGAGTTGCTTGCAGGGAAGTTTGATGTCTTCCACAATGGGTTTGACTACCTCCCGCCTATTCTTTTAGGAAAGGGTATTGCCACAATCCATGACGTACGTTACCTGGAGGATATGAAACATGAAACAAAGCCAGAATGGATAGAAACATTAAAAAGGGTGGCGCCGATCCCTGAATTCTACATTAGAGACTATCTGGCTCGAGGTAAGTTATTTAACCGTTTAAGATCTACGATTAGAAAAACCATCAGTAGGGCAGCGGCTATTATTACCGTCTCCGAATTTTGCAAGACTCGGATTACGGAGATACTCCGCATATCGCCCGAAAAGATTCATGTCATCTACCATGGCGTTGACATCCGCTTCAAGCCGCTTACCGGCGATGAAATTACGTATGTGCTGCAAAAATACAGGATAAGAAGGCCTTATATCCTTTATACAGGCAGGTTTGATCCGCTGAAAAACCCTATCCTTTTGCTTGAGGCATTCAAGAAGGTAATTACATCCCATGATCTCACACTGGTCATGGCCGGTCCATTTAATTGGTTTTTTTATATAGTGATGGAGCAGGCAAGGCAACTCGGTATTATTGACAGGGTGGTATTCACTGACTTTGTAACGGACGATGAGCTTGTTGCCTTATACGGTGGCGCATGCGCGTTTTGTTTTCCTTCACTCTATGAAGGGTTTGGTATGCCTGTCCTGGAAGCGATGGCATGCGGAAGTCCAGTAATATGTTCTGATGTATGCTCCCTGCCTGAAATCGCAGGTGACGCAGCCCTGTATGTGAATCCATCCTCGTCAAACAGGCTGGCAGAAGCGATCCTAAATGTGCTTCTGGATAAAGGACTTAGGGAGCAGTTGATACAAAAGGGGTTTGAGCGGGTAAAGGCCTTCACCTGGCGTAAGGCAGCAGGACAGACCCTTGACGTATACAACAAGGTTAACATTCAATGAAAAATCAAGGATACTTTTGGCATCTTTTAGCTTCATTGAGGAAGATTACTTGAAAGTGCATATGGTATATGATGCACCGCAGGGGGCGTATCACCATTATTGCTCCCAGCTCTGTAATGCCCTCATTACACGTGCTGATATTACGGAGTTGAGGCTTGTGGCTATTTTTGGACCTAGGGACCGACCTGACATAGCTCCTGACGAGCTTGACCTCCTTGACTCGCGTATATCAATCCAGATAATAGGGTTCTGGAATAGATACAAGTTCATGCAGTATTTGCTATTTACTAAAAATCTTCTCAAATATATTTGGCAGCTTTTGAAAGCCTGCCCTGATATTGTACATATTCAAACCCCCACAGGTGCAGAGTTCTTTGATCTATTTCTACTGCTAATGTATCGAATATTGGGTATTCCTGTTATTCGTACTGTGCATGAGCCCACTGCAGCCGAGCGAATCGGATACCCTACAGCCTTTGCACGGTTTATGGCACTACTACAGTTGCGCTTGGTAAATGAGCTTATCGTCCACAATTCGCCAACTTGTGAACATCTGCGGGGATGGCTCGGGAAGGATAATATCAATATTTCTATCATTCCTCATGGGAATTATCTATTTTTCAGACAGTATATCAATGATGAAGCTGAAGCCAGTCGTCCTAGATGCAAAGACACCACTATAGCCTTATTTTTTGGTATCAAGCGGCATAAAGGTATTGAAGTATTTGTTAAGGCAATACAGCAACTTAGTAAAGAAAACTATCCTATTGAGGCTGTGGTTGTTGGTAGGGTTAATCCTGGCGATGAGGATCTCTTGGAGGTGGTTAAAAGGCAGAATGTTATCACTCTTCATCCAGGCCATATCCCCAATTCCGAATTGTGGATGGTCTTTAGTAAAAGCGATTTTGTAGTCATGCCATACATCAAGGGGACCACCAGCGGTGCGATACACCTTGCCTATGCATTCAAAAAGCCCGTCATTGTTTCAGATCTCGAATTTTTTAGAGATATGGTTGTTCATGGTAGGACAGGACTCATTACACCAAAAGGAGATTATGTTGCGCTTGTGGAGGCGATAAGAAAAATGTGTGAAGACAAAGAACTGCGAGATAGAATGGGAGAAGAGGGCTTTAGATTTATATCGTCCAGACAGTATCAATGGGATACTATAGCGGGGCAGACAGTACAGGTTTACCAAAGCGCCCGCAGAAAGGGTTTTAGTTTTGGTCGATAGGCAGATTCTCAGTGGACATATTATATAAGAGGTAGTCTAATGTCATGGAAAAACAAAATTATCAGACTCTTTTATATGTTGCAAGAAGTGATATGAGGCTTCTTTTACGGATCAAGAGTTTGTTTAAACTGCTACTGTTTTCTATCCTCAAGCACGTCGCCCCTTTTTTTGATAGCCATAGACCAATCAATATGTCATGCATCAACAAGGTGCTTGTATTTGCAGGGAGAGGTATCTGTGACCTCCTCTGGGTCGCCTGTTATTACCACAAAGGGAACAGAATCAGGCTTGCTTGTTGAAAGAACACATACTGGTATTGCGATAGACTATAATGTTGACGCTGCTGCAGAGGCTATTATTAACCTGTTGAAAGAGAAAGCATTTTATAAAAAATGTTTTGATAATGCAATAAGTACCAGCAAGGAATATGACTGGGAAAGATTTATGCAGAAATATTACTCACTAATAAAACAGAGGTATGAGAGTTTTGCGTAAGATAAAAAGATTTATTAAAGACCTGTTGTTTTTTGTAATAGAAATTTTAGTCCCTTTTTTGGAGAAAAGCAGGCCAATAGATAATGCACGGGTTAAAAAGATTTTGGTCGTTGAGGGTGGTGGTATTGGAGACCTTCTACGGATTTTACCCGCAATAGAATGTCTTAGTGATAATTTTCCTGAGGCAAATATATCTCTTCTTGCTTCGCCGGGCGCACAGGGAGTTTTACCGCTTTTTACTCGGAGAGAAGTTATATTGGAGGTCATAGATTATGATCTTACAGGAAAACACATGGGTTTTATTAAGAAGCTTTCCCTCATTCGCTTGCTGAAAAAAAAGCAGTTTGACCTGATATATTCTCCATCCAGAGGAGAAGGTATGAGAGAATTAATCCTTATGAACTTTTTACTGGGTGTTCCCCATCGGATTGGTTTTAAGCAAGGTAGAGTTGGAAGGATGAATACAGTAGGGATAGAATTTGCTGACAATATATCTATACTAAAACAAAATCTTGCTCTGCTGGCCTCGGGAAACCTAAAGATAACGAAGGAAGATATAGATATCAGGTTATCGGAAGAGACAATAAATAAGGCACAACGTTTAATAGGAGGGCCGCCAGATGCTGATAATAGTCTCACAATTTCAATCCATACTGGTGCATTGTGGAATGCAGAATACAGGCGTTGGCCAATTGTAAAATATATCTCACTTATTAAAATACTTATAGAAGAGTTGCAAGCAAAGGTAGTTCTCATAGGGAGCGAAAGTGAAATCGAGACAGGCAAAGAAATTCTCAGGAACGTTCCACTCCATAGTGTGGTCAATATTATAGGCAGGACTACTATTGCGGAGATGGCAGCTGTTATCAATCTTTCTCAGCTATTTATTGGAAATGATTCTGGTCCGCTGCATCTTGCATTAGCGTTAAAGGTGCAGTCAGTGGCTATTTTTGGATTCACTTCTCCCCATCAGGTTTTAAGCACTCGTGAGAGGTGTATTGTAATAAATAAACAGCTGCCATCATCCTCACTATATATGCATCAATATAAGTATACACCGAATTTAAAAGATGTAAATTACCTCAATCAGATTACGGTAGGGGATATAATGGATGGTGTGAGAAAAGCCTTGTTTAATAATTCGCGCAAGATATCTTCAGCTATAAATAATTAGAGACAAGCTATGGGAACTATCACAAGAATAAAAAAATACTGTTTTATTTCGCCTGAATACCCCCCTGAAACTGGTTTTGGTGGCATTGGAACATACGTTTGGCATATGGCACGTGTCTTGGCATCTAATGGAATTGATGTCACCATATTTAGTTATTCCACAGAGAAAGATAAAACATATCTGGAGGATGGCATTAAAGTCGTACGTAAGAAAATTAAAAAGTTTCAATACTTGCTCTGGTATATAAGGGTTATACTTTTCCTTGCAAAAAATAGATTTGATGTAATAGAAGATGCTGATTTTTCAGGTAGCACATTTTTATATCAGTTGTTTTATAGACGGCGTAGAGATTTTATTCATGTCAAACTCCATACATGCCATAAGATAATATATTACTTTGAGAATAGGCGTTCTTTTTTTCAAAGAATTACTACAAACATATTGGATTTCATTGCGTCGTACGTTACTAGAAATGCTGATCTGATTACTTCTCCAAGTAATACTGTTAAACAAATGACAGGATTATTATGGAATCTACCGGAACACAGAATAGAGCCACTGGCGCATCCATTTTCCATTTTGACATCAGATTATGAGCTAAAGGCAATACAGGGAGACTATATATTATATTTTGGCAGATTGCAGGAGTTAAAGGGAGCCAAATTAATCTTAGAGCTATGCAAAAAAGACTTTCTAAAAGATCTGCCATGGAAACTGATTTTAATAGGGAGGGATATTTATAATTTTAAAGCACAATTGGCGGAAATGGATAATAAGACAGTTAAAAAAGTAGAGATGATTAATCACATGCATGATAAAAAGCTCTTATTTAGCTATATCAAATCAGCAAGAGCTGTATTTTTGCCAAGTAAGTTCGAGAGCTTTGGATTTACAATGCTTGAATCATTATGGTTCAATCCGAAAACCTTTGTCTTAAATAATTCCGGCCCCCTAGAGATAATGACATCTTTAGGCCTACATGAAAATATATTGGATGAGTGTTTATTAATGGATAATCCACAATATCTTGCATCTAAGATATTAAAAAAAGACTATCAGGATGTTGAAGCTATACGTGAAAAAATTAATGTTGCATATGGATATGATGCTATCGCCAATAAGTTAATCAAAATTATAAAATCAACCAACAAATGATCGATCTGTCGATAAATATCTGTACTTATAACAACCGTGACTTCTTAAGGACGTGCCTAACTTCTATTTACAGGGAGATAAAAAACATCACTTTTGAGGTGATAGTGGTTGATAATGGTTCTAAGGATGGGACGGTTGATTTGATAGAAAGTGATTTCCCTGATGTAGAAGTAATAAAAAATAATACCAATCATGGTGTAGCTAAGGCGAGGAATCAGGCCATAAAACACTCAATTGGTCGATATGTTTTATTACTTGACGCAGATACGGAACTTATTTCTGGAAATATTGCAAAGGTAATAAAGTATTTGGATGCATCTCCTATGGTTGGGTTGTTGGGAGTGCAGCAATTAACTTATAATAATAGTCCTTACCCAGCAGCAAGGACATTCCCAGGAGTTAGACATGTCATTTTGAGGAGGTTAGCCTTTTTGGGTTTCATAAGCCATAGTAATGCTTTAAAAAGACATCACCTGATGCTTGCAAGTCATGATGGACCAGCAGAAGTTGATTATGTAATCGGCGCCTTTCAACTTATAAGGAAGGATATCTTTGGCACCGTAGGCTTACTTGATGAGGAGATGTTCTATGGATTCGAGGATGCTGATTTTTGTGCAAGAATAAAAAAGGCAGGGTATAAAGTAATATATTATCCAGATGTTACAATTAAACATTATGTGCAAGGATTAACACGTAGGACTTTGTTTTATAAAACTACCGTTAAATTGCTTTTTTTGCATTTTAAGTCGTATATGAGATTTTATACAAAACATTACGACCTATTATAGAGTCTGATATTTCTCCCACTAAAAGATGAAAAAAATCATTATGGTATCAGTTCTAACCTTCTTGTGTAGCCAAGTTATCAGCCTGGATACTTATTGTTATTCTGAAAATACGCATGAAAACTTTATGGATATACATGTGGATGGTGCTTCTAATCTTGGAAAATTATCCGAAACATTTAGGGTTGGTGTATGGTTGGCACATCTTGATCGAAATTCATATATATTTGATAAATTTTTTTCAGAGATATTGGTGGGGACGGTTCAAAGCACACAACCATTAGCAAGTGCTCTTCGTGAATCAAAGAGTTTTGAAGATTATAAACAAGAATTAGAAAAAGTTTTTGCGTCTGGAACAAAAACCCGAAAACAAATTGAAAATATTATTAGAACCGGTCAGTTTCTCATTATAGGACACTTACCAGCGGCAATGCCATTGTGGCTATCTTCAAGTACAGACCAGCGCCGCTATACAGACCAGTGGTGGACTGTTAGCCAGAACAGTCCACCTAAGTGCTATGATTATGAGTGTGTAATAAACGGAGAAATAGTAACCGGGTGGTCTAAGGTTATAGAGTATACTTTACGATTTTACAGATATAATTTAGGAGTTAAAAAATTAGGATACTACCTTGGTCATGAACAAAACAAAGATTGGATTGGAAAGGAGGAAGAATTTTATAAGCTCTATGAATATACAGTAAAAGTTGCAAAAAATGTAGATAAGAATATTCTTGTGGGCGGTACCGGTACTTGGAGTTGGTCTGCTAAAAGATTGCCCTGCGACACAGTGCATTACAATAAGGTTGGTCTAAGTTATTGTAACGCCATAAATGGATGGGCAATGGATGGTGCAGATTGTAAAGATATACAAAAAACTGAGAAATCATCTTGTGAACCAATGAATAAAAATTTAATTGAATATGCTAAAGAAAAACATCTGCCAATTGATTTTTTAAATTATCATATGTTTGCCATGCCACCAATTGGCGAGCTATATGAAAAAAATGTTGAAACCATGAAGGAGTGGATGGTAACCAGTAATTTTAGTAAAGACACAATTATTTATCCGGCAGATTGGGCATATTGGAGTGCAATTTTTTCAATGTCAAGAGGGAGTCCTCAATCGTATCCTTTTGACCAAATAGATACAGAAGAGAATGCCGCCTATTTTATATCAACGGTCTATTATATGGATAAAGCCAATATAAAATGGCATAGCCATGATTTTGATATAACTAATCCAAGTAAAGAAAAGGAAGTATTTAGTAAAAGGCAAAGTGAGTTAATAGGTGATTGGGCAGTCTTCACAAGAGGTCAAATTATCAAGCCCATCTATAACTCTTTTCGGGTTCTTTCTGTTTTTGCAGGGAAACGAGAGAATGAGACTCCAAATAGACTACAAGTTTCCATGCCTGAAGACGACTATGTTATAGCGCTTTCATCTCAAACTAACGATAAAAAAACTACACGGATACTTCTTTCTAACTTTATTCCTGATGGTATGATGAAATACCAGTATTTGTTCAAAACTTTTAAACCCTGTATGCTTTCCATGGGATATACTGAAGAAGAATATAAGACCTTCATGAATATATTCAATAAACCGCGTAAGCAAGATTCTTACAGAGGTGATGTCATTATTGAAGACTTTAAACGTTTTATCCGGCAAACTGACTTCCCGTATCCATTTGATAATAGCAAATTAAAAAAAGAACTCTATTCTTGTTCTTCGGCACTTGAGAGGAAAAATGATGAAATTCAAAATTATAATAAGAAACCAAGAGATATAAAGTTAACCATCTCTAATCTTACTGCAGGACAATATACAATGAAAAAATATCTGATTGACAAAGAGCATTCGAATTCCTGCCGTCAGAACAAGAAAACCGAAGAAAAACCATCCAACACAAAATGTGGTGTTAATGGTGAGATAGACAGAAAAGTTATTCAAATTAAACAAGAGGCCGGTAAAAAAGCCAAGCAAAAGGTCATTAATTATTTAATACAGAAAGGATACAAAGGAAATGAAATAGAAACAATTGAAAAAGTAACTAAATCCTGCAAAATGGAAATAAAATGTATTGAATCTCAGATAAGAAAAGCACACTCTTTAGATTTAAATAAGATTATCTCTGACCTGAAAGTCGTAAATAGCATTTATCAAGAAACAAAAGATCAGTTCCTTTACAATGATTCTCCAGAATCCATAGATAAAATTAATAATTCCAAAGGAATAGCCCTGGAGATAATTGAAGAAAAATCAACTGCTATTGATTTTAAAGAATATCAAGAGATGTTTAAAATGGAGCCGTGGTCAGTACTGCTAATCGAAATAAGTATGGTGGGAAATTGATGACTTTATTAATGTTACCCTATCCTCTATTATATTTTATCCCTTTGATCGTAGGTTGTGGACTAGGTATACTTATAGTGTTGGACCCTTTTTTGTCCAATATTATGGCCAATTGGATTGATATAACGGTAGCGGGAATAAATATTTTTAAGCTTTACCCTTATGAATTGTCATCATTGATCTTGCTCGCTGTTTTTCTCTTGCCATTTGTAAAACAAATGCTGGAAAACATATTTATCAACATAGAAAGGATATTTATTATTATTTTTTTTATAGGAACGTATATCGTATCATTAACTAAAATCAGTAGATTTGATTTGAGTGAATTGGTGATAATTTTATTTTCGATGTTACTATTATTAAAATTTATGGTTGAAAATAATAGATTTAAAGTCCCTCCCATTGTCATTCTAAATTTTATTTTTTTTGCATCTCTGTATCTCTCATCTATGAATGCTGGAGTTATGAGTATCTTAGATAATTTTCTTACCTCAGTAAAATTTACATTGCTTACTTTCTTAATTTCAAACTTTATTCATGATCGAAATCTTTTAGGTTTATCTCTGAAAGTCGTAGTAGTTCTAACCGTTATTTCTTCATTAATAGGTATTGTCCAAGAAATAATTTATATAACATTAGGAATCCCGATTGTAGGTTTCGTAGATGCGAAAGATATAAAGCTATATATGTTTGAAGTAACATCATTCGGAACTTTCCTGAGGGTCCCAGCCTTTTTTGGAACTTACAAGCCTTTTACATTGTTTCTTGTCATGGCTATACTTATTATTTTTAATTACCTCCTATATCAGAAGCCCAGTGGTCTTAAAAAAAATATTACTCTCATTTTTTCTATCTTATTAATGTTTACTGCTCTTATCCTAACATTTACGAAAGATGGATTATTGTCATTATTTGTTGGAGTTATCTTTTCTATCATATTGCGAAAACCGCCTTTCATCTTCTACGTCATTATCTGCTTTTTAATAGGCGCTGCATTATATCTCTCGGGATTTTTGGATGATTTACAAAAGGAAATATCATCTGAATTTTATCGGGGGGAATATAGGATAAGATTGCAATTGGCAAGAGAAGGAATCCTTGGTTTCATGCATAAACATCCATGGATTGGGGTAGGTTTAAGAAATACAAGAGAATATACAGGGCATTTTTATGGATGGCCGGCTCATAATCCATTTATTTTGGCTGCGGACGCTTTCGGTATCGTTGGTTTATTATTGTATGTTATATTATTAGGTTTTAGTCTTCTAAATTTAATCAAAGTTAATCTTATCGCAGAGAAAACATCCGATAAATGGATAGCGAGGGCTTTATTATCTGCTTTTATTGCGATTTTAACATTAATCCAATTTACCACACTTTTTCTTGAAAGATTTATGTGGATGTATATGGGTATCATTCAAGCTTGTACAATAGTTATGGTAAAAAATACAAGGACTCGATGTGCATTTAATGAGCAGTCGAGATCGTGATAAGGGGATAAGCTGAAATGAGAAGCAAAGTTTTACTTATTGGGATTGATGGAGCAACTTGGGAAATTTTAAAACCTATGATGGATGAGGGTAGGATTCCTAATATCAAGAGACTATATAACGAGGGTGCGAGCGGGATACTTACGTCAACAATTCCTCCACTTACACCTGTTGCATTTGCAAGTTTTCATACGGGAGTTAATCCAGGCAAGCATGGGATTACTGATTTTCAGCTGCATTATAAGGAAATGGGGATGAGTGGAATCATAGATTCGACTTTCTTGAAATATAAGACTTTTTCAGAAATTGCAAATGACCAGGGCAAGACAGTAATAAGTATCAATATTCCATTAACTTATCCTACTCCAAAGTTGAATGGTGTTGTTATAGGTGATTTTCTTGCTCCACGGGTCTATCCGGGTTTAGTACATCCTACTGAAATATATCACAGTCTTATTAAAAAAGCTGACTATAAGATATTAGGAATATCATTGAAACAAAAGCCCCATTTATCTACAGATGAGGTAATACGAAATTATATCGATGTTGAATCGGTGAGATATAGCATAGCAAAAAAGTTGATGAATCAATACGATTGGGACTTATTCTTAATACATAATCAACTGCTGGATTCTGTACAGCATGGATTCTTTCATTTTTTAGATAAAAGATCTTCTCATTATTCAGATGAGAAATATAATATAGTTGCAAAATATTATGAATCCATGGACAAAGAAATAGGGAATCTTTTGGAGAATATAGATGCTAATACAACCGTGGTCCTCTTTTCTGATCATGGATTCAAGCTAATCAAAAAAAATGTGCATATTAATTCATTTCTAAGAAAGCGTGGTTATTTCGCAATGGGCAAAAAGAAGCGACTCTTACCAATAGGCAAAATTGTGAGATTTATACAGGGAATAGATTCAAAAGGGTTGAGATATAAAATGTTTGATCTCTTAGGTATTGATCTTAAGGTCAGAAGAGAACTTGTGTCTAAGTTTAAATCAAGCAATGATAATAATGAGAAATCCCAAGCATTTATGAGAGACGGTGCTTACTTTGGAAATATATATTTAAACAGAAAGTTAGGTGATAGTGAAAATGTGGGAAAACATTTAATTGAAGCTCTCAGTGAATTGAAAGATCCCGTGACTGGAGATAAAATAGTAGCAAAAAGCTATATAAGCAAAGATATATTCAGCGGACCATATCTCGATGAGATGCCGTATTTATTTTTAGAACCTGCGGGAGATTATGCCTTTGCCACAGGTGATAATCTGGATGAGCTTATTACAGATATAGATTATGAGAAGTGTAACTCGGGTGGACATGCATTAGAAGGTATAGTAGTTGTATGGGGTAAGAATGTCAGGAGCATTGAGAACATTCGATGCCATATCTTAAATATAGCTCCTACTGTACTTGCTGTTTTAGGAATTGCTGTTCCAGCGTATATGGATGGAAAAGCATTAGAAGAGCCATTCTATGAGAAACCAATCGCGAGAACAAATTCATCAATGGATGGATTTAACAAAACATTAAGGGACACAGAGGGTGACCGAAATTATACTTCCGATGATAAAGATGTGATAAAAGAAAGATTGAAAGATTTAGGATATCTTTAACTTAACTGATATTTTTAAAGAAAGAACCTATGTAGTAAATATCGGGGTTTTATAATGTTGAAAAACAGCATTTAGATTATTGTTGGCTATGGTAGCTGGTGAACATTATATATAAGGAAAGGAGATTTTACTTATTATGAAAGACCTTACATTATTAGAATATTGGCTTATCCTATATAGAAGAAAGAAAACAATTTATTTAATAGTTTTTTCGTCAATAATATTTGCTGCTATTCTTAGTTACATACTTCCAGAAACATATGAAGCAAAAAGCGTGTTTTTTGTACCGAGGCAGTCACAGGATTTCTCTTTTTATTCCAATAGCCCTAACGGGATAATTCGCGGCAGGTTAGAGCCACAAGCTCAAGAAGAACCGCATGCCCCATATATTGGACTTTTAAAAAGCAATGCTATTATAGATTTGATAAGGGAGATATATCCTCAGAAAAGTTTTGATAGATTTAAGAAGGATATTGATTTTGTTTTGAGTGATGAGTACATGTTAGAAGTGTATGTGAGAGACAAAGACCCGAAATTGGCAGCAGATGTCGCAAATGCCTATCCTGAGATGCTGAATAAAATAGTGGCGAAGTTTTCTCTCGAGTCCACCAATAAAAACAGCCAGGTTGTTAAGCAACAGATAGAAAAAGAGAGAACGCAGGCATTGGAAGATTCCAAGAAAAGACTTCAGGAGTATCAGGAAAAAAACAAAGTGTATTTTGCAGCTGATGAAGTTACAAAGGCTGTTGAGCTCAAAGCAAGTTTTGTAAAACAGTTGGATGATTCTATGATTAGTCTTCGCGAAATTGTAAAAGAGACAGGTAGCGTCCAGGAACAACTCCAGAAAGAGTCAAGCATATATGTGCCTGAGGAATTGGTTATTACAACACCCTTAATCGAAGATTTAAAAAAGCAATTAATAGATTTAGAAGTTAAGATTACAGGCGCCAAAAGCGATTTCACCGAATTTCATCCTACGGTGGTTACCTTAAAAGAGCAATACACAATGGTTCAGGCAAATCTTGAGAAAGAGATTGATAGATTGGTCAAAAGTCAGATAAAATCTTCAGATACATTTTTAGAAATATTACGTCAGAATCTTATCAATTTATATATTAAGAAAGAAACTGTGCAGGCTCGTATCAGTGCCCTGCAGAATACTATTGCAGAAACGGAAAATAGAATTAAAAGAGTAAATGCTATTAGTTTTAAACTTGATGAATTAACGCGTGAAGTAGAACTGAATAAAGAATTGCTTAAAAATCTGCAACTAATGCAGGAAGAAGTGTCAGCGCAGGAAAAAAGGGAAATGCAAAATGTTATTGTAGTGGATGAGGCAGATCCTCCACAGCAACCCTCATTTCCAATACTATGGTTAAATGTTCTGGTTGCGGGAATATCAGGTCTGATCGCAGGAGTGTTTTTCTGTTTCTTTCTGAACTACATCGAGTTGAGTAGGATAGACAAATTGGAGGCTGTAATAGGAACGGAGAATCAATAATGACTTTATCCAATAACCTTAGGAAAAGAATAGAAATAGAAGAGCGGTGGCATATACGCAAAGAGATTCAGGGGAGTTTGGAAAAGTTGGGTATCATACCAACGATGCCGGTTTTACTGTCAAGAATATACGGAAGCTATCTGGAAATGGGAGCTGAACTACTGCTCGGGGGTATGATCGGCGTATTTTCGCTTATAATTAATTTTATAATATTTGTATTTTTGCTCCATATTGAATTTTAAGTATTATGTATCCATTAAAGCAAATAGTTGGAGTAATAGAGGCATACCGGCAACAAATAAGGGAAGAGTATTATCCAAAGTATTCAGAGGAAGTTGAAAGGGGAAAAAAGGAAGGGAAATTTCCTTTTGAAGGGAAATGGGGTACAGTTGGTGAAATATTAAAACTGCAAAGAGAGCTAAAGAAAAAGGACAGAATCATTTTTTGTGAAATATTATTCCTCTATCTTTTTAGCGGCATTATGACCTATGGTTTATATTGGCTATTGGTTCGTTCCCTTTTGCCAAGATAATGCCTTCAAATATTCTAACCTTTTAAGCCGTATCCGCCAAATTGCAAGAAGACAATTTTAAATAATGAAGGGAATATGAATGAAGAAACCATGGATTGTCGATTGAGCATCGACACTGTGGTAATGGAGAAGTAATTTGAGTATCGCTTCAAAAGTAATAAAGAACACAAGCTTTGTTTTTATCTCTACCTTATTTAATAGATTATTTTCGCTTCTTTTCATTGTTTATGCTGCAAGGGTGCTGGGTCCAGGGGATTTGGGGATATACGCATTGATTGGTGCGGTAGTTTCTATTTTCTTTAGTTTTGTAAATTTCGGCATAGGCCCGATGGCTGTAAGGGAGTTAGCCAGAGATAAAACAAAGATAACTGCGATGTTTAATGACATCCTTTCCCTGAGGCTGAGTCTTGTTATTTCGGCGTACCCCCTTCTTGCTTTAGTGGTAAACATCTTAGGATACAGCGAAGAAGTTAGATACTTGATTTATGTAGCAGGTCTTACTGCCGTCCTTTCTACCTTCTCAAGCTCTTTCGGTATTCTTTATATGGCCATTGAGAGGTTTAAGGCCCCTTCACTTATTTCTATACTTGTATCTTTTCTAAGCACTGTTTCTAATATCCTTATCCTCTATCTTGGTTATGGTTTAAATGGGATTGTCTGGGTCCCCTTTGTTGGAAGCCTGTTAGGCGCGGTAATTTCAGGCATCTGGGTAAGGAGGAAATTCCTCAAGTATAAATTATCCTTTAACCTCTCCTGCTGGAAAGAGCTTTTGTCGGATTCTATGCCCTTTGCTTTCCTTTCGTTCATAGGTAATGTTCACAGTCAGATGAATATATTCTTCCTCTCTAAACTCCCGGGACCTATCCCTGAGAATTTAGCCATAGGTTACTATAAATCCGTATCATCAATAGGTAAATCAGTTATGATATTTTCAGGGAGCTTCAAACGGGCTGTCCTTCCCACACTTTCCTCAAATGCTGGAAATCTACAAATAATAAAGGGCATAATAGATAGGTCTACAAAAACCTTCCTTATACTCATAATATTTCCATTGGTCCTTGCAACAACATTTTTCAATAAAGAGATTATAGGCATGGTTTTTGGCAAAGAATATCTGCCGGCAGCTACAGCCCTTGCTGTAATGGGTTGGGCCTACGCTTTTCAGATCTTAAATGAACCTATTACTGTAACACTTTCAACCAACAGAGAAATGAAAAGGTTCATACCATGGGTTTTAATAGAGCTGTGCGTAAATCTTATTTTTGCCGTACCGCTTATATATTACTATAGCTTTTTTGGCGCTGCTATAGCCTTCTTGATTTCGAAGGTCTTTGCTACATGCACACGAAACTACCTGCTACGGAGCATATGGGGCATAAAGGGGTTGGAGTTAAAGGAATTATCAAAAGTCTTTGTTCCCGCTGCCGTTATATTTATTGTGCTATTTTTAGCTTACTTCAGTGCTGTAAGTCCTTTAAGCTTATTACTTCTAACTCTTGTATTATATTTTATATTTATATTTACTTCTAAAGACTTCCATCAAGGAATCGCTATGTTCACCAATAGGATGTAGGGGAATACTATAAATTGAGAAACGGAATGGATGGAAAAAGCAGTAATAGAATGAAGAATAACAAGGTAATCATAATCGGGATTGACGGCGCAACATTTGACATTATCCGTCCTATGATAAAGAGGGGAGAGCTTCCTACCTTTAAGGGTATTATAGATAAAGGAGCATCTGGAGAGCTAATGTCCACCTATCCGCCGCATACGGTTCCCGCATGGCCATCTTGTTTTACTGGTGTGAACCCCGGCAAACTTGGCCTTTTCGATTTTCGCGAAAACTCTCATCTCAATTATGATGAAGGCAGGCTGTTATTTTCAACAGATATAAAGTCGCCGCCCATTTGGAGTATTTTGAGCGAAAGAGGTAAGAAGGTAATGATAGTTGCTATGCCGCTTACTTATCCTCCTGTCAAGGTCAATGGTGTTATGGTTTCCCCTGTAAGACTGACAGAGCCTGATAAGGTGCAGACATATCCACCTGAGCTTTCCGAAGAATTATTCAGAGAAATCGAACTAACCTCTGTTTTAAATGAGAGAAGGCAGTTCATGGATATGCATACGGCAAAGGTAGGTAGCGACCTTGAAACATTCCTGGATAAAACTGTCACATCATCTTTTACTGTAATTAAGAAACTTACTGAAAGTACCCTTTACCTCTTAAGCAGGTACGAGTATGACTTTGGTATGTTTATGTTACCTGTTGATGCCTTGCAACATCACCTGTGGTGTTCTATGGATCAAGGTCATCCATCCTATAACCCTAAACTTGCGGAGAAATATAAAGGTGTTATCTTCGAAGGCTATAAATCGGTGGATGAGGCCATGGGAAGGATTTTAAATAAAGCAGGTGATGATGCTACCATCATTTTGGTTTCTGACCACGGGTTTGGCCCATTACATAGAATATTTTATTTAAACAGATGGCTGATAGAGCAAGGGTTACTCAAATTAAAAGGTGGCAGACCATACTCGTTTAACTTTGCAAAGACCTCTATAAATATTTTTCTCCAAAAGATTGGCCTTGGAGCAATAGCAAGGGCGTTACCAGAGGGTGTGAAAAAATGGAAGATACCTATTGTAAAGCGGAGTAAAAAGTCAATCCCGGAGCTTATTGACTGGCGGCATACATATGCATACGCAACATCTTATGCGTTAAATATTAACCTTAAAGCCAGAGAACCGCAAGGAATTGTGAAACCCGGCAATGAATATGAGGATTTGGTGAAGCATATAAAAGAAGAGCTTTGCAAATTGAAAGACCCTATTAGTGGACAAATTTTGATAGATAAGGTGCTTGAAAAAAGGGAGATGTATAATGGTCCTTATGTAGAAGAAGCTCCCGATATCCTCTTTTTCTTCAAAGACCCCAGATACTCTGCCAGAAAAGACCCTCTATATCCGGATTTATTCAGACATTTAACTCCTGAGGATAGGATGAGCGGTCATCATACCAGCTTTCCAGAAGGTATATGTATAATGAAGGGCCCTCATATAATACCAGGTGCAAATTTAACAGCCCCAAATATTGTAGATATTACCCCCACAGTTTTATATCTGATGGGAGAAGCCCTGCATGAAGATATGGATGGTAGAGTGCTGACTGAGGCTATTAATAAAGAATATATTAAGTCTCATCCTATTGTAAAATCCAGCGAGGGGCTCATTAAAAAGGATATTGCTGAGTCCGGGATATTATCATCTAAAGATGAAGAAGAAATAAAGAAGCGCCTAAATGAACTTGGCTATATGGGTTAAAAAAATGGAATTGAGAGGATTAAGAAGGTTATGAATGGGAAAAAGATATTTGTAGTAGGTCTTGACGGCGCAACATTTGACGTAATAAGGCCAATGGTAGAGGCTGGAAAGTTGCCAACCTTCGCAAAGATTATGGCTGAAGGTGCATATGGTAACTTGAGGTCCACTATACCTCCTGTGACCCCTCCTGCCTGGGCATCTTTTATGACAGGGAAAAATCCGGGTAAACATGGTGTTTATAGTTTCTACGCCTTTGTTAATGGCTCATACGAGGCTCAATTGGCTACAGGACAATCAATCCGAGCCAAGAGACTCTGGGATTATTTTAACAATGACAGGGTGGCACTAATTGATATTCCTATGAGCTTCCCTCCCCAACAAATAAACGGTTATATGATTTCAGGCTGGCCAGTACCCTCTGAAGAGAGTTTGTTCACCTATCCCCCGGAATTGCATACCGAGATTATGCAGGAAGTTGGGGAGTATGTTATAGATAAAACGTTTATAGGGCGTAGCATGAAAATGCTACAAGAAGGTAATGGGATAGAGGCACTGGCATATCTGGCCAAGTTCTCACAACAGCGAAAGGATGCCGCACTATACCTGCTTAAGAACAAGGGACCCTTCGATTTCTTCATGGTAGTTTTCAGAGGACCGGATTTCATCCAACACATCCTTTTTAAAGTCTTTGACGAGGAATATGCCAAAAGAAATCCCACTTTTTGCAAGAAATATCAGGGGGCCATTTTTCAGTTCTATGAAAAAATGGATAGGTACCTTGCAGAATTAATGGAGGCTGCCGGTAAGGAGACAACGGTTATTGTCCTGTCTGATCACGGGGCCGGTCCTGTGAGAAAAAGGTTCTATATCAATCGCTGGTTGAAGAAGGAAGGGTTTCTCCATACAAGGAAGTGGATGTCCCAGAGGTCCATCAAAGTTGACAGAAAACCCTTGTCTTATTTTCTGGACAGAACTGGATTTTCTTTCCTCAATCGCTCTGTATTCTCTTCCATCAGGCAGTTGCATATTCCATATCCCAGGCGGCATCAAAAACACCCTTCTCTTTTGGTCGATTGGGACAGGACATCTGCCTTTGCCATCCTTATCTTGACAGATGGCATCATCCGGATCAATTTAGCAGGGCGCGAGCCTGCGGGGATTGTATCCCAAGCTAACTATGATAAGGTCAGGGCAGAAATAATCCGTAAGCTTAAAGAGGTTGTAGATCCGGACACAGGGGAAACCGTGATCGAGGAGGTTTATCGCCGAGAAGATATATATTCAGGCCCCTATCTGAACGAGGCTCCAGACCTCATAGTGGTACCACGAGATTACAGCTACGATTTCAGTCCTAACTTAGATGATGGCATCCTCCTCGAACGTCCAGAAGGGTTGAAGGGAACCCATCGAATGGACGGTATCTTCTTTGCAATCGGGCGACACGTCAAAGCAGGAACAGCACTATCCAACATTAACATCACAGACATTGCTCCAACGATTCTTTACCTGATGGGCAAACCCGTTCCAGACGATATGGATGGAAGGGTCATAAACGAAGCGTTTGATGAGGAATATTTTAAGATAAATCCTCCAAAATACTATAAGGTAAATGATAACATCTCTCCCAAAGCTGATCCACAAGAACTTTTGACCGAAGATCAAGAAACTATCATGAATGCACTTAAAGGACTCGGGTATATGGAATAAATATTCAAGGTATATCAAATGAAACGTAAAAACATATTAGTGCTCCTTATTGATTCTCTGAGAGCGGATGTGTCCGTCGGCAAACAAAAGAGAACTATCACACCCTTTATTGATACGTTACGAAATTCGGGTGTAACTTATACCAATGCCTTTTCTGTTGCCACTTCAACTACTCCTGCCGTTTCAAGTATTATGACGGGTTTGTATCCGCCTGTCCATGGGGTTGCGGGGCTTATGGGGTATAAACTTAATAAGTCATGCCATACATTAGCAGAGATTCTTCGCGAAAATGGGTATCACACGTATGCCTTTGTGACAGGCCCTTTATTAACTGAAACATCTCTTAATAGAGGTTTCATGGAATATCATTATCGCAGGAATGATTCTGTCTATAAGTCCTTTGGAGAGCAACTTAGCAGTAGATTGAAAACCATGCAGGAGCCATGGTTTTGCTTTGTCCATTTCTGGGAAGTGCATACACCGAGGCAGGTGCCGTTTGTATTGAACCATTCCGATGGATTAACCATCTATGAAAAGGCCGTCAGTTGTCTTGATATGTGGTTGAAGGAGAACCTGCTTAATAAAATAGATTTTGAGGATACAATTGTCATTCTTACTGCCGACCATGGAGAAAAAGATTCTCCTTTAAATGACAAACTGATTGTTTCTAAAAATTTTCGTAGATTGGACAGGTTTTTTCATATTAAACGAAGATTTATGAATTTCAGGAAGAAATATTTTATAAATAACAAAAAAGGCTTTTTGTGGTTTAACCATGGTTATCATTTATATGAACCGTTAATTAAGATTCCCCTGATTATAGTAGCTAAAGATAAATTGATAAAAGCTTCAATAAGAGGTGGTATTGTTTCACAGGTTGACATCTTTCCCACAATACTTGAATTGGTCGATATAAAATACCCATTTGATATTAATGGCACAAGTATAGTTAATGAAAAGATGCAGGAGGAAAGGGGAATGTACTTAGAGGCATCTAATCTGGAAGCAAATAGAGAAGGTAGTTTTTGGTTAAAAGGAGTCCGGACACCCAGCTGGAAATACATAGTCAGCGCATACAATAAGCATGCAGATGGCGAACTTTTTAATCTTAAAGAGGACCCTGCAGAAAGTAAAAACTTGGTTCATAAGGAACTTGCGATTAAAGAAAAAATGGGAAAGCTTCTGAAAGAAATTGAACATGAAATGGAAGATTTAAAGAGAGACTTCTCAAGCGAGAATAAAATGTCAGAGGAAGAGGTAAAGACGATGGAAAAGGTGTTAAAAGAGCTTGGCTATTTATGATTAATTGTTAATATGCTTGATATTATAAAAAATCCAAAACGAATTCTTTCTATCCACCACAAGCTTGCCATGGGAGAGGTTATCCTGCTTTCTGTTGCATTCAGGATTATAAAGGAAAACATTCCTGAGGCTACCCTGTCTGTTGTAGCCGGAGGGTATGCCTGTGATTTCATCAAGTCTATTCCCTATGTGGATAGTGTAATGCCTATTGAGAGGTTCGGGATATTTATGGGAAATGTTTCAAGATTAAAACGACTATTTTACAGGCCCTTTATTGTCCCTAAACTCTCTATGTTTTTAAGAAGAGGTAACTATGATTGCGTATTCATCAGGGACGATGAAAGACTGCCTTACACTCGTCTTATCCGAACTGTCGTGGATAAGAGTAATATAAAGGAAGTTGTTGCCTTGAAATCTTTAATGCAGAAACATTTAAATTCTTCAAGACATGTTGTGGAAGGTTATCTTGCTATCCTGAAAGAACTTGGCTTTAAAGTAAGTGGAGATGAGCGTCCGGTCTTTGCCCCCACAAGTGAAGGCATAGAAAGGGCTATAAGCTTTCTTGAAAAGCATGGAATATCAAAGAATAAACATAAGATTGTTGGGCTCTCTCCTGCAAGCGCTATGAAGATAAAAGAAATGGATATAGAGAAGGTATCTGAGCTTTGCAGAATGCTGGCGAAAGACCAATCTGTAAAAATACTTCTATTTTCTACAAATAAGGAATATACAAATAAAGTTTTGAAATCAGTAAACGAGCCGCCTATAATAGTTGGTTATCTCCCCTTTAATGACCTGATAGCGCTTGTAGCACAATGTAATCAGTTTATTAGTGTTGATACAGGCCCTATGCATGTGGCTGCTGCTGTTGGTGTTCCGACTATAGGTATTTTCGGCCCTACCTCAGGTAAGATGTTTGGGCCTTATGGGAAGGATTGCATAGTTTTACAGAAGACCCCTGATTGTCCTCATTATCGTCCGGATTCTTTCTTTTCACCTGAAGAGAAAACCTTTCAGGCCTGTTATATACAGGACAGATGCCTGATTATGGATAGAAGTTGTGTTGATTTGATTTCACCCGGAGAAATTATAGAAACTCTCAGTACTTTAAAGGGATAATCTTAATTAATAAAAATGAGAGGCGCATATGGATGACGCGCAGCATATTGATGTGTATAATAACTGGGCAAATTTGTGCGATCATACTTTTTTATGCAGACTTGAAATCTATTCTAACGGCTGGTAAATTAGAATTAAATTAACGTTCGAGCCTCTTGCAAAAGTCCCAATTCTGTCATTCCCGCAGAGCTTTTGAGCGGGAATCTGGTTATAAGTAATTGAAAAACCATATCCCCGATAAAGACATTCGGGGATGACAAACACTTTTGCAAAAGGCTCATGGGCTAAAGATGGCCATGGCGGAGAGGGGATATAGGTGAGTAAAAGCGGTAAAAGTGTCGTTGAACCAGGGCATGAAATCTGGGATAGGGAATGGCGGAAACATAATCATAAACTACACCTTAACCCAAATCAAAAAGTAGTGGATGTTATTAGGGAATGTTTTAACGATCAATTAAAACATAAGAAAATATTAGAACTCGGTGCAGGATCAGGCAGTGATATTATTTATCTTGCACAGAACGGTGCAGAAGGATATGCAATAGATTTATCGTCAGAATCTGTGGAAAATATCAGATATTGGACAAAGAGAAAAGGGGTTAATCTAAAGATCATAAAAGCAGATATAAAAAATATCCCCTTCCCCGACAATTATTTTGATGCAGTTTATTCTGTAGGGGTGATGGAACATTTCAGAACTCTAATGCCGTTGTTACAAGAACAGATAAGGGTTATAAAGCCAGGTGGTTTTCTGATTGTTGATGTTCCACAGAAATATACACTATACACGATTCTCAAACATGTCCGGATGAAATCAAATAATCATCCTTTTGGCTGGGAAACAGAATATTCCAAGGGCGATCTACTCAGTTTTGCACAGGTGCTCTGCCAAAATGTATATCGTGTTTATGGAAGAGAGTTAGATATAATATTGCGTTTTCCGTGGGGTGTCAGATCATTTTGTCGCAGATTATTTTCAAAAACAATAGAAAGGACATTTATTGCCCCTTATGCTTGTTTGAATATTGGTATGGTATTGAAAATTAGAAAGTAGTATACACTTAAGATTTAATCATATAGAAAAACCGTGAGAAGGCTCCTTAGATATATTTATCATTCTCTTCTTCCTGCAAGACTCCGCCAATATGCGGATATTTTCCAAAACATACGCTCGGGCTTTCATCAACCCATCCTTATAGACAAACCTGAGGGGAGGAAAGTACTTGTAATATCCCCTCATCCCGATGATGAAATATTGGGCTGCGGGGGGACATTAGTCAAACATAGCCTTGCAAAGGACCAGATTACTGTCGTCTATATGACGGACGGCCGAAAGGGTTGTAATGGCACTATGAGTGAGGAACAATGTGTTATGGTGCGTCATGAGGAGGCAGCCCAGGCTGGAAAGGTTATTGGTATTAAGAATCAGATATTTTTGAAGAACAGGGACATGGAGCTTAAAAAGAACTTGGAAACAGTATCGCAACTTCGGGGAATTATTAATGATATCGCTCCTGACATCGTATATCTCCCTTTTTTCATGGATTATCACACTGACCATCAGGCCACCAATGATATTTTTATTGCCGCAGTTAATGGAATAGGGCGGGATTTTATGTGCTATGCGTATGAGATATGGACGCCATTTATCCCAAACTGCATTGTGGATGTAACTTTATATACTGATATGAAGATAGAGGCCCTCAATAAGTTTGAGAGCCAGGTGAAAAGATTTAATGCAGCTGGAGCCTGCCTCGGGCTTATGAAATACCGCTCTGTCCTTCACTCAGGCAATGATGGATATGCAGAATGTTTTTTCCGCAGCTCTGTTAAAGAATATGTGCGCCTTTGGAAGATATTCCAATGAAACATACATGTCCCCTCACCTTAATCCTCTCCCCTCAGGGGAGAGGATTAAGGTGAGGGGATACTCAGATGAAAATTAATTATGTTGTCAGGGAATACCGGGAAGGCGATGAGGTTCAAATCAATGATTTATTCAATCAGGTATTTCAGCAAAAGCGCACCCTGATGGAGTGGGAATGGAAATTTAAAGAAAACCCTCACAGTGACCTCCATCTGATTACAGTTGCAGAAGATGCGGATAAAATCGTGGGGCACTATGCTTCTATTCCAGTGTTTATGCAATGCGGCAGTGAACGATTCCTTTTTGCTTACCCTGTAGATACATTTGTACATCCTGATTATAGAAATCTGAAGATTATTTCTGATTTGTACTCGGTGCATAAAGAGATTGGAGCAAAGCGGGGATATATCGGCGCTTTCGGCTTCCCAAACGAACAGGCCTATGCGGTTGGGAAAAGGCTGTTGGGATATTATGACCTTTTAAAACTGTCCAATCTATATTGCCGGTTAAACTGGCGGCAGCCTGTAAAACGAAGATTAAAAGGTATTCCTGTCTCTTTGGAAAAAGCTATTCAAAAGGCATCGTCAAAATATTATTCTGTTTACTTCTCGAAAAGGTCATCCAAGTTTCAGGTTATTCATGACTATATTTTTGATGAACGGGTCAATCGGCTATGGGAACGTGCACAGCAACATTTTTCTACATTGTGTATACGGGATCTTCCTTATCTCACATGGCGATATATGAGTAATCCATTGAAAGCCTATAATATTTTGGCAGTTGGGGATGAAGAGATTAACGGATATCTTGTTTACAGGATAAGAGAAGACAATGGGACCTATGAAGGGGTTATTGTGGATTGTTTGTGGGATGATGAGGCTGCCTTAAAGGCATTGCTTACAGCCGGCTTATACAGGTTCTCAAAAGGAGGGGTGGATTATGCGGTTTTAAGGACACAGAAATCCACCGCTCTTTATATGGTTGCAACCCAGATTGGCTTTCAGGAGAGAGGCGGTATAGAGGATATACCTGTAGTCTACCATCTTATAAAACAACACGATGCATTAGAAAAAGCAGTCAAGGCTCCTTCTTTATGGTATTTTACTTATGGGGATTCGGACGGTATTTAACATGGATATAACATCAAAGAAGAATAAAATCTTTATCATAGGTATTGATTCTGCAACATTTGATGTCATAACACCTATGATACAGAAAGGCGAACTCCCCAATCTTGCGAGACTGGTAAGGGAAGGATGCTCAGGGGTACTGCAATCTACGATACCTCCTGTAACTCCACCGGCGTGGGTATCATTTATGACAGGGAAAAATCCCGGGAAACATGGGGTCTTTGATTTCTATGTTTCTCCATCATATGGGTATGTAAGACCTGTTTGGAATTCAAGGTATATAAAGGCAAAAACTATTTGGAGGATACTGTCGGATTATGGATTAAAAGTCGGTATAGTCAATCTTCCAATGACCTATCCTCCGGAAGAAATAAACGGTTTCATGATTCCGGGGATGCAGTACAATTTAGATGGAGACGGAAACTTTTCCCATCCGCCGGAGCTAATGCAGGAGATTAAGGAGCATGTTGGGGATTATCGGGTTTTATATGGTGATCTTGAGAGCCTCTATACAAACAACATGGATAGATTACTTGAAGAATGGAGGAAGATATTCGAGATAAGGAGAAAGACTATCCTTTACCTTATGGAACATAAGGAGTGGGATATATTTATGGCAGTATTTTACAGTATTGATGTTATACAGCACCACTTCTGGAAGTTTTTTGATGGTAATCATCCGTTATATGACAAGGATCTCGCTGTTAAATACGGTAAAGTCATACCTGAATTCTATAAGATGATTGACTCTGCTGTTGGTGATATCCTGAAAATGATTGACGAAGATGTGACTGTTATGGTCGTCTCTGACCATGGGGCAGGATCTGAGGAGGAAGCTTTTTCTATAAACAACTGGCTTTATAAAGAAGGCTTTTTATCATTCAGGCAGGCCTTTTCACCACTTTGGAGATTCAGGCTTCCTCATATTTTTTATAAGGGATTGAGAAGACTGGGCTTCCCAGGAATTGCCTGGACTGTTCCCCTTGACCAGTTGAAGAAACTTGGCAAGGCGATTGACCCAAGGGAGGGGCTTAATATTCCATTCTTTATAGATTGGAAGAAAACCAGGGCCTATGGAGGGAACCATACAGAACAGGGGATATATATAAATCTCAGAGGACGTGAGCCGTTGGGGGTTGTGGAGAAGGGCAGAGAATATGAAAAGGTCAGAGATATGATTATAGAGAGATTAATAGATTTGAAGGACTCAGAAACAGGAAGGCCATTAGATATTAAGATATACAAAAAGGAGAATGTATATCATGGCCCTCATATTGATGATGCCCCTGACATCTTTGTGGAGATTAAAGGCGGTAAATGTCTAATGCAAAAGGAGATACATCACGAAAGGTTATTTTACAGGGCCTATAAGAGTTCCGGGACGCACAGAAAAAACGGGGTATTTATTATGAAAGGAAAAGGAGTTAAATCAGGTTATTCATTAGGAGGGGCAAGGATTATGGACTCTGCGCCGATGATTCTCTATACATTGGGTATCCCAGTTCCTGATGATATGGATGGAAAGGTGATTACGGATGCCTTTGAAAGGGATTATATATTGGAGAATCCTGTAAGGTCGTGCGCTTCTGGAGAATTTGTTGTGACACAGGGTGAAGGCATTATGAATAAAGAGGAATCTGAAATGGTCAAGAAATCGTTACGGGACCTTGGATATTTCGGGTGATGGTTATTTTATTAAAATGGGAGGTAATCCAATGCAAAAAGCCAAGAGATTTTCAATTATTCTAATTTTGGGTATACTCGTTGCAATACTTGTACCGTCCTGGTCACAATCGGCTGAGCATCCATGGCTCATGTTCGGCCAAAATCCACAGCATACCGGTCAGAGTCCGTATCTTGGTCCTCAGACTCTCCAGTCCAAATGGAGTTCTCCTATACATGGGCTTACTGAGGGATCTCCGGCAATTGCAGGTGATGGGACAATATATGCAGGAAGCCATGACTTTCATCTTTATGCCTTTCGGCCGGATGGAACGATAAAATGGACGTTTCCCACACTCGATTTTATCCGTGGCACTCCTGCTATAGCCCCTGACGGGACAATCTATACAGGTTCAGCTGATGGTTGTCTCTATGCTATTGATCCGAGCGGGGGTCTTAAATGGTGTTATCCTACCGGTGGGATGGTGCACAGTTCACCGTCTATAGGATTAGATGGAACAGTATTTGTAGCGAATAAAAATGGAAATATATTTGCAATAAATCCTAACGGAACCCTCAGGTGGAAATATATAGCTGAAGGACCAATAACAATTGCTTCTCCTGCGATCGGGACAGATGGCACTATATATATCGGGACGTATGCAGGGATATTCTATGCTTTGAATCCTGACGGAACCCTTAAGTGGAAATTTATTGCATCCGGAGGTATTCGGACTACTGTTGCTATCTCTTCCGATGGTGCTATCTATTTTGGAGACAGGATGGGTATCTTATACGCCCTGAACCCTGATGGTTCTGTTCGTTGGACACTTTCTGCAAAAGATGATATCAGGTCTTCTCCTGTTATAGCGCAAGATGGCACTATATATGTTGGATCATGGGACCATAATTTATATGCCATTAATCCCAATGGGACAATAAAATGGAGATTCATGACAGATGGCCCCATAGAGGCTAGCCCAGCCATTGGTTCGGATGGAACAATCTATGTAGTTCCGACAGGAGGGCCTTATTACGCGATCAATAGTAGTGGAGTCCTAAAATCAGTACTCCATGGCGGAGTTTATCATGGCTCCATAGCTATCGGCTCCGATAACACAATTTATGCCTATGAGGATTTTTCAATAAGAGCTATTGGCCCACAAGGCCCGCCACTTCCCCCAGATGACCCACAAAAACCTGAGATTGAAGTCTTCACAAATCAGGATTCCTATACAACCGGAGATACATTAAGAATGACCGTGCAGGTAAAAAATGCTACTTCAAAGAATTGGAAGGTTGAGCTAAAAGCATGGGTAAGACTGCCGGATGGCAAAGAGCTCCCTGCTAAGCAGGAGTCTTCAGTAACATTGTCTCCTGGAATGAATATTATACAGGAGGTATATTCATATACCTTCAATGCTTCAGAGCTGCAAGGGGCTTACATGGTTAGCGGAAGGATTTTAAAACCAGCGTCAAGTGGGTATATAGACCAAAGCTTTAAGACAGTTATTTTTACACCATGATAGGTCCGCGATATGGAACTTAGCGGCAAGGTAGCGCTTGTCACAGGCGCATCCAGAGGCATCGGCAAGGAGATTGCTCTTCTATTGGCAAGAAACGGGGCGGATGTTGCTATAAATTTCAGGAGCCGCGAAAGGGAGGCAGAGGAGGTAAAGGAGGCCGCAATAAAGAGCGGGAGGAGGGCTATTGCCGTAAAGGCTTCTGTATCAGATGTTCATGAAGTTGAGAGCATGGTAAAGACAGTTAATGAAGAATTAGGAAAGATAGACATATTGGTCAACAATGCAGGGATTGTACATGATAAGCTGCTTGTAAATATGAGCGATAGTGATTTGTTGGAGGTAATACAAACGAACCTGATAGGCGCAATTAATTGTGCCAGATCGGTTATCTTCTCCATGATGAGGAGAAAAAGCGGAAGGATTGTAAATATTGCCTCGTTAAGCGGTATAACCGGCTTTGCAGGACAGACAAATTATTCTGCCGCAAAAGGTGGGCTTATTGCCTTTACAAAATCACTTGCCAAAGAGGTGGCTCTGCTGGGGATTCGCGTTAATGCCGTTGCCCCCGGATTTATTGAAACCGACATGCTTGAGAATTTACAGAAAAAAGATGAAATCATGAAATATATTCCTCTGGGAAGGTTCGGAAAGCCGGAAGAGGTAGCAGAGGTTGTGCTGTTTCTTGTTTCAGACAGGTCAGATTATTTAACAGGCCAGGTCATCAAAATAGATGGCGGTCTTGTAATGTAGTGGTATATATAAAGGAGAGTGGATATGTCCAGTAATCTTGAGCAAACAGAACAGAGAATAAAAAAAGTAATCGCCGACACATTAAAGGTGGATGAGTCATTGGTTACAAAAGAATCTACCATCGCTGACCTCGGAGGCGATTCTTTAGCTGCCCTTAGAATATTATCGGCCCTTGAACAGGAATTTGATATCTCCTTATCAGATGAAGATGCCAGGAAAATAGATTCGGTACCAATAGCTGTAGAAGTTATACAATCAATATTGGTGACACAAAAATAGAAAAGCCTAATCTCATGAGCAGAAGAGTTGCAATAACCGGTATTGGTGTTATCACCCCCATAGGAACCGGTCGCAGGGCCTTCTGGGAGGCTGTGCTTCATGGTAAATCCGGCGTAAAACATATTGAGAGATTCGATGTTTCCCAATTCCCTGTAAGAATAGCCGGGGAAGTGGGTGATTTTGAGCCCAGGTCTTTTTTCGATGACAGCAAGATACATAGAATGGACAGATTTAGTCAATTTGCCCTGGCTGCTGCCTGCCAGGCTATAGAAGATAGTGCGCTCAATTTATCTGATATCGATAAAGGCAGGATTGGTATAATCCTTGGAACATCTGTAGGAGGCATATTTTCTCATGAAAAGGCCAGTCAGGATTTATTCACCAGAGGGTATCGTTATGTTGATCCGTTGAGCATACCTATGGTTATGTATAATTCTGCAGCCAGCAATATAGCAATGCACTTTGGTTTTACAGGTCCTAACTTTACTGTTACTACTGCCTGTGCATCGTCCTCAAATGCTATTGGTGAGGCATATAGACTGGTAAAGCATGGTTATGCAGACGTCGTTATTACAGGCGGAGCAGATGCCACTCTATCGCCGGTCTTCTTCTCTGCATGGTGCAAGTTGCGGGCATTATCCACCCAGAATGATTCTCCACAAACAGCCTGTAAACCCTTCAGTCTGAATAGAGACGGACTGGTATTGGGCGAAGGCGCAGGTATCCTGATCCTTGAAGATATGGAAAAGGCAGAAAAGAGGGGCGCCGATATTTATGGCGAGCTTTGCGGTTATGGTAATAACAACGATGCATATCATCTGACCTTTCCATCAATGGACGGGGAGGTAAAGGCAATTAATATGGCATTGGAAGATGCCAAAATGGCAGCGGAAGATATTGACTATATCAATGCGCACGGAACAGCCACAAAGATCAATGATAAGGTAGAGACTGCAACTATTAAGAAGGTATTCGGAGAACGGGCATATAAAATCCCGGTCAGTTCCACAAAGTCCATGATCGGCCATACCCTGGGGGCATCCGGGGCCATTGAATTAATCACATGCCTGCTCGCCATTAAACATCAGATTGTACCGCCAACCATAAATTACGAGATTCCTGACCCTGAGTGCGACCTTGATTATGTCCCGAACAAGGCAAGAAAGGCTGCGGTCAATACAGCCATGTCAAACTCCTTTGCCTTTGGAGGGACTAATGCAGCATTGATTGTGAAAAGATATGGTGTGTAATCAGGCCGTGGAATAGGTATGCAACGTTCATTCTTAAATCGTGTGCACCGCAAGGTAAGAAGACTTTTGGGACATAAAGCGCCTCCACAGTTGTGGATTGCTGTTACATACAACTGTCAGTGCCGCTGCGGGCACTGTGCCGTAGGTCCTGAGCTTAATAAAAAAACGAATGAGCTCAACAGGACCGAGATTACTTCCATTCTTGAGGAGGCCAGCTTTTTAGGTTTTCGACGGGTAGCCTTTTTCGGTGGGGAGCCGCTTCTGCGTCCGGACCTGCCGGATATTATCAAAGATACAAGCAAATCAGGGTTACTCAGCACAATATATACAAATGGGATATTGCTTAATAGAGAATATGTGCACAAGCTCAAGGAGGCAGGGCTTGATAAATGCAATATATCTTTAGATTCCCCGGACAGCAATGCCCATGACCAATTCCGCCATTATCAGGGATGTTTTGAGAGGGCAATAGAAGGGATACGCAACCTTAAAGAAGTCAATATCTCTACCAGTATATGGACGCATGTATCCAAACAGGATGTCAGTAGAAATGAGTTGAAGGACTTAAAGCGGCTTATTCAGATGTGCCGTGAGCTTAATGTATCCAGTATCATGATTCTTTTTCCCATGGCGACAGGTAACTGGTTATGCGGCTGGAATGAGATACTTACCAGGGAGGAAAGGGAACAGGTGAGGAAACTTCTGGAGCCTCCGTTTGTGGGGATGGAATTCCCGGACGAGATGGCCACCTGCAGAGGAGGACGGATGTTCGTTTATATAAAACCTGACGGCAGTGTCACACCATGTCCGAGCATCGCTTCTATCTTCGGGAATATCCGGCAGGAATCCCTGCGCTCCATTTTGCGAAGGATTGAGAAAGATTTTTGTTGTATTGCAGCTGAGCATCAGGGTGACTGCGTATTCAACAATCCATATCTTCGCGAAAAGATAAATCTGAGCAGCGTCCGTAAGTGAAAACCAGATACGAAGCGGCCCTCAACCTTTTTTTGCATTCTTTCCCAGCAATACGCTGTCTATAACAATCCGAGCGTTTATTGCTTTAAGGAGAATGCTTACCCGTTCAACGCCTTTAAGCTCCTTCTCAAATATTGCATAGAATCCCTGAAGCGGTCCTCCCTTTATAAAAATCTCTTCGCCGGGTTCAAACTTAAGAGGCTTTATGCTTATAATTCCTTCTTCCATTCTGTTTTTCAGTGACGATATAATCTCCTCAGGCACAACATCCGGCACGTTACCTGTACCCACGATTCTTTTTAGCCCTCTCGTGTATTTAACCAGATGATAATGTTTAAACGGATCAAATTTAATAAAAATATAGCACGAGAAAAGCGGGGCAATTACCTCCTGCAGTTTTCTTCTTATATACCGGCGTTCCTTAAATTTTGGATTTAAAACCTCAAGTCCATTGTCGCTCAATCTCTGCGCGACACTGTTTTCGCACCTTGGCTTCGTATAAAGCAAATACCAGTTAAGCACAACCTCTATCCTTTTCAGCAAAAGTTCTAACGATTTGATCTTGCAGCATCAAATAAAGTATTCCCCTTCCGGGCATCACAGTTTACAGAACAAGAAGGGGAGATATATGAAAAACTGTGAAAATTTAGCATACTTAAGATACGATTGCAAATATCGCATCATTGTGATGGAATAAAAGAAATTACACTTAATTGATATTACAGAAGGGAGGTGACATCTTAAGGTGAAGTAAGTCTGAGTTTGGCACGTTGAAACTTAATAACTAATTTCAGAAAGGGAGGACAAAAATATGGAAAGGCGTATGTCAGTAACATTTCTACTTATTTTGATATTAACATTGCTTTCTTTACCAGCCTTTGCAAGTGACGGCACCAACTCATGTGGCTATGAGATGATAGTCGTACCGGCTACAGGGTCTGCAACAACGGGGTTAGACGCTATCAATAATCAGCCCGCGATACTGGATACCTGGACTACAAACGATCCCTTTATAAACCCCTATTCAGAGGTATATAACTTTACAGCCGGGCAGGATACCCTGGCCTTTGTTGTCAGATATTATCATACCGGCGGGGCATTGCCCGAGCAGTGGGCAAGGGGCTGGAGATGCGGAGATGAGACCAGGATTATTAAAACATGTAATTTCAAATGGACTATCGGTTACATGCCTCCCGGCGAATATCTCTTGATAAATTATTTTTCTCCGGTTGACTTTAAACCCGGCGAATACGACTGGGCATCAAAGGTTGGGAATGTTGTCTTCGGCTGGCCGAATATTGATGCTGTGCGGCCATGGTGTTTTATGATTCACTAATGAGTGATTGACCTAACAGTTGCTGAAAAACTCAAATAATTGTCTCTGCGAGCAAAGAAAAGCACACCAACAGAGTCATTGCGAGGGCAAAGCCCGTGGCAATCTCCTGCTTTCCCTCGCTTTGCTCGGGACAAGACTTCGCTGACGCTCAATATTATATTCCTGGCTACGGCATGAAAATCTTTAAAATGAAAGTAGGAAAGGAATGAGGCAATGTAGTCTGGCAGAAGACCATATAACAACCATAACTCAGGAGGGTCCTATGAAAAGGAGCAGTATCATAAAATTAATAACAGGCTTGATGGCTTTCTTTTTTCTCTCAGTGATGTTGCCTGGGCAATCTGAAGGTGGCATCTGCGGGACGACGCCGTGTGTGGACAGCGCGGATATTATCAATGGAACGATTACGGGACCGGATTTCTCGAGCACGGTGATGGTCCCCGGGACCAAGATTGTGGATGAGTCCGTGACCGGGGCGGACATCCAGAACGGGTCGCTGAGCGGGACGGATATCCAGGACGGGACGGTAACCGGGACCGACATACAGGACGGCTCGGTAGTGGGTGCAGACATTGCAGCCGGGGCAGTTGGGTCTACACAGATCAACAATACCCAGGTGCAGGTGCGGGTGTCAGGCACATGCGCCGCAGGATACAACATCAGCACCATCAATGCAGACGGGACAGTTGTATGCGAGCTTGACGATGTTGGGCCTTCGTATACCGCAGGAGCGGGCTTAAGCCTTACAGGGACTGTCTTCAGCATCGCTACAGGCGGCGTGGGCTCAGCCCAGATAAATAATACACAGGTTCAGAGCAGAGTCGCAGGCACCTGCGCTGCCGGTAGCAGCATAAGCTCAATAAATGCCGACGGGACGGTTGCGTGCGAGATAGATGACACTGGGGCTTCCTCCGCGCCTGCGCACCGCGTAGTGGTGGCAACAAGTAGCGGGGACTATACGAGCGTGAGCGCGGCGCTGGCCGCCATCAGCCCTACGGCAGCAGACCCCTATGTAATAGATGTCATGCCCGGGACATATATAGAGAACATCACCATGAAGAGCTATGTCCACT
>Ga0209542_10002716_pt1 | contig 39151 bp, 33 predicted proteins | sample RifCSPhighO2_01_FD_184028 | JGI IMG/M metagenome (GOLD analysis project Ga0209542, IMG submission 184028) | Soil microbial communities from Rifle, Colorado - Rifle CSP2_plank highO2_0.1 (SPAdes) (version 2) | ecosystem: Environmental > Terrestrial > Deep subsurface > Rock core/Sediment ... | reverse complement strand
GGGGGGCGTTTTATTTTAGTAAAATTAGCCGACAATGCATCTTCTAGGGAGTGAATTTTATCATTATCTACCGTAAATCCTCCCGCGAGCTCATGCCCGCCGAATTCTATAAAATAATCACTCGTCGCCGTCATAAGTTCCACTACTGAAACAGAGCCACTAGACCTGCAAGACCCCTTGATACAATTGTTTTCATCTTTGCCCCATACAAAAACAGGCTTTTTATAGGTATCTGAAATTTTACCAGCCACTAAGCCCAAGACTCCCACTCGCCAAGCGGGATTACCTACTACTATCACTTCATTGTGTTGTATGTTTTCAAATTTTTTATTAACTTCACGCATTATGCCAACAACGATACTCTTACGCTCATCATTTATTTTCGACAAGTGGTCAGCCAGAGTGCCTGCCTCCACCTCGTCGGTGGTTGAAAGCAGCTCGAAAGCGCGCATTGGGTCATCCATGCGAGAAGCGGCATTTATTCTGGGTGTCAGCATGAACCCTATGTCGTCTTCCGTTAGATATCTCTGATCAATTTTCATCTTACTAAGAATCTTTTGTAAGCCCGGACGTGGAGACCTACGAAGAACTTTCATACCAAAATGAGCGATGGCCCTATTCTCCCCCACTAAAGGCACCATGTCGGAGAGTGTTGCGAGCCCTGCCATGTCGAGCATCCACTTCTCTGCTCCATCTTTAATCTTAAAATACTCTCCGTATTTTTTCACAAATCCTTGTACTAATTTGAATACTACCCCCGAGCCGCAGAGCATCTTTTCTGGATAATCATCCACCTTCGGATTTAAAATCGCACAAGCTCGGGGAAGATCAAAGGAGGCCACACCCGCCTGAGCAAGGTGGGGTAAATGGTGATCTGTGATTATCACATCTATCCCATCCACCTCCGCCTGAGCAACTTCCGTCACGGCGGTGATACCTAAATCAATAGTAATCAGAAGCTTTACCCCACTCTCTCTGAATTGTTTTATCGCTTCTAAGTTTAGCCCATAACCTTCAGAATTCCGTTGTGGAATATAAACTTCATAATTTAAATAATTTATTTTTTTAAATAAATCTGAAAGAATCACTGCGCCAGGAATTCCATCACAGTCATAATCAGCGTAGATAACTATCTTTTGTTTACCCTCGATGGCTTCGAATATGCGTACACAGGCACGCTCCATATCCCGCATTAGGAATGGATCATGGAAATCACGGGAATAATCCGGGCTCAAAAATGCCTCTGCCGCGTCTAGCGAATTAATCCCCCGCTTCTCGAGTAGTATTCGTAATAGTTCCCCGTACTTTTGCATGGATTGAATTTTAACATGAATATAGATATAATCTAAAAGTTGCCCACATTGAATTTTTGAGAGACAAACTTGGAGGAACGATAAAAATTCATCATGAGCAGATACACTATATGGAAAACTGCATTTTTTGTAAAATAGTAGCAGGCACTGCGTCGTCGGATAAAGTATATGAGGATGACAAATTTTTGGCGTTTCTAAGTATTGAACCCATTCATGAAGGCCACCTGCTAGTAATACCTAAGGATCACATAATCTGGATGCAAGACGCCGGTGACGAAATAGTAGCTCCCATATTCATTATCACTAGAAACTTAATGCGCGCACTAAAGAAAGTAAGCAGAGCCGACTATATTCAAGTTTCAGTAAGCGGTGAGGAAATAGCTCATTTCCATATACATTTATTTTCTAGATATTACAACGATGGGCTACTACGCTTCCCTCATACAAAGTACAAAGGAAACGAATCAAACGAAATAGCTAAGAAAATTACTCAAGCGCTGTAATTTAGCATTTACTCACGACCGTTTCTTATTGCTAAATTAGTTTATTTTTTACTCTATTATCTATTCCATTAGGGCTTTAAGTGCTGGGAGTTCTTTACCAGCCAGGAATTCCAGAGTGGCACCACCAGCGAGGCTTACGTGAGAGTAGTCTTCAAGACTAGCGTATTTTCTGGTTACATCAATTGTATCTCCTCCAGCAATAATAGTATTTGCTGTTCCGCCTTTCATAGCTTTTAGTATTGCTTGGCTGCCAACCGCAAACTTTTCATCTTCGAACTTCCCCAGTGGCCCAGCCAGAAAAACAGTTCCAGACTTTGCGATGATGTCTGAAAATGTTTTTACAGTTTTTGGTCCCATATCGAGTGCCATCCATTTATCTGGCACTGCGGTGGTTCTAATATCAACAGTTTGCACGGAAACTCCATCTGAGATAACTAAATCCTCTGGGTATACAATTTTATCTTTATATTTTTCTAAAATTTCTTTAGCATACACCACCCAATCCTTCTTTTCCCGTCTTTTGGTATCAACGAACACATCTTCAACGAAAGAAGACCCCAAATCTCGGCCGAGCGCTTTCAAGAAAACATTGGCCACTGCTCCACCAACCAAAACTTTATCGGCAATGTTGAGTAAATTATTTACAGCGTCTACTTTATCAGAAACTTTTGCGCCTCCAATGATTACCGTAAAAGGTTTCGCGGGGCTCTCTAGAAGATTCGAAAGCATATTTACTTCACTAGCTAAATAAAGTCCGGCCACAGCTGGCAAATGCCGCTCAATGCCAGTAGTTGAAGCATGCATTCTATGTGCTTGCGGAAAACCGTCAAAAACTATTATATCCTTGCCCACGCAGAGTTTTTTAGCAAATCCGTCGTCGTCTGACATTTCCTCTTTGTAAAACCGAACATTTTCAAGCATTAAAACCTCGCCAGATTTTAAATTGTTAATTTTATTTTCTACTTCCTCCCCAACACAATCATCAACTTTCATTACCGGATGATTTAGTAGTTCCGCAAGCTTCCTGGCATGTGGAGTAGTACGAAGTTTTTCCACCACTTGTCCGTTAGGGCGACCGACGTAAGTAAGAATAACAATTTTACAATTTTGACTAATTAAATATTGAAGTGTTTTAACTGTAGCCGCGATGCGCATATCTTCAACTACTTCCAATACTCCATTTACTTCTTTTACGTCGATGTCGTACGGCGCGCGATAGAGAATTGTTTTATCTGATACATTTACGTTCTCTAGGGTTTTAAGTTTCATAAATTTATTTCAAGTTCTCTGTAATTTTTACAATCTCTTCAAATTTTTTAGCATTTAAACTGTCCCGCCCCACCAGGAAACCATTTGCGCGACCATGTTCCAAGAAACCAAGCGAATTTTCAGGATGGACTGACCCGCCATAAATTATTCCGGTGTCACTCACATTGCCCGCCCCGAATTTATCACTTAGAATTTTTCGAATAAAAACACTCATTTCTCGAAACTCTTCTTCTGTAGCTTCGCGCAGAGCGCCCTTACCGATAGCCCAGATAGGCTCGTAGGCAATGAGCGCCTTGGAGATAAAATTCTTGGAAACTCCAGAGAAGCATTCTTCAATTTGAGCTTTGATAAATTTCAGATACTCATGCTTTTCATCCCGGACACTCTCGCCAACACACACTACCGGCACTAAGCCCGCAGAGATAGCGGCCTTTATTTTTTTATTTACTTCCACATTGGTCTCACCAAGTGCGCGCCTCTCTGAATGCCCCAGAATTACGTACCGAGCCCCCAGACCATACAGCATCTCTCCAGAAACCTCGCCAGTATAAGCGCCAACCTCTCCCGGAAAAGCATCTTGGGCGCCTATTTTTATTTTACTGGTTCTAATTTTAGCTAGTTTATCTAGGTAGATATCTGGTGGGCAAATCACTACTTCTGTTTTTTGGGTTCTTGAAAGAGACTTAGCTACATCGGTAAAAAGTTTTTCCGCCAATTTACCATTAAGTGGGTTCATCTTCCAGTTGCCTATGACGATATTCTTCTTTGTCATATGGCGAATTATATCATAATGCGTTAAAATATAGGTAATGAATTCTCGCATCCATCGGGATGGATTTACTTTAATCGAAACGTTAGTCGGTAGTTCTGTTTTTATTTTAGTTGCCTTAACGGCCTACCAAGCCTTCGGTGTTTTAATGGAAGCTGTAAGCGCATCTCAGGCTAAGGTCGCCGCGACAACTCTCGCTAATGAGAGATTTGAAATTATCCGCAACCTGCCTTATTCAAATGTAGGTATCGTGGCAGGCTTGCCCGTTGGCAAAATCCAAAGAACAGAGACAGTGGTGCGTGACGGATATTCTTTTTCAATAAATACAACCATCCGCAGCGTAGATGACACATTTGATGGGACAATAGACGGCAGTCCTTCCGACACATCGCCTGCAGATTATAAATTAGTAGACCTGGATATTGAATGTGATAATTGTAAAGTTTTTACTCCATTAAACTTTACCACTTTAGTTGCCCCGCACTCACTGGAAACTGCATCGACCAACGGGGCTCTTTTTGTACAAGTTTTTGACTCCGCCGGAGTACCTATTACTGGAGCATCTGTGCGAATTGTAAACACACAAACCAACCCAGACACGATAATAGACGAAACAACCGACAACACTGGATTTATAAAAGTAGTGGATGCACCACCAGGCACCAACGCTTACAACATAATAGCGACTAAAACTGGCTACTCACAGGACCAGACCTATCCCATAGGTGGTGCTGCCGGAGATAGTCCGCTTAAACCAGATTCAACTGTAGTCCTACAACAAGTCACCCAAGTAAGCTTTTCGATAGACAGGACAAGCTCGCTCTCTGTAAATAGTATTGATGCCGCTTGTGTAGCATTACCTAGCACTGATTTTTCTCTCACTGGAACAAAGCTAACAGGTGCGCCCGCGGTCCTTAAATATCCAACGCAAAGTTTCAGCACAGATGCTACGGGCCTATATGCATTTGAAGACTTGGAGTGGGATACCTATTCCGCCCTTCTCACAAATTCCTCTTTTGACTTAGCAGGAGCTTCTCTTCCACCCTCCTTTACTTTAAATCCAAATACCAATGAAACCCTGAAATTGGTAACCGTGCCACATGTAAGCAGAGCATTACTTGTCACAGTAAAAGATACGAATAATGCAACCATAGACGGAGCAATAGTCCAATTAGAAAAAAGCGGTTTTGATGAAACTAAAACAACTAATTCTGGAGTCTGTCCAACCCCAGGACAAGTTTTCTGGAACGGACTTGTAAGCAGTACATATACTATGACTATTTCTAAAGCAGGATTCCAGACATCAGTTACATCGGTAGATGTATCGCCCCAGTGGCAAAATCAAACAATAACCTTAACCCCTTAGGTAGTTTTATGCAAAAAGAAATTATCGAAAAATCAAAAATTAAATCAGGGTTTACTCTTATTGAGATAGTCTTTAGTATTTCAATCTTCATCATAATTATGGGAGCGCTAACTTATTTCTCTAGAAATATCTGGATTTATGGATCTTATGTTTCAACGGGGCTCAACGAATCACAAAATGGGAAAACAGCAATCAAGAAAATGACGTACGAGATACGGGGAGCATCTTCGTCTAATACAGGCGCATACGCTATATCTCTCGCCACATCTACCGACTTTACTTTCCATTCAAACATAGACGACGACGGACTTATAGAGCGAGTAAGATACTTTCTAAGTGGCTCAGAGTTGAGAAAAGGAGTAATTAAGCCAACCGGTAGCCCCTTAACTTACAATTCTGCGAATGAAACTCTCTCCACTCTCATCCCAGATGTTACTAGTACTTCTATTTTTAGTTATTATGACGAAAATTATGATGGTACTACTACTGCCTTAACCTCTCCTATAAACATACCGGCTATTCGTTTAGTTAAAATAATTATTACCACAGACAAGGACCCAAATCGTGCGCCTGCCGCTGCCACATTTTCGACAGAAGTGTCTATAAGAAATCTGAAGGATAATTTGTAAAAATTAGTATGGAAATTAGAAAGAAAAAATTAAATGAGGGAATGATTATAGTCCAGACTATGGTCTTCGCCGCAATTACTGTCATCATCATCGGAGCACTCTCAAGCTTTGCCGCTACTACTATTAAATCCGGCAGAATAAATTTCAACCGGGAACAAGCTTTCCAGGCAGCCGAGGCAGGAATTGATTATTATCGCTGGCACTTGGCGCATGCACCGACGGATTATCAGGATGGTACCGGTGTGGCTGGACCATATGTACACGCACTCAAAGATAAAAACGGCGACACCGTAGCACAATTTTCCCTAGACATCACGCCGCCCACTTTAGGTTCAACTATTGTCAATATAAAGTCTACTGGAGCATCTACCTTAGACCCAACTTATGTAAGAAAAATATCAAGCTCCGTAGCCAAGCCTTCAATCGCTAAATACGCAGTAGCTGGAAATAATGCCATGCGCTTCGGGGTGGGAACAGAGATTTTCGGACCAATACATATAAATGGCGGAATCCGTTTTGACGGGCTAGCGCACAATATTGTTACAAGTGGAACCACAACCTATACCGACACTGACGGTGACGCCTGCACAACCAACAACTCCTACGGAGTACATACTTGTTTAACTCCGGCTGACCCTACCTTTCCTACCGCTCTACCCTCCCGACCAGACGTATTTGAAGCTGGACGACTCATCAGTCAGCCACTTATAGACTTTTCAGGTTTTACTACAGATTTAGCAACGCTTAAAGCAGATGCGCAGTCAGCTAATGGATTTTATCGTGACGACGCTGGATCAGGATTTGTCGGATATCATATAGCGTTAAAAACAAACGATACTTTTGATTTATATAAAATAAATACCTGGGCATCAGTTGGTAGTTGCTCCGGAACATCTTCGAGCTGGAGCATTGGTAGTCAGACTCTACAAGGGAATTACGCACTGCCGTCAAACGGAATAATTTTTATTGAAGACCATGTAATTGTCGACGGGCAGATAAACGGAGCACGGATAACCATCACAGCTGCGGACTTACCAGTACCGTCTTCTCCATCCAATTATAAAAACATAATAATAAATAATGATTTGTCTTATACAAACTATGATGGCAGTGACGCAATAGGGCTCATCGCTCAAGCTGGAATACTAGTGGGACTAATGAGTGAAAATGATTTAAAGATAGACGCTGCTCTTATAGCGCAGAACGACCGCGTTGCAAGGTTTTATTACTCAGGTTGGAATTGTGCATACAAGAATCGTTCCGTGATTTCCCTTTACGGCATGATTGCATCATACTCCAGATACGGATTTGCTTACACCAACGGAACAGGCTATGCAACTAGAAATATAATTTACGATGCCAATTTACTATATGCTCCACCACCAAACTTCCCCCTCACTTCTTCGCAATATCAAATACTTTCTTGGCAGGAAGTTACGGATTAGTTTATTTAATGTCATCCAGAATAGAATAAAGTGGCGAGATCATAGAAATAGCAAAGAATCCAACTCCGGCGCCTATTAGAATCATAAGGACTGGCTCAATGATAGTAGATAAATTTTTAGTCTTATTTTCAATCTCTTCTTCGTAAAATGTAGCCACTTGAAGAAGCATGTCAGACAATTTACCCGTTTCTTCTCCCACTTCCACCATCTCCGACATCATTATGGGATATAACTTTTCATTGGCTTTAAAAACGGCTGAAAAGGGTGTGCCTTTTTCTATGGCTTTCTTCGCATCCTCTAGCACTTTTTTATAATAAATATTTTGCACCACGTCTCCTGTTATCTCGACTGCTCGGGTTATCGAAACTCCAGCGAGAAGGAGTGAAGACATGGTGCGAGTAGTACGCGCAGTGTTCAACTCCTTAGCTAAAGTTCCAATAAGTGGCAACCTCACCACCAGGAAGTCTACGTAACGCGCCATAAACTTAGCGCGGAAAATAGACACCATACCCACACCAGCCACTATTATGATAATAAAAGTTAGAAATAGATGTTGGGAGAAAAAGTTACCAATCCAAATTATCACTCGGGTCGAAGCGGGCAAGGTAACTCCGAGTTCCTTGAAAGTACTGGCTAAAGTTGGCACCACGAAAGCAAACATCAGCACCCCAATCACTACCATAGCTCCCAGAATAACTCCGGGGTACATCAGCGCTCCACGAATTTTCTTCGTTAAGGAGTGAGCCTTCTCCAAATTTATACCAATGTCAGTTAGAGACCCCGCCAAGTTTCCTGACTCTTCCCCAGCCTTGGTCATAGAAACAAAGAGTTTAGAGAAAACTCGGGGAAACTTTGCGAGCCCTGAAGACAATGTCTCCCCACTATTTATATCGTCGCCAATAGACATTAGAATTTTATTTAATGTGACATTTTTTGTTTGTTTCTCTAAAACAGACAAAGCGCGCGACAGGGAAAGCCCGGCCTTGATCATGCCGCTTAGATTTTTAGTCAAAATAATTAACTCCGCTGTTTTCACTCTGCCTAAAATGCGCGCCAAAAGAGCGTTCACACTAAAAGAACTACCACTTTTAGCAACTATGGAAATAGGAGTACTCCCCCGAGAGCGTAACTCACGAGAAAGTGAAAAGCGGTCCTCGGACTCCATCGTCCCATCCACTATCCCCCCATCTTTTGATTTAGCTTTATAAGAAAAGAGCATTTATTTATTTACTCAGAAACCACACGAAATACTTCTTCTAAAGTAGTTATCCCTAAGACTGCCTGGAAAACTCCATCTTCAAGCATAGTCATCATGCCTTCAGTCTTTGCTTGTTTCTCTATTTGGTCTTGAGAGTTTCCTTTCAATATCATCTCTCGTATGGTGGATGTAACTTTCATTACTTCATGTATACCGATACGGTTGGAATACCCTTCGTCAGATCCGCTCTTCACAGCTTTATAAAAAGGAACCTTGTCCCAAGTAACTTTTTCTCCCACTAGCTTTTCTTTCTTTAGAAGCCCAAGCATACGATCCAGATCCACTAAATTCCCTAAGTTTTTAAGTTCAGCCGCAGATAGAAAATATTTTTCCTTGGTAGCGGTTAGACGACGCACGAGTCTCTGCGCAATGATAGTTTTAACTGTAGAAGTTATTAAAAATGGTTCCACTCCCATGTCGATCATTCTAGGAATGGCGCCCGAAGCGGAATTGGTGTGTATTGTGGAGAGGACCAGGTGCCCAGTTAGCGCAGCATACACCGCCAGGCCTGCTGTCTCTCCATCTCGGATTTCTCCCACCATGATGATGTCTGGGTCTTGGCGGAGCAGAGAGCGGAGGCCGTTAGCAAAGGTAAGTCCAATTTCTGGCTTTACTTGAGTTTGATTTATTCTAGGCATTTGATACTCGATCGGATCTTCCACGGTGGAAATATTTACCTCCGGTTTATTTAAAATTTCAAGCATAGTGTAGAGAGTGGTAGTCTTTCCAGATCCGGTAGGTCCAGTGGCCAAGACCATTCCAGTTTTTAGTTTTAGAGACTGATGGATTTCTTCCAAGCCGTCACCATGAAAGCCCAGTCCCTCCAAGGAGAATCCGTGCGAAGTTTCTTTGAGTAGTCTGATAACTGTCTTCTCTCCGAAAAAGGTAGGTAGTGTAGAAACACGAAATGAAATCTTTTCGCCATTCTGCTCTATTTTAAATCTGCCGTCTTGGGGCAATCTTTTTTCATCGAGCTTTAAATTTGATAAAACTTTTATGCGAGCAGTAATGCCAGACCCAGCGCTTTTATCCAGTACCATAGCTTCGTGTAAGATGCCATCTATTCGATAACGAATAGATAAATCTTTTTCTCCAGGTTCTATGTGAATGTCGGAAGCATTCTGGAGAGTTGCATGAAAGATTAAGGAGTCCACAATCTTGACCACTGGTAGATCTTCCGCCATTTCTTTGAGCTCTTGTTCCGACTTCTCGCCCTCGTCCCCTGCAACCCCAACTTTAAGCGATGAAGATTCTTTCTGAATTATATTATCGAATTCAACTTGCAGGCTCTTCCTGTATTGCACTAGGACTGATCTTATAGAGGCAGAGTCGGTGAGGCGAGGTAGAATTTTAAATCCGGAGCGTTTCTTAACGAAATCAATCACCGGTAAGTCGTCTACATCGAGCATGGCTACTTCGAGGCCATCGTCACTTTTTTTATAAGCAATAATGTTGTCGTTGCGCGCAATAGGCTCAGGAATCAAAGATAATACAGAAAAGTCGATTTGCTGTCCCACTAAATTAACAAAGGGTATTCCTAGCACATAAGCTTCGGTCTTTTTTAAATCAGTTTCAGAAATTTTACCTTCGGACAACAGGACATCAGAGAGCTTTTGATTTTTCTCCTTAGCTCTTTCCGATATTTCTTCTAAGGCAGTTTTAGAAACAAGCCCTCCATCGAGAACAAATTTCTTCAACTGCTCTTCGTTGATTTGCATTACTACATTATATCAGTAAATACTCGCGTTAAACAAATTATTTCTACTATTCTTCTTCGTATATCGGCTGTTTCTTAAATATATTACAAGTAGGAGGATTTATCGCGCCGTTACAACAAGTACCACTACTATTGATAGTGCAGAGTGGAGCATTCACAGCGCAGGAATCAGTACAGGCCCCACCTGGGGTAGTGTTAATACCTACCGTTACGGAATCTCTGAAAACCGATCCATCAAGTGCGACACAGCTTAAATCATATATCTTAGTAGAAGTCAGAGAACCAGTTAAATTACCTGTAGTATTTTGTGTACCAGTCCAAATAACGCCACTACTAGTTGGCGAAGTAATTTGACATGAACTAGTGCTACTACTTGACCAACTGATCGTGGCAGAAGCGTTGTATGCGATAGCGCAAACGGTGTCTAATCCATTGCATCTTATCCAGCCAGTAGGACTAGGTACTGCTACACAGGAACTGCCATTCCAGACGGAACCTGCCGCGCAAGCTGAGCTGACAGTCTCCTGATCAAGCAAAACAGCGTTGTTGTAGAGATAAAAAGTTTCAGAATTATATTTGACAGTAAAAGGAATGTTGTTCGCCGTGTTTCCGCTAGAGACAGTTATGTTTGGGGTTTTAGTGACGCTGGAAGTCGCAACTGGATTTACAGTATTCCAAGAGAAATTTATATTACAATTACTCTGACCTAGTGGAATAATGCAGGAGGACGATGCCGGGGTTAATGTTCCGGACATAGCGGCAGTCACCGTCACTGATACGTTGGTTGTCGTAGCGCCAAAGTACCCCGCAGGCACAGGTGGAGTATAAAAGTTATTATTGCCATCTTGGACCATCCTCCATTGAAAGTTATAAGTTCCTGGTGTTGATGGTGCGATTATATTGAAGTTGCGAACATCATTAGCGCTAACTGGAACATCAGAGGTTAGATGTGATCTATTGCCATTTAGTCCTGTTTGCCAGATGGCAGTACCTACAGGATTCATAGAACCTAAGCCGTAGTAATTAGGATTTCCTGCTCGCCATATCGTAGAACCAATATTTTTCATCGTAATTGAAACTGGATAAGTTTGACCAGCAGACAGTGTTATTGAAGATGGATTAACAATATTATTTATGGTCTGTGAAATAAATTGGGAATCATTTACAGCTGCGGGAGAACTCAAACTAAAGTTTAGGTCAGAGTTTACCCAGCCGGTATTTACCCCCGTTGATGTATCTTGGGCAAAACTAGAAATATCGTTGTTTGTGGTTGGCGCGGTAAATACCGGAGCGAATCGAAGAGTATAAGTGACAGAGCGCGTGTTCCCGGAAGTAGTCACACTACATGCATCTAGGTGAATATTAGCTGCCCCCCACCACCAAGGAGCAGTCCCACTCCAGATTACAGCGGAACCTCCGCCGGTACACACTCTACTGTCTTTATAGGGAGCGGAAGTATAAGGAGCGGAAGCATATACATTATCAGCTCTCCACTTTGCCGCCCCCCTTGCTTTAGCCTCAGTGCCATCTCCATTTGATCCCTGATAGTTAATTATGAAATCAAGCTTTTCAAGATTGGCGCCACCTGTAGTATCAGTACCTGTCACCACAACATTATACTGAGTTGTGTTGTTTGTAATTACTGAAGATGAGCTTATAGTTGCAACTGTAGTTACCGTAGGGTTGGCGACAGTAAAGCTCGCAGAGCCCGTCTGCCCGAACGGTGTATCTGATGCTGGAGGTGGTGCACAAGTATTTCCTGCTGGATCCTTATAATCCCAAATACCACTATAGTGCATCATGCGTAGACTTAATACATAGTTACTTGGAGTAGATGGAGCTGTCAAATTAAAAGTCCAGTCAACATAATCTCCTTGAGTAACTTGGTACGGCAAATGCCCATAGGTTGGAGTTATATTTAAAGCACTTTGTTGCACAAGCCTATACGCATTACCATGATACCATCGGCTATTACCTGTGTTTGTCACTCGGACTGTAAATACTCCTGTTTGGCCTGGCGTAAGGTTCGTCGGTGCTGCGATGAAATTCATTGTTGCTCCATCAGTACAGCCTGCGTAAGTACAAGGCAATACGCCACCATAATTCGTAGCTGTTGTATCTGTACATGTTGACGGAGGTGGTGGAGGTGGTGGTGGAGTGCCGGGAGGTGAAACGTTTACAGTCAAATCACTTATCTCCGATCCGCAAGTTAGTCTATACGTTTGACTTTGAGTGAGGTTGCCGGTAGATGCGGTGCCACTTGAACCAGTGCCAGAATTTGGTGAAGGGGAAACACTACCGCTAAGTAAACTAATATTCCAAGGATAAGAACCTCCACCGAGAGAAAATCTCAGGGTTGTACCAGTTCCAGAAGCCGGAGCTTGATTGTCCGCGGTAAAAGAATTTATCGAACAAGAACCAACAGGTGTGACCGTAAAAGTTTCCCCCGAGCCAGATGCTGCTTCCGTATACTCAATACTACTATCCCCACAACCATCTAGAATTAGAGTTGGGTTGCTTGCGCTACAGTCAATCGTATCAACCACTCCATACCCGTGTATCACTACTCTGTATGTGCCAGGCGCCAAGTTAGACGTTGGAACTGAAGCCCCAGGCGATATTATCGTGTAGTTATTTCCAGAAGCGGATGGATTATCTGGTCCTGTACTGCCGCAAGACACAGTTATACCACTTGAGCTAAATTGATAATTCAGTGGGTAGTCTGAAGTTATTTTTTGATCATTGCTGTCATAAATTGCATAAGTCACATTGGATGGAGTTCGAGGATAAACACCATTACTTACCTTTTGATAAGTGTCAGTACAAACTGGACGCCAATCCCCACCGAAAAACTGTCCGGACATTGTCAGAGATCCAGTACCTTGAGCAACGCTAGAATCAGACAAATAAAATAACCACTCAGCACTATCTCCAGCCTCTACTTTAAAAACAAATGAAAAACTACTAATTAAAAATAAAAACGCAAGTAATATTTTAACCACTTTGATTGATTTATTTTTCATTTATTTTTATCTAATTTTTATAATTATCTACTAATTATAATATATTATATAACATCCAGATAAAAAGGAGAAGAGCCCTGAGGTCCGCCGGAAACCGGTTTCCCCCAGGGCTCCAATGTTTGAGTCTTTACATGATATGCGGAGGGACTCTTCCTCCGTTTACGGGACGAGGTTTCCTGCCCCATCGAGCAGGAAGTGTCCCTGGGGCGTACCCAGGTCACCATCGTTCTTCACCGTGGTCACCTCTCGACCACGAATGAAGTGTATTCTGCCGACGAGCGCCGAGGCACTCCCCGGGACACCATCATATTTACCGGAGTCTCCGGTCTTGATGGCGATGTCTACGCCGACGGGAAGATTGGCGAACACCATGTTGCAGGTCGCGGTCTGTGTGTCCTCGTCCCACAACACGGCGTCTCGCACCTCCTTGGAGTTGATGCACTCCCTGGAGTTCTGAGCTCCTCGCTCAGTCCAGACCAAACGAATGTTGGCCGGAGTTCCACCGGGCCAAGTCACCGCCCCTTCCCGCTGATAGGTAACTGATCCAGCGGGGAGGGTTACCATTGCTGGTGGTCCTGTTGGTGTCGGCTCGGTGGGAGAACCTACTCCCGACTTATCGCAGGCACCGATGATCATCACCAGCGCCAGCAGAAGGAACGCCCTCACGTATCTGTGCACGCGCATAGTGGCACCTCTCTTTCATAAAACATTATACTGCTTATAGAGAATTGTGTCAATCTGATAAATAGAATTTTCAGCCTAAAAATATAGCTTTTTTAAGCTTTTTGTTAAGTTATCCACACCCTATATAGAAAATTTGCTTTTATTGGTATTGCAGTGTTACTAGTATCAGATCTTCTTTTTCATTACTGGCTGAAATCAAGAGACTCTGCTCACCCTTTTTTGCTTCCAAAAAACCAACATTATCATAAGATAATTCTTTAGTAATCACCCAGCCTTTAGTTGGCAAAGAATTAGAATACGCATTCAATGCTTCTCCGATAGTTTTATTGGAAACATAAGACACAGTGATCTGCTCTTTACCGGACGGACTCTCGACTGTGCCAGCGTAATTGAGCACCTCTCCAGAAAGAACATCTTTCGGGAATCCAGGAGGCGCGCTTTTATACAAGGAAACAGTGGTCCCCGGCTCATAGCTTTCGGGCTCCACTACCTGGTAAGGCTTTTCCTTCTTACTCTCCATGTATAAAAAATAACCAACGCCCAAACCTACTAAAATTATTAAAGTAATTAAAACTCTTGCCTTAGAATGATTCTCCATATGTTAATTATACCCCTATCAAGTATAAAAATACATGTATATTGTGGATAAAACACAATGTTAAGCTGGTATTGCCTTTCCGCCAATCCTGTGATAACCTTATATAGTATGAGTCCTGTCGCAACAGGGCTTTTTTAGTAAAATTTAATAACATTGCGTCGCGCTAATTTGACTTACGCGACGTGATTTGCAAAATCATATGTTAGATCTCAAAACATTTAAATCAGCTCTGGAGCAACTTGAAGAAGAAAGGAAAATTCCAAAAGAAAAAATACTAGACGCTATCGAGCAAGCCATGGCCGCCGCGTATAAAAAGGATTACGGCAAGAAAGGACAAATAATCCGCGCCAAGTTTGACCTAGAAACCGGCAAGGCAAATTTCTTCCAGGTAAAAATAGTAGTAGATGAAACTATAGCCAGGACAGATGAAGACAGTAGTACAGAAGAAGAGTACGAGCTTAAAGATGAGGGGGATGAAAGAGTGCGCTTTAATAGCGAGCACCACATAATGCTCGAAGACGCCAAGAAAATAAAAAAGGGAGTAGAGCTCAATGATGAGGTCATCTTTCCGCTTGAGCCCAAGGAAGACTACGGCCGTATTGCGGCACAAACTGCCAAGCAAGTCATAATCCAGAAAATCCGTGAAGCTGAACGTACTTCTATCATTGATGAATATGGAACCAAGGAAGGTGAAATAGTTTCCGGAGTAGTACAGAAGATAGAACGAGGCAACGCATACATTGACTTCAATCGCGCCACAGGCATACTGCCAGCGGAGGAACAAATACCTGGAGAATATCTAGAACGTGGACAGCGAATCAGAAGTTATTTATACCAAGTTGAGGATAGTCCTCGAGGTATTAATCTCCGCCTTTCTCGCACCCATCCTAAATTTATAGAAAAGCTTTTTGCCATCGAAGCGCCAGAAATAGCCAACGGCATCGTGGAAATAAAATCCATCGCCCGTGAAGCTGGCGCCCGTTCTAAGATAGCTGTATTTTCGAACGATGATCATATTGATCCAGTTGGATCCTGCGTTGGACAGAAGGGTACCAGAGTAAATACCATCACCGCGGAACTCGGTGGCGAAAAAATAGATATCATCCCCTGGTCTACAGACCCAAAACAATTTGTTTCCAACTCCCTCTCTCCAGCCAAGGTTATTTCTATCGAAGTAGATGAGAAAGAGCATAAAGCTACTGTGGAAGTAGCCGACGGCCAGCTCTCCTTAGCGATAGGTAAAAGCGGACAAAACGTGCGCCTCGCAGCCAAGCTGACTGGATGGAGAATAGACATTAAAGGTGATGGTTTGTCCGAAGATAAACCAGAAGATACAAAGGAGGACCTTGCCCCACCACTCGCGGAGGGCGAGGTTGAAAAAAAAGAAGAATAGATTATACTTACTCTATGGCAAACATAAATCATAAACCTTCTAAATACATGCTTAACTTAATGCATGTATTGCCTCCTTTCGTAGATGAAAATATTGTAAACACTATTGTTGAAATAAATCATGGTACTATCAACAAATATGAGCTCATAACCGAATCCGGACAGCTCAAGCTAGACCGCGTCGGCTACTCTTCACTCGCCTACCCTTTTACTTATGGCGCTATTCCGCAAACTTGGGACTACGACAATGATCCTCTAGATGTCATGATTATCAATGTAGCCGAGCCTCTGTCGCCGGGTTGCCTAGTAGAAGTTCGCGTGATAGGCGTCATGAAATTCGAAGATGCGGGAGAAATAGATGATAAAATAATTGCCGTACTAAATGATGACCGTCGAAGCGACCACATCCAAACCATAAAAGACCTAGGTGAACAATTTAAAAAGGAAACCACTTACTTCTGGGAACACATAAAATATCTCAAAAAGCCTGGAACAGGCATAACTAAAGGATTTTTTGATGCGGCTGAAGCAAAAAAAGTGATCCAAGAATGCGAAGATAGGTATAAAGACATCTATCTAGAAAAGTTTAAAGAATAAGGAGCTAGCCAATCCCCCATCCTTAGGTGTATACTATACGTTGAGATAGTATAGTTTTATTAATTTAATTAATTATAATATGAAAAAATATTCAAAAGTATTTATCTGTTTAGCTGTATTTGGTTTGCTGTTTGGAGCTTCGTCTGTGCGCGCAGAAGACAGCACGATAGAAAATAGAAGGATGGAGGAAGGAAAACTAAGACCTATGTTGGATCGCCCGATGAATGATGATCGCAAAGCGCTCCTAGTTGATTTGAAAAATACTAGGGAAGAAAATAGGCAGAAAATGGAAGCCGCAAGACAGGCTTTCATGGAGAAGTTAAAAACTGACCGAGAAACATTTAAAGCCGAAGTAGAAAAAAGGAAAGCTGAATTTAGATTAGCTAACAGAGAGGAAAAAAGAGAATTCTGGGGCAACGTGGGAGAAATGGTGGGTCAGAGATTTGCGCAAGTTATAAAGCAGTTAGAAGAAGCGCAGACAAGAGTCGGCACAGTGATTGAAAAGTTAAAAAACGACGGCCATGACACAGAAGATGCTACCAACTACCTAGATCTTTCAAAGGAAAAGCTCGACAATGCAAAAACCAAGATTGCAGAGGTTAGGGCTCTCCTCCCAGCAACTGGGGAGGAAATAACTCCTGAAATATTCGCCGCTATTAAGCTAGGAGCTAGGGAAGCAAAGGATTTATTAAAAGAATCCCGCGAGAATCTCTTGAACGCCATAAGGGAAATAAAGATTTTGAAAGGGGAAGAAGATAATAATTAATAGTTAATTTTAAAAATTATGGAACCAAATACCCAAGTAGAACAAAAAACAAGTGGAACAAATGGTGCACTAATAGGCTCGATCATTATAATACTCATCTTGATTGTAGGTGGTATTTACCTCTGGAAAGTCAGTCTTAAAGAAGAAGCCAGCCCAGTAGGGGATACTGCGGAGAACACTGGTGAGGACACTGCGAGTATGGAAGCAAATGTGAACAGTATTGAACTAGAAAGTCTTGATGAAGAAATCTAGGTGATAAATAAAAAAACAGCCCAGACCTAGGTCTGGGCTGTTTTTTTTGACAAAAATTACTAAAAAATATAGACTAAGAACCTATGATTAAAGTAAGCAAACTACCAAAGAGCGAAATAGAAATCGAAGGCGAGCTCTCAAGCGAGGTCTTTGAAGGTTATTACCCACACGCAATTAAAACATTAGGAGACACCATAGAGATAGACGGCTTCAGGAAGGGAAAAGCTCCAGAAGCGATGGTGCTAGCTAAGGTGGGAGAAATGCGCATCTTGGAGGAGATGGCAGAGCTCGCGCTCGCGGAACATTATCCGAAAATAATTGAAGCGGAAAAGCTTGACGTAGTGGGCCGTCCAGAAATTTCTATACTGAAATTAGCCAGGGGTAACCCACTCGGTTTTAAAATAAAAACAGCCGTGTTGCCTGAAATAAAACTCCCAGACTATAAAAAAATAGCAAAAAAAGTTCTAGGGGAAGTAAAGGATAGAGAAAAAGAGATATCAGTTTCCGATGAAGACCTAGAAAACACTATCCTTGATATTCGGAAATCTCGCGCGCCTAAAGTGCATGTGGTAGACCTACCCGGCGCAGAAACTAAAGGAGAAGAAGAAAAGAAAGAAAAAACTGAAGCAGAACTGCCTCCATTTAATGATGAATTTGTACAAGCCTTGGGCCCCTTTAAGGATGTTGCCGACTTCCGAGAGAAGCTTAAGGTTAACATAAAACTCGAGAAAGAAAATCAGCACAAAGAAAAAGTCAGACTCAAGATAATTGAGAAAATTATTGAAGAAACGGAAATAGATACTCCGGAAATACTAATCGAAACGGAACTTAGTAAAATTCTATACCGCATGGAGTCCGACATAACTCAAATGGGACTCAAATTCGAGGATTATTTAAAACATCTGAACAAAACTCCTGAGGATTTGAAAAAAGAATTCCGTGGAGACGGAGAAAAGAAGGCGAAACTAGGCCTCGTCTTGAATGAAATCTCAAAAGCAGAAAAAATCCTAGCAGACAAAGAAGAAGTAGCTAAGGAAGTAGCGCATATACTCGAGCACTATAAAGACGCTGACCCTACCCGAGCGGAAATGCACGCAGAAAATGTGCTAACAAACGAAAAAATCTTTCAGTTTCTCGAAAGCCAACAATCCTAAAGTCCTAAAGAGTATACCAAAAGCGCCATCCGGACGTAGAGGCCGTTTTCGGCTTGGCGAAAGTAGGCAGCACGGGGGTCAGAGTCTACAGCTAATTCAATTTCATTTATTTTCGGCAGTGGATGCATAATGATCGCCTCTCCTTTAAGACTTTTCAAGTGTTCTTCTTTCAAAATAAATAAATCCTTTACTTTTTCATAACCTTCACCGTCTAGGAAGCGTTCTTTCTGGACGCGAGTCATGTAAAGCACATCTATTAGAGGCAGAGCTTCTTCTAAACTCGATAATTCACTAAAAGCTATTTTGTTTTCTTGTAATTCTTTTATAAATTCCCTAGGCAGCTCAAGTTCCTTGGGTGAAATAAAATAAAAAGTATTACCTTTATAAAATCTAAGAAATGGTACCAGGGAACGGAGAGTTCGACTATTTAATAAGTCCCCGCCGAAAGCAATGTTAAGATTATCAAGTCGTCCATGTTCTTTTTTAATTGTATATAGGTCTAAAAGTCCTTGAGAGGGATGCTGATTCGCGCCGTCCCCTGCGTTCAAGATTGGCTTAGTGGAAACTTTAGCCGCAGCTTCTGGAATGCCTGCTTTGTGATGACGCATAACTATCGCATCCGCATAAGAGCACACTATGCGAGTTGTATCTTCAATAGTCTCCCCTTTAAAGGCGGAAGAAGTGCTCTCAGCATTCTCTGCAGAAATAACCTGGGCGCCAAGTTTTAGAGCCGCTGTTTCAAAAGATAGCCGAGTGCGAGTGGATGGTTCAAAGAAAATACAAGCTATTATTTTATCTTCCAAAAGTTTCTTAACTTTATTATTCTTGCACTCTTCTTCCATATCCTCTGCGCGTGCTAAAATCTCTTCTAGGTCTTGTTTTGTAAATTGTCCTGCTGAAAGTATGTTTTTCATGGTTCTATTTTATCACCATGACCCTGAATCTATCGAAGGGTCATAAACTAATTTAAATACTCTTTATGCGATTTAATTTCTAAATCCTCAATCTTGTATCGCGACAGCGCTTTAATAAAAGCCCGAGCCAAATGTAAATCCGTAAAAAGCGGAATCTGATTATCTACCGTAGCCCTCCTAACGCGGAACCCGTCGGTTACTGCATGCTTTATGATGCCCTTTTCTTTCTTAGACCCATTGTTTTCCCTACTTAAATTTACCACAAAGGCCACCTTTTTACCCTGGTCGCCTTTGACGCCGCCTGAGGCGGGTAAACCTTCAATGACATCCAACACATTTGGTGCTTCTTGATAGGCTTTGCGTACGGTATCGCACTCTATATTTTGTTTTTTGAAAAATTCAGCGGTAGTATCAGTAGCACAAATTTTATAACCCAAAGAAAGTAGTGCCCTGGCAGCTTCTATAAACTTTTCTTTATTTAAATTCCCGCCTAACGACAGCAAGACTGTTTTTTTATTAAAATCAAATTTATTAATACTCAGTATTGATTTTAATAGAGCTTCATCATAATCCCGCCCGAAACAAGCCACTTCTCCAGTGGAGGACATTTCTACCCGAAGTATCGGGTCCGCGCCTAAAAGCCTAGCAAAGGAGAACTGCGGGGATTTCACCACTACACTTTTAGGATATTTGAAATCATGAACCTTTGCTCGACCAAAGAAAGCATCTACGGCAATGTCTGGAAAGTTGGCATCCATCGCCTTAGATAGAAGTGGGAAAGTGCGGCTCGCGCGCAAATTCACCTCGATAACATATGGAATATTATTTTTCACTAAAAATTGGATATTAAACGGCCCAGTGATGGAAAGTTCCTGCGCAATCTTTTTAGAAATTTCTTTGAGCTGGAATTCGGTCGAGGCATATACTCTCTGAGTTGGGTACACAATGGTAGCATCGCCCGAATGCACTCCGGCATTCTCCACATGCTCAGAAATTCCATAAATCATAAGCTCTCCTTTTTGTGCTACCGCATCAAATTCGAGCTCTTTAGCATTTTCTATATATTTAGAAATAGTTACTGGATATTCCGGGGAGAGGACTGCGGCCTTGTTTATAAAATTATCAAGCTCTCCCTCGTTATAACACACTCGCATCGCCGAGCCGGATAAAACATAAGATGGCCGAACTAAAACCGGGAAACCTTCCTTTTTTATAAACTTTTCTGCTTCTTTCATGTTGGTAAAGCTAGTCCATTTCGGCTGGAGAATATTTAATTTATCGAGCAAGGCCGAGAATAAGTTGCGATCTTCCGCTCTGTTAATATTTTCCGCGGTTGTTCCTAAAATATTAAATTTTGCGCGGGATAAAAGCTTGGCTAAGTTATTGGGCCGCTGACCACCAACGGAAATTATTAAGCTGTGCGCTCGTTCAAATTCAAATATGTCGGCAACTGTTTCAAATGATAAATTTTCAAAATACAGACGGTCCGACATATCGTAATCAGTAGAAACTGTTTCCGGATTGCAATTTATTATTACTGATTGCTTTTTATGTCGAGTGAGAGCAAGTGAAGCATTCACACAAGACCAGTCGAACTCTACCGAAGACCCGATGTGGTACGGCCCACCACCTAAAACCACCACTGCGTTGCCCTCTAAGGGCGCCACATCATGGTGAGTTCCATGATAAGTCAGATACAAATAGTTGGTCTGCGCCGGCACCTCTCCTGCTAAGGTGTCGATAGAAAATACGGAAGGTATTATTTTAAAACCTTGACGCAATTTACGAATTTGTAATTCTGTTTTCCCACACAAATTTCCTATTTTTTTATCCGAAAATCCAGCCTGCTTAAGCTCAAGCAGAGTTGCTTTATCTAATTTTTTATTTTTACGAAACTTATTTGCTAGAGTGGCAATATTTCCAATTCGATACAAGAACCAACGGTCAATACCCGTAATTCTATGAACAGCATCCACGGTCATACCGCCCATCAAGCTTTCAGCGACTGCAAATATTCTTCGAGGAGTCGGGATGTGTAGAAATTTCTCCACTTCCTTTTTGTCTTTAAAGCCATTATCCGTAACACTCTCTCTGTCCCCTGTCTGCATGCGCACCGCCTTCTCAAGAGCCTCTTCGAAGCTTCGTCCAATGGCCATCACCTCTCCTACTGATTTCATAGCGCTACCGATTCTCTCAACTGCGCCCACAAACTTCACCAGGTCCCACCTTGGCATCTTTACTACCACGTAGTCTAGCGCCGGCTCAAAGAAACTCTGGGTCACTTTAGTAATTTTGTTTTCAATAGATAACAAGCTGTATCCGAGTGCAAGCTTCGCCGCTACGTATGCGAGAGGGTAGCCGGTAGCCTTGGAAGCAAGAGCACTTGAACGAGAAAGCCGTGCGTTAACTTCTATCACAAAGTAATCTAATTTACCCCGCCCATCTGGGCGGGGCGAGCCGTCCTTAGGATTTGGATTTAATGCATACTGCACATTACACTCGCCTACTATCTTTAAGCTCTGAACAATTTTTATACTTGCTTCGCGCAACCCATGATATTCATGGTTCGTTAATGTCTGAGAGGGCGCCACTACAACAGAGTCTCCGGTATGAATGCCAAGCGGATCCAAGTTTTCCATATTGCAGACCGTAATACAGTTGCCAAATTTATCGCGCACTACTTCGTATTCTATTTCTTTAAAGTGGTGTAAATATTTTTCAATCAACACCTGCGGCGAGACCGACAATGCGCCCTTCACTATTTCCTCGAGCTCATTTTCACTCTCGGCAACTCCGGACTTCTGTCCTCCCAGCGCAAAAGCGGCTCTTACCATAAGCGGATAGCCTATCTTCTGTGCAATATCTTTAGCCTCCTTTAGGTTGGTCGCCGCACCAGAGGGAGGTACCGGCACATCGATACTTTGTAAATGTTTGGCAAATTTTTCTCTATCTTCGGTAAGCTCTATCGAATTTACCGGACTTCCCAAGACTTCTACTTTGTACTTTTTGAAAACCCCCTTCTCTTCTAAAGTAAGCCCGCAGTTGAGCGCCGTCTGTCCACCAAAGGAGAGCATAATACCATCCGGCTTTTCTTTATCGATAACTTTTTCCACAAAATATTCATTAATAGGTAAAAAATAAACTTCATCCGCTAAATTTTTAGATGTTTGAAATGTGGCGATGTTGGGATTCACCAGAACAACTTTTATTTTTTCTTCCTTGAGCGCCTTGATCGCCTGACTTCCGGAATAATCAAACTCCCCCGCCTCTCCTATCTTAAGTGCGCCTGAACCTAAGACTAAAATTTTCTTGAATTTGCTCATATTTTTTTCTGACTATAACCTTTGACTTTTTTAAAAAAATAATCAAATACCCAGTCAGTGTCTAGGGGGCCGGGAGAGCTTTCAGGGTGAAACTGCACGGACATGACCGGTAGAGTTTCATGAATAATTCCTTCATTTGTATTGTCGTTTGCATTATAGAACCATTCCTTAAATCCCTTTGGGATTTTACCCACCGTAAAGCCGTGATTTTGAGTCGTTAAATAACACTTATTCGTACCTTTTAAAACCGCAGGCTGGTTCTGACTTCGATGTCCAAATTTAAGCTTGTAGGTAGTCCCTCCCATAGCTAAAGCTAAAATTTGATTTCCTAAACATATACCAAGTGTGGGAATTTTTTTAGCAACTATTGCTTTCACATTCTCGATTGTCTTTTTCACTTGAGTCGGATCTCCCGGCCCATTTGAAACAACGACTGCTGAAAATGGAAAGTCTAATTTTAAAACATCAGTATCCCATGGCACCACTACTACTTTAAAATTACGCGCCAGGAGCCTGCGTACGATATTTTCTTTAGCACCACAATCTATCAACACCACGGTGTTTTTACTATCACCAATAGTTAAAATTTCTTTAGTAGAAACTTCTGCCACTAAATTTCTTTTATTTGGGTCTTCAAAACCTGTTCCCTCCTCACCTGCCCGAGAGGAGGTGGCCTTTGGGCCCGAGGGGTGGGAGATTTTCCCAAGCATCACACCTTCACTTCGTAATTTCTGGGTAAGCTCTCGTGTATCCTTTATTTCAAGTGCTGGTACCCCCTCCTCTTTAAACCATGCTCCCAGCGTCATCACGCTTTCATGGTGAGATGGAGTGTCTATATAGCTAGAAACAATGAGTCCAGAAACTTGGATCTTGCCGGACTCTCGGAGAGCGTGTTTTGGGACACCATAATTCCCCACTAGTGGATAAGTCATAACCAATATCTGCCCGGCAAAGGAAGGATCGGTTAAAGCTTCCGGATACCCCACCATCCCAGTGGCGAAAACGACTTCTCCAGAGATGGACTTCAAGGCGCCAAAGTTCTTACCTTGATAATGACTGCCGTCTTTTAAAATTAATTCTGCTAGTTTTTTGTTTTTTTTAGTTTTTACCATAAAATTTTCCTTGCACTATGGTCGCGGCTACACTCCCCGGGAAAGTAACACCTTCAAAGGGCGACCACCCGCATTTTGTTTTCAGAATTTCTTTAGAAATTTTTATCGGCTTATTCATATCAATGACAGTAAGTGACCCTATATACCCCTCTTCTATCTTCCCGTATAAATTTTTAGTAAATTTACTGATAAAATTTCCAGGATTACTACTACATACCTGCGAGATTCTCTCTGGCGTAAAATTCTGCTCTTTCATGAGCCAGGTCGTAAATGGGCCATAAGTATCAAGCTGTGGAGTGCCAGAAGTGCCCTTTTTCTTCTCTTCTATACTATGTGGCGCATGGTCCGTGGCTAAGAAATCAATACTACCGTCCCGTAAGCTCTCTATTAAATAGAGTCGGTCAAGATGGGTACGTAGTGGCGGATTCATTTGCATAAAATTTGTATTCTCCTCCGTGAGCATACTAGAGTCATAGTAGAGGTGATGCGGAGAAACTTCAGCAGTTACTAGAACCCCGCGCGCCTTGGCCGCTTTTATTTTTTCTATTCCTGCTTTTGTCGAAGCATGACACACTTTCCCGAGTAAATTATATTTTTCTATCATGAGTAGCGCAAAGTCCACCGCTGAAATTTCTGCAGTCGTTGGGCGGCGAGCTTCATGAGTAGCCGCGCCTTTACTATTTTCTAAAATTTTCGGGTCTTCACAATGGAAACTCACTGCGCATCCGCTATATTCTGATAAAACTTTTTCTAAGTCGGCAAGCGTGCTAAAAAAAAGAGTCCCTACTGAAGGACCCATATATACTTTATAAGGAACATTACCGGGGAGCGGCTTGGTCTTCTCGCCAATGCCCGCATACAGCACTACTTCTACTCCGCACTTTAGGGATAAATTTTTCTTTTCTTCGTAACTTTGGTCATCTATCGGTGGAGTAGGATTGTTAGGCATCTCTGCAAAGGCTACCACTCCGCCCGCTATCGCTGCCTCCCCGGCAGTTCTGAAATCTTCCTTATAATCCTGACTGTGGTCCACACACTCCCGCGCATGCACATGCAAGTCCACAAACCCCGGGAAAATTAATTCGTCTTTAAAAATAAAATCGGCATCACCTTGCGGTTCGCCGACTTTATTTATTACTCCGTTTTGATCAATTTCAATTCGTCCACGGAATACCTTATTTAGATTTACGATGTTTCCTTCTATAGTAAGCATAATTCTTTTAGAGACATTGGTAAGATGGTATCATGGGGTTCGAAAAGTTGCAAATCAAGATAAAATAGAGCTATAATAGCCCTATGTTAATACCAACAGTTATCGAAAAATCACAATTCGGCGAGCGGGCATATGATATTTATTCCCGTCTTCTGCGCGAGCGCATCATATTTCTAGGCGGACCTATTGACGACAACACTGCCAACATCGTCATCGCCCAGCTTTTATTCCTTGAAAACGAAGATTCGAAGAAAGATATTTTCCTTTATGTAAATTCTCCGGGCGGATCCGTCACTTCGACTATGGCCATAGTGGACACGATGAACCATGTACGTCCGGACGTAGCCACCTTTTGCGTAGGGCTCGCGGCGTCCGGTGGAGCAATTATTCTATCCGCTGGTAAAAAGGGCAAGCGCTACATCCTGCCTAATGCTGAAGTCATGATTCATCAGCCATTAGGTGGAGTAGAGGGTCAGGCTTCCGACATCGCCATCACTGCTAAACACATTCTAAAGACTCGAGATAATTTAAATAAACTTCTAGCCAAGAATACTAGCAAGTCCCTCTCTCAAATAGAAAAGGACGTAGAGCGCGACTTTTTCATGGACGCGACTGAGGCCAAGGTTTATGGCATCGTGGACGAGATAGTCACCAAGTCTAAAGTCCCTACTCCTAAAGCAAACAATTAAATTATCCATACAATCTCACAGGACCCTCGCTCGAGCAAGGCAGATTTTGTGAGAAAATCAACCGCTAAAGAACCCCGTTCTCTAGCGGTTATGTAATTTTTACCAGACTAGACATATCCCTGACCTTCTGTTATACTAAACTTGTTGAATTTTACAAATTTTATTTCATTTAATTTGTTCGGGTTTATAAGAATACCACATATTATGAAGTGTTCATGAAAAAATCTAACAGGAAATTTAAAAATCTTTTCAATAATTCAATAATTTCTAGGAAAGAAAAAGGACCGCAAATATAGTGGCTTGTTCTTATAAGTCGAATCAAGACTTATGAGCTTAATATTAAAAATGTTGATCGGAGCGGGAGTGCTCTTCTTCGGCATTGGTATCGGATACTACCTGCGTCTCATCATCGCCCTTGGGAAAAGGCGTTCGATAGAAATAGACATCAAGCAGATGATGGTTGGGGCGAAGATGGAAGCGCAGAAGATCACTGATGAAGCCAATAAGGTGGCAGGGCTGAAACTAGGAGAGCTCAAAGACGAAGAGAAGAAGAAAGAGCACGAATTTAAAGAAACGGAAAAACGTCTGATCAAAAAGGACGAATTTCTAGATGCGCGACAAGTAGAAATAGATAAAGAGGTTGAAAATATCAAGCTCAAGGTGGAAGAAATAAAAAAAATCCAGGAAAGAGTAATTAAAATAGAAGAAGAAAAGGCCGGAGCACTAGAGCGAGTAGCTAAGCTTTCTCAAGAAGAGGCGAAGGAAGAACTTCTAAAAGAAGTTGAAAAGAAGTATGAAGAAGATATCTTAACCCGCATCCAGAAGCTCGAAAACAACAATGAGGAGAAGCTGGACCGAAGGGCTAAGGATATTTTAGCCACCACTATTCAACGCCTAGCATCCAGTACTGCTTCTGAGCTCATGACTACTGTTGTTTCTATCCCCAACAACGAAATCAAGGGTAAAATCATCGGAAAAGAAGGCCGAAACATCCGCGCCTTCGAACGAGCAGCCGGAGTGGAGCTCATTGTGGACGATACTCCAGGCTCTATCGTCATATCTTCCTTTGACCCAATTCGCAGACAAGTAGCCCGCTTAGCGCTTGAGAATTTAATTCTAGACGGACGTATCCAGCCAGCCAAAATAGAGGAACTAGTGGACAAGGCTAAGGAAGAAATAAATAAAATAATTAAAGAAAAGGGAGAACAGGCGGTCTATGAATGCGGAATCTTTAACTTTGATCCTCGTATTGTGGCTATCATCGGAAGACTCTATTTCCGTACGAGTTATGGGCAGAACGTGTTACAACACTCGATCGAAATGACCCACATCGCCGGTATGCTCGCTGAGGAATTAGGCGCAGACGTAGCTATAGCTAAAGCTGGTGCCCTTGTGCACGACATCGGTAAGGCCCTCGACCATGAAGTCCAGGGTACACATATAGAGATAGGTATGCGCATACTTCAGAAGTTCGGAGCGGATGAGCGCATCATTACCGCTATGAAGTCCCACCACGAGGATTACCCTTATGAAACAATCGAATCCATCATTGTGCAGACAGCCGACTCCATCTCCGGCGGCCGCCCTGGAGCTCGCCGAGACTCAGTAGAAAACTATTTGAAACGTCTAAAAGAGCTTGAATCCCTAGTAAACGCCTTCCCTGCGGTAGAAAAGTCTTATGCCCTACAAGCAGGCCGGGAAATCCGCATCTTTGTAACCCCAGATAAAATAAGTGACCCTGAAGCCAAGCTTATGGCTCGTGATATTGCTATGAAAATAGAGCAAGAACTCAAATATCCAGGCGAAATCAAGGTAACTATGATCCGGGAAACCAGGATTATAGAGTATGCTAGATAATTTGGACCAGTTGACACTTGCTTGCCCTCAAAAAACCCTTGTTATATAATGTATACGGAGCAATTGTATAGATAAATCGCCTACGCGAGAGCGAGGCAGGTCGAAACATTACAAAATCAATCTAAAAAAATTATGAATAAACAAGCATTAGCTGAATGGGTACACGGAAAGCTTGGAGGCACTAAGGTGCAAGCAGAGGAAGTCGTTGACGGATTGTTCGGAGCTATCACTGATACCTTGAAAAAGGGAGGTGAAGTTTCTATCGCTGGCTTCGGTATCTTTTCTGTAAAGGCTCGTGCGGCTCGTATGGCTCGCAATCCAAAGACTGGAGAGCAAGTCAAAGTAGCAGCGAAAAAGGTTCCAAAATTCCGACCTGCAAAAGGTTTGAAGGACATGGTTGCCTAAATTTTATCTCGAGATAAAAACAAAAAGTCCCCTGTAGGGGACTTTTTGTTTGGGAATTAGCTCAAAAAATACTTAATCAAGTATTTTTGCCGCCACTTGCTTATATTCCAGCCAATAAAAAACAAAGGATAGGATATACCTAAATTTTTAAAACTTATTAGCATAGTATCAAATATTGTTAATTTATTATCGGGAGTGACAAAAATATTGCTTAATCTTCTACGAAAAACACCCTTATGTCCCACCAAGTCTAAAGACCCACACCCTGCGGCAACCATGCTCTCTTCAGCTTTTATAATTTCTTTAAATTGATCTAGGACCGAACTTTGGCTTAAATCTTTCTTAGTTAAGTAGTGACCAAAAATTTTTGGCTGTATTTTTACAGTTTTCTTCCCATTGGGCAATGATATAATTTCGGTATTCAAAATGTAATTTCCGAAAAATCTTCGGCAAGTCAAATAATCTTCTATCGCCTTCTGTCGTCCATGCTCACTCTGTAAAATTTCCAGGTATGAAAATTTTATTACCTTATCTTCACCATATTCATACACTAAGTGATCCCATCCATGAGCGATGATTTTACCTATTTTACTTTTATCATAAACGTTAATCTTAGCTTCCACGTAATAAAGTATATACTATTTCTTAGTATTTTTTTGAAAATCAATTTGGTAATCAGGAATTCCCAAAGTAAGTCCGTATTTGGTCGCCTCAGCATATTCTTCCTCCTTTGTTCTGTCGATTTTAAATACTTTATCTCTAAAGATTATGAAATGAGTATTTTCGTTCTTAAAATCTGCATACCAACTATGTAAATGTTCACTGTCTAACGCCTTATTAAGTTGCCGAGCTATGCTTTGAGCCTCATTGGGTTCTATTTCTACTTTATGTAAAGTCCATTGCTTAACCCAAGGAGTTTTGTGTTTTTCTGTAATTGACTCTACTTTCGTAGAAGTTATTTTAATACCGTCCAATACTGACTTGTCCTCAAGGCTCTCTTCTATAATTGTTCCTGTAAATTTATCCATAAATTAATATTTCCTAATAACTGCCTTGAGTACAGCAATAACATTTAAACTGTGCTCCGGATAAATCGGACTGTAGTTTTTATTGGCTGGTTCGAGCCAGGCTTTCTCCCCAGAAGAAGACTTTTTGATACGAAAATATTTCATAGTGAACTCGCCATCCACCTCCGCGATAACTATCTGCATATCGCGCGCGACGGTGGCGCGCTCCACCAGCACCATGTCCCCCTTTTCGATATGGGCATCGATCATCGAGTCCCCATCTACCTCAAGCATATAAGTCAGGTCTTTCTTGCCGATGAGCATATCGTCGATAGATACGGTATCTGCAAGTTCTTCCTCGACACTTGCGGGCAGTCCGGCGGTGACAAGCCCTAGCATCGGCACCTCGCCAAAGGAATCCGTCGGCACTAGCCGGCCCAAGTGATCCTTGGCCACTAGCCCTGCCTTCACCAACTTCTCCACAATTTTAAAAATAGCATTCTTGGACTTGAGGCCAAAGAGTGGCAACATCTCAGAATACGAAGGCATGCGTTTATGAGCAGAATAAAAGGATTCTATTTTTGATTGATAAATATTACGCATATATGCTCCTTATATCCTTCCGAAAGAATAGGTTAATCATTCTTTCTTTGAATGTCCTTCGAGTATGATAATTCATTCGGCGAAGCATGAGCCTGTGGTCACGAGCCTCTTTCCGATAATCTTGCCCTTGCATTATCTTTCGATCAATAACTTTGTTTATCTTTTGGATCTCCTTCTCTAACATTTTTAAAAATTGTGTTTGTGACATTTTATTTTTTGCTTAACCAATCACTAGTGGTATAGGCAATTATTTATCTATTAATTTGACCATGACCGTGGTCATGTAATTAGTATAGGTGAACGCTCGTTCACTGTCAACACTTTATCTGTGGATAACTTAAAAAGCTCTATATCTTAAGGTTTAAAAAGCTCTTTCAGCTCCGCCATCTTTTTTGGATCCACCTTAGCTTCAAAAAGTTTAAAAACAATTTCAATTTCGGCAAAGCTGGCACGGCCATTAGTTGCAAGATCAATCAATTCATCTAAGGTGACAGGAAGTAATTTTATTTTCTCTCCCCCATCGAGCTCCATCTCTCCAACCTTCTTTAAATCCTTGGCAATAAAAGTATAAACTACCCAGTCTATCTTCTTGGTCGGATGCTGAGCATCCCAAAGAATAAATTCTTCCGCTTCATAGCCACTCTCTTCTAAGAGCTCTCGCTTAGCGGCAGCTAAAATATCTTCACCCTCATCTACCCGCCCACCCGTCGCCCCGATAAAGGGAATGCTAGTGCCCGGCTGCTCTTGTTCCGTCAGAATTATTTTCCCATCCGGCAGTACCGGGAATACTACTACAGTATCGGCACGCTTTAATTTCTCAAATGTTGCCTTTGTTCCATCGTACATCTCCTGCTCCCATTGATAAACATCAAAAACCACACCTTTAAAGACTCTTTTAGCATCTCTAGGTATCGACTGTTTAGATTCTGGACGTTCTATATGCATTTAATTAGTATAACAGAATTTTTTGGTATTTAATTTAAATTACTTTAGCAAATAAGGGTTAGCTCGGACATGTAAGTCTTCATTTAGCCCGTCCAGTACCTCCATATCTTCATCAGCAATCTCAAAGTTAAACACATCTATGTTATTTTCTATGCGCTCCTTGCGGACAGATTTTGGTATCGGGGAACACCCATGCTGTAGACTCCACCTTATCAATATCTGGGCGTTAGTCTTTCCATACTTTTGTGCAACATTACTAATTCTTTCATCCCCCAGCTTCTCGCCGTGCAAAAGTGGAGAGTAGGCCTGAAGCGCTATACCGCCTTTATTGCAATAATTTAACAATTCCTTCTGATATAAGAATGGATGAAATTCTACCTGATTAACTGCTGGCACCACCGTTGCGTATTTTTTCATTTCATCTAGGTGAGGAATCATATAGTTCGAGACACCAATTGCGCGAGCTTTACCGGATCTATAAATTTCTTCCATCGCCCGCCAGGTGTCCTGCCTTTTATTTAGACTCTCCTTGGTGTCTGCGCTCGCAGTGGGCCAGTGCACTAAGTACAAGTCTACATAAGACATGCCAAGCTTCTTTAATGATTCATCTATCGCCAAGAGTGCGCTTTCATATCCCTGATCCGTATTCCAGAGTTTCGTCGTCACAAATATTTCCTCGCGCGGAATGCCAGAATCCTTTATTGCTCTGCCTACGCCCTCTTCATTGCCATAAATTTTGGCCGTATCAATCAATCTATATCCAGCCTCGAGCGCCCAGCCTACTTCGTGCACTACCTGTTCCCCTTCGGCGGACTTGAAAGTTCCGAGCCCAATAATAGGCATCTCCACCCCGTTATTTAAAACTACTTTTGAATTTTTATTTATTTTATGCATATTTCCATTGTAACAGAAATACAACGGAAAATAATTAAATTCTAATTACAAAATTTTTATACAAATTCTGCAAATATCGGCAGATGGTCTGACACCTGATCCTGTAAAACTTTAAAATCTTTAACTTCAACATCCCAGGAAACCAAGACATAGTCTGAGCATTTATTATTTCTTGTATAAAAAGAACTACGAGTAGAAGCTATCCTATTTTCCGTGATTAAATTCCTCATTCCCTTTCCAAGTATTTGAATACTTTTACCATTTGGATTTAGATTAAAATCTCCGCAAAGAATTTGCTTGCCTTCATTTATGCTTAGAAAATTATTTATCTTCTCTGACTGGAATAATCTTTCAGGCGTATCTAGTGCATCTGTTCCTGCTTGATGGATGCCGTGTAGGTTCGCAATTATAAAATGCTCATCTCCAAGTCCAATATTTACCCAATTCATATTGCCAGTAATTTTACTCCCCATTACTGCATCTCCCGGCAGATTTTCATAAGAACACAATCCCCCACTTTCTTTTACTGGGATACTTTTCCTCACAAATATAGCCTGTCCACCTTTGAAATTTATTGGTTCCCGTTGGAAATGAGTAGTGTTAGAAATGTATTTGTAAGCAATGAAATCTGAAAGATTAGCTGAAACCTCAGTAAATAAATTCATTCGTGCTTTGTGTATTTCAGTAACACCTGGCACATCGCCGAACAAAACCTCTTGAAAACAAAAAATGTCTGTTTCCATAGAATGTTTCTTGATGAATTCCAGTAATGGCTCATATACAATACCGCCCCAGAGATTTAAAGTTATTATTTTCATTTTAAGTATTTACTTTGGGCCGGTATTGAATGGCTTCTAATATATGATTCGCTTTAACTTCGAGAGAATTCTCAAGGTCGGCGATGGTGCGAGCTATTTTGATTACTCGGTGATAGGCACGGGCCGAGAGGGCCAATCTCTCCGCGCTATTATCAAGCAAGTCACGCACTTCCTTAGTAAGCTTCACAATGCCTGAGAGATCTTTTACATTCATTTCACTGTTGGTATTTATTTTCCGGCCTAACTTTTTAAATCTATCTTTCTGAATTTCGCGTGCTTTCAGAACTCGCGCTTTTATCTTGTCAGTTTTCTCCCGAGTGTTTCCTTCATCATCTTCGCCCAACTTTTTGTAATCCACATTCCCGACACTCACCCATAAATCAATACGGTCCATAATGGGCCCGGAGAGCTTCCTCTTGTAGCGGTCTAAATCAGAAGGTTTACAGATACAGACTTTAGCTTTCGAACCCAAATTGCCGCAGGGGCAAGGATTCATAGCCGCCACTAGAATAAAGTTCGAAGGGAAAACAGCTGAACCTCGAGCGCGGGAAATCGAAACGATGTTGTCTTCAAGCGGCTGACGCAGGGACTCGATAACTCTTTTTTCAAATTCTGGAAACTCGTCGAGGAACAACACACCCCTGTGCGCGAGGGTGGCTTCCCCCGGCTTCGGATAGGTACCTCCGCCAATGAGTGATACATAAGAAGAGGTATGGTGCGGAGCCCGAAAGGGTGGAAAACAGACAAGCTCTCCCTGCGTCGCTCCAGCCACTGAATGAATTCCTGTTATTTCTAATACTTCTTCCGTAGAGAGATCTGGCAAAAGTCCAGAGAACACCCGAGCGAGCATTGTCTTACCAGTACCCGGCGGGCCATACATAGCAATGTTGTGCCCGCCGGCGGCAGCTATCTCAAGTCCGCGCTTAGCGCCTTCTTGACTTCGAATATCCGCAAAGTCTCCGCCTTTCATCTCTTTTGTATAATTTATTTTTGTTTTTGGTTGTAGCGAAATTGTTCTATTTTTTGTATTAGTTTTTTCTTTGAGCTTATTTTGAAGTTCGTCGATGTGATCTACCACTTCTTCTAAGCTCTCCGCCCCGAAAATTTTAATGCCTTCCACTAGGGCTGCTTCTTCTGCATTCTCTTTTGGTAAATATATTTCTTGAAATCCATGCTTCTTGGCTGCTTCAGCCAACGGTAGTGCCCCACGGATCCGGCGCAGAGTGCCATCGAGCCCAAGCTCGCCTAAGAAAATCTTTTTCTCAGGATTAAATTTTATATCGCCCGCGGCCAACATATATGAAAGCGCGATAGGTAAATCAAAAAATGGCCCTTCTTTCTTGAGGTCAGCGGGTGAAAGTGAAACCACAATTTTTTGATTCGATGCTTTAGGAGATTTGTAGCCAGAATTTTTTATTGCACCACTAACTCTATCTTTTGACTCATCCACTGCCTTGTCCGGCAGACCCACGACGTTGAAAGCATGCAATCCACGCGACAAATCCACCTCTACTGTGACAATAACCCCGGAAAGCAGATTTACTTGTGCGGAATATACTTTGGCGAAAGACATACAGCTATATGGTCTTAACTTTTTAAACTCTTTCTATCCCTCCAGGTGTTTCTTACAAGTTCGCGCTGCGGGATTTGCTTCTAGGCGCGCAACTTCAATATCTTTTTTACAAATTTCACATTTGCCGAAGGATTCTCTACTGAGTCCCTTGATGGCTTGTAAAACATTTTTAAGTCTTGGTTCTAGAGTCTTTATCATAGAACTCTTTGCTTCAAAATCTTCAAATCTATCCGCCATGTCATTCTGGTCGGTCTCTGGAGTATCTAAAACTTCTGGAGTTGCCTCCCAGTCCCCCGTCTCCAGATTGAGCTTTCCCATGTCTTGCATCTGTTCAAGTAAAATATCTCGCTCCTTTTCTAATTTATCTTTAATTTTCTTCTTATCTAACATACGAGCATCATAACACGTTAAATTTTAATAGCAATCCTGGTTAGAGCCGAATTTTACTTGCTATTGCGGTTTTAGAAAAAATATGTAATATAAAAATCATTATGGACTTATATCAAAAAGTAATAAAATTGGGAGTGATAGTCTTTATTCTAACGTCTTTTTGGGCTGTTCCCGCTCTAGCCTCGACCAATGTATCTGGTTCGATACTAGTAGACACCACCTGGACTACTGCCGAAAGTCCTTATATTGTAAGTAATTTAAATATTAACGCAGGCGTTACCCTTACAATAGAAAGTGGCGTAGTAGTTAAATTCCAAGACGAAAACTCATATATTGACGTATCTGGAACCCTAAACGCAAACGGAACAGAAAATGAGAAAATTTATTTTACTTCTTTCTTAGATGACACGGTAGGTGGTGATACGAATAGTGACGGCAGTAATACTGTTCCGTCAGCTAGGAACTGGAAAAATATAAAATTTAACTCTGGATCAGTCGGCACACTGTCCTATGCAACTATCCGCTATGCAGGAGGAAATCCTTTTACTGGAATTTACAATAACGGTGGCGATCTTACAATCTCAAATAGTCTAGTCACAGAAAATGGAGATAAGGGAATCATGAACTGGGCTGGGAATTTAAATATTTTTTCTTCAGAAATTGGCGATCATCTGTATGGAGTGCAAATTTTTAGCGGCACTATAAATATAGATGGTAATGACATTCACGATCATACATCCTATGGAATAGTAACCCAAAATAATTCTGGGTCACTTATTCTCACGAATAACACTTTTAAAGATAACTCTGTGTCAGTCTCCGTACTTGTGGGTAATGACTTTACGCATTCTGGCAACACTGCAACTGGTAATGGGATAAATGGTATTGGAGTAGGTGGTGCTATCACTCAAGACCTCACATGGAACAAAGACAGCATGCCTTATGTGGTGAGTACTTTGTTAGTAAACTCTGGTGTGACATTTAACATTGACCCGGGAGTCATCGTGAAGTTCGAAGAAGGACGCTACATTGATATAGCTGGAACCCTAAATGCAAATGGAACAGGAATTGAGAAAATTTATTTTACTTCAATTAAAGACGACACGATAGGAGGAGACACGAACGGTGACGGCAGTAATACTGCTCCCGCACCCGGGGACTGGCGCAATTTAAAATGGAATGGTGGAACAGGCAATTTATCGAATTCTGTTTTGCGTTACGGTGGATATGCAACCTTCTTAGGAGGTATAAGCATTTACAATAATGGAGGAAATCTTTCGATTTCAGATAGCATCGTCTCTGAATCACTAGGCCAAGGACTTTTCCAGTCTGGCGGAGAAACTACTATTACTTCTTCTGTATTTAGCAACCAAGACTATGGCATACACAGAAGTGGTGGCGTTCTAGATATTTCTGGAAGTAGTATAAACAATAATTCAATACAAGGAATTTTAAACAACGGAGGTGGAACAATAAATGCCGTAAATAATTATTGGGGTGATCCAACAGGGCCATATAATGAAATTACTAACCCGAGTGGGCTAGGTAATGGTGTTTCTGGTAATGTAAACTTTATCCCTTTCCTAACAAGCGACCCATTTGGACCTACTCCGCCACCAACAACCTGCACCACAGACTGTTTCTCAAATGTCCTTTTCCTGCCGGGGGTGATGGGATCTAGATTATATAATTCTACAGATCAGGAATTATGGGTATCGAAAAGTGATTCTAGACACGCTGAGCTTGCACTAGATAATCAAGGGAAAAGTATTGATAGTACTATCCGTACCAAAGGAGACGAAGCCGGAATTGTGGAGGAAATTCCAATAAATTTTTTGCCAGATCCCAATATTTATAAATCTTTTATTGATGATTTAAAAAAATGGAAAAACGATGATAAAATCATCGCGGACTATAAGCTAATCCCATATGATTGGCGACTTTCTCTTAATGACATCATAACAAATGGAGCAACAGATATTAACGGCAATATTTCATATAATATATCTCAAAATTTCTCAGAATCTTTTATTCTGAAAAAATTAGAAGAGCTACAATTAAGTTCCAGAACTGGTAAAGTGACAATTATTGCGCACTCTAATGGAGGGTTAGTTGCAAAAGCTTTAATTCAAAAACTTAACGATACAAATAATCCTCTCTACGACAAAATAGATAAAGTTATTTTAGTTGCAGTGCCGCAAGTTGGTACACCAGACGCAGTGGCCATGCTTCTACATGGATCCGAAATTGGTCCTGGGGGCATCATAATGGACAATGACAGATCGAGGCACCTTTCAGAAAACATGCCAGCTATATACAATTTACTCCCGTCAAATGGCTATTTCACCACAGTCGACCCAGCTTTCGCCGTAGATAAAATAGCTTCTTTCGAGAATATCCCATTTTTTAATCCGCAAACATCTCAGTACGGGGTCTTTATTTCAAATGCAACTGAGTTGAAAAATTATATTCTTGGAACGGACGGCAGAACGAAACCATCCTTTAGTGAAACACTAAAGCCTAACATTGGAAATTCTGCCTTATACACACAAGCGCAGAGCGTTCACCAAATACTTGATTCTTGGCAACCATCTCCAAGTACTAAAGTGATACAAGTTGCCGGCTGGGGTGAGGAAACACTTGCTGGACTGGATTACACGACTAAGAAAGGTGCCACGGAAACTATTTCGTACACTCCTCGCATGGTGGTAGATGGTGACGGTACAGTGGTGGTACCAAGTGCCCTGTGGATGTCAGATTCCAGCTCAAATGTAGAAAGATGGTGGGTGGATTTGTTGACTTTTAATAGCCCAGTTTTAAACATTAACAGAAAACATAAAAATATTCTCGAAATAGCCAACCTTCTTGGTTTTATCAAATCAGAAATAAAAAATGTTTCAGGATTTACTGACCCAGAAAACATTATTGTTAATAATAGTTCAATTCTAATTTCCAATAAAACTCGCCTCCGTTACATACTCCATTCCCCTTTAACTCTAGGCATTACAGATGCACAAGGCAGATACACAGGTATGGATCCCGTAACAAAAGAAATTAGAGAAGAAATCCCTGGTGTAAACTATCGACAAATTGGTGAAGTGCAATTTATTTCCGTTCCTACGGGCGTTGATTACACCTTGCAGTTGAAAGGCTACCAGCAAGGAGACTTCACCCTTGATATAGAAAAACAGCAAGGAAACACTGTGACAGATACTACTTCATTCCAGGGCATACCATCTTCCACGACTACCGTAGCCACAGTTGATATCCCCGCAAATTTTGAAGTTGCTACCTCCTCTCTTAAAATTGATCAAAATGGGGATGGAGTAGTGGACAAAACTCTCCCAGCTACACCTAACGGTACGACAGTATATGACACTACCCCACCAGAGCTACAAGTAACATTTAATATAAATACAAAGGATGTGGTTTTCTCTGCTAGAGACCTAATAGACCCGAACCCCAGCATAATTATTACAACTACATCTATTACTCTCGCTGACCATTCCGGGAACACCACTATAATCCCATTCACTAAATTTAGAGAATTCCCGACCAGACTTCGCCTGTCTTACAATAAAATAACCAGAAATGGCGTAACCAGCACACTTCCAAATACTAATATAGTTTACGATTGGAAAGATAAGAAGGGTGTCCTAACTGATCTAGATACAAAAGTTATCATAAAAGGAGTTGAGAGGAATGTTTTTAACTACAAAAAATTAAAAAATGCTACAATTATTAAGGAGCGCACAAGTTCAGGAATCATTACGACAACAAAAAAGGGGTTTGTAGTGGTAACTGTGAAAACTGAAGGAGATAGCTTGAAGGTTAATTATTAATTAATTTAAAAATTTAATGAATAACGCAATAGATTGGTTTACAAGAAAAACTCTGGTATTGACAGGATTAGTGAGTCTTTTATTTTTTTTGGTTTTATTTCCTCGTAAAGTTTTGTTTAGTATATGTAGTACTCATAATTCTTTTTGTATTAGTTTTGTTAATTACTTACTTATGGTACTTTTGTTTGGCATTGCCATTTTTATTCCTTCTGTAATTATGTTTTTTGTAAGACAAGAAACTTTCGAATATTGGAAAAGATTGACTTTTAAATTTTATTTATTTATTTATTTATTTATTTTAATCTTCATTCCGTGGTATTGGGGAGATGAATTCTTACACATACAAAAAGACGTAGCTGCATTTTCTGTATCAGTTTTATATCGTAACTTTCTTTTAGTATTTATTCTTTATAGATCTATCAAAAAAGCAAGTTACGAGTAAAATATCTCTATCAGTTGTTGATTTATTGCTTGGCACTTTTATAATATTTTTATTTTCTTTTTATAAAGATCTCCCTTGGCTTTCTGTAGCACAGATTAATTTTGTACCTCAAGAAGAAAATACGAGTGTTAATAACGAAGAAATTAAACAAAATGATGATTCAGTTATTGATAACAACTTATTAGTTGATCCATTGCTAATTATGGCTGAATCAGAAAAAACTACTAAAACACCAGCTAAAATAATCCCATTCACTAAATTTAGAGAAGTCCCGACCAGACTTCGCCTGTCTTACAATAAAATAACCAGAAATGGCGTAACCAGCACACTTCCAAATACTAATATAGTTTACGATTGGAAAGATAAGAAGGGTGTCCTAACTGATCTAG